>Ga0316627_100000182_pt1 | contig 14724 bp, 16 predicted proteins | sample OWC_Aug_M2_C1_D1_FD_207653 | JGI IMG/M metagenome (GOLD analysis project Ga0316627, IMG submission 207653) | Wetland soil microbial communities from Old Woman Creek delta, Ohio, United States - OWC_Aug_M2_C1_D1_C | ecosystem: Environmental > Terrestrial > Soil > Wetlands | place: USA: Ohio...
TGGAACATTGTTGCGCGGTCATCGAAGGAGCATAATATTGATCCCCTCTTGACCCTTTCACTGATAAGGGAGGAAAGTCGTAACGACCTGGAAGCCAGGTCTGTCCTGGAAATCTCTCTACATACTTTTCCTTAATTCGGCAATATAGCCCGAAAGGAATGACCTGATCTCTTCCTCTTCTTCTTTCGGGAGCCCTGCAAAGAGGTCGAACTGCTTATGGCCGGCAATCGGCTTGATTACCATGTATCCTTTTTCTGACCAGATGACGGCTGTTTCCTCATTCAGAAAATTGAGTTTCCCGATTATCTGGCGCTTATCCTTGTAGCGCGATTTAAACTCATCAACGCGTAAACGGGAAAATGTCACGGATTCGCGGTATTTTTTCTGGATTTTTTCAAAGGACATTCCCGATCGAGCGGCCTTCTGCAGGTCTTCGGCAGTTACCGTTTTTTGAGATGAAGTACCATTCTTATAATGGACGGTCAATATCTCGAGAGAGAGCTCGCGAGCGGCATCCTTGTAGGTCTTCTCGAGGAAACTATCGATTATCATCAATTTTCGGAGATAATCAGCTTCTTCCGCAGCAAGCCGAAAATGGTTCACCTTTTCCTGATATCTCTTTTCATCTGGCATTGCACCTGATCTTGAGGCTTCTTCAGCAAGAAGTTGTTCGTTAATGAAGTCGTCAAGGGGATTTCCTGTCCTCCATATGGGCTCCCGTATGCCCAACTTTTCCATGGCATGCTCCGAAACAGATACGGCATGTATGATCTGCGGAAGGGTATACGCCTTCCCCCGGATAAGGAGAACTTCGTTCCGTGCGGAATCAGGTTGAAAGGACAGCTGCTCTTCGTGGCGCGGCAAAGGTGACTGTTCTCCCGCGGAGCTTTGCTCCTTGAGTTGAGGAAGGGCATTTGTTATCTCAGGCTGCCGCGCTTCATTTTCCGTGATCTTTTCCCTGCGTATGGCAGAATTCTGATCTGCATCGGAAATCACCTCTTCGTAACTTTTCCATAATTCTTTAAAAATGAGCTCAATCTGATGTAAACGGATGATTTCAGCACGCAACGCGTCCGTACTTTTTCTTTCCTGTTCTGCCTCTCGCCGGAGGTTCTCCTGGGCTTTATTTACCTCGGAAAGTTCGGCCTCCTTTTGCCAGACCTGACGCTCCAGCTCTGAGATCTTCAGCAGAAGAGAATCATGGGCATGCCGTTTCTGATCAGAATTGTCCAGCTGTTCCCTCCTCTGGGCAGAGTCAATTTCTGTGCGGTTCTTTTCCGTCCACAACTTTTCTGCTTCAGATAACAGCTTGCCACGCTCATCCCTGATCTGGCGAAGCGCATCTTCCATGTCCGCGATCCTCTGCAGCTTTACTTCGGCTTCAGCATACTGCTTTCTCAGAAGCGATTCTTTTGATTCAAGATCTGATATGCGTAGCTGATGTTCCCTGACGGTTTTCTTCTCTTCTTCAAGAAGAGCCCTCATCCTGTCGCGCTCCTCTATGACCTGCGCTATCCGCCGGTCTTTTTCCGCTGCCTTATGTTCATCATCGGACTGAACATTCTCTGCTGCCGCAGCGGTCTCTCTTCTGTCTTTTCCCGTGATGGAAGAACGCGACTTCGCGATATCAGTCAACTCGTTGTCGATAAAGGAAAGGAATGGACTTTCGGGGAATCCCCGCTTTATGTCAAGAAACAGCTGTTCTGCTTCAGCATATGATCCGAGAGCGATAAGCGCTTTGCCAAGCCAGAACTGGGCAGCATCGCGCGCTGAGCTGTGCGGGAATTCCCGGAGAAATGCCCTGAAGGTCTCAGCTGCCTTATCCGGTTTAAATGAAAAGAGGTATTCATACCCCTTGCTGAACATATCGGTTTCACGGTCAGCGGCGAAAACAGGGGAAAGGGACAGTGCAAGGAAAAGCAGAAAACAGGCTGCAATACGGCAGATAAGCATGCAGTTTGGTCGTATGGTCAAAGCTTTCATGTGCGATATGGCTCCCTATGAAAGTATACCAGATACCTGCCGGTGTTCTCATTGCTTTATGGTCTTCTGTTTTATAGAATAGACAAAACTGAAAAGGAGCTTCTCATGCTTATTGTAATGCATCACTCGGCAACGCATAAAGACGTAGAACGCATAAAAGGCACGATCATAAAGATGGGGCTGAAACCGGTTGCCATCCCCGGAGCTGAGAGGACCGCCATCGGCATTATCGGCAACCAGGGATGGATCGATGATGCTCGGCTCAGAGGTCAGAAAGGGATACTTGAGATCATCCATGTTACCAAACCCTACAAGCTGGTAAGCAGGGATTTTCATCCGTCTGACTCGGTCATCAGGCTCGGCGGCACGGTGAAGGTCGGCGGAAAATCTCCGTTCCTTTTTATTGCCGGTCCCTGCGCTGTTGAGAGCAGGGAACAGATCATCAAGACAGCCCGCTTTATCAAGAAGCTCGGCATACCCGTGCTGCGCGGCGGGGCGTACAAGCCGAGGACAAGTCCGCACAGCTTTCAGGGGCTGAGGGAGACTGGTATAGAGATCCTGGATGAAGTCAGGCAGGAAGTCGGCATTCTCGTTGCAACGGAGGTGATGAGCCCTGATCAGGTAGAGATGATCGCACGGAAGACTGACATCCTGCAGATCGGTGCACGGAATATGCAGAATTTCGATCTGCTCAAAGAGGTCGGCAAGATCAAGAAACCGGTGATCCTGAAGCGGGGTCTCTCGGCAACGCTTGAGGAGTTGCTGTCTTCAGCAGAATATATTCTCCTCGGCGGAAACACGGAAGTGATCCTGTGCGAGCGGGGTATCCGTACATTCGAAACCGCCACAAGGAATACCTCAGACCTGTCCGTGATACCGCTTGTCGGGGCAAGTTCCCATCTGCCGGTGATCTTTGACCCCAGCCATGCAACCGGAAAACGAAGCCTTGTGACCCCGCTCTCGCTGGCTGCTGCAGTTGTAGGATCTCACGGCATTATGGTGGAGGTGCATCCGGAACCTGAGACCGCACTCTCCGACGGACCGCAATCACTCCACTTCAGGGAGCTTGAGAAGCTCAAGGAACAGGTTGACGCGCTTACCGCATTCATGAAGACCAAAGTCATGCTGAAGTAATCTTATTGACTGTTCTGACGGAGCTGGCTGAAGAGAAAACAGAAGGGGTTGCCGGGCTATTGGTAAATACCAGCATGCAGCAGTAAAGCGCTGCATTGCACGTCTGAAGCTGGTTCAGGGGGGACGGGAGAAGAATCGTGACGGGGCAGGGAGAGGGCCTGCCCCGGAAGCGTACTGTCTTTATCATTCATGTTTCTTGCTCTTGTGTTCGTGCTTCTCCTGTTTGCGATGTTTTTTATATTCCCTGTGCTGTCCTTTTTCTTCATGTTTCCACTGGTGTTTTTCCCAATATTTATCCTTTTCCCACGTCTTCCAGTTTTTTTTCATTTGACCGTACGGAATGTGCTGATGGCCGGGAGGCGCCTTACGCCAATTCGGGGGAAGGTCGTGGATATGTCTGGGAAGGCGGTCCTTATCAACATACACCCATCTCCCGTTATAACTTGTGGAACGGTACCAGTATCCCTGATACGGCCGATACCAGTACCCACCGTAGAAGACGATGTCGACATCTACCGCAGGAGGATAGTAGGCATAGGTTCCCGGAATGACAAATACATCAGGCGGAGCCGGCAGGAGCAGGGGAGGGGGGGGAGGAGGGACGTTAATCCCAATGTTAACGTTCACGGCGGCAAAGCTGCTGCCGATCATGATGAAAAGAAATAAGCTGCTGTGCAAGGTGATAAGAGTCTTTGTGCGCATTTGAGCCTCCCTTTCGAGCGTGGTCTATCATACCACAGATTTCTTTCCATGAAACACGATAACAGTGGAAAGGTTTCCCGAAAAGGTCACATCGACAGAAGAGTGCGCTGTCAGATACAATATTCTGTGTTCGCTATCGGAAATATAGCCTTGTCGCAGCCCCTGCTCCTTGCCCCCATGGCGGGGATCACCGACCTTCCCTACAGACTGCTCCTCCGGTCATTCGGGTGTGAACTTGCATTTCTGGAGATGGTATCCTCCCAATCACTTGTGCATGAATCGGAAAGGACCAGACGGATGCTCTCTTCTTCTGCTGAAGACCGCCCCCTTGGAGCGCAACTGCTCGGAAACGATGAAGACGCTGTGCTGAAAGCGCTCGAAAACATCCGTCACTGCGGTTTTGATATGATCGATCTTAATGCTGCCTGTCCTGTGTTGAAGATTACAAAAAAGGGTAAGGGGGCCAGTCTTCTCAAAGAGCCGACAAAAGTGAGGTCACTGCTTGAGGTTCTTGTGAAAAACGCGGATGTGCCGGTTACGGTCAAGATAAGGGCGGGGTGGGACAGGGATATGGTCAATGCGAGGGATGTAGCCCTTCATGCTGAAGATGCTGGCATCAGCGCTTTGACGATCCATGGCAGAACAAGGGAACAGGGTTATAGCGGGAGGGTTGATTACGCTGTAATCAAAGAGGTGAAGGAGGCGCTTTCCATTCCGGTGATTGCGAGCGGAGATGCGCTTTCACCTCAGCTGATCAGGAAAATGTTCTGTGAAACAGGGTGCGATGCTGTTGCTGTTGCACGCGGATCTCTCGGTAACCCCTGGATATTCAGGGATACGATATCCTTCCTTGAGACTGGCACTATACCGGAACGGCCCTCTCCTGACGAGATCGCTGATACCATGCGAAGGCATCTGGAACTGACCATCACCTTTTATGGGGACAAAAGAGGCACAATACTTTTTCGTAAGCTCTTTTCCTGGTATGTGAAGGGGCTCCATGAGATACGAACCCTGAAGGAAGACGCTTTCAGGGCGCAGACACGGGAACAGATGATTCGTCTCATCGAGAACATCCGGGACTTTGCATATCGTCATCCGGAAGGAACATACGAAGGTTTTGTACTGTCCTGCTGAGATGGAGACTGAGGGACATGACTGCATAATGAGAATATCCGTTTTTGCTTTTTTTCTTCTTCTGGTGCGTACCGCGATACCCTTTTCCACACCTGCTGATGCCTTCCAGATCACGGCAGAGCCCCAAACGGTTGGTCCCGGCGACCCGTTCCTCATAAGGATCACGGGTTTGAGCAACGCTCATCATCCTGCCGCATTTTTTGGCGGCAGGAAGCTTATGTTCGTCCCTTGCGGGGAAGACTGCTCAATGGCTGTTTGTGCAGCGGGCCTGGAGTTGAAGCCGGGCAAGTACCGGATTGCAGTTTCAGAAGGAATGAGGAAAAGACGCGTGACTATTACTGTCCGGCGACATATACCCACGGTCATGCGCATAACCCTGCCTGCGGATAAGGTGACGCTCAGCCCTGATGACATACAACGGGTTGAGAGAGAGGACAACCTTCTCAAGGCCCTCTGGATAGAGCAGGCAGACAAAATGTGGGATGGAAGCTTTCAGCTCCCCCTGCAGAACGAGGTATCCACACAGTTCGGTGTAAAGCGGATCATCAATGACAGGAAGGAAAGCTTTCACAAGGGAATCGATATCCGAGGGAGAGCAGGCGAAGAGGTGAGGGCATCAAACAGCGGAACCGTTGTTCTGGCAGAGGAACTTTATTTTGGAGGGAATACTCTTGTCATTTCGCACGGCATGGGTATCTTCACGGTCTACATGCATTTGGATAGCTTCGGCACGAATACAGGGAAAGATGTTTTAAAAGGGGATATTATCGGTTTTGTCGGGTCAACGGGCAGGTCTACCGGTCCTCATCTGCATTTCGGCGTGAAGGTGCAGGATGTGAGTGTTAACCCGGTGGCGTTCACGAAACTGAAGCTATAAGCAGCAGCTGGACAGTTCTGTTACAGGAAAGGATACCATGGCATGAGATTTGAGGATTTTGGAGTAAGCAGGGATACCCTGCGGACGATTTCGAAGATTGGGTTTGAGGAACCGACTCCTATTCAGGTTGCAGCGATTCCCCGTATCATGCAGGGAATCGATGTGATCGGCCAGGCTCAGACCGGCACCGGCAAGACCGCAGCATTTGGTATTCCCATCATTGAAATGCAGAGAAAAGGCAGAAGACCCTTTGCGATCATCCTGGAACCTACCCGGGAACTTGCCGTGCAGGTTGCCCAGGAACTGAACAGGATAGGCAGTGGAAAGAACATCCACGTATTCCCGGTGTATGGCGGAAAGTCCATAGAGAACCAGATCAGGACGCTACGGACAGGCGTGGATGTTGTTGTCGGCACCCCCGGCAGGGTCATTGATCATATTCAGCGGAGGACGATCTCTCTGTCGGACATCAAAATTGTGGTTCTGGACGAAGCTGATGAAATGCTCGACATGGGTTTTATCGAAGATATTGAGACGATTCTTACGGCGACTCCTGCTGAACGCCAGACACTGCTTTTTTCAGCAACCATGCCGCAGGCAATCCTGAATATTTCACGAAAATATATGCGGTCTCCGGAAAAGATCAGGATCAACCCCAGGGACGTAGTGGTGCCAGAGATCAAACAGGTCTTTTACGAGGTGAAGGACGCTGACAAGATCAATGCCCTGACCCGTCTGATCGATGTGGAAGATCCCCAGTTGGCGATCGTTTTTTGTCATACCAAGAGGGATGTGGACGATGTGGCGATGAAGCTTCAGCAGATGGGGTACAACGCGAATGCCCTTCATGGGGATTTCACACAGGCTCACCGGGATGAGGTGATGGATAAGTTTAAGAAGGGAAAGCTCGATATTTTGGTCGCTACGGATGTCGCAGCCCGCGGACTGGATATCAAGAACGTAACCCATGTGATCAATTTCAGCATACCCCAGAACCCTGAGAACTATATCCACCGCATCGGCCGCACCGGCAGGGCCGGAAAGTCAGGCATTGCCATAACGCTGGTTACGCCACGAGAATACCGCCACCTCAGGCTGATCGAGAAGACTGCCAGGACCACGATCGACAAAAAAAGACTTCCATCCCCGAAAGAGGTTCTGAAGGCCAAGGAAAAGAGCATTACAAAGGCGATCACTGCGATCATAACCGATAAGAAGCATGAAGGGTATCTCAGGACAGTCGAAGGGTTGGCTGCCGATTGCAGTCTTGCTGACATTGCGGCAGCTTCCCTGTGCCTTGCCTATGGAGAACCCAGGGTTGCTCCGATGGAAGAAGCAGCAGAACGAGGTGAAGTAGCACGGCTCTTCATGACCATCGGGAGGAAAGACAAAATATCCGTCAGCAATATCGTGAAAGCGATAGCCTCCGGCGCGCAGATACCGGGCAGCAGGATCGGCAAGATCGATGTCCATGATTCGTTTACTTTTGTCGAGGTGCCCGCTGGCCTTGCTGATATGGTCATCCATTCTCTCGACGATATGATGATGATGGGCAGACGCGTATCCGTGAAGCAGGCCAAGGCGCGCAATAAATAACCGTCTACTCCTTCTTGGGAGTAAAACGGGGCGCCGTCTGAGAAGGGACGTAGGGTATTTCTTCAATCTCTTCGTCATCTTCGTCGTCAGGGAAAACTTGGGGTTTAACCCGATTTGCTGGTGGCGCTGCCGGCCGAACAGGGACAGGAACCGGGCGCCGTACCGGCACCGGCTGGATGTTTGCAGGCCTCGGTGTCTGCACGAGAGCCGGTGTTTGCGGCCGCACAATCGGCTGTACCCCTGTCTGAGGTCTTATCCCAGACACCACAGGACTTCCCGGAGCAGACGCGAAGATCTCCAGTGTGCTGATATTACCTTTCATGTCATAATGGATAAGGTAGTTGCTTTCCTTTACGAGGGTGAGGAGCCGGGTGACACCCCTCTCTATCTCGATATCTGAAAATTTGGTATTCAGTTTTTTGCCGAATACCGCACCGGATCCTTGAACCTTGAAATTGGCTTTGTCTGCAACCGTTCGGATGACCGTACCGAAATCCATGTTCTCGATTTCGACATTCAGGAGCTGGTCTTTTACCTCGATATTCATGACCTGTTTTGGCGGTTCAGGTTCCGCAGACTGGGCAGTTTCCTTTTCATCAGCATCCTTAGGATCTGCCAGAGGATGCTGAGCTGCAGCTGCAGACACTGCAACTGAAAAAACAATCAGCAGGCAGAGGAGCTGATATGCCAGTCTGTCAGGCATGCTTCTCCTTTTCCTGTTTTTCGGCAATGATCTTCTGCGCAAGGTGCGCCGGGACCTCTTCATAGTGGGAGAACTCCATGGAGTAGAGTCCTCTTCCGGAGGTAAGACTGTGAAGCTGGTTTGCATAGGTGAGCATTTCTGCCATAGGCACGAGTGCATTGATCTTCTGGTTGCCGCCGGCCTGCGGCTCGACACCCTGCACCTTGCCCCGCTTTGAGTTCAGATCGCCGATGATGGCGCCGAGAGACTCTTCAGGGATGGTTATCTCGGTCTTCATAATGGGTTCAAGAAGTACCGGCTTGGCTTCCTGAACGGCCTTTTTGATGGCCATGGAACCGGCTATCTTGAAGGCCATTTCCGAAGAGTCGACCGTGTGGTAAGAACCGTCGAAAAGCGTCACACGGAGGTCAACGGTCTGGTAGCCGGCGACTACTCCTTCATGCATTGCCTCGATAATGCCTTTCTCAACTGCAGGGATATACTGGCGCGGGATCGCTCCGCCGACGATCTTGTCAACGAATTCAAAGCCTGCACCCCGCGGCAGCGGCTCGACGGAGATATGACAGTCACCGTACTGACCCTTTCCTCCAGACTGTTTCTTGTACTTGCCTTGCACGGTCGCAGACCCACGGATCGTTTCACGGTAGGGTATTTTGGGTGTTTTCATCTCTATCTCCACGCCGAACCGTCTTTTCAATCTTTCGAGCATGACTTCGATATGCACCTGTCCCATTCCCGAGATGAGCATTTCCTTTGCCTCCTCGTCCCGGCTGAACCTGAGGGTCGGGTCTTCTTCGAGCACCTTATGAAGGGCGACACTCACCTTCTCTTCGTCACCCTTTGATTTTGGAGCGATCGCATAGGAGATGATCGGGTTGGCGAATGTTACCTTTTCGAGGATGATCGGCTTTCCCTCATCGCAGAAGGTATCGCCCGTGCTCGTCTCTTTTAGCTTTGCGACAACGGCGATCTCCCCTGCACCGAGGGCCTGCACCGGGACATGCTTTTTCCCCTGAAGGTAGAAGACCTGACCGATCCTCTCCTTGGTATCGGCAGTAGAATTATAGACGTTTGAATCTGCCTTGAGCGTGCCGGAATAGATCCTGAAGAGTGAGAGCTTGCCGGCATACGGGTCTGCAATGGTCTTGAAAACATATGCTGACAAAGGCTCTGTATCTGAAGGTTTCCGGAGTATCTCCGTGTTGTCTTTCGGGTTCTTTCCCCTGATAGGAGCAATGGTTGCCATTTCCACCGGTGAGGGGAGACAGAGTACGATTGTATCCATGAGATTGGTCGTGCCGATATTCCTCGTTGCTGCACCACATGATACTGGTATGTATTTTCTCGAAAGAGAGCCTTCCTTTATGCCGGCAACAATCTCATCCTGCGTCAGTTCAGTTCCTTCAAGATATTTTTCGAGCAAGGCATCGTCTGACTCAGCGATTTTCTCTATGAGCTTTTTCCGGTATTTCTCAGTCTCTGCAGTGAGTTCTGCAGGGATATCGCCCTCAATAATCTTGTTGCCGTTCAGCGTAAGCGCTTTCATATTCACAAGATCGATTATGCCGGAGAACGATTCTCCGGAACCGATCGGGATCTGCAGAGGTATCGGCTCTGTTTCGAATGATCGCTGAATCTCATCCAGCGCACGCTCGAAATTTGCCGTGTCCTTGTCCATCTTGTTGATAAATACGATTCTCGGTATTTCGTATTCGCAGGCATATTTCCAGACTTTTTCGGTCTCGGCCTTGACACCTGAGATAGCGCTGACAAGGATGACGGCCCCGTCGACCACCCTGAGGCAGCCCTTGGTATCTTCGATAAAGTTGATAAAACCGGGCGTGTCGATGAGATTTATGCGGAATTTGTTCCAGTCGCAGAAAGCAAGGGATGAGGTTATGGTGATCTTTCTGTCGATCTCTTCTGGCTCAAAGTCTGTCACCGTCGTACCGTCCTGCACATTGCCGAGCCTGTCGGTCATGCCGGAACTGAAGAGCATGGCCTCGACGAGCGATGTCTTTCCTGCACCGCTGTGAGCGATCATTGCGACATTTCTAATGTTCCCTGTCTCAAAATTTGACATACAACCCCCTCTATAATAAATATTTTAGTCAGTTAGCAGTACTACGGAACAGGAAATGACTGTTTCCTGTTCTCATTAATCTCTGTCAGAAGCCTGAAGCCTTTCCTCGTGTTATTCCTGATCCAATATTTCTTCAATAACCGGCGTCGACTCGTCCTTTTTTGCCTGTCTTTGAGACCAGAATTTAATAAGTATAAATGATGCGAGGAGAAAACTGAATCCGAAAAAAGCGGAAAGTATATCGGTATCCCTTGAGGGGAAAAAACGGGGCATGATCTCCTTGCCAAAGACAGCGCCGATCACCAGGAAAATCGCCGGAATGCCGTAGATAATCATGGACCCTTTCATGTAGGCATAGGTATGTACCAAGACCCTCACACGCTGACCTATGACCGCACCGGCTTTATTCAGGGCCTCTATCTCCATGGACTGTTCTCCCGCTGAGCAGGTTCCTGCTGTACAGCCCTCGCAGGAGCTTTTTTTCGGAACAGAGACCCGAGCATGGTGACCCTCGATGCTTATTACAGTGCCGATCTCCTCAAGCATTTTGAATTTTACCATAGAGGGTTTCAAAAAATCAGTGAACGACCTCAGCAGCCGGACAGGGTAAAATGGAGAGTTTTCATGACGTGAAGGGGCTGTAACATGACGAGACCCTGCTGTTCAGGCAGTGCGAAAGCATCGAGAAGAGGGAATAGCGGTTCATTGGATTGCTCGATATTGACCGCGGCGAGTGCGGTCAGGCCTGCCGAAAGATCGGCAGATGATAGTAATATTGATGGAGGTAAAAGTGGATGTGGTACAATTCCCAGCATTATGTCAGCCTATAATCAGCGGATGGTTATCAGGGGCGGCAGGGTTATCAGCTCCGGTGCTCGGGGTGCAAACAATAATACAATCCTGATTAATGACGGTAGCATTGAAGATATCATACCTGCAGACGCTGTCCCACGCCAGGTCAATGTATGCGATTTCCCCGGGCATGTTATTTCACCCTATCTGTGCGACTATCACCTTCATTTTCCTGCATTGGAGAGAAATTCTTTTGCCAGAGTCGCGGAAAGGCTTCTTGCTCATGGCATCGGAAAGGCCTATGAGTGCGGGGATGCTGCGGGAACTGGCCTCAAAGCCAAAAAAGAGCTCTGCGGCAACAGAGACGTGGTGTCGGCCGGGCAGGGCCTTTATAAGACGGGTGCTTATGGTAAATATAGAGGTCGTGGTGTTACAGGCATTGAAGATGCGAGGCGTGCGATCGAAGCCCTGATATCAGGCGGTGTCGATTATATCAAAATAGTTCATTCAGGCATATACGATCCTCAAGCCGATCGGATAACCGAAGGAGGCTTTGAACGAAGTGAGCTGCGCGAGATGATAGCGTATGCTCAGGACAATGGACTGCGGGTTTTCTGCCATGCCAACGGCGCCGCGGCTGTTCGGGAAGCTGTTGAAGAAGGGGCGTCTGCGGTCATCCATGGCTTGCATGTTTCCGATGATACGCTTTCAGAGATGCATGATAAGAAAGTGTTATTCATTCCTGCACTGCAGGCTTTTCGAAGCATAGGAAGACTTCCTATAAGTTCTGCAGCGAAGAATAATCTTGAACGAGCAACTGACGGCCATTTGGCCGCGGTCAGCAGGGCATATGAAAAGGTCGTGACGGTTCTTCCCGGAAGCGATGCAGGACCGCAGGCCATACCGTATGGTGCATCCTTTATTGATGAACTGCGACTGATCGTGAAGGCGGGCATCTCGTATGATGAAGTTATGAATATCGCTTCAGTCAGCCCCCTGGAACGCTCACAGCAAGCCGATCTTCTGATTCTGGAGGACTCACTATCAGACATGTGATCAGACAGGGAAAAATTGTTTTCTCAGAGCCAACACGAACGGGATAATTTCTGATATAATAAAGTTTATAAACAATGAAACTAACTGGGGGGGTGATATACCATGCTGAAACGACTTCTTATTCCGATTTTTTTGCTTCTTCTTGCGGCATCTTATGCAACTGCAGGTGAGTATAGGATCATGTCTGCCGAAGAGGTGAAAAAGTCCATGGATGCGAAGAAGCAGGTCGCGGTCGTTGATGCACGGTCTGAGCAGGAATTTCGAGAGGGTCATGTGCCCGGGGCGGTAAATGTCCCGCCGGAAAAGGTCGGCCTCATATCAACGCTGCTTCCCCGGGACAAGAATAGTCTTATCATCTTTTACTGCCGGGGAGCAGGATGAGGTCTTTCGAAGCAGGCTGCGGTCGCAGCCGAAAATGCCGGTTACCGGAATATCCGGATATTCCAGGGCGGCTATCCCGAATGGACGGCAAAGGGTTTTAAGACAGGTAAAAAGTAAAGAAAGGGGTGATCTATTGTATGAGACGTTTTGTGCTTTTGTTCGTTATCGGTGTCAGTGCTTTCTTCACGGTACCTGATGTGAAAGCAATAGGGCATGATCAGCCGTCTGCGGTACTTCTGGCAGAGCGTCAGAACAGTGACATCAGGGTTGTCATGTACATGACCCCGTGGTGACCATACTGCAGGAAGGCCCGTGAATACCTTGAAGGCCTTGGGGTAAATCTGGTTGAATATAATGTCGACGATGATAGTAAAAGGATAGCAGAAATGAAAAGATTGAGCGGCGGGTCAACCACGGTGCCGCTCATTGAAATCGAAGGCATTATCATCAGGGGATATGTCCCTGATGAGATGAAGGACGCTGTAGAGAAAAGAAAAAAACGATCAATGTAGGAGACACGGAAGCATGAAATTTCTGAGAAAATTAGCCAATTATTTCGCAGCAGGGGAAGAGGACTGTCAGCCGAGAAACATCGGCAGGAATGTCGACTGCTGGTGCGGCAGCGGCAGGAAATACAAAAAATGCCACCTTGAGGAGGACGAACGAAAGCTTAGGTCCAAGTTCACCGCGGCATGCGGTAAGACCTGAAGCACATCATAAGCTGAGTTCAGCTTCAGTCTTCGGTCAGCATGGTCCCCCATGTCTTGTATCTACCGGAAAATCCGAGCACACCGTAGAATGATCTTGGATTTGCCCACACTCTGCAGGCTGTGGGTGAAATATCCCTGAAGTGTCCATGAGAAAATCTTCATTATCAATACAATTTCGTTTCCCCGCTCCATGATATAATTGAGCGCCTATCACCGAGGACTCTGAGAAAGAGACATGACAGCAGTGATAAGCCGTGCAAGGGAGCATCATGCAGAAAGTACACCTTAAAAGAACAAAGAGGCTGCATCATGGCCACCTCTGGGTATTCTCGAATGAACTGTACGAGAGCTTGAAAAAATATGCCCCCGGGTCGCTTGTCGATGTCCGTGATATACGCGATGTTTTCATTGGTATCGGGTATATCAATCCGAACAGCCTTATATCGGTCAGACTTCTAACGAAAAAAAACGAGCGCATTGACCGGAATTTTCTGACCCGGCGGATAACAGAAGCGGCCAGCTTGCGGCAAAGGTTGTTGGGCGATCGAGATGCATATCGCATAATCTACAGTGAAGGTGATTATCTCCCGGGGCTTATTGCAGACAGATATGGTCACTGCGTTGTACTCCAGTTCCTTACCTTTGGCATGGAAGCGATGAAGGATCTGGTTATCGAAGTGATTGACGAATTGCTGAATCCCGGAGTGATAATCATCAGGAACGACAGCAGGGTAAGACATCTTGAAGGGCTGCCTCTGTATAAAGAGGTTATAAAAGGAAAACTTGAGAAACTCCCTGTTATCAATGAGGAGGGGGTGATGTTCGAGATAGATCCTTATGAAGGACAGAAGACCGGCTTTTTCCTTGATCAGCGTGACAACCGGATCAGCCTGAGGAAATATCTAAAACAAGGGAAGGGGCTGGACCTCTTTTCATATATCGGTGCCTGGTCACTTCATCTCGCTTTTTCCGGAGCTGAGATCACGTGCATTGATTCATCCGAAAAGGCGATCGCATGGACGAAGAGGAATCTTGATCTCAACAATCTTCACCATAGGGTATCCTGCATTTGTGAAGATGTCTTTTCTTTTCTTGAAATGGAACTGCAGTCAGGCAATAAAGCGTATGATTTCATTATCCTGGACCCGCCTGCTTTTGTGAAGACCTCCGCCAGGCTGAAAGAGGCGGTGAAAGCGTATCGTGAACTGAATGCTATGAGCATGAGGCTCCTCAGGGCAGGAGGAATCATGGCAACCTCGTCTTGTTCCTATCATCTCAACAGGGCATTGTTTGTAGAGATGCTTCACGATGCATCGCGCACAGCTAAGAGGGACATACGGCTCCTCGAGCTCCGTTCACAGGCAACTGATCATCCCATTCTGCTGTCAATGCCGGAGACTGAATACCTGAAGTGTGCTTTTCTTGTTGTTGATTGACAGATTGGTATAGCAGTTCCGATAATTCTCCCCTTTTCCCCTTCTTTTTTGCATTTCTGCGAAGGAATTTGCGGACCTGCACGGATGCAAAGGGTGAGAATTGTTAAAAAACGGTGAGATAGGGTTGGCATGGC
>Ga0316627_100000183_pt1 | contig 14702 bp, 17 predicted proteins | sample OWC_Aug_M2_C1_D1_FD_207653 | JGI IMG/M metagenome (GOLD analysis project Ga0316627, IMG submission 207653) | Wetland soil microbial communities from Old Woman Creek delta, Ohio, United States - OWC_Aug_M2_C1_D1_C | ecosystem: Environmental > Terrestrial > Soil > Wetlands | place: USA: Ohio...
CCTCGAAGTCGCCCACCGAGCAGTTGATCTGTGCGACCGCGACTTTGACGTTCGAGCTCATGTATGGACGAAGCAGGTTCCGAAGATTATTGCACGCGCATCGTGCACGACCTCGGCGAGGTCGGCCCCGATGCATGGAACGCCCTGCTCCGTGGCACGCCTGGCTCGAACCCGTTCGTACGGTTCGAATTCCTGCAGGCGCTGCATGAGACCGGCTGTGCGTCCGCGCGCACGGGCTGGGAACCTCACTATCTCACGCTGTGGCGGCGCGACCGGCTCTGCGCCGCCGTGCCGCTGTATCGCAAGCACCACTCCTACGGCGAATACGTCTTCGACTGGGCGTGGGCCGAGGCGCACCAGCGCCACGGCATTGCGTATTACCCGAAGTGGCTCGCTGCAGTGCCGTTTACGCCGGTGCCCGGGCCGCGCCTGCTGGCCAGCGACGCCACCGCACGCACGCGCATGGCGAGGGAGCTGATCGACCTGTTCTTCGAGTCGTCGCTATCGACACTCCACGTGCTGTTCCCGACCGAGGTCGAGGCAGCCTGTCTTGCCCAGGCCGGTGCCCTCATGCGCCAGTCGGTCCAGTTCCATTGGTTCAATCGCGACTACAGAACGTTCGACGACTACCTCGCCAACCTAGCACAGCCGAAGCGCAAGAAGGTTCGCGCCGAACGCCGCAAGGTGGAGACGGCCGGTGTGAGCGTACGGCGCTGCGTCGGACAGGAAATCACGGAAGCCGACTGGGCGCTGTTCGACCTCTGCTATCGCAACACCTATGCAGCACACCACTCCAGTCCTTACCTGAACCGTCAGTTCTTCCTGCGCCTCGCGCAGACGATGCCGGAGAACCTGATGCTCGTGGTCGCGGCCCGGGCGGGGCGCGACATCGCGGCCGCGCTGGCGCTCTTCGACGACGAGCGCGTCTATGGACGCTACTGGGGCACGCTGGAAGCGATCCCGTGCCTGCACTTCGAGGTCAGCTACTACCAGCTCATCGAATTCGCGATCGAACGCGGGTTGAAGGTCATCGAAGGCGGTGCCCAGGGCGAGCACAAGCACGCGCGCGGATTCGAACCCGTGAAGACCTGGTCGTGCCATCTGCTTCGGCATCCCGCCTTCGCCGATGCCGTCGAACGCTACCTCGCCCGCGAGACCGGGGGCATCGAGTCCTATATCGACGAGCTTCACGAGCGGTCTGCCCTGCGGCGTCCGTCCGCGCCGCCATGACACCGCTGCACCTGACCGCCGCCCTGCTGATGGTCACGACTTGGGGCGTCGCGCTGCGCGCGCGCCCTTTCGGGGAGTTCAGGCAAATCCCCTTTCTCCTGCTCGGGCCTGTGCTGCGATGACGCCACTGCATCTGGCCGCAGCCCTGCTGATGGTGACGATCTGGGGATTTAACTTCGTCGTCATCCGCTGGGGTCTCAACGATATCCCGCCGCTGCTGTTGACGCTGCTGCGCTTCATGCTGGCGGCGTTCCCGGCGCTGCTGTTCGTGCCACGGCCGCGGGCGCCCTGGCGGCTGATCGCTGGCTATGGGCTGTTCGCGTTTGCCCTCCAGTTCACGTTTCTCTTTGCCGGCATGGCGGCCGGGATGCCGACCGGCCTGTCGTCGCTGGTCATCCAGGTCCAGGCGTTCTTTACGATCGCACTGGTGGCTCTGCTGATGCACGAACGGCCGCGACCGCTGCAGGTGCTTGGAGGCCTCGTCGCCGGCGCGGGGCTTGTCCTGGTCGCATGGCACCTTCCCGCCGGGACGGCGCTGGGATTCGCACTGGTCATCGCCGCGGCCCTCGCCTGGGCCACCGCCAACATCATCGTCAAGCGCGTACCGGGCGATAACCCGCTGGCTGTCGTCGTCTGGGGCAGCGCGGCAGCCGTCATTCCGCTCGCGATCGCGACGCTTGCCACCGAAGGCGTGTCGCGCAGCGTTCGCATCGTCGGCGAGCTGTCGGCGGGAAACTGGCTCGGCATTGCATTCCAGGCCTGGCCCACCACGCTGGTGGCCTTCGGGATCTGGGCCTGGCTGCTGCGCCGGCATCCTGCCGCCGTGGTTGCGCCGTTCACGCTGCTGGTTCCGATCGTCGGCATGAGCTGCGCTGTATGGTTGCTCGGCGAACCGGTGACGTGGTGGAAACTGGCGGGCGCAGCACTCGTGCTGGCCGGCCTCGGACTCAATGTGCTGGCGGCACGTCGGCGCCGAATCGCCTAGCGTCGATCCGATGGCTCGCGCGAGTTCGCTTCGGCGAGCTTGGAACCGACCAGTTGCGCCACCACGACCGCGATATAGAACTGCCCAAAGACGCCTTCAAACGCGGCAGCGCTGCGCGCGGCCGCCGCGACGGGCGACACGTCACCGTAGCCGATCGTCGTCAGTGTCGTCAGGCTGAAATACAGGAATAGCGATTCCCTTTGATGCCACTCGCCGAGCACCGGCGTAAGCGATCCGGCAATGCTGAAGGCGCCGGGCGCGGTCAGCTCGATGACCGCGAAGACGTTCGCCCAGGCCATCGCGGCGAGCAGGTAGCCGCACAGTGTTCCGAGCACGTCGTCGATGTTCACCGCGCGCCGCTCGAACAGGTGTCGGAGGATGGCACTGACCGCGAGCGCCAGGAACAGCGCCCCGCTGAGATGAACGGCAACTTCGAGAACGTGACGCTGCTGGAGCGGCAGCAGGCGAAGCGCCCAGAGCGCGACGACCACGACCAGGCCCGCGCACAGTGACAGGAGACGGTGCGAGTGACGCTCGAAGACGATGAAGAACACCATCACCATCAGTATCGTCACGACGGCTTCGCGCAGATAGGCATGCGGGGCGTATGCCATGCCGAGCACGATGGCCGTCACCAGCATCAGCAGCAGTATCAGGTAGCGGTGGGCGCGAAGGCGCTCCAGGCTCATGCTCGCTCTAGATCGATCAGGGCCCGGCGTAGTGGGTGAGACAGGCTAATAGGCCGGCTGAGGCGACGCCGACTTGTAGGCCGCAATCGCGTCGAGAATGTCCTTGCGCGCGGAGTCAGGACCCTCCCAGCCGATGACCTTGACCCACTTGCCCTGCTCGAGATCCTTGTAGTGCTCGAAGAAGTGCTGGATCTGCGCCAGCCGTTCCGGCGCGATGTCCGACCACTGCTGCCAGTGCTTGTACCAGGGCAGGATCTTGTCGACCGGCACGGCCAGCAGCTTGGAGTCGCCGCCCGCCTCGTCTTCCATTTTCAGGACGCCGAGCGGACGACAGCGCACGACGACACCCGGCTGCAACGGGAACGGCGTGATCACAAGCACATCGAGAGGATCGCCGTCGTCGGCCAGCGACTTCGGCACATAGCCGTAGTTGCATGGGTAGTGCATGGCCGTGCCGATGAACCGGTCGACGAAGACCGCACCGGTCTCCTTGTCGACCTCGTACTTGATCGGGTCCGCGTGCGCGGGAATCTCGATGATGACGTTGAAGTCGTCTGGAACATTGCGGCCGGCAGGAACGCGATCAAGGCTCATGAGGGTATCCGTCGAAGGCTGGCCGATTCTATCGACAAAGCTATGGTCCGACGCGCCCGACTGCGCGCGGCGGCAATGGGCCTCGCGGCGCGGGGCTATGCTGAATAATGCCGTCGAAACCGGAGCTGCCGGCAAGGAGCATCGATGGACGATCACTGGGCAACGCCTGCCGGAACCCACCACTTCATCGGCAACCGCTGGGTCGCCTCGAACGAAGGGCTGACGATCGACGTCGTCGACCCCTCAGACGGCAAACCGTTTGCCCGCATCGCGCGAGGTGACAGCACCGACATCGACCACGCGGTCCGCGCAGCGCGGGCCGCGCTGGGCGAGAACTTCGATGGCGACTGGGGTCGCATGACGGCGACCGAGCGCGGGCGGCTGTTGATGAAGCTCTCGGTCGCCGTGCTGGACCGTCACGAGCAGCTTGCGCACCTCGAGTCACGCACGACCGGCAAGCCGCTTAAACAGGGACGCGCCGACGCCACGGCCCTGGCCCGCTACTTCGAGTACTACGCCGGCGCCGCCGACAAGCTGCACGGCGAGACGATTCCGTATCAGGCCGGCATGACGGTAATGACGCTGCGCGAGCCGCACGGTGTCACGGGCCACATCATCCCGTGGAACTATCCGATGCAGATCTTCGGCCGCAGCGTGGGAGCTGCACTCGCAGCCGGCAACGCCTGTGTCGTCAAGCCAGCCGAGGATGCCTGTCTGTCGCTGCTGCGCGTCGCCGAGCTGGCCGCCGAGGTCGGGTTCCCCGACGGTGCGCTCAACATCGTCACCGGCCTGGGTCACGAGGCAGGTGCGGCGCTGGCGGCGCACGGGAACATCGATCACATTTCCTTCACGGGCTCGCCGGTTACAGGCACAGCGGTGGCGCAGGCCGCGGCGAAGCATCATTGCCCGGTGACGCTGGAGCTCGGTGGCAAGTCGCCCCAGATCGTCTTCGCCGACGCCAACCTCGACGACGTGCTGCCGGTTATCGTGAATGCCATCGTGCAGAACTGTGGGCAGACCTGTTCCGCCGGCAGTCGGCTCCTGGTCGAGCGCGCCGTCTACGAGGAACTCGTCGCGCTGGTCGGGGAGGCGATTACGCGGCTGCGCGTCGGCCCGGCGCTGGCCGACCTCGACGCCGGCCCGCTGATCCGGCAGGCGCAATTGCAGCGCGTCTGGGACTACCTGAGCCAGGCCGAGCATGACGGCATCGTCATGGCGGCGCACGGGCAGGTCGTCGACGAGGCTCCGCAGACCGGCTACTACCAGGCGCCGACACTGCTGCGCGATGTGCCTCCGACGCACCGGCTCGCGCAGGAGGAGATCTTCGGCCCGGTACTGGCCGCCCTGCCGTTCGACTCCGAGCCGGAGGCGCTGCGCATTGCCAATGGCACACCGTTCGGCCTGGTCGCCGGCGTATGGACGCGCGACGGTGCGCGACAGATGCGGCTCGCCCGCAAGCTGCGTTGCGGCCAGGTCTTCATCAACAACTATGGCGCCGGCGGCGGCGTGGAACTGCCGTTCGGCGGCGTGAAGTCGAGCGGCTACGGACGCGAAAAGGGGTTCGAGGCGCTGCTGGGCTTCACTACCCTGAAAACGATCGCGATCAGGCATGGCTGAGGCCGCGCTCGAGTTCGCGGCCCTGTCGCCGGACCGGGCGATGACCTGGGCCGAATTGCGGCACGAGCTCTGGCCCGCAACGTCGGCCGCGGACCACGTCCGTGAAGCCGGGTACCTGCAGCGTTCACCGGACTACTTCGTTCTGTTGGCGATCGAGAGCGGTGTCGTGGGCTTCGCCGAAGCGGCCATACGACGCTGCTACGTGAACGGCTGCGAGTCGTTGCCGGGTGAACCGGTGGCCTTCCTCGAAGGCATCTACGTGAAGCCGGCCTATCGTCGCCGCGGCATCGCCCGCGCGCTGTGCGAGCGGGTCGCGGCCTGGGCGCGTACGCTCGGCGCGACCGAGCTCGCCTCCGACGCGCTGCTCGACAATACCGACTCGCACGCCATGCATCGGGCGCTCGGCTTCGCCGAGACCCAGCGCGTCGTTTTCTTTCGGAGGACATTGCCATCATGAGCGGACGCCTGGCAGGGAAAGTCGCGATCGTCACCGGCGCGGCCTCCGGATTTGGCCGCGGAATCGCCGAACGATTCGCGCGCGAGGGCTGTGCCGTGATCGTCAACGATCTCGCCCGGGACAGCGGCGAGGCCGTGGCGGCAGCACTCCGTACCGCCGGCGGCCGCGCACAGTTCGCCTTTGGTGATGTGACCCAAAGCTCCGACGTGAAGGGGCTGCTCGATGCGGCACTGACCCGCTACGGACAGCTCGACATCGTCGTCAACAACGCTGGCACCACGCACCGCAACCAGCCACTGCTCGACGTCGCCGAAACCGAGTTCGACCGCATCTACGCCGTCAACGTGAAATCGATCTACCTGACCGCGATCCACATGGTGCCGTACTTCCGCTCGCACGGCGGTGGCTGCTTCATCAACGTGGCCTCCACGGCGGGCGTGCGCCCGCGCCCAGGTCTCACCTGGTACAACGGCACCAAGGGAGCGGTCATCATCACCAGTAAGGGCATGGCGGCCGAGCTCGGGCCCGACAACATCCGTGTCAACTGCGTCAACCCGGTCATTGGCGAGACCGGGCTGCTCGAACAGTTCATGGGCATGCCGGACACCCCCGAGAACCGCAAGAAGTTCCTGGCGACGATCCCCCTCGGGCGTTTCAGCCGGCCCGAAGACGTCGCCAATGCGTGCCTCTTTTTCGCGAGTGATGAAGCGGCCTTCATCACGGGAACCTGCCTCGAGGTCGATGGCGGCCGCTGCGTCTAGCGTCTCGTCAGCGCGAGGCTGAACGAACGCACGACACCGGCGCTCGCCTCGCGCACCCGCAGGCGCAGGCCACCGAGCGCGAGGACGTCACCACTCGCCGCCCGGCCCCGCAGCAGGCGTACTGCGTAAGCGTCGAGCGTCATGTCACGCGGCAGTTCCGGCGGCAGCTCGACGCCGTAGTAGTCCTGCAGGTCACCCAGCGTGGCCGACGCCGCCAAAGTCAGCTCGCCGTCCGCCGACGCAGGCGCGAACAGTTCCTCGAGCGCGCCGACTTGCTCGGCCGGCGCAACGACGGCCACCAGATCACCGCTGCGCAGCGTGGCCGGCTCGACGATGCGACCGCCGCGCTCGAGTTCGATCAGGCGCGAACCCTCCGGCCAGTCGATTTCGTCGAGCGCCCGTCGCGTCGCCGGTGCGCCTTCGGCGACGATGAACTGCACGACTTCCCGGGACCGGGCGCCGCCGTCGAGCGGGGCCGTGGCAATCGCCGCGCGCGGCCGCCCCGACCGCACCTGCGCAAGACGCGCCGCGACCGGCAAGGTGCCCCCCTGCAGCAGCAACGAGAGCAGCACAATGAAGAAAGTGATGTGAAACAGCAGCTGCGCGTGCGGCAAGGCAGCCACCAGCGGAAACAGTCCGAGCACGATCGGAACCGCGCCGCGCAGACCAAGCCAACCGATGAAGGCCACCTCCCGCACCGGGTACCGGAACGGCAGCAGGCAGGCGGCCACGGCGAGGGGCCGCGCGACGAACATCAGCACAGCGGCTGCCAGCAGCGCCGGGCCTGCAACTTCGATCAGGCCGCGCACATCCGTGATGATGCCCAGCACCAGGAACATGCCGGCCTGCGCCAGCCAGGCAAAGCCGTCACTGACACGCAGCACGTCTTCGCCGACGTGGACGCGACGGTTCGCAATCAGCATCCCTGCCAGATAGATCGCCAGGAACCCGCTGCCACCCAGCAGGTTCGTCAGCGCGAAGGTGGCCAGGCCGCCGGACTGGATCAGCAGCGCATACAGGCCCTCTTCGAGCCGCACGCGCGCGACCGCCAGTGAAAGCAGGTACCCGAGGACGACACCCACCAGCAGGCCGATGCCGAGCTGCTGCAGGAACATCGGCAGCAGCGCCGTGAGAGACTGCTCCGGCAGCCGTATGAGCTCGATGACCCCCAGGGTCAGGAACACCGCCATCGGATCGTTGATGCCGGACTCCACCTCGAGCGTGGACTCGACGCGCTCGTTGAGGCGCAGGCCGCGGCTGCCGAGCAGCGCGAAGGTCGCGGCCGCGTCGGTCGAGCCGACGATCGAACCCAGCAGCAGTCCGTAGCGCCAGTCGAGATCGAGCAGCCAAGCGCCCGCGATCCCGACGAGAGCGGCGGTCAGAACGACGCCGACCGTCGCCAGCGTCAACGACGGGGCGGCAACCATGCGAAACGTCGCCAGCCGGGTGCGCAGTCCGCCGTCGAGCAGGATGACCGCCAGCGCCAGGTTTCCGACCAGCACGGCGGTCTCCACATCGATCCGAACCGACTGCAGCTGCGGCAGTTCGGTCGCAAACAGGCCGACGGCGAGAAACACGAGCAGCGATGGCACGCCGACTTTCTGCGACGCCGCCGACAGCGCGATCGCGACGAAGCACAGAAGGCCGGCGATCAGGAAAGTCTGATTCATCGCGTCCATACCGCGATTTGACCACGCCCCGCGCAGCCGCCGCAGGGATGGCATACCGCCAGGAATCCTGCCGCGTCGCCACGCCTCAGCGATGCACGACGTCGCGCAGTCCGAGTGAAATGACGGGAACGTACATCATGTCCCCCAGGCAGCCGGGCACGATGGGGAGAGAGGGCCGCAGCCGGGGAGTGATGCAGCTCGCTGCGACGGCGAGGATGGCGAACAGTGCGCCGCCCGGTTCGCGTCCGATTAACCGAACCTCGGCGCCATCGCCGCCGGTCAACGCGACACGACCGGCCTGCCGTCCTGGATCTTCCTGATGCGGCCGGTTTCAAACTGCTTCGCGAACCCGCTCCACACCGGTGTCATCGCTGTCCGGAACGCCGTGCTTCGGCATGGACCCGCCGCCTAGCGGCGCGGTCAGAACGAGCTGTCGCGCAGGATGGGGCGCGCGCCTTCGGCGGGCCCCGCCGTCGGCTGCGCGAAGCCCAGCGCCGCTTCGCGAAAGTGCTGCGCGGCTTCGGCTTCGTCGCCGACAGCCTCGGCCAGGCGCGCCATTGCGACGAGCGTCGCCGGCGACTTCTCGATCTGCAGGCTTTCGGCAAGGTAACTGCGCGACTTGCCCCAGAGCTGCTCACGCAGACAGAGCACGCCCGCGGTTCGCAGCAGCACGGCCCGCAGCCGATCCTCCTGCCCACCGGCCGCCAGCCATGTTTCCACCCGTTCGAGCTGGCCACGCGCCGGAAACGACTGCGCCCGCGCATACTCGTTCAGCAAGGGCTCGCAGGACTCATCCCACTGCTCGCGCGGCAGCGCGAGGGCCTGCTCGATGGCTTCCGCCGCACGGCCGCCGCGCCCGGCGAGGTTTAGAAGGCGCGCCGCTTCGAACGCGACTTCCGGCAGAGCGCGATCCGACGCCGGAATCGCGTCCCAGGCAACCTCGAGAGCCGCGGGTTCATAGCGCTGCGCCAGCAGTTGCTCCCGGTAGACGGCCACCTTGAGCTTGCGGGCGAGCACCGGATGCAGGGCGCTGCGCTTTTCGAGCGAGCGCAAGGCCTTCAGCGCTTCTTCCCAGCGGCCCGACTGCAGATTCGCGTTGAGCGCAATCCGCAATGCGTGCAGGTGGCGTGCGCCGGAGCCGCGCAGCTGGTCGATCGCGCCGAGCGCGGCGTCGTTTTCACGCTGCTCGGTCCACATCTCGGCGCTGGCCACCAGCCGCGCGGTATCCACGTGACGGTCGTCCCCGGCGCGATGCAACCAGTCGTCACGGCGCTCGTACTCCTGCATGCGATGCGCCGCCCGCGCGCCGATCAGCGCCGCCACACCCGCCGTCGTGGTCGAAGACTGCGCCGCACGCGCAGCCTTCTCAGCCCGCGCGAAGCGCCCCTCGAGCAGGCTGCGCACGGCCTCGACCAGCGCCTGCTGCCCGCCGACTTCCTCGCGCCGCGCCCGGTACAGCCGCACGCGTTCGGGAAAGTCCGCAACCTTCTGCAGTGCGCGAGCGCCCCAGTACGTGAAGGCGAGCAGCACCAGCAGCGCCAGCAGCACAACATTCAAGGAGACATCCAGCCGGTAGGGTGGGATGAAGAACGCGACGTTGCCCGCGTTGATCTGCAGCAGCAGTGCGACGGCCGCCGCCAACAGCGCGAGCGCAAGCGCCCAGGTCAGCCAGCGCATCAGCGTCCCGGCGCGATTCGCGCCGCACGCACGGCGGCGATGCTGTCGTTGATCTGCGGCACGTCCACGGAGAGTGGCGTGGCCGACAGCTGCTTGATGAGGCCGACCGCGGCGGCGGCCGCCGGCTGGCGCACGTCGACATAGCGCGTCAGCAGGGCCTGGGCCTCGAGCAGATCGGCGCGGTACAGCCGGTCGTTCCGGGACAGTACCGCCTGGCGGGCGTTGAGCAGGCGCAGCCGGATCTGCAGCCGCACGAGTTGCTGCTGCTGCGGGGCAAGCAGCAGCGCATCGGGCGTTTCGACCTGCCGCAAGCGCACCAGGTCGCGGTAGTCGCCGAGCTCCAGTCGTAGGCGTTCGATCCAGCGCTCCCACCACGACAGGCCGGCGGACGGGAGCACTGTGTCACCCGCGCCCGGTGGCGCAGCGCTCGGCGCGTGCGGTTTCGGATCCGACAGCAACGGCCAGGACTCCGTGCCAGCCGCGAGTTGATCGAGCTTGAGTGCAATGCCGGTAACGTCCACGGTCGGTGCCGCCTTGAGCCGTTCGACATCGCGCGCGATGACCCGGCGCAGCGGGACAAAGCGGGCGCTTTCGACCCGCGCCAGCCGCGCGTCGGCGGTCTGCAGCGCCGCCAGGGCGGTCCCGACGTTGCCGCTGATCGCAAGTTCCTGCCCGGCCATCGCCACCAGACGCTCGACTTCCACGAGCACCGCTTCGTCGCGTCCGCGCGAGAGATCGGCATAGAGCTGTTCGAGCGACTCGCGCTGCGACTGCTCTTCCGCCAGGCGCGCCTCGAGCAGCGCCGCCCGCTCGCGCGCGGCACGCGCTTCCGCATCGGCCCGCGCGGCGACCTCGCTGGTTCTCACCGTCACCTGTTCGAGATCGGTCAGGCGGCGTGACGCTTCCTTCCGGACCTGCGCCAGTTGCATGTGCGCATAGACGGCGGCCGCCAGCGCCAGCAGGGCGATGATCGCAAGCAGCCACCCCGGCCATGCACTGCGCAGTCGCGGAGCGTCAGACGGCCTGGCCGCCGGCAGCGCGCCACTGGCTGCAGCGTTCGGATCGATCACGGGATCGGCGGAGGGCAGAGCGTCGTTCGTCAAGGCAGCGCCCGAAGTAGCGCGGCCATGTACCGCGCGGTTTGCGGCGCTCTCCGCGGCGCGTCAGAGCGGCTCGAAGCGGGAACGCCGGAAGGATTCTAGCCGGGCCACTACGGCCTCGTCGTCGGCCGCGGTCATTTCGACGCGCTTGTAGCCAGCATCCAACAAACGCTCTCGGATACGTTCATGCGTCGCAAGCGCGCAGCCATTGCGCAACCACTGCGCTGCGCCGTCCTGCGCGGACAGCTGGCGATCAAGCGCATCGACCGCCTCGCTGCTGCTAAATACCGCGACCGACGGCCGCTGTTCGGCCATCGCCCGCTGCAGCATGGTCCGGGTCGCCGCGTCGAGGCCGTGGTCGACACGCGTGTACACCGGCAGGACTTCGACCTCGGCACCGGCCTCGCTGAATCGTTCGGCCAGCCACTCCCGTCCGTGCTGGGCACGCAGGATCAGAACGCGTCGGGCCGACTTGCCAGCGTCCAGCCACGCGGCCCAGAAGGCTTCGGAGCCGGCAGCATCGCCGGCCGGCGCGATGACGGCCGTCCCGGGTGCCAGCGCAAGCTCGGCGCGGACGGCGGCAGCGGTCGCTTCACCCACCACGCCGATCGCGACCCCCGTCGGCCAGGGCTGCTCGACCAGCGACAGCGAAGCGCGTACGGCATTGGGGCTGACGAACACGACAAGATCGAAACGCTGCAAGGCCTGAAGCACGGTGCTGGCAGCCCGCGCGTCCGGTGCCGCACCGATATCGAACGCCGGACACCAGACGGCGTCCCAGCCGCTCGCGATCAGCCGGCCGTGCAGTCGTTCACCCGCCGCCGCGGGACGGGTAACGATGACGACGGGGTTCATCGGCGCTCAGGCCATGCCCAGCAGACGCAGGGCGCCCTGCTCCTTCAGCCGAGCCACGGCCGTCGCGGCCAGCGCCTCGGCGGCGTGCAGTTCGCCGATCGCCTCCGTCTCCACGAACTCGCCCGAAGCGGCGTTGCCGACCAAGGCCCGCAGCCGCAGCTTCCCGCCTTCGACCTCGGCGTACGCGGCCAGCGGCACCTGGCAGCTGCCGCCCAGTCCGCGCGAAACGCCGCGCTCGGCGGCGGTCGCCGCCCGGGTCGGCGGATCGTCGAGCGGCGCCAGCAGTTCGGCCGTCGCAGCGTCGTCACTCAGGATTTCGATGCCGAGTGCACCCTGACCCGGCGCCGGCAGCGAGACCGTCGTCGGGATGATCTGGCGGATGCGGTCGGCGAGCCCCAGGCGCTTGAGTCCGGCCGCCGCCATCACCAGCGCATCGAAGTCGCCCCGATCCAGCTTGGCGAGTCGCGTGTTGACATTGCCTCGTATGGCCTCGATGACGAGTGCCGGGAAGCGTGACCGCAGCATGAGTTCGCGCCTCAGGCTGGACGTGCCGACACGCGCGCCGGCGGGAAGCGCTTCGAGGGTTGCGTAGCGATTGGAGACAAGGCAGTCGCGCGGGTCTTCCCGCGCCATGACGGCCGCCAGCGTGAACTCCGGCGCGAGTTCCATCGGCACGTCCTTCAGCGAGTGGACCGCGAGATGGGCCCGGCGCTCGAGCAGCGCGACTTCGAGTTCCTTGACGAAGAGTCCCTTGCCGCCGACCTTCGAGAGCGTGCGGTCGAGGATCTGATCGCCGCGCGTCGTCATGCCGAGCAGTTCGACCGACGAGGCCGGCAGACGCTGGGCAAGCAAGCCCTGAACGTGCCGTGCCTGCCAGAGCGCCAGCGGGCTTTCGCGCGTCGCGATGATGACGCGCGCCGGCGTGTTCATCGGCGACTCCTGTGCAAGGCGGATTCCACGAAAAAAGTCGCGGCGAGTCTAGCATCGCGGTGCAGCACTTCATGCATGATGCAGGCGGGAAAACATGCGCTGATGACGACCGGCATCGAACGGGCCCTGCGCGATGACATCCGCCTGCTCGGACACCTGCTGGGCGAGGTACTGCGTTCGCACGACGGCGAGCACCTGTTTGCCGCGGTCGAGGAAATCCGGCAGACCGCACCGCGCTTCCGGCGGGACGAGGACCCGGGCGCCGCGCGCCGGCTCGATGCCCTGCTGCGCAGGCTTTCGCGCGACGAGACGATCGGCGTCGTGCGGGCCATCAGCTTCTTCTCGCACCTCGCCAACATTGCGGAAGACCGCCAACTCGTGCGCAACCGGCACCGGCTGCCTTACATCGATCCTTTGAACCACCTCTAGGTCGAACTGATCAAGCGCCATCGCGCCGGCACGACCGATGAGCGCATCAAGCGCGGCATCCATCTGACGATCAACGGGATTTCGGCGGGACTGAGAAACACAGGATAGCGGCGTCGCTCGTGTACGCGATCGGCTGCGCCGATCGCACGTGCACTCGCTCCGGTTACGCGCACTGCGTGCGCGCTCAACACTGATTTGTCGGCTCCGCTCCGGAGCGGCCGCGCGCTCCGCCGATGGTCAACGGCACGACACTCTTCCTGCCCTCTCGCCGGGCGAGAGGGTCGATCGCTCCCCACCCCATCCCGCCCCTCCGAGAGGGGCGGGTGCGAATCGCGCGTCGTGCGCATGTCGCCACGCCAGCTGCCGATCGTGGCAGTCGAGCGTTGTTCCCTCCCTCGCTCGGCGAGGAAGGGCGCAGGGATGGAGTGCGAACGACCCACCCTCTTGGAGGGCGGGCCGGGTGGGAGCCCTGCTCTTGAATCTCGGCGGAGCGCGCGGCCGCTCCGGAGCGCAGCCGATTGTTCAGTCTTGAGCGCGCACGCAGTGCGCGTGCCGCGACGAGTGCACGTGCGAGCCCGTAGGGCTCGCGTACACGAGGAGCGCTAAGTTCTTGCCGCCGCCTTCACCGTCGGCCACTGCCGGCGGCTGATGGGCAGCCGGTCCGAGACATCCTTCAGCAGCACTTCCCAGTGGCCTTCGGACGCCTCGCCCTCGTCGTCGATGCTGCCACGCACGCGCTGGAAGCCGAGGATGGACTTGCGCGCGACCAGCGCGTTGCGATGGATGCGGACGAAGCGCTCGCCGAACTCGGCCTCGAGCGAGGTCAGCGACTCTTCGGTGAGGTGCTCGCGCTCGGACGTGCGGATCGTCACGTACTTCAGTTCGGCGCGCAGGTAGACGATGTCCTCGACCGGCACCAGAATCATTCGACCGCGTTCGGACACGGTGATATGGGACCTTACCGAGCCTATGGTCTTGGCCAGGTCCTCGATGCGGGGCTCGTGCGTGCGGAAGCGCTCGGCGCGCGCCAGCGCGGCGACCAGGCGTTCAGCCCGCACCGGCTTCATCAGGTAATCCAGCGCGCGCACCTCAAAAGCCTCGAGCGCGTGCTCGTCGTAGGCGGTGACGAAGATCACCGCCGGGGGGTTGCTGCGCTGGGCCAGATGGCGCGCGACCTCGATACCGTTCATGTCGGGCATGTGGACATCGAGCAGCACGACGTCGGGATTGAGGCGATCGACCTCCTCCAGACCGCGGATGCCGCCTCCGGCCTCGCCGATGAGCTGCAGCTGGACCTGGTTCGAGCAGTCGAGCAGAACCTGGCCCAGCCGAGCCCGCGCCGGTGGTTCGTCGTCGACAATCATCACGTTCAACATGTCTGGCCCTTCAGGCGCGCTTCTCGACCGGCAAGGTCATCATCAACTCGAAGCGGTCGCGCCTGACCTGGGTTTCAATGCGCGCTTCGAGGTCGTACATCAGTGCAAGTCGTCCGCGGATGTTCGCCAGTCCGATCTGGTTGCCCTCGCGCTCCGGCCGCTCCGGCGCAATCGGGTTGCTGACGAACAGCTCCAGCGTGAAACCATGCTGGCGTACCCGCACGATGATATCGGCGCGACCCGGCAGCTTTTCGGCGCCGTAGCGGATCGCGTTTTCGATCACCGGCTGCAGGAGTAACTGTGGCACCTTTGCCCGGGGGTGGTATGCCCCG
>Ga0316627_100000184_pt1 | contig 14691 bp, 13 predicted proteins | sample OWC_Aug_M2_C1_D1_FD_207653 | JGI IMG/M metagenome (GOLD analysis project Ga0316627, IMG submission 207653) | Wetland soil microbial communities from Old Woman Creek delta, Ohio, United States - OWC_Aug_M2_C1_D1_C | ecosystem: Environmental > Terrestrial > Soil > Wetlands | place: USA: Ohio...
GCAGGGCCAGCGCGCTTGCTCGAGCGGCATATCGTGCGTGATGCATCGTCTTGATCCAGTCCGGTGGGGTCAACTGCAAAGAATACCTGTTTGGTCCAGTGCAGCGAGGTATTGCTGCGCCTGGCCGAGGTCCACGACCTCAGCGTACTTGGCCTGCAGGTCGAACAGGTTCGCTGCATGCGGCGCCTCGTGGCGGTCGCCCACGGCTTCACGTACCACGAGCGGCACGAACCCATGCTGGCACGCGTCGACCGCCGTCGCGCGCACACAGCCGCTCGTGCTCACTCCGGCGATGAGCACGGTGTCCACGCCCAGCGCGGTCAGCGTCGAGGCGAGCGTCGTGCCGAAGAACGCGCTCGCGTACTGCTTCGTGATCACGGTCTCGCCGGCGGCGGGCTCGAGTCCCTCGGCAAACGCGGCGAGCTCCGGGTGTGCCCCGGCCTCGAAACAGGCGAGTGCCGGTACCTTGCGGAAGAACACGCCGCCGTCGCGCCCGCCGGGCTGGTATTGCACGTTGGTGTGGAGAACGGGGATTCCGGCCGCGCGTGCGGCCCGAAGCAGTTCACGGCACGCGTCGCGGGCCACCTCGACGCCGGCATACAGCGGCGAGTCCGGCACCAGGTACGCGCGCACGAAGTCGATGACGAGCAGCGCCGGCCGGCGTCCCGGCTGCAATGACTTGCCGAAGCCGCCGGCGGCGTAGTTTCGGGACAGCGAGTCGCTCATGCGGCGGCCTCAGACGACCTTGCCGGCCTTGAGCTGCGCGTAGCGCTCCGCGCTGAGCGCCAGCAGTCTGCCGTACACCTCGTCGTTGTGCTGCCCCATGGCGGGACTCGGGCGCCGGATGGCGCCCGGCGTCTCGGAGAGCTTTGGCGCAACGTTCTGCATCCTGAGCTCGCCGAAATCGGGGTGTGGCACCGTCACGATCGCGTCGCGCGCCTTGAAGTGCGGATCGTCGAGCATCTCCGGCGCGCGGTAGATCAGCCCGGCCGGCACGCCGAACCTGTCCATCAGTTCGAGCACCTGGCGCGTGGCCTGCGTCTCCGTCCAGCGCTCGACGAGCGCGTCGAGTTCGACCTGGTTGGCGCCGCGGGCACCGTGTGTCGAGTACTTCGGGTCTGTCGCGAGGCCCGGCTGGCCCATCGCCTCGGCGAGGCGCGAGAACACGGTGTCCTGGTTCGCGGCGATCAGCACCATGCCGTCGGATGTCCTGTAGACGTTCGACGGCGCGACGTTCGGCAGGATCGCGCCGGTACGCTCGCGGATGAAGCCCACCTTGTCGTACTCGGTGACCAGCGACTCCATCATGTTCAGCACCGCCTCGTAGATGGCCGAGTCCACGACCTGGCCGCGACCGGTTTTCTCGCGGTGGTGCAGCGCCGCGAGCGCGCCGATGCAGGCGAACGTTGCTGCGAGCGAATCCCCGATCGAGATGCCCATGCGCGACGGCGGCGTGGTCGGATCGCCGACCACGTAGCGCAGGCCGCCCATGGCCTCGCCGATCGCGCCGAATCCCGCCTGCCGCGAATAGGGACCGGTCTGCCCGAATCCCGAGACGCGGATCATGATCAGCCGCGGGTTGATGGCAGACAGCTGCTCCCAGCCGAGCCCCCATTTCTCCATCGTTCCCGGACGGAAATTCTCCAGCACGAAGTCGGACTTCGCCACCAGCTGCTTCAGCAGGTCCTGGCCGTCGGCCTGCCGCAGGTCCAGCGTGATGGCTTTCTTGTTGCGGCCGACGACCGGCCACCAGAGCGACTTGCCGTTGGCTTTTTCGCGTCCCCAGTTGCGCATGGGGTCGCCCTGGCCCGGAGGCTCGATCTTGATCACCTCCGCGCCGAAGTCGCCCAGCAGCTGCCCGCAGAACGGGCCGGCGAGCAGTGTACCGAGCTCGAGCACGCGCAGCCCGGAAAGCGGACCTGGCTTGACGCTGGCGTCGCTGGTCATGCGAGTCGTCCTCTGGTGGTTGCGCGCGATTCTACCCGGCCAGACGTGGCATTGAATCGGGGATTCCTGACGCATTGGATCGCTGGACGGCGGACTTGTATGCTCGGGCTCCCGCGGAGGATGAACGCATGACCACGAAGCATCGCATCGAGATCGTCGAAGTGGGGCCGCGCGACGGGCTGCAGAGCGAGCCGGGCGTCCTGCCGACGGCAACCAAGGTTGAGTTCATCAACCGGGTTGTCGCCGGCGGCGCGAGGCGCGTCGAGGTCACGAGCTTCGTGAACCCCAAGAAAGTGCCCCAGATGGCGGATGCGGAAGAGGTGATGAAGGCACTCCCGCGCCGCGCAGGCGTCCATTACATCGGTCTCGTGCTGAACCGGCGAGGTTTCGAACGTGCCGCGGCGGCAGGCTGCAACGAGATCGGCATGGCCGTCGTGGCCAGCAATACATTCAACAAGCGCAACCAGGGCGTGACGACCGACGAGTCGGTCGCGGCCTGGCTGGACATCGCTGCTGCAGCGCAGCAGGCAGGCATCGCGGCACAGGTGACGGTTTCCGCCGCATTCGGCTGCCCGTTCGAGGGCGAGGTGCCCGTGGAGCGAGTGATCGAGATCGTCCAGCGGGTCGCCGACGCGCACCCGTTCGAAATCGCGCTGGCCGACACGATCGGTGTCGGTGTTCCGGCGCAGGTGACCGAGCTTGTGTCGAGGGTTCGCGAGGCGGTTCCGGGTATCGCGCTGCGCTGTCATTTCCACAACACCCGCAATACCGGGCTCGCGAACGCGTTTGCTGCAGTGCAGGCCGGCGTCAGGACGCTGGATGCCAGCCTTGGCGGGATCGGCGGCTGCCCGTTCGCACCGGCCGCCACCGGCAACATCCCGACTGAAGACCTGGTCTACATGCTGCAGCGATCCGGTTACGAGACCGGGATTTCGCTGGATCGCGCCATCGAGACCGGCAAGTGGCTGCAGGAACAGCTCGGTCGGCCGGTACCTGGCATGCTGGTCAAGGCGGGCGGTTTCCCGAGGCCGGCGGCGCTGCCCGCGTGAGCGAGCGCCATCGATCCCGCGCATTGCGGTCAATGGCCGGAAGCTAAATACTTCGAAGACGCGTGTGTAAGCGACAACCCGGGGTGACTTCATGACATACCGTTTGGGCGTGGACGTAGGCGGAACCTTCACCGACCTGCTGCTGGTGAACGAGAAGACCGGCCAGACCTGGAAGGCCAAGGTTTCGAGCACACCCTCGGATCAGTCGGTCGGCGTCCTGCGCGGCATCGACCGCGTCTGCAAGCAGGCCGGCGTGGCTCCGGAAGAAATCCAGCACGTGATGCACGGCACGACGGTCGCCACGAATACCGTGCTCACGGGCACCGGCGCGCGCGTCGGCCTCGTGACGACGACAGGCTACCGGCAGGTGCTGCAGATAGCGCGCAGCTTCGTGCCGGGCGGCCTCGGCGGCTGGGTGATCTACAACAAGTCGCTGCCGATGGCACCGCTCGCGCTGACGATCGAGGCGAACGAGCGCGTCAGCTCGCAGGGCGAAGTCGTGACGCCTCTCGACGAGGCGAAACTGCGCGAGGACCTGCGCGCGCTCGGCACGAAGAAGATCGAGGCGCTCACCGTCTCGCTGATCAACTCGTTCGCGAACGATCGGCACGAACAGCGCATCAGGCAGATCGCCCAGCAGGAGCTGCCGGGGATTCCCGTGTCGCTCTCGTCGGAGGTCGTTCCCGAGATGCAGGAATACGAGCGCACCGTGACCACGGTCGCCAATTCCTACGTGCGCCCGCGCGTGCAGAAGTACGTGCACAACCTCAAGTCGAAGCTCGACGCGAAGACGAAGAACGTCAAGCTGCACATCCTGCGCTCGGACGGCGGGCTCGCATCCGCCAGGTCCGCCGAGGATTTCCCGGTGAACCTGCTGATGTCCGGCCCGGCCGGTGGCGTCACGGGCGCGCTCTGGGTCGCGGTGCGGGCCGGCTTCCCTAACCTGCTCACGGTGGACGTGGGCGGGACGTCGACCGACGTGGCGCTGATCAACAGCGGGCAGCCGCGGCTGCGGCGCGAGACGACGGTCGGCGACGTGACGGTCCGTGCGTCTTCCGTCGACATCCGCACGGTCGGCGCTGGCGGTGGCTCGATCGCGCACGTGCCTGAGCTCACCGGCGCGCTGCGCGTCGGCCCGCAGTCCGCCGGTGCGGACCCGGGCCCGGCCGCTTATGGCAAGGGCGGCGTCGAACCCACCGTCACCGACGCCAACGTCGTGCTCGGCTACCTGCCGGAGCAGCAGAAGCTGGGCGGCGACATGCAGCTCGATCGCGCTCTCGCCCAGCAGTCGGTCGCGAAGATCGGCAAGGCGCTCGGCAAGAACGTGAAGGATGCCGCGCTCGGCATCTATGACATCGTCAACGAGAACATGGTGGGCGCACTGCGCCTCGTGTCGGTGGAGCAGGGGCACGATCCGCGCGACTACGCGCTGATCGCGTTCGGTGGTGCGGGACCGCTGCACGCCAACGCGTTGTCGCGCCTGCTCGGCTCGTGGCCGTCGATCATTCCACCAGGCCCTGGCGTGCTCTGCGCGCTCGGTGATGCCACGACGGCCGTGCGCGACGAGTCCTCGCGAACCTTCATCCGCAAGTTTGCCGAGACCAGCAAGGACGAGATCGCGAAGCTGCTGAAGACCCAGGCGGCCGATGCCGCCAAGGCGCTCGCGAGCGAAAAGGTTGCCGCCGCCGACATGGAGTTCGCTTACCAGGTGGATGTCCGCTACCACGGCCAGGGCCTGCGCCTCACCGTGGATGTGGACTTGAAGCGACTCGAGAAGCAGGGGCTCGACGCGATCCGCCGACCGTTCGACGAGGAGCACACCCGCCTCTTCACGTTTGCGCTCCCCCTCGAGCACGAGTTCGTCGCGCTGCGCGCGGTGGTGCAGGGCAAGGGCATCAGCATCAGGCGCCAGGCCATCGCACGCGGCGGTTCGTCGCCGGCGGCGGCCGCAGTGGGCAGGCAGAAGTCCTACATGGACGGGAAGGACTGCGCGGCGACGGTATACGACCGGGCGCTGCTCAAGGCCGGGAACCGCATTGCCGGCCCGGCGATCGTCATGGAAATGGACTCGACGACCGTCATCCTGCCGAAGCATCACGGCAAGGTCGACGCGTACGGCAACATCCTCATCTATCCGGACGACTACAAGGCGCCGAAGAAGAAAGCCGTGCGCAAGGCCAAGTGACCGCAGCCCGCTGACACCTTTCCGGAGACAAGCACATGCCCGCCAAGATCATTCAGCGCAATCGCAAGCCGATGAAGAAGGTGAAGGTGGATACCGTCGCCATCGACATCATCGAGAGCGCGCTCAGGAACGCCCGCTACGAGATGGACACGGTGCTGTTCCGCACGGCGATGTCGCCGGGCATCCGCGAGCAGCACGACGAGTTCCCGATGATCGCCAACCTCGAAGGCAAGATGGTCGTCGGCCAGTTCGGCTCGTTCATCTGGGGCTTCATGCAGGGTTACGACGGAACGGTGGAGGAGGGCGACATCTTCCTCACCAACGATCCGTACTCGGTGAACGGCGCCATCAGCCACCAGAACGACTGGCTGATGCTGATGCCGATCTACAAGGACGGCCGCATCATCGCCTGGTCGGCCATGTTCGGTCACATGACCGACGTCGGCGGCAAGGTGCCCGGCTCGCTGCCGACCGACGCGCGCACCGTCTACGAGGAAGGCGTCTGCATTCCGCCGATCAAGATCGTCAAGGCAGGCCAGCTGCAGGACGACCTGCTGAAGGTGATCCTGCACAATTGCCGGCTGCCGACCTGGAATTTCTCGGACTTCAACGCGATCGTGGCGGCGTTGCGCACAGCGGCCATCCGCTGCGTCGAGATCTCGACGCGCTTCGGCGACGACGTGTTCTATTCCGCGATGGACGCCATGCTCGAGCGCAACAAGCGGGCAATGCGGCAGCTGATCCGCCAGACGGTCCCCGAGAAGAAGCAGTACTTCGAGGACTACATCTGCGACGACGGCATGAACATGGGTCCCTACAAGATCGCGTGCACCATGTGGCGCGAAGGGGACAAGTGCATCTTCGATTTCGCGGGCACGGACCCGCAGTCGATCTCCTCGATCAACTTCCTGTTGAACGAAGAGATGTTCAAGATGTTTGCGGGCGTGTACATGATCATGGTCTTTGACCCGCAGATCCTGTTCAACGACGGGTTCTACGACCTGATGGAAGTCCGCATCCCGGCCGGCACGCTGCTGAAGCCGCTGAAGCCGGCGGCGCTGTCGTGCCGGACTCACGCGCTCGGCCGCATCTTCGACATCCTCGGCGGGCTGCTCGGCCAGGGCAACCCGGCGTTCATGTGCGCGGCGGGGTTCTCCGACAGTCCGCATTTCATGTACTCGGGGTATGACAAGAACGGCGAGTGGTACCAGCTGTACCAGATCACGTTCGGCGGCATCCCGGGCAAGCCGTTCGGCGACGGTCCGGACGGCCACTCGCTGTGGCCGTCGTTCACCAACGTGCCGAACGAATTCCTGGAGAGCTACTTCCCGCTGCGGATCGACATCTACGAGACCATCCCGGACACGGGCGGAGCCGGCAAGAATCGCGGCGGCAACGGTCTGCGGATCGGTTACCGGTTCCTCGAGCCGGGCGAGATCTCGATCCACGACGACCGCTGGCTCACCTACCCGTGGGGTGTCAACGGCGGTCTGCCCGGTGCCCGGAGCAAGAAGACGCTGGTCCGCAAGGACGGCACGACGGAGAACCTTCCGTCCAAGGTCGACCACATCAAGGTCGAGGCCGGTGACCTGCTGCTTTCCGACACCTGGGGCGGTGGGGGTTGCGGCGATCCGTTCGAGCGCGAGATCGAGAAGGTCCAGTTCGACGTGCAGGCCGGGCTCGTGACCACGCAGGGCGCGCTCAATTACGGCGTCGTGATGAAGGCGGACGGCAAGGCCGACAAGGCCGCGACCGAGAAGCTGCGCGAGAAGCTCCGGGCCGAGCGCAAGGAAGTGAAGCTGTTCGACCGCGGCTTCGAGACGATCGACGAGCTCAAGGGCCGGTGCAAGGCCGAGACGGGCCACGAGCCGCCGCGGCAGCCGAAGTTCTCGGATCGGATCATGAAGAAGAAGGCGGGCAAGGCCGCGTGAGCGACAGCTACACGCGGGTCGGGTACGCGTCGAGCGAGATCGGCGGCGGGCGCCGACCCGCCGTGCTCGTCGTGGACTTCCAGACGGCGTTCACGGATCCGAAGTACCCGCTCGGCGGCCTGCCGATGATCCACGCGGCGCGTGATCGCACGGCGGAGCTCCTGAAGGTGGCTCGGGCACGCAGGGTGCCGGTCGCCGCCTGCTACACGGCGTATGGCAGCCTCGCGGACATGCCTCTCTGGAAGGTCAAGGCGGTGCGCGACGAGTTCTATTACGGGCACCCGTGCACGGAAATGGATCCGAAGATCCACCATGCGGACAACTTCACGTACTGCAAGAACGCGCCGTCGATGTTCTTCCAGACCCCGCTGATCACGTTCCTCGTGAAGCAGAACGTGGACACCGTCATCGTCACCGGCTGCACCACCAGTGGCTGCGTGCGTGCGACGATAGTGGACGCCTTCTCGTACGGCTTCCGCGTGCTGGCGGCAGAGGACTGCTGCGGTGATGCCGACGAGGCTCCGCACCGATCGAACCTTGCGGACGTCGGCCGTCGCTACGCGGATGTCACGTCGATGGCCGCGGTCGCGAGGTACCTGCAGGGTCTCGAGGCAACCGCCGCATAGCGATCGCCCGAGGCCGGCGCCTCAGGTCGATTCCAGCCACTCGAACAGCGTCCGCGCGAAGCGGATCTTCTGCTCCCGGCCCGCGATGACATGGGCAACGTCGTCCCAGAGGATGCCTTTCGCGCCGGGAATGCCATGCTCGATGGGCAGCGTGTTGCGCGGCGCGGTCACCACGTCCTTGCCCGCGTGGATGATCAGCGACGGGCAGCGGATCTCGCGCAGGCGGTTCTTCGAATCGAACGCGACGCACGCGTCGATCAGGCGCGAATGCGCGGCATAGCGGCCGTTGAGTTCCTTCCAACCGCCCTGCGGGCCGAGCAGTCGCTCCTTGTTCGCGTTGTAGTACTCCGCGTCGAACGAAAGCAGCGTCACGGCTTTCTGGAACGGGAAGAAGCCGAGATCGCGGTGGATCCAGCGGAACATCTCGAGCTGGTCGCGCAGGAAGTCGTCCACCTCGCACCAGGCGCCCATGTTGAGCATGCTGCGCGCCAGGTCCGGGCGGCGAATGGCGATCTCCTGGCACACGCAGGCGCCCATGCCGACGAGGCCCATCAGGTGGACGTTCTTCAGGCCCAGGTGATCGAGCAGCCCGATCGCGTCGTCGGCGTGCAGCTCCATCGTGGATGGCACGGCGAGGTCGTCGCCCGAGTCGCGTATGCCGCGGTAGTCGAACAGTATTACCTGGTAGCGATCGACGAGCCCGCGGGCGAGGTGCCCATGATTGTCGTGGCAGAAGGTGCCCCAGCCGCCCATGCAGAGCACGGGCTCGCCCTGGCCGAGGACTTCGTAGTACATGGAATGGCCGTTGATGGTTGCGATGGGCATGAGGAGAAGTGACTCGTGATCAGGGGGGTAGGGATAGTGAAGACGGAAGCGCTGCGCGCCGGTCAGGAGGGGCGGGCGGTGCCGAGGAAGGCGATCACGACGACCAGTGCGTAGAGCGTGAGCACCCAGGCGATCGAGCGGTCGATGGCGCTCCTGATGGCCTGCTCGATGTCGGGCCCGGAGCCCTCGGCGGCCAGTCGCGCGAATGCGGGCGCAACCGGCTCGAACCTGCGATCGATCATGATCCCGCAGAAGAAGATCGGAGCGAAAAGCAGGATCTTCCAGCCGAGCCAGCCCGCGGGAAACGGCCCGCGGCCGAGCACCGAGGCGACGCCGATAGCGCCGACGACGACAAAGAGCGCCCAGTGCAGCAGGACGTTCGCGCGCCTGAGCGCAGCAGCCTCACGCTTGCCTTCCGTGCGGACCATGCCGATCACGATCGCCACCCAGAGGGCCGCGATCACCCACGAAATCGTGCGTGTCGCGAGACCCGGCTCCACGAGTCCCAGCGCGGCGGACAGTTCGAGACCGACCGGGAACATCAGCGCGAACGACAGCCGCGGCATTGTGTCGATCTTCAGCGCCATGCGCAGCGAGATCGCACGCTGGTCGAACGTGAGGTCGCTGCGCCGGGCAGCCCTGGCCAGCATGAAGACGCCGAGGTCCGCGCCGAGCCAGTAGACGAAGAGCAGGATGTGGATGAACTTCCAGACGTCGATGTCGGTGATCAAGCCGCGCCCCCGTCAGGCCCTGCGCCGGCCACCTCGATCGGGCCTCGATGCGCGTCGCACGATCATTCCATAGCGCGCGACAGCGGGCAATCGTGCGCCGCGCTCCTCCGCTTCGAAGCTGGTAGAGTGACGGCCCTTACGCACCAGCGGGGGACATCCGGTGACGCACGCAGCAATTACGGGTTGGGGTAAGTGCATGCCCCCGGCCGTCCTGACCAACGCCGAGCTGGCCACCCTGATCGAGACCAGCGACGAGTGGATCGTCAGCCGGACCGGCATCAGGGAGCGGCGCATATCGCACGTCAATCTCGAGGAACTGGGTTACGTAGCCGCGAAGCGTGCGCTCGCCGCTGCCGGCATGGATCCGGCCGACATCGAGCTGATCGTGTTCGGGACCTGCAGTTTCGACGACCAGGTACCCAACCAGGCCTCCGGTATCCAGGTCCGCCTCGGTGCGAAGAAGGCGGCGTCCATGGACGTGAATACGGCCTGCACCAGCTTCCTCTACGGCCTGAGCACGGCGACCGCCATGATCCGTACCGGCGTTGTGCGCAACGCACTGGTGCTCGGCGGCGAGCTGATCAGTGCCTTCATGGACTGGAACAACCGCGGCGTGTCCGTGCTGTTCGGCGATGGCTGCGCTGCGGTCGTGCTCGAAGCGAGCGACCGCGAGGAGGGCTTGCTTGCCGAGCGGCTCGGCTGCGACAGCGACGCCCGACAGACGCTGGTCGTCGAAGGCATGGGCACGCGCTACGCGAATTTCACCCGTATGTACGGCGACACGAACTGGATTTTCGAGGGGCAGGAAATCTTCAAGCGGGCGGTGCTCGGGATGTCGGGCGCCTGCGCGGACGTGCTGCAGTCGCGACATCTCACGGCGGAAGACATCGACCTCGTCGTGCCGCACCAGGCGAACCTGCGGATCATCGAGGCCGTGGCGAAACGCGCGGGAATGCCGATGGAGAAGGTGTTCGTGAACGTGCATCGCTACGGCAACATGTCCGCCGCCACCGTTCCTGTCGCGCTGGTCGAGGCGGTTGAGGAAGGCCGGGTCAAGCCGGGGAGCCTGCTGCTGTTGCCCGCGTTCGGTGCCGGACTCACCTGGTGCGCGCACCTCGTGCGTTGGGGTGACCGAGTCACGCCAAAGGGTTTGTCCGACGCAGAACTGCCGCCGTGCGACCGGACCGGCCTCGAGATGGTGCGGGAATTCAGGCGCAGGAAGGCAGCGCACACGACAGCCCAGGACGGGTGATTGCATCGGCGCGCAAGCGCCCGCAACCTGGCAGGGACGGATGACTCCACACCGCAAGGCGCTGCTGCAGATCCATTTCTGCGTCGTGCTGTGGGGTTTCACCGCCATCTTCGGCAAGCTGATCAGCCTTGCGGCGCTGCCGCTGGTCTGGTGGCGCATGTTGATAGTGGTGGTGGCGATCGCCGCCTGGCCGCCTGTCTGGCGGATGCTTCGCCAAACGGACGTGCGCACGCTCGGCCTCTTCGCGGGCATCGGCATCGTCGTCGCGCTGCACTGGCTGACTTTCTACGGTGCGATCAAGCTCGCGAACGCATCCGTTGCCGCGACCTGCATGGCCATCGGGCCGATCTTTCTCGCGGTGATCGAGCCGTGGATTGCGAAGCGCTCATTCGACCCGCGCGAACTCGTCATCGGGGTCGTGGCCTTGCCGGGCGTGGCGCTGGTCGTCGGCGGCACGCCGCCGGGAATGTACGGCGGGCTCGTGCTCGGCGTGATCTCGGCTTTTCTCGTCGCAGTCTTCGCGTCGCTCAACAAGCGCCACGTGGAAAGGGCCGACCCGCTGCTGGTCACGTGGGTGGAACTCGCTGCCGGCACGGCCCTCCTGACGGTGGTCACGATGCTGTGGCACGGTCCGGATGGTTCGTTCGTCGTGCCCGACGGACGGGACCTTTTTCTGCTCGTGGTCCTCGCCATCGCCTGCACGCTGCTGCCTTTCACGCTCGCGCTGCGCGCGCTGCGGCACACCAGCGCCTTCACGACGCAGCTGGCCGTGAGCCTCGAGCCGGTCTACGCAGTCGTGCTGGCGGTGCTGCTGCTCGGCGAACAGCGCGAACTTTCGGGTGAGTTCTATGTCGGGGTTGCGGTCATCGTAGGCGCGGTGCTCGCCCACACGACGCTCAAGCTCCGAAGCGGGCCATCGTGACCAGGCCGTTCATGCCACCGCGGGGCGCACGCAGCTCTCGCATCATCGGCGTGGTCACCGTCACCGTGCAGGCACGGCGGCAGCCGATCTGCGGATCCTCGCGCGCCGCACCCGCCAGCCGAGGAGCAGTGCCAGCACCAATGCGTAGACGAGCGGTTCACGCCAGTCGGCCTTCACCTGCCACCAGAAATGCACACAGCCGAGGATGGCCGCCGGGTATATCAGTCGATGCAGCTGGTGCCAGCGGCGCCCGAGGCGGCGCATCCAGCCTGCAGTCGACGTGACCGCCAGCGGCACCAGCATCAGGAAGGCCGCGAAGCCAACCGTGATGTAGGGGCGCTTCGCGATGTCCGCCAGGATCGCGCGCAGGTCGAGCCACTGGTCGAGGACCAGCCAGTTGAGGAAGTGGAGGCAGAGGTAGGCGAAGGCGAAGAGTCCGAGCATGCGGCGCAGGGCCAGCAACCAGGGCTTGCGCAGAGTGACGACCAGCGGCGTGATGCACAGCGTGATCAGCAGCAGGCGCAGCGCCCAGTCGCCGGTCCTGTCCTGCAGTTCGTCGATCGGATTGGCGCCGAGGCTCGTGCCGGCCACGCCAAACGCGCGCGCAATGAGCCACGCGAGCGGCAGCAGGCAGAGCACGAAAGTGGCGGGCCTCAGGTAGCGACGCATCCGGCCTCTTCACTATCCGCTATCCGCTGATCACTAGTCACTTGCCTAATAGTTCCTGCTCAGATCCATGCCCCGGTAAAGCCCCGCGACCTGGTCGGCGTAGCCGTTGAACATCAGCGTCGGTTGCCGCGCCGAAAACACGCCACCGCCGATGCGCCGCTCCTTGGCCTGGCTCCAGCGTGGATGGTCCACTTCGGGATTCACGTTGGCGTAGAACCCATACTCCCCGGGCGCCGAGATGTTCCAGGACGTCGGCGGCTGGCGCTCGGTGAAACGTATCTCGACGATCGACTTGATGCTCTTGAAGCCGTACTTCCACGGCACGACGAGCCGGAGCGGCGCGCCGTTCTGGTTCGGCAGCGTCTGCCCATAGAGCCCGACGGCGAGAATCGTCAGTGGGTGCATGGCCTCGTCGATGCGCAGGCCCTCGAGGTACGGCCAGTCGAGCACCGGATAGCGCTGCCCCGGCATTTCGCTCGGCCTCATCACGGTCTTGAACGCGACGTACTTTGCGCGCGACGTAGGCCGGAAGCGCTTCAGCAAATCGCCGAGCGGAATGCCGATCCAGGGAATGACCATCGACCACGCCTCGACACAGCGCAGGCGGTAGATCCGCTCTTCGAGCGGGTGTGGCTTCAGGATGTCTTCGAGCGTGAACTTGCCAGTGACTTCTGCCTCGCCAGCAATGGCCACGCTCCAAGGTGTCGGCCGGAACGATCCGCCCAGCCGGGCGGGGTCGTCCTTATCTGTGCCGAATTCGTAAAAGTTGTTGTAAGTCGTTATATCGTCGAAGGAATTTGGCGCCTCCCTCGTGCTCAGTCGGGCATTCTTCGTGAACCGGAGCTGACTCGCCCGGAGCGTGGTCGGCGCGGCCAGGCCGAGCAGGCCGCCGGCCAGTCCCGCCAACAGACGCCTGCGGTCGAGATAGACGTCGAGCGGAGTGATCTCCGAGGCCCTGGGTGTGTGCTGTGGTGTCCGGCGCATGGCTGTGGGTGGTGAGTGTCGACGATGTCTGCCTGAAGTAGACCGGTGCAATCGCGCGCAAGTTACAGGCGACGAAATTCGGTTGATGGGCACGATTGAAGGAAATTCGTCCCGCACGGGCGAATGGATGTCCCGTGGAGACAAGCGGCCCGGAAGAAATTGCGTTCTTCCTCGACTTGCTGGATCTTGCGCGCAACAAACCAGAACGCGCAGCGATCTACGTTGCAGCAATCCACGATCTCGCTATGCGTGAAACAGGCGTAGCGTGCCTTCATGCATGAATTCGACCAGGAGGCAGTCATGTACGCCAACTCCACTCGAGCGACACGGTCCATCGCCGCGGCCGTCGCGAGCGCACTCTTTGCGGCAGGGCTCGGGCTTGCGACCACGGCCAGCGCCGAGGATGCCAAGGCCACCTTCGAGATCTACGGCTTCGCCCAGGCGGATGCCATCTACGATTTCGGGCGCATGAACCCGGACTGGGACGACGCATTCCGGCCATCGAAGATCGCCAATCCCGAGGGCATTTTCGGCAGCAACGGCCAGTCCAGCCTTTCGGTCAAGCAGAGCGCCTTCGGCGTCAAGGGGACCATGCCGACCAGCGAGGGCCACGCACCGATCAACTTCAAGTTCGAGTTCGACCTGTTCGGTGTCGGCTCGGATGCCGGGCAGACCACGTTTCGGCTGCGGCACGCCTATGGCGAGTGGGGATCATTGCTGGCGGGCCAGACCAACAGCATCTTCATGGACATCGACGTTTTTCCGAACGTGATCGACTACTGGGGCCCGAACGGCATGGTGTTCTGGCGCAACGTGCAGATCCGCTGGACGCCCTGGCGGACGGAGCACAGTTCGTTCGCGGTGGGTATCGAGGATCCGAGCAATGACATCGACACGGGTCAGATCCGCGAGTTCGACCCCGAGCTCGGCGAGAACATCCAGAGCAACGTGGAAGTGCCGAACCTCGTGACGCACTGGCGCACGAAGGGTGACTGGGGTCATGTGCAGGTCGCCGGCATCCTGCGCTTCCTCGGGTACGACACGAATGGCACCCCGAAGAACGAGCCCAAGGGCGACGAGACCGGCTGGGGCGTGAACCTCAGCGGCTCGATCAACGTGTTCGAGCGCGACAAGATCCTGCTGCAGTACGTGTACGGTCACGGCATTGCGAGCTACATGAACGACGGCGGCATGGACCTTGCGCCGCAGGGACGCCTGCCGACCGCGACCGATCCCGGCAACGCGAGCGCCGAGGCGATTCCGCTGACGGGCATCGTCGCCTACTACGATCATTACTGGAACGACGAGTTCTCGACTTCGATCGGCTACAGCACGACGTTCGTGGACAACTCGAACCTGCAGACCCCGGACACGTACAAGAGCGGCCAATACGCCTCTGTGAACCTGCTCTATCGCCCGGTGTCGAACGTCATGATCGGCGGCGAAGTCATCTGGGGCGACCTCGAATACAAGGACGGCTCGACCCAGGACGACACGCGATTCCAGTTCTCGGTGAAGTACAACTGGGGCAAGACATTCTGATCCGGCAGGGAGACAGACCATGAAGACC
>Ga0316627_100000185_pt1 | contig 14675 bp, 17 predicted proteins | sample OWC_Aug_M2_C1_D1_FD_207653 | JGI IMG/M metagenome (GOLD analysis project Ga0316627, IMG submission 207653) | Wetland soil microbial communities from Old Woman Creek delta, Ohio, United States - OWC_Aug_M2_C1_D1_C | ecosystem: Environmental > Terrestrial > Soil > Wetlands | place: USA: Ohio...
GCCGAGGCCCTGGTCCGGCATGGCCAGGCGCGCGGCGCGGCCTGCGTGATCGAGGCCGAGCAGCTGTGCCTGCTGCTGGGAGAGGACCGCCGTGGTGACGAACGCGTCTACACGCAGGCCTTCGTCGGCTGCCTGGACAGCGACGAGCAGTTGCGCGCCGAGTTCATGCGCGCCATCGGCAGCCGCGGCCCCTGAACGGCAGCGGCCGGGCCGCGACTTCAATCGAATTGAAGATCGCGTTCGCTGCCACGCAACCGCGGGCAGCGCGACGCCGCAAAGAATGCCGACGTTCCCACCACCGACCGACGAGGCGATCCATGGCAAAGGTTCTGGTTCTCTACTACAGCAGCTACGGGCACATCGAGACGATGGCCGGCGCCATCGCCGAAGGCGCGCGCTCGGCCGGGGCCAGCGTCGACATCAAGCGCGTGCCCGAGCTGGTGCCCGAGGAAGTGGCGCAGAAGTCGCACTTCAAGACCGACCAGGCCGCCCCGGTGGCCGAGGTGGCCGACCTGGCCCACTACGACGCCATCATCGTCGGTACGCCCACGCGCTTCGGCAACATGGCGGCGCAGATGAAGAACTTCCTCGACCAGACCGGCGGCCTGTGGGCCACCGGCAAACTGGTCGGCAAGGTGGGCTCGGTGTTCACCTCCACCGCCACCCAGCATGGCGGCCAGGAAAGCACCCTGCTGTCGACGCACACGGTGCTGCTGCACCACGGCATGGTCATCGTCGGCCTGCCCTATGCCTGGCAGGGGCAGACCACACTGGCCGAAATCTCCGGTGGCAGCCCCTATGGCGCGAGCACCATTGCCGGCGGCGACGGCAGCCGCCAGCCGTCGGCCAACGAACTGGAAGGCGCACGCTGGCAAGGCGCGCACGTGGCGCGCATCGCCGCCAGGCTGGCGGCCTGATCCGGGGCTTGCACCCAGGCGCTCACGGCCAAGCCCGCGTTGCCCGCGGTCCAGGAGGGCAAGGCCGCCGGCGCGCGGCCCAGCTCAGGACTTGCGGTCCAGCAGGATGGTGCGCACCTTGTCGTAGTCGCGCTGGCTGATAGCGCCTTCGTCCAGGGCGCGCCTCAGGTCCAGCAGTTCCTGGCCGGTGGAGATGGTCGTCGTGCCCTTGACGGTCACGTTGGCCTTGGACGAACTGCCGCAACCGGACAGGCTCGTCAGCAGGGCCAGCGCCAGGGCCGGCAGCACCGTGTGGTAGATGGACATGTTCATGACCGGTCTCAGCGCACGGAGTCAATCAGGCGCTTGACCTGCGCCTGGTATTCCTTTTCGGACAGCGCGCCCGCGTCCTTGGCCTTCTTCAGGTCGATCAATTGCTGGCCGATCGACACGCTCACGGTAGGCTGTAGCACGTCGGTGCTGGCCGATGAGCATGCACTCAGCAGCAACGCCGCCGTGAGGGCGATGCCGCTCAGGCGGCTTGTGTTCATCGGCAGGGTCCCCATGGACCCTATTCTCGGCGACTCGGGCCGCCGGTTCTTGTCCTGCGTCAGCCGGCCGTAGGCTCGAAGGCCGATACTTCCCGCTCTGCAGTTCACGCGAGGTGCAGGATGCCGGACCCGGCCAGCGCTTCAGACTCACAAGACGACCCCGACACACGCCGACGCGAGGTGGCCGCAGCGCTCGATGGCGCACTGCATGCCGCGGTGGCGCCGCTGACCGGTGGCCTGTCACCGATCTCGCTGCTGCTGGCGCAGACCGACTGGGCGCTGCACCTCGCCACCCAGCCGGCGCAGACACTGCGCCTGGTGATGGACGCTCAGCGCAGTCTGCTCGACATCTGGACCGGCAGCCCGGGCAGCACGCAGCCGCCGCCAGCCCAAAGCGGCGAGGACCTGCGCTTCAGCCACCCGAGTTGGCAGCAATGGCCCTATGCCACCTGGGTGCAGGCCTACCGCGCCGCCGAGGTCTGGTGGAAGGACGCCACCGCGCTGCGCGGCATGACGGCCCATCACCAGGAACTGGCGCGCGTCTTCGCGCGGCAGTGGCTGGACACGCTGTCGCCGGCCAATTTCGTACTGAGCAACCCCGAGGTGCTGCAACGCAGCGCCGAGCGCTGGGGCGGCAACTTCATCGACGGCACGGCCATCGCCATGGACGAGTGGCGCCTGCGCAAGGGCCTGCCGCCGCTGCGCCCCGCCGAGCACGCCTACCAGCCCGGCATCGACCTGGCGGTCACACCCGGCAAGGTGGTGCACCGCAATGCGCTGGTCGAGCTGATCGAGTACACCGCGCAGACACCCAAGGTGTACACCGAACCGGTGTTCATCGTGCCGTCGTGGATCATGAAGTACTACGTGCTCGACCTGTCGCCGCACAACTCGATGGTGCGTTGGCTGGTCGAGCAGGGGCACACGGTGTTCATCGTCTCGTGGCGCAACCCGGACGAAGGCGATGCGCTGCTGGCCATGGACGACTACCTGCAGCTGGGCGTGTTCGACCCGCTGGCGGCCATCGCCCGGCTGCTGCCGCGCACGCGCGTGCATGCCTGCGGCTACTGCCTGGGAGGCACTTTGCTGGCCATCGGCGCGGCGGCGCTGGCCCGACCGCAGCGCATCGAGCGGGCCGAACTGCTGGCGCCGCTGGCCAGCCTGTCGCTGCTGGCCGCCGAGACCGACTTCAGCGAGCCCGGCGAGATGGGCGTGCTGATCGACGAATCGCAGGTCGCGATGCTCGAGGACCTGATGGCCGAGCGCGGCTTCCTCACCGGCCGGCAGATGGCCGGCAGCTTCCAGTTCCTGCATTCGCGCGAACTCGTCTGGTCGGCGCTGACGCGCGAGCGGCTGCTCGGCGAACAGCTGCGTCCCAATGACTTGATGGCCTGGAATGCCGACGTCACGCGCATGCCGGCCGCCATGCACAGCGAGTACCTGCGCCGCTGCTACCTGCGCAACGAGCTGGCCGAGGGGCTGTATCCGGTGGAAGGCCGGCCGGTGTCACTGGCCGACATCCGCCTGGCCATCTTCGCGGTCGGCACCGAGAAGGACCATGTGTCGCCGTGGCGTTCGGTGTACAAGCTGCATCGGCTGACGCAATCCGAGCTGACCTTCGTGCTGACCAACGGCGGCCACAACGCCGGCATCGTCAGCGAGCCCGGGCACGCGAACCGGCACTACGCACTGCACACGCGCCACCCTGGCGACCCGGTGCACGATGCCGACGCCTGGCAGGCCCAGGCAAGAACTCATGCGGGCTCGTGGTGGACCGCCTGGCACGACTGGCTGCGGGCCCACGGCAGCCGCACACAGGTGCCGGCGCGGCACATCGGCGCGGCACTGGGCGAGGCGCCGGGCCGCTACGTGATGCAGCGCTACATCGACTGATGCGGCTTTTGCCATCAACGATACAGAGGTCGGCGAGTGCTGACGGCGCATAGTCGCCATCTGTCTTCTGCTTCCTGCGCAAGCCGAGGACGGCGGGGAACCGCCAAGGTATTCGTTGCGGCACACAGCGAGCGCCGCTTGTAGTGCGCTGGTGGCCACCCGCGGGCGCTTAGCCCCATTCGCGGTGCGCTGGCGGGTAGCCAGCCTGGTCGGTGGCGACGAGGCGGTGGCGCCGAACAGAAGTCGTTCGCCCGCGAGCGTGGGCCGGAGAACGCGGGTGACGCCAGCGCGCTACCGCAGCCGACTCGGCACGCCGGCATAACGAGCTGCCACCAAAGTCGGCTGTGCGCCGTCAGCGGTCGCCGACGATCAATTCCCTGTGGGGACAGCTCGAATCCGGTTCAGGCCGAGGTCGCGACAGCGAGTTGGCGCTCAGGGGCAGGCACGGGTTCTGCCGGCGTGGCCGGCAGCGTGAACTCGAAGCAGGCGCCGCGACCCACTTCGGCTCGTGCCTCGACGCGGCCTCCATGGCGCTCGACGATGCGTTGCACGATGCTCAGGCCGATGCCGCTGCCGGCAAAGTTGTCGCGGGTGTGCAGCCGCGCGAAGGGCTTGAACAGCTGCGACGCGCGCGCCGGATCGAAGCCCACGCCGTTGTCCTGCACGCTGATGCGCACGCCGTCGCTGCCTTCGGCGCTCAGCCCGACGCGGGCGCGCGGCGCGGCGCCGTCGCGCGTGAACTTGGCGGCATTGCCCATCAGGTTGAGCAGCACGATCTTCAGCGCCGCGGGGTTGGCCGTCACCTGCATGTCCATCTGGATGTGCCAGCGCAGCGTCTCGCGGCGCTCCATCGGCGGCAGCTCGCGCACCACCTCGTGGGCCAGTGCGCTCAGGTCCAGCGGCTGCAGCGGCATCGGCTGCAGCGTCGAACGCGCCAACGCCAGCAGCGCATCGACCGTCTCGCGCATGCGTTCGGCCGCCTGCACCTGCAGCTGTAGCAGCTCCTGGTCCTCGGCCAGCAGTCGCGCCGCGCCGCGTTCGGCCAGCAGCTGGGCCAGGCCCTGCACATGGCCGATGGGCGTGCGCAGCTCGTGCGCCAGCTGGCGCGCGAAGGCGTCCAGGTCCAGGGTCAGCTGCTGCAGGTCGCGCGTGCGTTCGTCGACGGCGCGCTGCAGCGCCTCGTTGTGGCGCAGCAGCAGCGCCTGGGCCTGCTGGCGCGAGGTGACGTCGCGGCCGACGCCGTGGTAGCCGACAAAGCGGCCGCCGCCGTCGTAGCGCGGCATGCCGCTGAGCGAGATCCACATCCAGCGCCCGCCACCGCCGTCGATCTCGAACTGCAGCGAGCGGAAGGGCCTTCGCGCTTCCAGGTCGGCGCGGTGCTCGGCCCATTGCTGCGGCGTCAGCGACTGGCGGTGCGCTTCCCAGCGCGTGCGGCCTTCGACGCGCTCGTTCAGCTCGGCGCCGATGCGCTGCTGCTGCTCGGCATCCAGCGGCAGCAGCCGGTGCTCGGCATCGGTCTGCCAGTACCAGTCTGCAGCCAGCCGGGCCATCGTCGACCAGCGCTGCTCGCTGGCCTGGAGCCGTTCGTGCGCCTGGCGCCGTTCGGTCACGTCGCGGCCCACGCCTTCGTAGCCGATCACCGTGCCCTGCGCGTCGTGCCGCGCGCGCCCGCTGATGGAGATCCAGCGCAGCGGCCGGCCCGGCGGGCCCACCTGGAACTCCACGTCGCGAAAGGCGTCGTGCCGCGCCATGCGGCCGTGTAGCGCAACCCAGCCCATCTCGGGCGCGCGGAACAGGCCGATCTGGTCGAGCCGCCGGCCCAGCAGCGCCGTGTCGTCCAGCCCCGGTGCCAGCGCCTGCGGCGCGGCCGCGGACAGCCAGCTGAAGCGGTGCTGGCGGTCGGTTTCCCAGAACCAGTCGGCCGACAGCTCGGCCAGCGCCTGCCAGCGGCGCTCCGCCTCGCCCAGCACCGTCTCCACGCCGCTGGCCAGGGCATCGAAGGCCGACGGTGCACCCAGCCGGTCCTCGCGCAGCTGGCGCACTGCGTCGCGCCAGCGTTCGGGTTCCAGGTCATCGGAAAAGCGGCGCAGGGTGTTGCGCATGCGCCGACGCTGCCGCCCCAGCACATGCGTCGGCAGCAACACGGCGGGCAGCAGCAGTGCAAGTCCGACCAGGACTTGGAGCGGCGCGGCTTGCGGCCAGTGCAGCCACAGGGCGGCAACGACGGCGATGGCCGCCAGCGCCAGGCCGGCCGGCAGCCACCCGCGCTGCATGGCAGCGCGGCGGCCGGTCTTCACGGAGGGCTCCCAGGGGTCCACGCTGTCGTGGCCCGGGCGTGGCGCGCGCAGGCGTTTGCTCATTCCCAACGACCGTATTGTTCGTACCGACCTGTCGTGCGCAGGCCTGGATGTCCCCGGGTCCGGTCGCGGCCGGCGTCTCCGGGGCGGACGGGCCGAGTATCTCTGTTTTGTGCCTGCAGCGAATCGGCAGCGACCCGCAAGCGTGGCGCGCACGCGTCGCCGGATCAGGCGCGCAGGCTCAGGCGCGCAGCAGGCCAGTGTGCGGTCGGCGTTCGCTCAGGCCAGCGGCCGAGTAGGCCACGCGCGGGACAGGGCTGGGCAGCAGCACGTCGATGGCGCGGTCCAGCGCGGCGGTGGCGCGGGCCAACGATTCGCGTTGCGCAGCCACCTGGCCGCTGGCCAGGGCCAGCCGCTGGCGCAGCTGCAAGGGCAGCGGCTCGCTGCGCGCGCTGCGCCGCAGCTGCTCCAGCGCCGCGGCCAGGGCGCGCTGCAGTTCGGCGGCCTCGGCCTCGACGGTTTCGGCACCGTGCGCGCACAGCGCGTCACCCAGCGCCTTGAGCCGGGCTTCGACCTGCTCGATCGATGGTTGCAGCGTGTGCGTCGGCGCCATCGGCAGCGATCAGTGCGAGGCCTTCGGCAGCAGATCCTGCGCGTTGGCGATCAGCTGGTCGGCAATGGCTTCGGCATTGATCTGGAACTTGCCGTCGCGGATGGCCTGCGCGATGCGCCCGACCTTCTCGCTGTCGAAGTCGGCCCGGCTGGCCTCGGGGCCATTCAGCGCCGCCTGGCTCGACAGTTCCACCCGCGCGCTGGGCTCGGCCGCCGACACCGGCCCGGACGTGGCCTTGCGCTCGCCCGCCGCAGGGGTGGCGGTGGTATGGATGTCGATGGAACCGATCTTCATGGCGTACTCCTGGTGTGCCCCCCGCTCGGCAGCAGCGCCGATCCGGGGATGCGACAGACGCCCCCCGAGGGGGTCATCTGCCGGGCATGCGCGGGATATCGGCCGCTTTGCGCCGCAACTTGAGCGGTGGACACCGGCATTCTGGCACCGCCCCCGCGAACCGGGGGGTGCGGCACGTCACGGCAGGACCTCAAAGCTGCACCTCGACGCGGTTCTGTCCCACCGCCTGGCCGGTGAGCATGCGGCCGTTGTCGATGCGCACGCGCACCGGCTGACCCTCGATGCCCGGGCTCAGGGCCTGACCTTCGCCGCCGACGCTGAATCCCTGGCCGCGGGCCACCAACTGCACGGTGTCGCCGGCGGCAAACCACTGACGCTGCCGCAGGTCGGTCAGGCGCACGGCGGCACCGGCCGGCAGCGGCCGTGCCAGCTGGCGACCGACCAGCCGGGCTGCGTCCAGCACCGGCGGCGCGGCCGTCGCGGCCCAGTCGACCTCGGCCTGGCGCAGCATGCTGGCCTGCAGTTCGCTGCCCGCCGGCAGCGCGCTGGCCGCCACCCAGGCTGGGGCGAAAACCTTCACCGTCACCGGCAGGTAGACGTTCCACGGTGTCGGCCCCTGCACGCAGCGCAGGCCGACGCGGCTGCGGCCCCAGGCCCGCGCCCCCGGTGGCAGATAGGGTTCGATGCGCTCGCAGGGCGCCAGGCGCAGGCGCGGGTCGAGCCGGCCGGGCTCGATCTCGACGCGAACGGCACCCGGGGCCAGGCCGGCGCCCGCCTGCGCGCCCAGTGCCTGGATGCGCTGCAGCGTGTCCGCGTCGAGGCTGCCGTCGACGGCCTGGGCGCGCACCGCCGTGGCCAGCAGCAGCGCCAGCCAAGGCAAGGCGCGGCGGGCGCGCACGCGCGCGGCGGAGCATTTGGGTGGTGTCATCACGGTTCGCACTCTAGGCGTCCCCGCCCCGCCCTGGCTGGTGGAATTGACTGGTCTTCGCCGCGCTATTCGCGCTCATGTCCGGCCGGGTCGCTGCCCACAATGCCGCGGCATGAACCCTTCGACCTTGGAGCCGCGATGATCAACCGCCTGGGCGATAGTCTCGACTTCCAGACCCAGGCGCTGACGCTTCGCTCCGAGCGCCAGCGGCTGCTGGCCAGCAACATCGCCAACGCCGACACGCCGGGCTACGTCGCCCGCGACCTGGACTTCGCCGCGGCGCTGCGCGAAGCCACCGGCACGGCACGCGTCGACACGCCGGCACTGCGCTCGCTGCGCGCCGGGCTCGCTGCGCTGCCGGGAGGCTCGGCTGCCGAGGCCCACCTGCGCTACGCCTCGCCCAGCCAGACCAACCTGGACGGCAACTCGGTGGACATGGACCGCGAGCGCGCGTCCTTCGCCGACAACAGCCTCAAGTACGAGGCCACGCTGCGCTTCATCAATTCGCAGGTGCGCAGCATGCTGGACGCCATGAAGTCGCACCAGCAAGGCTGATATGGACCCCCAGCGCAGCGCCTTCGGCGCGTCCCCTGCAGCGGGCGCCGCCAGCGGACCGGCAAATCCGGCTGGCGCCGCCGCGCACTCGTCGCCACGGCCTGAGCATCGCCTGAAAGGAAGGCTTGCATGAGCATGTTCAAGATCTTCGACGTCAGCGGCAGCGCGGTCAGCGCGCAGAGCCAGCGGCTGAACGTCGTGGCCTCCAACCTGGCCAACGCCGATACCGTGGCCGGCCCCGACGGCAAGGCCTACAAGGCGCGCCACGTGGTCTTCCAGACCGAGCTGATGGGCGAGCTGGGCGCCGCCGGCGTGCGCGTGTCCAGCGTCGGCGAGGACGACACGCTCGGCCGGCGCGTGCACGACCCCAAGCACCCTGGCGCCGATGCCGAGGGTTATGTCACTTACAGCAACGTCAACACCGTCGAGGAGATGGTCAACATGATCTCGGCGTCGCGCTCCTACCAGAACAACCTGGAGGTCATGAACGCGGCCAAGAGCCTGTTGCAGAAGACACTGCAGATGGGTCAGTCATGAGCAGCATCTCGGCACTGGCCGACAGCCTGAACAGCGCGACGGGCACGGCCGCCCAGACCAAGAACGACGCCGGCAGCGAGGACCGCTTCCTCAAGCTGCTGGTCGCGCAGATGCAGAACCAGGACCCGATGAACCCGCTGGACAACGCGCAGGTGACCAGCCAGATGGCGCAGATCAACACCGTCAGCGGCATCGACAAGCTCAACGCCACCGTGGCCGGCCTGAACAGCCAGCTGGTTCAGCTGCAGGCCTTGCAGGGCGTGACGCTGGTCGGGCGCGAAGTCACGGTGGCCGGCGACCGGCTGGCGGTGGCCGACGGCGTCGGCATCGGCGGCTTCGAGCTGAACTCGGCGGCCGACAGCGTCAAGGTCGACATCCTCAACGCCGCCGGCCGCGTCGCCGGCACGCTGGATCTTGGCGCGCAGGGCAGCGGGCGCCACGCCTTCGCCTGGCCGGCCGGCAGCGTGCAGGACGGCGACGGCTACCGCTTCCGCGTACAGGCCACCAGCGGCAGCGCCAGCGTGCTCGGCAGCACGCTGATGCGCGACCGCGTCGACGCCGTCAGCAGCAGCGGCAACGCACTGAACCTCGAACTGCAGCACACGGGCCCGGTCAGCTACGACAGCGTCAAGGCCTTCAACTAGAACCCATCACCAGGAACCCGCCATGAGCTTCCAGCAAGGTCTGTCCGGACTGAACGCCTCGAGCAAGAACCTCGAGGTCATCGGCAACAACATCGCCAACGCCAACACCTTCGGCGCGAAGACGGCGCGCGCCGAGTTCTCGGCCGTGTACGCCACCGCGCTGAACGGCTCGGGCACCAACACCGTCGGCATCGGCACCACGCTGACGGCGGTGGCGCAGCAGTTCACTCAGGGCAACGTCTCGACCACCGAGAACCCGATGGACCTGGCGATCAACGGTGCCGGCTTCTTCCAGGTCAGCGACGGGCGCAGCCCGGTCACCTACACGCGCAACGGCCAGTTCAAGGTGGACCGCGACGGCTACATCGTCAACAACGGGCTGGAGCGGCTGATGGGCTACGCCGCCGACGGCAACGGCGTGATCCAGCCGGGCCAGGCCGTGCCGCTGCAGCTGCCCACCGGCGGCATCGACCCGAACCCGACGACGCGCGCCGAGATGGAGGTGAACCTCGACTCGCGCAAGGCGGTGACGGCGCCGGCGGTGGCGCCGATGATCGATTTCGCCAATGCGTCCACCTACAACAACGCCACCTCGCTGACGGTGTACGACGCCAAGGGCCAGGACGTGGCGATGAGCTTCTATTTCCAGAAGGCGGCCAACGACCAGTGGAACGTCTACGCCACCTCCAACGGCAGCACGGTGGCCGGCACCGCGGCCGCGCCGCTGCCGATCACCACCATCACCTTCCAGAGCAACGGCAGCGGCCCGATCACGCCGAACGCGCCGGTGTCCATCAACGTGCCGGCCTCGACCAACGCGGTCGGCGCACAGACCGAGCCGATCAACGGCCTGCTGCTCGACCTGAGCGGGGCCACGCAGTTCGGTTCGTCCTACGGCGTCACCGACCTGCGCCAGGACGGCTATACCGCGGGACTGCTGACCAGCATCGCAGTGGAACCCAACGGCGTGATCATGGCGCGCTACTCGAACGGCCAGTCCAAGCCCTCCGGCCAGATCGAGATCGCCAACTTCCGCAACCCGCAGGGGCTGCAGCCGGTGGGCGACAACGGCTGGGCGCGCACCCATGCCTCGGGCGACCCGGTGATCGGCGTGCCCGGCGACGGCAACCTCGGCGTGCTGCAGGCCGGCGCGCTGGAGGAGTCGAACATCGACCTGACCGGCGAGCTGGTCAGCATGATCACCGCACAGCGCATCTACCAGGCCAACGCGCAGACCATCAAGACGCAGGACCAGGTGCTGCAGACCCTGGTGAACCTGCGCTGATCCGGCCCCGCGTTCCCACTGAAGGACCCGCATGGACCGCATGATCTACCTGTCGATGTCGGGCGCCAAGGCCACGCTGCAGCGCCAGGACATCCTGGCGCACAACCTGGCCAACGTCTCGACCCCCGGTTTCCGCGCCGAGATGGCGGCCTTCCGCGCGGTGCCGGTGCAGGGCGACGGCGCCAGCACGCGGGTCTATGCGCTGGAATCGACGCCCGGCCACAGCGATGCGCCGGGCGTGGTGCAGAGCACCGGCCGCGCGCTCGACGTGGCCGTGTCGGGCAAGTCCTGGCTGGCGGTGCAGGCACTGGACGGCACCGAGGCCTACACCCGCGGCGGAGCGCTGGACGTCGATGCCGAAGGCCAGCTGGTCACACGCAGCGGCTTGGCCGTGCTCGGCGACGGCGGCCCGATCACCGTGCCGGCCAACGCGCAGATCGAGATCGGCATCGACGGCACCATCACCGGCAAGGTCGGCAACGCGCGTTCGCAGCTGCTGGGCCGGCTCAAGCTGGTCACGCCCGAGACCGCGCTGAGCCGGGGCGGCGACGGCCTGTTCCGCTCGGCCGCCGGCGAGCTGGACGCCGACCCGCTGGCACGCGTGCAGCAAGGCGCGCTCGAAGGCAGCAACGTCAGTGCCGTCGAGACCATGGTGGCGATGATTGCCGCCGCGCGCCAGTTCGAGCAGCAGATGAAGATGCTGCAGACCGCCGAACAGAAGGAACAGGCGGCCACGCGACTGCTGTCGAACAGCGCCGGCTAGGCCCGCGGCCCGCGAGGCCGGCTGTGACAAGATCGCGGCTGGATCTTCCGTGTCTTGCCCGCCGGGTGATGTCCTGAGCATCGACGCCTACCGCCACCTGCCGCACCTGCGCGAGCGCATCGCACCGGCCGAAGCGTCGGCGCTGCGCGTCACGCCGCAGACCCTGGCGCTGTGGGACCAGCGGGCGCGCGACCAGGGCCGCGGCAGCGACTGGCGCTGGTCCGACGAAAGACTCGAAGCCACGCGCATCGCGCTGCTCGGCCGGCCGCCGCTGGCGCAGGACCTGTGGATTTTCGGCTACGGCTCGCTGATGTGGGATCCCGGCTTCCACTTCGTCGAAGTGCGGCTGGCCGAACTGGCCGGCCACCGGCGCCGCTTCAGCTGCCGCACCGTGCTCGGCCGCGGCTCGCCCGAATGCCCGGGGCTGATGCTGACGCTGGAACCCGGCTCCGGCTGCTGCAACGGCCTGGCCTTCCGCGTCGACGCCGCCGTGGCCGGCCATGAATCCGGCATGCTGTGGCGGCGCGAGATGATCCGCGGCATCTACCAGCCGCGCCTGCTGCCGGTGGCGACGCCGCAGGGCGAGGTGACGGCGCTGGTCTTCGCGGCCAACACCGAGCACGACGACCATGTCGGCGAGCTGCCGCTGGACGAGGCCGCCGCCATCATCACCCGCGCCGAAGGCGTGCTCGGCAGCAACCGGCAATACCTGGAGCAGCTGGTCTGGCAGCTCGAGCATCTGGGCCTGGACGACGACTACCTGAGCCAGTTGCTGCAGCGGGTGCAGCGGCACGCGCCGCCCTGATGCGCCGGCGTCGATGAGCGACGAGCTGCTGCTGCTAGCCGGCGGCGCCGCACTGGCCGGCCTGGTGCAGGGCATCTCGGGTTTTGCCTTCGCGATGGTGGCGATGTCGGTGTGGGTCTGGGGCCTCGAGCCGCGCCTGGCGGCGGTGATGGCCGTCTCCGGCGCGCTGGTCGGGCAGTGCATCGCGCTGTTCACCGTCCGGCGCGGCCTGCGCCCGGCGACGCTGCTGCCCTTCCTGGCGGGCGCCGCGGTCGGCGTGCCGCTGGGCACCTGGGCGCTGCCACACCTGGATCCGGCCGCCTTCAAGCTGACGCTGGGCCTGTTCCTGGGGCTGTGCTGCCCGACCATGCTGCTGGCGCACCTCGTGCCGCGCATCGCCTTCGGGGGCCGCTGGGCCGACGGCGCCGTCGGCCTGATCGGCGGCGCGATGGGCGGCATCGGCGGCTTCAGCGGCGTGCTGCCGTCGCTGTGGATCACGCTGCGCGGCTGGGACAAGGACCTGCAGCGCAGCGTCATCCAGAACTTCAGCCTGGTGACGCTGGCGGCCACGCTGGCCAGCTACCTGGTCTCGGGCATGGCCACGCCGGACATGTGGCCGAAGTTCGCGGTGGTCGTGCCGTCGCTGCTGCTGCCGTCGCTGATCGGCGCGCGCCTGTACCACGGGCTCAGCCCGCTGGCGTTTCGCCGCGTCGTGCTGCTGCTGCTGACCGGCGCCGGCGCGACCATGATCGCTGCCTCCCTGCCGGCAATGCTGCGCGTGTAAGAAGCGCCGCGAAGCCGGCGCTTTTCGCTTGGCCGCCGGGCTCAAGTTCGCTCGACACTGCCTGTCAACTGTCGGGAGCCGGATGCATGAATCGTTCGTTGTGGATTGCCAAGAGCGGCATGGAGGGCCAGCAGTTCAAGCTGGACACCATCTCCAACAATCTGGCCAACGTCGGCACCAGCGGCTTCAAGCGCGGCGGCGTGGTCTTCGAGGACCTGATGTACGACAGCCTGCGCCAGGTCGGCGCGGCCAGCAGCGACCAGACGCAGCTGCCCACCGGGTTGCAGGTCGGTCTGGGCGCGCGCGTGTCGGCGTCGACACGCAACTTCAGCCAGGGCAACCTGCAGCAGACCGGCAACAACCTGGACATGGCCATCAAGGGCCAGGGCTTCTTCCAGATCCAGCTGCCCGACGGCAGCACCGCCTACACGCGTGACGGCTCGTTCCAGCTCGACGCCAGCGGCCAGATGGTCACCGCCAACGGCCACGTGCTGCAGCCAGGCATCACCATCCCGGCCAACGCGCAGAGCGTGACCGTGGCCGCCGACGGCACCGTCAACGTGACGCTGCCGACGCAGGCGGCGCCGCAGTCGGTGGGGCAGCTGCAGCTGGCCACCTTCATCAACCCGGGCGGACTGGACCCGCGCGGCCAGAACCTGTATGCGGAGACGGCCGCCTCGGGCACGCCCAGCACCGGCGCGCCCGCCACCGACGGCCGCGGCGGCCTGATGCAGGGCTATGTCGAGGGCAGCAACGTCAACGTGGTCGAGGAACTGGTGTCGATGATCGCCACGCAGCGCGCCTACGAGCTCAACTCCAAGGCGATCCAGACCACCGACCAGATGCTGGCGCGGCTGGGGCAGCTGTGATGCGTGCGCTGCTCGCCGTGTGCGCCTGCGCCGCGCTGGGCGGCTGCCTGACGATGAACCCGCGCGTCGAAGTGGCCGAACCGACGAATGTGATCCCGCGCACGCCGCCGCCGCCGGTGGTGGCCAACGGCGCCATCTTCCAGCAGGCGCAGTACCGCCCGCTGTTCGAGGACTACCGCGCACGCCACCGCGGCGACACGCTACGGGTGGAGATCGTCGAGAAGGTCGTGGCCAGCCAGAAGTCCACCAGCTCGGTCGACAAGAGCGGCAAGGTCGATGCCAAGGTCAACGCGCTGGCCGGCATCAAGCCGTCGGCGCTGTCGCGCCTGAGCGCCGAAGGCAGCAGCAGCAACGCCTTCGCCGGCAAGGGCGCCACCGAGAACAGCAACGACTTCTTCGGCAGCATCAGCGTGATCGTCGTCGACGTGCTGCCCAACGGGCACCTGCTGATCGCTGGCGAGAAGCAGATCGGCGTCAACAGCAATGTCGACGTGCTGCGCTTCTCGGGCCAGGTGGACCCGCTGCTGATTCAGGCCGGCAACACCATCGCCAGCGCGCAGATCGCCAACGTGCGCGTCGAGCACCGCGGCCGCGGCCAGCAGGCCGACGCGCAGACCATCGGCTGGCTCAGCCGCTTCTTCCTCAACATTCTTCCCATCTGATGCAACGAGCCCCGATTCCCACGCCCTGGCCCGCAGAGGGCAGGCCCGACGGCGCCGACCGCCTGGTTCGGCGCATCGTCTGGCTGGCCTTCATCGTGGCCAGCGCCGCGCTGTGGTGGCCGATGGACGCCTCGGCTGCGCGCGTCAAGGAGGTGTCGTCGGTGGCCGGCGTGCGCAGCAACCAGCTCACCGGCTACGGCCTGGTGGTCGGGCTGGACGGCAGCGGCGACCAGACCACCGCCGCGCCCTTCACCACGCAGAGCCTGATCTCGATGCTGCAGCAGCTGGGCGTGACGCTGCCGCCAGGCACCAACCTGCAG
>Ga0316627_100000188_pt1 | contig 14621 bp, 10 predicted proteins | sample OWC_Aug_M2_C1_D1_FD_207653 | JGI IMG/M metagenome (GOLD analysis project Ga0316627, IMG submission 207653) | Wetland soil microbial communities from Old Woman Creek delta, Ohio, United States - OWC_Aug_M2_C1_D1_C | ecosystem: Environmental > Terrestrial > Soil > Wetlands | place: USA: Ohio...
CGCTCGGTCACCGCGCCCAGCGCGCGCAGCCGCGCCTCGGCATAGTCGGCCATCTTCGCCAGGCCGGCCGGGTCGGTGGTGCCGGATTCGAGCAGCACCATCTCGCGCAGCGATTCGATCACTGCCGGCTGCTGCTCGCGCGCCGCGGCCAGCAGCTTGTCGTCGGCGGCCTGCGCCAGGCAGGTAAAGCCGCCGGCCACCAGCAGCAGCCAACGGGCGAGAGTGGGGCGGGTGCTCATCGTGCAGATCCTCTGGGAATGCGCCGGCCTCGGCAGGCGCGGTTCAGGCCCGTGCCCAATGCCCGGCGCTCGGTTCGACGACGACGCCGTCGTCGCGCAACTTCAGCAGGTGCGCGAACAGCGAGCGTCGCGCCATCGCCTGCAGCGGGGCCGGCACGTCGTCGTAGACCGTGGCCAGCAGTTGTTCGGTCGAATGCGGGCTGCGGCCGGCAAAGGCCTTCAGCACCTTGGCCTCGCGCCTGAGCCTGTGGTCGACGATGGCCTGCATCGCGCGCCGCGGCTGCGGCATCAGGAAACCGTGACCCGGCGCCAGCCAGTCCAGGTCGAGCTGCATCAGCTCGCGCAGCGACTGGATGTACGCGCCCATGTCGCCATCGGGCGGGTTGATGACCACCGTGGAGCCCTGCATCACGTGGTCGCCGGTGAACAGCATCCGTTCTTCGTCGAGTTGGTAGCACAGGTGGTTGCCGGCATGGCCGGGGGTGTGGATCACGCGCAGCGTGCTGTCGCCGGGCAAGCGCAGCACCTCGCCGCCTCGCAGCGGCACGTCGGGCACGAAATCGGTGTCCTGCCACTCGGCGTGCAGCGCGGCCATGCCGTGCAGCGCCGCGCCGGTGCGGCGCTTGAGCTCCTGCGCGGCGGGCGAATGGTCCTTGTGCGTGTGCGTGACGAAGATCCAGCGGATGGGGCCCGGCGCGGCATCCAGGATCGCCTGCACGTGCGCGCTGCTCGGCGGGCCGGGGTCGATGGCGGCCCACTCGTTGCGCTCGCCGCCGCCGACCAGGTAGCAGTTGGTGCCCGGGCCGGTCATCAGGCTGCCGTTGTCGGCGGTGATGCGGATCAGGCGCGGCGACAGCCGCAGCGGGCTCGCCGGCGCCAGGTCGTAGCTGGCATGGCCGTGGCCGTCGGGGTCGACGCGGCCGATCTCGGCGTACGCGGGCTCGTCCGGCATCACCGGGCGCAGCCCTTTGGCGCCGCTGGCCAGCCGCGGCATGATGCAGGGCACTTCGGCCAGCGCGCGGGCATGGGCCAGCACGGCATCGACGTTGCCCAGGCGCTGCAGCAGCTCCAGGATCTTCCAGGTGGGCGGCGCGAGCTTCAGCTCCTTGCGCCGCTCCAGGCCCTCTGCCGGCGTCAGCCACAGCTGCGCATCGGTCTCGTGGTCGTCCTGGCTGGCCACCTGCAGCTCGGGCGCCTCGGCGACGAAGAAGCGAGTGTCGTAGCGCTTGGGCACGCCCGGCGGTGTCAGCCAGTGGTCCAGGTAGGCGATGCGGTCGGCCGCCAGGTGGATGCCGAAGCGCTGGCAGATCGAGGCCATCGTCAGCTCGCGGCGGTTCAGCGCGTCGCGCTGCGTGCCGATCTGCGCCAGCTGCGCGGCATCGAGGTGCGAGCGGTCCTGCGCCGCCGCATACAGCAGCCCGGCTTCCTCGAAACATTCGCGCAGCGCCGCGAACCAGTAGGCCAGGCCGCCCGAGGGCAAGCCGAGGCGTGCGCTGGCCTGCGCGTCGTCGAGCCCGCTGCACAGCGCGCCGCCTTCGGCATCGGCGGCATCGAGCAGCCCGCCGGGAAAGACGCAGGCGCCGCTGTGGATGTCGCCGGCGCGCGGCGCGCGGCGCATCAGCAGCACCTGCATGCCGGCATCGCCGCGCCGCACCACCACCACGGTGGCGGCCTGGCGCACCGCAGCCCCGGGGGTCGGGGCCCAGCCGCGTGCGGTGATGCTGTCGGGTTCGGAGGGTGTCGGGGTGCTCATGACGGCAAGCGTAACGCAGCGTGGCTCAGACCGTCGTCGACAGCTTCAGCCCGACGATGCCGGCGACGATCAGTCCCAGGCTGATCAGCCGCCCGGCATTGGCCGGCTCGCCGAAGAGCACGATGCCGAGGATCGCCGTGCCCACCGCGCCCACGCCCACCCACACCGCGTAGGACGTGCCCACCGGCAGCGTCTTCATTGCCATGCCGAGCAGCAGCACGCTCAGGCCCATCGCGGCAAGCGTGCCGACGCTGGGCCACAGCCGTGTGAAGCCCTCGGTGTACTTCAGGCCGATGGCCCAGGCCACCTCGAACAGGCCTGCCACCAGCAACATCAGCCAAGCCATCGGCGTGCTCCCTGTGCGTCGGAGTCCTGCAGTGCCGGATAGTCGGTGTAGCCCGCCGCGCCACCCCCGTAGAAGGTGGGCCGGTGGTAGGGGTTCAGCGCTGCGTCCAACTGCAGCCGGCGCGGCAGGTCGGGGTTGGCGATGAAGCTGCGGCCGAAGGCCACCGCATCGGCCAGACCGTCGCGCACCGTCTGCAGCGCGCCGGCGCGGTCGAAGCCGCCGGCATCGATCAGCACGCCCGGCCACAGCGGGCGAAAGGTGGCCGCGGCGCTGGGCTGGCCCTCGCGGACGATGTCGGCCTTGCCGGTACCGCTGGCGCGCGGCTCGATCAGGTGCAGGTACGCCAGATGGCGCTGCGCCAGCTCGCGCAGCAGGTGCGTGTACAGCGGCAGCGGCTCGTCTTCGCCGCTGTCGTTGGCGATGCCCCAGGGTGACAGCCGGATGCCCACGCGCGCGGCGCCGATGGCGGCCACCACCGCGTCGGTGACCTCCAGGTGCAGCCGGCAGCGGTTAGCGATGCTGCCGCCGTAGGCATCGCTGCGTCGGTTGCTGCGCGACTGCAGGAACTGCTCGAGCAGATAGCCGTTGGCGCCGTGGATCTCCATGCCGTCGAAGCCGGCCTCCATCGCGTTCAGCGCCGCCTGGCGCCAGTCGTCGACCAGCGGCGCGATCTCGTCGCTGCGCAGCGCGCGCGGCACTTCGCAGGGCACTGGCCGGCCGCGTGCATCGAGCGTCGTGCCCTGCGCCGCGATCGCCGACGGCCCGACCGGTGCCGCGCCTCCAGGCCGGAGGCTGGAATGCGACACGCGGCCGGCGTGCCAAAGCTGCATGAAGACCACGCCGCCCGCGGCATGCACCGCGTCGACGACGCGGCGCCAGCCGGCCACCTGCGCCGCGCTGTGGATGCCGGGCACGCCAGGCAGGCCGCGCCCCTGCCCAGGCACCGGCGTGGCTTCGGTGATCAGCAGCCCGCCGGGGCTGCTGCGCTGCACGTAGTACTCGAGGTTCAGCGCGGTGGGCACGCCGCCGTCGGCGCTGGCACGCATGCGTGTCAGCGGCGCCATCACCACGCGGTGCCGCAGCGTGTGCGCGCCCAGGCGCAGCGGGGCGAAGAGTTTTTCGGTCATCGGTTGGCAGGCGCCTTGGCTTGGGGTCGACGCGAGCCTAGCAGGCCGCGGGCCGTCAGCGCCGGCCGCCGGCCAGCAGCCGCTCGCGGAAGGCGCGCGGCGACAAGCCTTCGACACGACTGAAGACGCGGCTGAAGTAGGCCGGGTCGGCGAAGCCCAGCGCGTAGGCGATGCTCGACACCGGCAGGCTGGTGTAGGCCAGCTGGCGCCGCGCCTCGCGCATCAGCCTGGCGTCGATCAGCCGTGACGCCGACTGCCCGGTGGTGGCGCGCAGCACGCGGCTCAGGTGCGTGGGCGTGATCGCCAGCGCACGCGCGCAGTCGGCCACCGACGGGTGTTCCAGCAGCCGCGCTTCGAGCCACCGTTCGAAGCGGCGCAGCAGCGCCGAGCCCGGCACCTCGCGCGGCGCCGGCGCGGCACGCGCGGCGGCACGCGCCGCCAGGCCGAGCAGCACCGCGCACAGGCCCTGCAGCACCAGCGTGCGCGACGGCGACGGGCCGTCGAATTCGGCCAGCAGCTGCGCCATCAGCGGCGCCAGCGCCGCATCGGCGGCGAACACGCCGCCTGCGGCCAGTGCCTGGCGCTCGTCGCCTGCCGGCGGCAGCAGTTGCTCGACCAGGTCGTCCGCCAGCGTCGCCACCCAGCCCTGCGTGCCGCGCTCGAAGGCAAAGGCATGCACGGCGCCCGGCGGCACGTTGACCAGCGACATCGTCGCCAGCGGCAGCTCACGGCCTTCCAGGTGCAGCCTGCCGCTGCCGCGCTGCAGCAGCAGCAGCTGGTGCAGCCGCACATGGCGGTGCGGCGACAGTTCCCAGTCGTGCAGCACCGAGCGCGCGGCGATGGTCTCGACGTGCATCGGATCCGGCAGGCTGGCCGATTCGCCGAACAGGCCGTAGCTCCGTATCGATGGACTGCGCATGTTCGAAATGTACAAGTGACTGACGCATCCGGCCATTCCGCGGGCGCCCGCCGCGGGCCATGATTCGCGCCGTCACAACCCCTGTCGGAGACATCCATGAAGACCCAGGTCTGCATCATCGGTGGCGGCCCGTCCGGACTGATGCTGTCGCAACTGCTGCACCTGAAGGGCATCGGCACCGTCGTGCTGGAGCGGCAAAGCCGCGAATACGTGCTGGCGCGCATCCGCGCCGGCGTGCTCGAGCACGGCTTCGCCGCGCTGATGCGCGAGGCGCAGTGTGGCGAGCGCATGGACCGCGAGGGCGAGATCCACGAAGGCTTCTTCATCAGCAACCACGGCCGCCTGCATCGCGTGGATCTGCACAAGTACAGCGGCGGCAGCTCGGTGGTGGTCTATGGCCAGACCGAATTGACGCGCGACCTGTACGAGGCGCGCGACCGCATGCAAGGCGTGGTCATCCACAACGCCGAGGACGTGACGCCGCACGAGCTGACCAGTGCGCAGCCCCACGTCACCTACCGCAAGGGCGACGAGATCGTGCGCATCGACTGCGACTACGTGATCGGCGCCGACGGCTTCCACGGCGTGAGCCGCAAGTCGATCCCGAAGAACGTGCTGATGGAATACGAGAAGGTCTACCCCTTCGGCTGGCTGGGCGTGCTGTCGCGCACCCAACCGGTGTCGCCGGAGCTGATCTACGCGCGCCACGAGCGCGGCTTCGCGCTGTGCTCGCTGCGCTCGCAGGTGCTCAGCCGCTACTACATCCAGGTGCCGCTGGCCGACAAGGTCGAGGACTGGAGCGACGACGCCTTCTGGGCCGAGCTGAAGCGCCGGCTGCCGGCCGAGGTGGCCGCGCGCCTGATCACCGGTCCATCGATCGAGAAGAGCATCGCGCCGCTGCGCAGCTTCGTCGCCGAGCCGATGCGCTGGGGCAACCTGTTTCTGGCCGGCGATGCGGCGCACATCGTGCCGCCGACCGGAGCGCGTGGGCTCAACAGTGCGGCATCGGACATCTACTACCTGTACCACGCGATGCTCGCGCACTACCAGCGCGGGGACGACAGCGGCCTGGAAGGCTATTCGGCCAAGGCGCTGGCGCGGGTGTGGAAGGCGCAGCGCTTCTCGTGGTGGATGACGACGATGCTGCACACCTTTCCGGACAGCATCGAATACGACCAGAAGCTGCAGCAGACCGAACTGGACTACTTGTTCTCGTCCGAGGCGGCGCAGCGCTCGCTGGCCGAGAACTACGTCGGCCTGCCCTTCTGACGAGGGCTGCACGCCCGTCCGGCATTGGCGCTGCGATTGGCTGATCGTGGCGTGTAGCTGCTGTACGCGAAAGGCGGCTGTCCTGTGTTGGTCGGCGCATCGCGCCGGACGGCACCCGCCAGGGGCTCATGCTGCGGCGGTCGGCCCTTCGGTCCGACTCCACTTCGGTGCTCGCTCCGGGGTCGTGCCGCATAGCTCGCTACGCGCTGCGCGCTGCGCTCAGACAGATGCGGCAAGCATGAGGACGAAGCGCGCTACGCGCGCCGACCCCGCGTCGGCTTCGCCAGCACGACCATCGCGCACGCAGTGCGGACGTTGGAGTGCAGCTCTGCGCCGCGAGCGGCCGCAGCCCGCCGCGTCAGTACTGCAGCCGCGCGTACAGCGTCTTCTGCGCGGCCTCGCGCGCCTGGCCCAGCGTATGGATGCCCTGCGCCTGCAGCAGCGGGATCAGCTTGACGAACACCTCGGCGGTGACGATGGCGTCGCCCAGCGCGGTGTGCCGGCCCATCACGGTGACGCCCAGGCGCTCGGCGATGGCTTCCAGGCCGTGCGATTCCTGGTTCGGCTGCACCACCGCCGACAGCAGCAGCGTGTCCAGCACCGGCTGCTCGAAGCGCAGGCCGGTCAGCGCTTCCTTCAGCTGCAGGAAGCGCATGTCAAAGGCCGCGTTGTGCGCCACCAGCACGGTGTCCTGAGCAAAGGCGTGGAAGGCCGGCAGCACGGTGTCGATGGTCGGCTGGCCGCGCACCATGTGCGGCTCGATGCCGTGGATCGGGATCCCGGCGGTCGGGATGTCGCGCTGCGGGTCCACCAGCTGGTCGAAGGATTCCTGCCGGCGCAGCTTGCCGGCGACGATGCGCGTGGCGCCGATCTGGATGATCTCGTCGCCTTCGGACGGGTTCAGCCCCGTGGTCTCGGTGTCGAACACGGTGTAGCTGAGCTCGGCCAGCGGCCGCTCGTCGAGCGCCCGACTGGACTCGCCTTGAAGGAACAGGTCGAAGTCGTAGTACTCGGGCCGGCTTTCGCTGCGCAAGAAAGTGTCGGATTCGAGCGCCGGCTGCGCACCGGCCAGCGGCAGCAGCAGCCGGAAGAAGGACGCGTGGCGCACGCGCTCGCGCTCGAACCAGACCTCGGCGCCGTGGCGCTGCACCACGTCGCGCACCGACAGCGGGCTGCTGTCCGAGCCGACGCGCATCGGCTCGGTCTCCCAGCCGATCACGGTCTCGGTGCTCATGGCCTGGCCGATCCACAGCAGGTCGAGGTGCGCGCGCGGGCCGGCGCCCGTCTCGCGCGCGCCGCCGGCCGGCGCCAGGCGCAGCTCGATGCGCTGGACCTCGTACTCGCCGGCCAGGCGCGCGGCCAGGCTGGTCAGCGCCATCAGCAGCGAGAAGCTGTCGACCTTGAGCCACAGCGTGCGGTCGACGTCGTCGGCGCTCACGCGCAGCCCCAGCGCCTCGATGCGTCGCTGCGCCGCAGCCACCAGGTCGGCGCCGAGCATGTCTTCCAGTGGCCAGCGGGTGCGAAGGTCCTGCGCGCCACGAGTCGCCAGCTCCTGCACGCGCCGGCCCATCGCCTGCACTTCGTCGCGCACCACGGCCTGGAAGCGCTCGCGCATCTCGGTGTCGAGCTCGGGCACCTCCAGCATCTCGACGGCTGCCTGCAGGTTGCCGAGTGAACCGCGCGTGCCCTCGGTAAAGCCGTGCAGCAGCGCGTCGCGTGCCGAGTCCTGCTCGAAATCGCGCGTGATGTTGTCGAGCATCAGCACGAAGCCGTGGATCTCCTGTTCGCTGTCGGCCGCGCGCACCGGCGTCATCATCGCGCGCAGCAGCTGGCCGGCGCGCGTAGTGGTGACGAACTGCGCGGTCGGGTGGGCCGCGCCGCGCTGCAGCCGCTGCTGGATATTCTCCAGCGCATGCGCGACCAGCCGGCGCTCGAAGACGCCGTAGATCGAGCGGCCAAGACCGATCAGCTCGGCGCCGGCCGCCACCTCGGGCGCCGACGACAGCGCGCGGAACTGGGCGCGGGCGCGCTGGTTGTACAGCAGGATGCGGCCGTCCAGGTTGCACACCACCACCGCCTGCGTTAGCTCGGCCATCAGTGCGGCCAGGCGGTTGCGCTCCTGGTCGATGTGGCGCGCCGCCTCGGCCACCTTGGCAGCCATCTCGTCGCGCAGCGCCGCGCGCTGCTGCACCAGCGCGTTGACGGCTTCGGCCAAGCCGCGCAGCGGCGCGGCGCCGGACGGCTCGATGGCGTGGGCCAGGTCGCCCGCCGCGCGCGAGCGGGCCTGCTCCAGCAACTGCGCCGCGGCGGCGACGTGGCGCTGGTACAGGCCGTTCAGCGCCCAGGCGGCCAGGGCCCAGAGCGCCAGCGCGGTCATCACCAGCAGCATGCCTCGCGTCTGCAGCACCGCGCCCAGCGCCGCGCTTTCACCGGGCTCCAGCGTGGCCCACAGCCAGCCGCCGCCGCCCAGAGCAAACAGCGCCAGCAACAGCCCCGGCGCCGCCAGCAGCGCCAGCCGCCCCGTATCGACCTTCCTCATGCGGCGCCCAGCATCTGTGCCACCTTGGCGGCCAAGTCCTTGGTGGAGAAGGGCTTGGTCATGTAGGCGTCGGCGCCGACGCCCAGACCCTTGTCGACGTCGGTGTCGCGGCCCTTGGCGCTGAGCATCAGCACCAGCGTGTCGCGCAGCGCCTCGTCGGCGCGCAGCTCCTGGCAGACCTCGAAGCCGCTCTTCTTCGGCATCATCACGTCCAGCAGCACCAGCCGCGGGCGCTCACGGCGGATGGTGTCGATGGCCTCCTGGCCGTCGCGCGCCACCAGCACCTCGTAGCCGGCGCGCTTCATCAGATACTCGAGCGAGACGACGATGTTGGGCTCATCGTCGGCGATCAGGACCCGGTGTGTCATGTCTTGTCTCCATCGGACGGCTGCGCGTCCTGCAGCCGCCAAGGTAGGCTGAAGCAGAAACAGGCGCCTTGTGGTGTGTCATCCCGCAGCCACATGCGGCCGCCGAAATGTTCGACGATCTGGCGGCTGATCGGCAAGCCCAGGCCGGTGCCCTGCGGCCGGTGGGCGTCGTCGCCGCCCTGGCGGAACTTCTCGAAGATCAGTGCGTGCTGCGCGGCCGGCACGCCCGGACCGTTGTCCTGCACCGACACCGTCACGCCCGCGGCATCGGCCTGCAGCCGCAGCTCGACCCGCCCGCCCTGCGGCGGCAGGAACTTGGCGGCGTTGGACAGCAGGTTCAGCAGCACCTGGGTCAGCCGGTCGGCATCGGCGCGCAGCGTCGGCAGCGCTTCGGGCAGCTGCAGGTCGACGCGCGCGCCGCGTTCGCGGAACAGTGGCTCGGTGGTCTGCACCGCCTGCGCCACCAGCGCACGCAGGTCGATGTCGCTGGTGTGCCATTCGGCATGGCCGGACTCGATCTTCGCCATGTCCAGCACCTGGTTGACGAGGCGGCTCAGGCGCTCGGTCTCGGCGACGACGATGCCCAGGAACTGCTGGCGCTGCTCGGCCGGCATCTCGGCATCGTCGACCATCAGCTCGGCCAGCGCACGGATCGAGGTCAGCGGCGTGCGCAGCTCGTGCGTCACCGACGACATGAAGTCGTCCTTCAGCCGGTCCAGGCTCTTGAGCTGCTCGTTGGCGCGCTTGAGCTCGTCGGTCACCTGCTCGAGCTGGTGCGAATAGGCGCGGATCTGCGAGGCTTCGTCGAGGATGCGCATGACGTCGTCCAGGCCCAGCGATTCCTCCTGAACCACCGAGGCGACCATCACCCGCGCCGACGCGCTGCCGATGGCGCCGGCCAGCTGCGTCTCGACGAACTGCACCAGCTGAGCGTCGGGCTGCAGCTGCTCGACCCGTGCTGCGCCCTGGCGACGCGCGAAGTCCTCGAACAGCGCGGTGGCGCGCCGCGTGCCAAGGAAGCGGCCGAGCAGCGGCAGCAGGTCGGCCACGCGCGCGCGGCCTCGCCAGAACACAGGCCCCACGCTGGCGGTGCGGCTGAACACGTCGACGAAGAGCAGCGCCTGGCTGGTCTCGCGCGCTGCCGGCGCGCGCCATAGCGATACCACGACATAACAGGCGGTGTTGAACAGCAGGCTCCAGAACAGCGAGTGCGTCAGGTAGTCCAGCCCCTTCAGGCCGAACAGCTGTTCGGGGCGCAGCAGCTCCAGCCCGAAGGCGCCATGGGTCATGAAGTCCGGGCCGAGCCAGCCCGACTTGGCAAAGGACGGCAGCAGCAGCGTGTAGATCCACACGCCGAAGCCGGCAGCCAGCCCGGCCAGCGCGCCGGCACGGGTGCCGCCCTTCCAGTAGATGCCGCCGAGCATCACTGGCGCGAACTGCGCCACCGCGGCAAAGCTGATCAGGCCGATGCCCACCAACGCGTACGCCTCGCCGGCCAGCCGGTAGTACAGATAGCCGAGCAGCAGGATGGCGACGATGGCGGCGCGGCGGATGGCCAGCAGGAAGCCGGTCAGGTCGCTTCCGGCGGCGGCCTGGAAGCGCCGCGTGCGCAGCAGCATCGGCATCACGAGGTCGTTGCAGACCATGGTCGACACCGCGATCGCCTCGACGATGACCATGCCGGTGGCCGCTGACAGCCCGCCGACGAAGGCCAGCAGCGCAAGGGTGGTGTGTCCGGCGGCGAGCGGCAGCGTCAGCACGAAGCCTTCGGCGTTGGCGCCGGCGCCAAAGCGCAGCAGCCCACCCAGCGCGATCGGCAGCACGAACAGGTTGATCATCAGCAGGTACAGCGGGAACACCCAGGCGGCTCGCTTCAGGTGGCGCTCGTCGACGTTCTCGACCACCATCACCTGGAACTGCCGCGGCAGAAACAGCACCGACAGCGCCGACAGCATGGTCAGCGCGAACCACTGCTCGTAGGCGAAGGACTTGCCCTGGCCCAGCGTGAGCAGGCGTGCCAGTTCGGGCACCGCCTGGGCCTTGGCGAACAGGTCGCCGAGGCCGTCGAACAGGCCCCAGACGACGAAGACGCCCACCGCCAGGAAGGCCAGCAGCTTGACCAGAGACTCGAAGGCGATGGCCGCGACCATGCCTTCGTGGCGCTCGGCGCTGTCCAGGTGGCGCGCGCCGAAGACGATGGTGAAGCCGGCCAGCGCCAGTGCCAGGTACAGCGTGCTGTCGGCCCACCAGGCGGCGGCTCCGCCGGGTGCGGTGCCCGGCTGCGTCATCAGCGCATAAGCCACGGCGATGCCCTTCAGCTGCAGCGCGATGTAGGGCACCAGGCCGACCACGGTGATCAGTGTCACCAGCCCGGCCAGCGCCTGGCTCTTGCCGTAGCGGCTGGCGATGAAGTCGGCGATCGAGGTGATGCGGTAGGCGCGGGCGATGCGGATCATCTTGCGCAGAAGCATCCAGGCCAGCGTCATGGCCAGCATTGGCCCCAGGTAGATCGGCAGGAACCACACGCCGCCGCTGGCGGCACGGCCGACGCTGCCGAAGTAGGTCCAGGCGCTGCAGTACACGCCCATCGACAGCGCATAGACCCAGGCATTGCCGATCACCGAGCGGCCCTGGCGCGCGCTCCGGTCGCCGAAACTGGCCACCGCGAACAGCAGCGACAGGTAGGCGCAGGCCACGCCGATGACCAGCGCCGCGTCGAGCATCAGTCGTCCTTGCCTTCGAGCACCAGCGCCAGCGCCAGCACCAGCAGCGCCCACAGCACGAACAGCGCCAGCGGGAACAGCGGCAGGCCGAACACGCGCAGGTCGCGGTCCCACAGCGCCAGCAGCGGGAAATTGAACAGCGCCAAGCCGGCGCAGGACAGCGCCAGCAGCCGTTGCGAGCGCAGGCCTTCGAGCATCGCGCTTGTCTCCCGGTCATCGGGTGCGGCGGCCGCGGCACCCTGGTCGGCTCTATTCTGGCCCCGGGCCTGACCGGGGTCTGACGGGCCGCGTGGCGGCTACAGCGCGCCGAGCTTGAAGTGCTGCTGCAGGTGCTGGCGGAAGCGCTTGATGATGCCCAGCGCGTCCTGCAGCCGGTCGCGCTCCAGCGTGCTCAGGCTCGACATGCGCACCAGGTTGTCCACCGACCGGCCGGCCTGGCGCTGCGCCAGGTTGTTCTTCAGCTTCAGGCCCATCATGAAGTGCAGCGCCTCGCTCAGGTCGCGCGCCAGGTTGGCGTCGATGCGCCGGCGCTCGACCAGCACGCGCAGGCGCTCGGTGGTGCTCAGCGGCGTGGCCTGGGCCTGCAGCGCCAGCGCACGCACGCCGTGCACGATCGGGAAGGTGCCGAGCTTCTTCAGGTCGAAGGGCAGTTCGTCGCGGGCGCGCGAGGACGTCAGCCGGGCCCACCAGCCGACCGAAGGCTCCTCGAACTGGTCGGCGGCGGCCGCAAAGCGGGCCAGGAAAGCATCGTTGGCGGGCAGGATCTCGAAGGCGAACTGCCGCGCCTTGTGCAGCAGCCCGGCGTCGCCGGCGACCGCGGCTGCGTCCATGAAGATCGCCAGGTGCATCGGTGCATCGGCCTCATGGCCGTAGATCCAGTTGCGGATGTGCTCGCGGAAGGTGGCCAGCGGCGCGCGCCACAGCGGGTTGATGAGCATGATGTTGCCGGGGCAGCGCGGCCAGCCAAACTCGATCAGAGCCTGGTTGAAGGCCTCGGCCACCTGAGGCAGCGACGCACACTCGTAGCCGTCGCGCAGCAGCAGCGCGTTATCCTGGTCGGTCTTCAGGATCTGCTCGCCGCGGCCTTCGCTGCCCATCACCAGCAGACAGCTGTTGGCGACGAGTTCGGCCGGCGCGACGAAGCCCCACAGCCGAGCGTAGACCTGCGCGTTGAGCACGCGCACCATGCTGCTGATGACCTCGATCTTGACGCCGCCTCCGTGCAGCAGCGCCACCAGGCCGTCGAGCTGCAGCGCCGCGGCCTTCAGGTCGGCGGTGCTCTCGGCCTGCTCGATCTGCAGTGCGATCAGGTGCGAATGGTTGGAGACGAAGCTCATCAGGTCGAGCTGGCTGAGCACGCCGACGATGGCGGCGCCGTCGCGCACCAGCACGCGGTGCACGCGGTGGCGCAGCATCAGCAGCAGCGCCTCGAAAAGTTCGCCGTCGGCGTCGACCGAGATCAGCTCGAAGCGCGACACGTCGCGCACCGCCACGGTCTGCGGCGGCAGGTAGCCGCCCTGAGCGTCGGGGCGGCGCAGCAACGCGTCGCGCAGGTCGGTGGTGGTGAACATGCCGATGCGCTCGCCGTCACGCACCAGCGCGTTGCTCTGGCCGGCCTCGGACATCAGCGCGCACACCGACACCAGGTCGAGCGCACCGTCGACGTAGAAGGGCTTGCGCACGAAGGCGTCGCGCACGCGGGCCATCATCAGCGACAGGAACTCGCGCTGCTCGCTGCGCGCCTCGGCCTTGGACAGCCGGCGCGCGATCTCGCCGAACACGGCCGCACAGAAGGCCGGGTTGGCCGACAGCAGCGACTGCAGCGTGGCCTTGGGGATCTGCCAGGCCTCGACCTCGTCCAGGGCCAGTGAACTGCTGGTGGCGCGCGCCGACAGCAGCGCACGCGCGCCGAACAGCGTGCCGGCGCCGTAGATGGCTTCTGGCAGGATGCCGGCCTCGCGCCGCACGTGGCCGGCGACCAGCAGGAACGCGTGGGTCGGCTCCATCTCCGGCGTCAGCAGCGGGTCGCCGGCGGCAAAGTGCACGCGGCTGGCGGTGGCGCGCACCAGGGCCTGCTGCGCGGCATTCAGCGTGTCGAAGGGCGGGACATCGAAGTCGAAGGCGGCGGTCATGCGCGGAGGGGAAACAAAAAGGGACTGCGGGGCCGAAGCCCGCAGTCCCGGGGATGTTGCCGCAGCGGCGCGCAGGAACGCCACTGCACTATCTTCTTCAGTGACCGGACGCGCCGGACGCGCCGATGCCGGTTTCCGAGCGCACTTGCTGCGCCAGGAAGCCGGCGCGGTCGGTCTTGGCACGAGCGCTGCTGTCCAGGATCGAGAACAGCCAGATGCCGACGAAGGCGATGGTCATCGAGAACAGCGCCGGGCTGGTGTACGGGAACAGCGCCGAGCCCTTCGGATTGCCCAGCGTGGCTTCCCACACCGACGGCGAAACCACGGTCAGCGCCACCGAGCTGATGAGCCCGAGGAAGCCGCCGATGACCGCGCCGCGCGTGGTGCAGTCCTTCCACAGCACGCTCATGAACAGCACCGGGAAGTTGGCCGACGCGGCGATGGCGAAGGCCAGCGACACCATGAAGGCGATGTTCTGCTTCTCGAAGGCGATGCCCAGCACCACCGCGATGACGCCCAGGCACACCGTGGTGATCTTCGACACGCGCAGCTCCGACGCGCTGTCGGCCTTGCCCTTCTTGACCACCGTGGCGTACAGGTCGTGCGACACCGCCGAGGCGCCCGACAGCGTCAGGCCCGCGACCACCGCCAGGATGGTGGCGAAGGCCACCGCCGAGATGAAGCCGAGGAAGACGTTGCCACCGACCGCGTTGGCCAGGTGCACCGCCGCCATGTTGCCGCCGCCGAGCAGGGCGCCCTTGGCGTCTAGGAACTGCGGGTTGGTCAGCACGAAGGTGATGGCGCCGAAGCCGATGATGAAGGTCAGCAGGTAGAAGTAGCCGATCCAACCGGTGGCCCACATCACCGAGGTGCGCGCCGCCTTGGCGCTGGGCACGGTGAAGAAGCGCATCAGGATGTGCGGCAGCCCGGCCGTGCCGAACATCAGCGCCATGCCGAAGCTGATGGCCGAGATCGGGTCCTTGACGAAGTTGCCAGGGCCCATGATCGACTGGCCGATCGTGGCCGCGACCTCCGCCGTCTTGCCGTCCTTCAGCGCCAGGTCGGTCTTGATCTTCACCGCGCCGGCGAACATCGCCTCGGGGCTGAAGCCGAAGTGCCACAGCACCGACAAGGCCATGAAGGAGGCGCCGCCGAGCAGCAGGCAGGCCTTGATGATCTGCACCCAGGTGGTGGCGGTCATGCCGC
>Ga0316627_100000190_pt1 | contig 14475 bp, 11 predicted proteins | sample OWC_Aug_M2_C1_D1_FD_207653 | JGI IMG/M metagenome (GOLD analysis project Ga0316627, IMG submission 207653) | Wetland soil microbial communities from Old Woman Creek delta, Ohio, United States - OWC_Aug_M2_C1_D1_C | ecosystem: Environmental > Terrestrial > Soil > Wetlands | place: USA: Ohio...
GGAAGGCGATCAGCTCCTGGTAAAGGTGATCAGCATCGACCCGTCCGGCAAGATCCGGCTCAGCCGCAAGGCGCTGCTGGCCGAAGAAGAGGGTGGCGAGAGCGGCGGCGAGGGTTCGCCCGAGCAGCCCTCCGAGCAGGCGCCGCGGCCGCCTCGCCCTCACGGCGCGCAGGATCGCGGGCACGGCGGCCGGGGCGGCCGTCCGGCCGGGTCCGGCGGCCGGGATCGCCGCCGCTGAGCCGATAGCACTTCCGCGAGCGGGGCGCTAGAATGGGACTGGACCCATTCGCGCCCCGTGCGCGTCCCGGCGTCCGGGAGATTCGGAATGCCTTCAAGCAACGCCGCCCGCCGCGTCTTCGTGATTGTCGCGCTCCTGCTCGCAGGGGGCGTCGGACTGAGTGTGGCCTCGCTGGCCCAGGAACAGGGCCGCCACGAGATCGTCGTCACGGCGAAACGGTACGAGTTCTCCCCGTCGCGGATCGAGGTGGCGGCGAACGACGTCGTCAAGATCACGCTCACCGCCGACGACATCCCCCACACCTTCACCGTCGACGAATACCGGATCTCGAAGCGCGCCGCGCCCGGACGCCCGGTGACCTTCGAGTTCCGCGCCGACAAGGCCGGCTCGTTTCCCTTCTACTGCAACCTGACCATTGACGACGGCTGCCGCGGGATGCGCGGCGAGCTGGTGGTTACGCCCCGCCGGCCCTGACGCGGACCGCCGGCGGCTGCGACGCGTCCACGCCCCTTCCCTGTTCCCACGCCAGCGCGAACGCGATGCGCTCGTCCACCGGCGGGTGCGTGTGGAAGAAGAGCCTCGTCAGCAGCGACGGTGACGCCTCCGCCAGGTTCCTCGCGCCGAGGCGGCGCATCGCGCTGACAAACGCCTCGGCGTCGCGCGTGAGGTCGAGGGCCGCTCGGTCGGCCTTCCTCTCGTGGGCGCGGGAGACGGCGTTCTGCAGTGGTGAAGCCGCCCAGGCTGCCGCGGTCATCGCCAGCGCGACGACCGGGAGCCCGGCCGGGTCGGCCAGCCCGTGAAGCCCTGCCGGCCCGGAAAACGCCCGCAGCGCCGCATCGGCCGCCAGCAGGACGCCGAGGCTGGTGAGGGCGTCGATGGCCAGCCCCTTCCAGATGTCGTGGTTCGCGTGGTGGGCCACTTCGTGCGCCAGCACGGCCTCGACTTCCGCGGGCTTGTAGTCGCGCAGGAGCGTGTCCGAGAGGATGATCCGCCGCGTGCGCCCGATGCCGGTGAGCGCGGCATTCGCGCGCGACGTACGGTCGCTCGTCCGCCATTCGAACACGCCCTGGGCCGGCACGCCGGCCCGGCGCGCCAGCGCGAGCAGCCGGTCCCGGAGGGGGCCCTCGGGGATCGGCACGAACCGGTAGAACAGCGGCAGGAGCAGGACGGGGGCAGCCCAGGCGGTCGCGATCCCCGCCACCGCCAGACCGGCCCAGGCCGGGATCCACCAGATCCCGGGGCTGGCTGCAATCCAGGCGTACAGCCATACGGCCGCCGCACCCGTGAACATCAGGTCGATGGCGGCGGCCTTCCCGTGATCGCGGAACCACGCGGCGGCCGGCTGCCGCGACAACCCGTAACGCCGTTCCAGCGTGAACCCGGCGAAGAACGTCATCGGCAGGGCGCCCGCGCCACAGGCCGCCGTCACCACGGAGACAAACGCCAGCACGGTCAACGGGAGGTGGAGGGATGCCGGAAGCGGTTGGACGGCCGAGGCGAGCAGGTCGCGGAGAGCCTGCGCCGCGCCGGTCGGGAGGAGGGCCGCGAGGAAGAGGACCCGCCATGCCGCGGCCAGCATGACGGCCCGGCGCCTGAGGCGATGATAGCGGGTGGCCTTGTCTTCGTTCATCCCTCAGGAACCCGGACCCTCGTTCGCCGCGCGCCGGACCCGGGTGCCCGGACAGCCGCCGTCTAGGTCGCCCCGCCGACGCGGATGCTGCCGTTGACCGTTTCGAGTCTCAACGCCGCGCCGCCGCCGTTGATGGCACCGTCGAGCTTCCGGCGGGACCCTTCACCCGACTTCTCGAACGGGACGTCGGTGACCTTGATGCCGCCGTTCACGCAGCGCGCCGACAGCGTGGCCTTCGCGTCCGCGGGCAGCTTCAGGTCGATGCCGCCGTTGGTGGTCTCGAGCGTCACGCCGTCGCCGCCCAGCGAGGCCATCCGCACCCTGATCTCGCCGTTGGTCGTCGTCGCCACGACGGTGTTGGCGAGCCCCTCGCCGCGCACGCCGCCGTTGGTGGTCTCCGCCTTGACGCCCGCGAACGCGCCGGTGAACTTCAGCTGGCCGTTCACGTTCTCGATGGCCACCTGCGCCGATCGCGGCGCGCGGATCGTGTAGTTGACCTCGATGCCGTGCCGCCCGAGCTCGCGCGGGTACCTGGCCTGGAGGCGAACGCGCGACGCGTCGGCCTGCTCGGCCATCTCGACCTTGGCGAGGACCCCCTGCGCGTCCGCTTCGGTCGCGCCCCTCGCGCTCAGCACCGCCGTGATGTCGAGGCTGTTGCCGTCGACGGCTTCCACGTCGACGGTGCCGTTCACGTTGACGATGTCCACCGCGGCATCGGCGCCGGCGAGCGTGTAGGTCCGGGTCCAGGTCCGCTGGGCCTGCGCCCGGCCGCCATGGACCGTGTTGACCATCACGTCGCAGGCCGACACGCCCACGGCCGCCGCCAGAACCACCGCCGCGCGGGCCACCGACCGGATGCGCTGCATCTGACGCATGCGTTCCTCCCCACGAGGGTTGGACGGCGGCCGGGACGCGGAAGTTCCTCGATTCACCGGCCCTCAGTTCAGCCGCACCGAGATGAGCTTCGACACCCCCGGCTCCTCCATCGTGACCCCGTAGAGCCGGTCGGCAATCTCCATCGTCTTCCGGTTGTGGGTGATGAGGATGAACTGCGTCTGTGCCTGCAGCTCGCGGAGCATGTCCAGGAACCGCCCGGTATTGGCGTCGTCGAGCGGGGCGTCGATCTCGTCGAGGAGGCAGAAGGGGCTCGGCTTGTACTTGAAGATGCCGAACATGAGCGAGATCGCGGTGAGCGCCTTCTCGCCGCCCGACAGCAGCTGGACGTTCTGGAGGCGCTTGCCCGGGGGCTGGGCGATGATCTCGATGCCGCTCTCGAGGATGTCCTCCTCGTCGATCAGCGTGAGGCCGGCCCGGCCGCCGCCGAACAGCGTGCCGAACATCTCCTGGAAGTTCACGTTGATGGCGTCGAACGCCTCGCGGAACCGCTGCCGGGTGGTCTGGTCGATCTTCCTGATGGCGTCGCCCGTGTCCGCGATGGACTGGATGAGGTCCTTCCGCTGCCCGGTGAGGAACCCGTGGCGCGCGTCGAGTTCGTCGTACTGCTCGATGGCCATCATGTTGACCGGGCCGAGGCGCTCGATCTTGCGCTTCAGCTCCTCGATCGCTTCTTCCGGCGTCACCGCCCGGGCCGCCGCCGCGGCGTCCGCCGCCGGGGATTCGCCAGGCGGGCCTGCGGGCGCGGCCGGCCCCTCGGCCTCGCCGGCCGCGGCCTCCTCGTCCGGCTCCTCCGCGTAGATGGTGCGCCAGTCCGGGCTGACGTCGCCGTCGCGCTCCATCCGCTCGACCTCGGCGATGACGGCATCCAGGCCGCACGAGAGCACCTCGTGGCAGGTGTCTTCCAGGTGCGAGAGGTCGCTCGCCGCCTTGGCCCTGGCGACCTCGGTCTCGGCGCGTGCCTCGCGCACCGCGTCGAGGGCGCGCCGGGCCTCCCGGATGGATGCCTCGGTGCCGTCGCTCTGCGCCCGCAGCTCATTGATCGCGTCGTCGACGAGGCGGACGTCTTCACGGGCCCGGCCGAGAGCGTCGGCTTCGGCGTCGAGCGCCCGGCGGGCGTCGGCCACCGATCGCTCGAGGCGTTCGCGCTCGGCCGAGATCTGGCTCTGCTCGTCCTGGCGCGCGGCGAGGCGCGCCTCGATCTCGCGCTGCGCTTCCTCGGCCCGGGCAGCGTCGAGGGCGAGCGCCGCGGCGCGCTCGAGCAGCCGGGCGTGCTCGGTCATGGCGTCGCGGACGCGGTCGCCGCGGACGCGTGCGTCTTCGCGCGCCTCGAACAGGCGCCGCTGGGCGGCGGCGAGCCGCTCGTCGACCGAACGCTGGTCCTCGGCCAGCCGGAGCACCGACGCTCTCGCGTCGGCCTGCCTCGCGTCGAGGCCCGCGATCTCCTCCTCGGCCCGCCGGGCGTCGAGCGCCACCAGGTCCTGCTTCTGCCCGATGCGGGCGATGTCGTCGTCGGCCTGGGCGATGCGGAGTTCGAACCCGACGGCGGCCATCTCCTGCCGGTGGACTTCCGCCGTCATCGACTCGATGGCCGCCACGCCCAGCGCCAGGCGGTGGTCGATGTCGGCGGCGGTCTCGGCCAGCCGGCTCACCGCCGACCGCTCGGCCGCCAGCCGCTCGCGAAGGTCCTTCAGATCGCGCTTGGTGCCGAGGATGCCCCCCCGCTCGTCGCGGCCCGACCCGCCCAGCACGACGCGCGGGCCCTGACAGACGTCGCCGTCGGGCGTGGCGACCGGCGCCCCGGTCGCGGCGGCGGCCGCAACCGCTTCGGCGAACGAGGACGCCAGCCATGCGCGGGCGACGAGGGGCCGGATCGCGTCCGCGTACGGGCCCGCGATCGAGACCACCGACGCCAGCGGCGTGAGGCCCGGCACCGGCGCCTGCGCGGGAGCGCCGGCCGGGGCCCCGTTCCCGCCGGCGATGACGAACCCGCATCGGCCGGCCCTGCGTTCCCGGACGAAGGCCAGCCCGCGGGCGGCCTCGTCGTGGCTCGGCACGATCACGTACTGCAGGGCGTCGCCCAGGCAGGCTTCGACCGCGCGCTCGTAGCCCGGCGCCACCTCGAGGAAATCGGCCACGGAGCCGTCCTGCTGCACGGCGCCGGACGATTCGGCCAGCACGAGGCGGGCGGCGTCCCCGTACGCCGTCCTGGCGGCCTCGAATTCCTCGAGCGACGTCAGCCGTGCCGCGGCTTCGGCCAGGTCGTGCTCGTGTCCGCGCAGCGTCAGGGCCAGGCGGTCGCGCTCGCCGCGCAGCGAGGACACTTCGGCCTCACGGGCCGCACGATCGCGCATGATGGCGTCGAGCTGCGCGCGGGCCTGATCGAGGGCCGCCGACGCGGCCCGGCGCTCGCCCTGCGCCCGCGCGGCCTCGACCTGGAGGTCGCTGCCTTCGGCCGACCAGCGCGCCAGGTCGCGGGACACGCGGTCGCGCGCGCTGATGGCGTTCTCGATGGCGTGCTGGAGCGCCGTCGCCGCGCTGGCCGCGGCGTACTGCTCGGCGCGCACTGCCTCGACGTCCGCCTCGAGGCCGTCGAGGGTCGCCTGAAGCGCGGTCTGCGCCTCGTTGGCGGCGGCCAGGGCGGCGGCCGCGTCGTCGCGCTCCCGGGCCGCCTGGTCGGCCTCGCGCCGCTTCGCCGCCAGCTCGTCGGCCGCCGGGGCGCGCCGGGCCGCCAGCGCCTCCAATTCGCCGCTGACGTCGGCCGCGCGCCTCGCGAGAGCCGCCTGCTGCGCCTCGTCGCCCTGGACGCGCTGGTCGAGGCGCCCGATCTCGACCTCGTGCGCGTGGGCGGCCTCGCGCTTCTCGCGGGCGTCGCTTTCACGGCGCGCGATCGCGAGGCGCACCCGCTCGATGTCGGCCTCGCGCTCGGCGACGCGCGCCGCCGCGCCGGCCTCCTCCGCCTGCACCTGGACGATGCGGGCCTCGGCGGCGGCGATGGCCTGCGCCAGGACGCGCTGCCGGCGCGCGAGCAGCACCTTCTCCCACCGGCGCAGTTCGTCGCGCAGCCGCCGGTAGCGCCGCGCCTTCGCCGCCTGGCGCTTCAGGGTCCCGCGCTGCTTCTCGACTTCGAACACGATGTCGTCGATGCGCGTGAGGTTCTGCTGCGCGGCGTCGAGCTTCAGTTCGGCCGTGCGCCGGCGCGCGCGGTACTTCGTGACGCCGGCGGCCTCCTCGATCAGCTGCCGCCGGTCGGTGGGCCGCGAGCTGAGGATCATCCCGATCTTGCCCTGCTCGATGATCGCGTAGGCCTTCGCCCCGAGCCCCGTGTCCATCAGCAGCTCGTGCACGTCGCGCAGGCGGCTCACCTCGCCGTTGATGAGGTACTCGCTCTCGCCCGACCGGTAGAGGCGCCGCGTCACCTCCACCTCCCGCACCATGGGACGCCCCTCGTCGTCGGCGAGCTCCGCGCCGGCCCCGGACTGGACCGACACCGGCACGCCCGCCAGCATCAGGCGCACCTCCGCGGCCGCGTTCGGCTTGCGGGCGTCGCTGCCGCTGAAGATGACGTCCTCCATGCGGTCGCCGCGGAGGCTCTTGGCGCTCTGCTCGCCGAGCACCCACACGATGGCGTCGGCGACGTTGCTCTTGCCGCACCCGTTCGGGCCGACAATCGCGGTGACGCCGCGGTCGAACGCCAGCTCCGACCGATCGCTGAATGACTTGAACCCGGTGATTTCCAGCCGCTGCAAACGCATCGTTTCGAACCGTTCAGAGGATCGGGGCCGCACGGCTGACCGCGGGGCCGGGGTGGAGGGCCTACTGGGTCCCGCGCGACGCACGCCCCCGGGCCGCCTGCACCAGCCGCCCGGCCTCGTCGAAGAAGGTGAGCGCGAGCTGGGCCTGCGGGTCGGCCGTGATCAGGTGGCGCCGCGCGTCTTCCACCGTCCACAGGTTGAGATTGATCTCGTAGCGGATCATCGCGGTGATGAACGCGAGGTCCTGCCTGAACCCTTCCTCGTCGATCGTCACGCCTTCCGCCGTCAGGTGCTCGCGGAACGCCTCGAGCATCGCGGCGTCGACGGTGAAGTCCTTCGCCACGAACTTCCGGTCGCGCGCCTCGACACTGATGCGCGTGTCGCCGACGGCCGAGTACTTCTGCGCGAACGACGCGAAGGCCTGGCGCGCGAACAGCAGGCGGGCGAACCGCCCGGGATTGAACCCTTCGACCGGACCTTCCAGCCGGTGGTCGGGCTCGATCCCGCCGCCGCTGTATACCTTGCGCCCGGCGTCCGTGTACTTGAGGTCCGCGGCCGAGTGCTCGCGGTCGGCGCTCTGCGACCGCGCCGTGTACGTCAGGTACTCGTCGAACGTGCCGTCCCAAGGACGCTGGATCATGCGCCCGCTCGGCGTGTAGTACCTCGCGGTGGTCAGCGCGAGCGCCGCGCCCTCGCTGATCCGGTAGACCGACTGGACCAGCGCCTTGCCAAACGTCGTCTCACCGACGATGACCGCGCGGTCGTGGTCCTGGAGCGCGCCGGCCACGATCTCGGACGCGCTGGCGCTGGTGCGGTTGGCCAGCACCACGAGCGGCAGGTCCGTGTACCTGCCCCGCTCCGTCGCGCGGTAGTCCTGGTCGGCGTTCGGCACGCGGCCCCGCGTGTACACGATCATCTGCCCCTGCTGGAGGAACTCGTTCGACACCCGGATGGCCTGGTCGAGCGGCCCGCCGGGGTTGCCGCGCAGGTCGAGCAGCAGACGCCGCATGCCCGCCGCCGAGAGGCGTTTCAGCGCGGCGGCCAGGTCGTTCCCCGTCTGCTCCGCGAAGTCCTGCAGCCGGATGTACGCCGTCGTGTCGTCGATCATCACGGCGGCCGCAATCGTCGGGATGTTGATCTCGTCGCGGGGCACGTCCAGCTCGATCAACTGGTCGTAGCCGCGGCGCCGCAGCGACACCCGAACCGTCGTCCCCTTGGGCCCGCGGAGGCGCCGCGCGGCCTGATCGCTGGTCCAGCCCTTGGCGTCCTCGCCGTCGATCCTGGCGATCACGTCGCCGCGCCGCACGCCCTTCTTGTAGGCCGGCGACCCCTCGAACAGGCTCACCGCCGTGATGTCGCCGTCGATGACCTGGATGGTGATCCCGAGGCCGTAGTAACGGCCCTGCTGCCGCTCGCGCATCTGCCCGTACGTCCTCGGGTCGAGGAAACTCGAGTGGGGATCGAGGGTCTGGAGCATGCCCGAGATCGCGCTGTAGACGACGCGGTCGCTCTCGGTCTTCTCGACGTAGTTCGTTTCGACCAGGCGCACGGCGGTGGTGAACGCGCGGTAGCGCTCCGGCAGGCGCTCCTGGCTCGACGCCGAGTCCCGGCCGAACAGGGCGCCGGCAAGCGCCGACACCACGAGCACCGACGCCACGGCGAGGGCAAAACGGACAGACCGCATGACGACCATCGTACCAGATAACCTGTGGAGCGGCAACGAGTTCGCGGCGGCCGGGCGCGCCCCGTCCTTGACCGTGCGCGCCCCGAAGCCTATGATGCAGGAGGCCCCCTCCGGGTCACGGGCAGGCGTGCCGGCTGGTGCCGGCGCGGGCCCGGGGCGAGCGTGACCTCCTCACGCGTGCCGCCCCCGGACGCCGGGCGCCACGGGAGTTGCACACATGTTCGGTTCCATCGGCATGCCGGAGCTGGTCATCATCCTGGTGATCGCGCTCATCATCTTCGGACCGCGCAAGCTGCCCGAGCTCGGCCGTTCGCTCGGCCGCAGCATTGGCGAGTTCCGGCGCGCGTCGAACGAGTTGCGCAGCACGCTCGAAGAAGAAATCCGGGTGGAGGAGCAGAAAGGCACCGCCCAGAAGGCGGCGGCGCCGTCGCCTGAGAACCCGGCCGACCCGCCGGCCGGGCCCACGTCCGGTTCCTCGTCTGGCACGTGGCAGTAGGCCCCCTCGCGAAACTCGCGGCGCTCCGGCGCCGGAAGCCTGCGTCACCCGCCCAGATCGGCCCCGCGACGCCGGCGACGCCCGAGCGGCGCGGCGAGGACGACCTCGACGACGACGGCGGCCGGATGTCGTTCCTCGACCACCTGGACGAGCTGCGCCGCCGGCTCGTGGCGGCGGCCCTCTCGCTGGCGTTCGGCACGCTGGTCGCGTTCTTCTTCATCGACCGGATCTTCACCTTCATCATGCGGCCGCTCTACGAGAAGCTGCCGGCCGGCTCGAAGCTGATCTACACGGAGCCCACCGAGGCGTTCTTCCTCAAGCTGAAGATCGCCCTGCTCGCCGGCCTGGTGATCGGGGCTCCGCTGATCATGTGGCAGCTGTGGCTGTTCATCGCCCCGGGGCTGTACGCGCGCGAGAAACGCTTCGCCCTGCCGTTCATCATCATGGCCTCCGTCTTCTTCGTCGGCGGTGCCGCGTTCAACCACTACATCCTCTTCCCGCTCGCCTGGGTGTTCTTGGCCGGCTTCTCGACCGACTACATGATGTTCATGCCGCGCATCGCGCCGGTGTTCTCGCTGTACGCGATGCTGGCGGTGGCGATGGGCCTGATCTTCGAGATGCCCGCCGTGATCCTCGTGCTCGCCCGCATGGGCCTCGCCACGGCCGGCTTCCTGTGGCGGAACATCAAGTACGCGATCCTCCTCATCTTCATCGCGTCGGCCGTCATCACGCCGACGGGCGATCCCATGACGCAGGCGCTCATGGCGGGGCCCATGATCGCGCTGTACATCCTCAGCATCGGCCTCGCGTGGATGTTCGGCAAGCGCCGGCGCCCGGCCGGGGACTAGACGTGGCCATCCGCAGGTCGGCGGCGGCCGAGATCGAAGTCCTGCTCGCCGACCTGTGCAGCGACGATCCGGTTGCCCGGGAAACGGCCGAGGCCAGGCTCACCGTGATCGGCGCCCGCGCGGTTCCCCACCTCATCGTGGCGTTCGACCGATCGACGTCGGTCGGGGCCAGGACGGCCATCCTGAAGGTCCTCGAGGCGACGCCCGACCGGCGCAGCGCCGAACTGGGGGCTGAACAACTGGAGGCGGACGGGGCGGACCTTGCGGTACGGAAGGCGGCCGTGGCGCTGCTGGGCGCGTTCCTGCACAGCGCCGAGAGCACGCGGGTCCTCGACACGCTGACCGCGTTCGTCCTCGACGCGGAGCGGCCCGACGGGCTGCGCCTGCACGCCCTCGACGCCATCGAGCGGGCGCTTCCCCAGGTGCTGCAGCCGCTGCGCGCGCGCTTGACGGAGGACCCGAGCGCGGCCATCCGCGCGTGGGCCCTGGCCGCGGCGGCGGCCGGCGCGCCCGTCATCGATCCGCGCCTCGCCATCGAATCCGCGGCGGCAGGCGAACCGGCCGACCCGCGGTTCCTGGGTGAGCTGCTGCCGGCGGGATCAGCGGACGCGCCGCTGCCGACGCTGCACCGGCTGATCGAGGTCGCCCGCGAGTGCGAGGCCAGGGCGCGCAGCGCCGCCGAGCGGGGCGCCTGGCTGGCGCTGCGCGGCAGCGTGCACCTCGCGCTGGCGCGGCGAGCCAGCCGGGTGGCGGTTTACGACCTGCGCGAAGCGATCGCCCAGGCCGCTGACCCGCTCCCGGAAGACTTCGCGGAAGCCGCAGGCCTCGTGGGCGATGCCGCCTGCCTCGAGTCCATCGCGGAGTCGCTGGCCCGGCGGCCTGCGCCCTCCGACAGCCGGATGCGCGATTGGCAGGAGCGGCTCACGCAGGCCGGCCGAGCGATCGTCGCGCGCGAACGGTTCACGCGCCGCCACGCGGTGATGAAGAAGATCGCGCGCCACGCGCCCGAGACGGCCGCGGCGTTGCTCGTCTCTCCCTCGACATAGAACGGGGTCGGGTGGCATCGTCGCCCCCGAACCCTGGCAACGCCTGACGGCGTCGTGTGGCCGTGCGTCTGTCTTCTCGCTTCTTACTTCTTACTTCTTGCTTCTTACTTCTGCCTTCCGTCAGTACGCCTTCGCGAACCACGCATCCGCAATCGACGGACGGCCGCACTTCACGCACGGCGCGCCGGGACCGGGGGCCGCCTCCATCGGGAGGTTCCGGATCGTCGCCTGCGTCGCCGCCTTGACGTCGGCCTCGCACACGGCGTCGCCGCACCAGGGCGCCACCACGAAGCCGGGGCGGCCCTCCATGATCTCGGTGAACTCGTCCCAGGTCGCCGCGCGGCTGGTATGGTCCATCTGGAAGGCCAGCGCCCGATCGAAGAGGTTCTGCTGAATCGCCGCGAGCAGTTCCAGGACGCGGTCCGGCAGCCCCGCGACCGGGGTCGGCAGCTTCTCGCGCGTGTCCCGGCGGGCCAGCATCACCTGCTGCTTCTCGATGTCCTTGGGCCCGATCTCGAGGCGGAGCGGCACGCCGCGGAGCTCCCACTCCGAGAACTTCCAGCCCGGGGTGTACGCGTCGCGGTCGTCGAGCATCACGCGCACGCCGGCGGCCACCAGCGTGTCCCGGATCTGCCGGGCATGAGGCAGGACCGTCTCCCGCCAGTTCCCGCGGGGAATCGGGATGATGACCACCTGGTACGGGGCGACCCTCGGCGGCAGGACCAGGCCGGATTCATCGCCGTGCACCATGATCACCGCGCCGATGAGGCGCGTGGTCATCCCCCACGACGTGCCCCAGATGTACTGGAGCGACTTGTCGCGGGCCTGGAACTTGATGTCGAACGCCTTGGCGAAGTTCTGGCCGAGGTTGTGCGAGGTGCCCGCCTGCAGGGCGCGCCCGTCGCCCATCAGGGCCTCGATCGAGTAGGTGCGGCCGGCCCCCGCGAACTTCTCGCTCTCGGACTTCCGCCCCGCGATGACAGGGATGGCCAATTCGGTTTCGACGAACTCCTTGTACAGGGCGAGGATCTTGAGCGTCTCCTCCTCGGCTTCCTCCGCCGTCTCGTGCGCCGTATGGCCTTCCTGCCACAGGAACTCGGTGGTCCGCAGGAACAGGCGCGTCACCTTCTCCCAGCGGACGATGTTGGCCCACTGGTTGATGAGCACGGGCAGGTCCCGCCACGACTGGATCCACTTGGCGTACATCGTCCCGATGATGGCTTCCGAGGTGGGCCGCACGACCAGGGGCTCCTCGAGTTCCTCGGTGCCGCCTCTGGTGACCCACGCCACCTGGGGCGCGAAACCCTCGACGTGCTCCGCCTCCTTGGTCAGCAGGCTCTTGGGGATGAACAGCGGGAAGTAGGCGTTGACGTGCCCGGTGGCCTTGATGCGGTCATCGAGGCCGCGCTGGATGAACTCCCACACCGCGTATCCGTACGGCCGGATCACCATGCAGCCCTTGACCGGCGAGTAGTCCGCCAGCTCGGCGCGGCGCACCAGGTCGGTATACCAGCGGGAGAAGTCTTCCGACTTGGGCGTGATCTCGGTGATGACGGGTTCCTTGCTGTCGTCTGTCTCGGCCATGATGCATCCCTGCTGATCGAAGGTAGGCTCGAAGGCAGGCCGGCCGCGAGGCCGGCGCCAATCTGTTATCGTATCATCGACGGGAGGCCCGACCGCCCCGCCCGGAATCCTCGCGCAACCTCATGATGCATACCAGCCCGATTCGCATCGAGATTGCCGCGCCGTCGCGCACCTACCCCGTCGTGGTCGGCGCCGGCTCGCTCGAAGGCCTCGACGCCGTCCTGGACGACGCCGGCATCGGACCGTCCCGGTTCGTCGTGTCCAGCCCGACGGTCTGGGGATTCTGGGGCGAGCGCTTCCATGACGCCCAGCCCGGCGCCGCGCCCATCATCGTGCCGGACGGCGAGCGTCACAAGACGCTCGGCGGCGTCAACCGGATCTACGACGCGCTGCTGAGGGCCGGCGCCGACCGGTCGGCCGCCGTCCTCACGTTCGGCGGCGGTGTGATCGGCGACATGGGCGGCTTCGCCGCCGCCACCTACCTCCGCGGCGTCCACCTCGCCCACGTGCCGACGACGCTGCTCGCGCAGGTCGATGCGGCCATCGGCGGCAAGGTGGGTGTCAACCTGCCCGGAGGCAAGAACCTCGTCGGCGCGTTCTACCAGCCCTCGCTGGTCGTCATCGATCCCGGCGTGCTGTCGACGCTGCCCCGCCGCGAGTTCCGGGCGGGCCTGTATGAGGTCATCAAGTACGGCGTGGCCTGCGACCGCGCGTTGTTCGAGCAGGTCGGCCGGGACCTCGGTCCGCTCACGAAACGGGACGAGACCGCGCTGGCGCCAGTCATCGCGGCGTGCTGCCGGGTCAAGGGTGCCATCGTCGCGGCCGACGAGCGCGAATCGGCCGGGCGTCGCGTGCTGAACTTCGGCCACACCGTCGGCCATGCCCTCGAGGCGGCGACGAGATACAGGCGGCTGCTGCACGGGGAGGCCGTGGCGTACGGGATGCTGGCGGCGTGCGGGATGGCGGTGGCCCGCGGCGTGATGGCGGCGGCCGACCGCGACACCGTCGCCGGGGCGATCGCCCAGATGGGCCCCCTCCCGCCGCTGAACGATTTGTCTGCGGCCGCTCAGTTGGAGTTCATGCACCGCGACAAGAAGGTGCACGGCGGCCGCCTGCACTTCGTGCTGCCGACCGGCATCGGCGCGTCGCAGATTGTGACCGACGTCTTGGAGGGTGAACTCCTCCGTGCGCTCCGGGACCTGGGGCTCGCCGAGTAGACGCCTACCTCAGCCAGCCCGCCGGCACGTTGGCGCGACGGGCTTCTTCCTCGATGTCCGCGATCGCCTTCTCGAGATCGGCTTGGTGCTGCGTCATTCGCTCGAACTCGGCCAGCGCCTTCTGGCGTGCGAGGCCAATCTGCTCCCGCTGGTAGGGATCGTCGCGCGCATAGAAGTCGTTGGTGAGGGCGTTGATCCGGCTCTGGACGGCCTCGAGCATGAAGGCGTTGCGATCGCGCGCCAGCCGGGCGTCGGCCATGCGCTTGCGCCAATACTCCGGGTCCCTGGTCGGGTTTGGGGTTTCCTCAGCCTTCTCCTGGGCTTTCTCCTGGGCGGCGTCTGCCGGGGCGGCGGCGTCCGGCGACGGCGGCTGGCCTCCCGCCTCGGCCGGCACGGCCGGCGGTGCCACGGGAGGAACGACTTTGAGATTGTCGTTCGTGATGACCGTCACGGGCGCTTTCACGTCCTTCCGCCGCGCGGCTTCCTTGCGCGCCACGTCTGCGAGCGACTGGGCCCCCGCCGTCAGGACCGACGCGATGACAACCGCCGCCGCAACGAGGACGACCCGCGCTGTCTGATGCTTCATCATGATTCCGCCCCCAGGGACTGAGGACACACTCCCCCGGCTGCTCGTCGTATCGGACGTCCCCTGAAACGACTTTAGGCTTCCAGGGCGCTCAATTCAATCCCCTCAGGGATACGAGCCTGGCGCCGGAGCCGCAGCCCGGCGCCTGGCGGGCCACGGTGGCGACAACGGCGCTGTGGGCGAACCGGGCGCTGAAGGCCTCCGCTCGCACGGCCAGGACGCATCCCCCGGGGCGCCACTCCCCGCCAGGCCCGACGCCGCTGTCGGTCAGCGGGTCACCGTCGAGTTCGGCAGGGTCGTCGGCCACCCAGACGACGATCACGGCCGGCGCTAGGCCGGCGCCCTCCGGTACCAGCCGGTCCAGCCGGCCTTGTCCGAAAACGCGCCAGTCCGGGTTGTTCGGGCCCCAGGGCCGGGCGGCCGTGAACGCGGCGCGGTCGGTGTCGGCGCAGGGCCCCGCCCGGCCGCAGGTGGCCCGCGCGGTCAGTTCCCCGAGC
>Ga0316627_100000193_pt1 | contig 14330 bp, 16 predicted proteins | sample OWC_Aug_M2_C1_D1_FD_207653 | JGI IMG/M metagenome (GOLD analysis project Ga0316627, IMG submission 207653) | Wetland soil microbial communities from Old Woman Creek delta, Ohio, United States - OWC_Aug_M2_C1_D1_C | ecosystem: Environmental > Terrestrial > Soil > Wetlands | place: USA: Ohio...
CCCCACGTTGACAGACTCCCGTCACCGCATTGAGACCCGCACCTCCGAGGGTCCAGATTCGCTCCTCCCGACACTCGACCAGAACCTTGCGGTGAGGGAGGTAGATACCCACGGGCTTACGCCCGTGGCACTGGGGATCCGAACCCGAAGTCCAGTTGGAGCGTGAGTTGTCCCTTGTCGACCTTCTCCTGGAACTCGACATACCGCTTGATGACCGCTTCGTCGATACCAACGGTGGACGAGAAGAAGCCGTCCGACCAGAACTCGTTCCGCCAGTACAGCTTCTTCACCCAGGGGAAGCGCTGGCGGATCTCGCGGCTCGTGTTCGCCTTGATCTTCCCGACGATCGCCGACACCGCGTACTTCGGAGGGATCACCACCACCAAATGCACATGGTCCACTTGGACGCTGAACTGCTCCACTTCGACGTCGGGGTGGTACTCACGAATCTCCCCCAGCCGTGCCACCAGAAACGCCTTCAGGTCCCCCTTGAGGACCCGTTTCCGGTACTTGGGAATCCACACGAGGTGGTATTGGTGATGGTACGCGCCATGGGCACTCAGCCGAATCTGCATCCCTGGAACATATCACAGAACCCGACCGGCTGCGCCGGCCCAGCCTGCGGCTGGGGAGGCTTTCACCCCCGGGCTCACGCCCGGGGTCCTCAGCCTCAGGCCTGATAGAAAAAGGATGTACAAGTTATTTCGTAACGGCTCCTAACTGGAGGCGATGCCCTCGCCCACTCGGGACAGGAACGCAGGTACGCAAGCGAGCCACGGGTTGCCCCGTCACCCAAGCCTTCACAGGTCTTGGTGGGACCGTCGGCGGGCGACCCTGTTCGTGAAGAGAAACGTCGCCAGGTACAGCAACGCATCGACGACGAACACGCCCCGGAGGCTCCACTGTGCGACCACGCCGCCCATGAGCGGGCCCACGGCCCCTCCCATCTGCTGACCCATCACGAGGACCGACGATCGCCCGATGCTCCCCCGCGCCAGGCCCAGCCTGCTCCCCGCGGTGAATATCAGCGTGGGGGCTCCCCCCGCTGCGAGCGACAGCAGCGTGCGGGTGACGGTGAACTGCCAGACCGAGCCCAGGGCACCGATTGGGGCGCAACACAGCGCCCCGCCGGCGAGTGCGATCAGCAACAGCCGCACCGGCGAGACGTAGCGCGAGAGGCGGGCCATGGCATTGGCGGCGATCGCCATGGCTGCGCCGGACAGCGAGACCGTCAGCCCGGACCAGAAGCCCACCCTCCCTGCGCCGCCGCCGAGCTCATCCACGTAGATCGGGATCAGTGGCTGAAAACTCCGATCGATGCTCTGCACCAGGAAGAGGACCACGACGAACGGCAGCAGGGGCCGAATGGCCGCCCGGAGGTCGCGCTTCCGCATCCGCGCGGCGGGCGCGGAGTCGGCGGGCGGAGGATTGTGGAACACGAGGAGGACGAGCAGAAATCCGCACGCGCACAGTGCCGCGGCATAGAAGTAACCCGGCCGGACGCCGATCCGGTCGACCATCATCCCACCGATCAGCGGCCCCAACGACGAGGCCGCAATCGTCACGGTCTGAAGGTACGCGACCGACTGGGCCAGGGTCGCCAGGGGGGCGCTGGACGTAATGATGGCGTAGGAGAGCGGCACCAATCCGGTGAAGAGCGCGGAGACCAACCGGACCGTCAGGATCTGTTCCACAGTCCCCACGAGTCCGACGGCGAAATTCGTGGCGGCGAGCGCGACCAGGGCGCGCAGCAAAATGAGCTTGCCTCCGAACCGATCCGCGAGCGCAGCCCAGACGGGCGTCATCGCGCAGCTGATCGCCAGCGATACGCCCATCACGACGCCGGCCCACAGAGCCGCCTCCTTGGGATCGCCGATACCGAGCTCGCGGATGTAAAGGGGAAGGAAGGGGGCCGTCAGCGACCAGCCGATCTCTTCGATAAAGATGGCGGTCAGCAGGATGGTCAGGTTGCGGGACCACGCCTCCTCGGGGCTTCGAGCCGATCGCGTCCAGCGACGGAGATTCATCCCAGGGATTTCACCCCGAAGGCACCGAGACATCGCGTACGACAATGGCAAAGCATCATCGGAAAGCGTCTGGAAACTTGCACAGCCCTCGATTCCCCGCACTCTGACGTGGTGGTGGGTGCCCGGTGCCTTCCCGTCAAGTCGTGATCGACGCAATCTGCCGGAAGTCTGCTGCAGTCAGATCGACAATCTTCCCGAAGCCCCCGACGTAGCGCGCGCTGCGCGGCCTGATGCGCCAAAGCATGAAGTCGCCTAGCCCGAAATTCACGGCGGATCTCGGAAACGTATCGAGATAGACTGCCTTGGCTGCCTCGTAGTCGACTGCCGTGGGCGGCGTCTCCGTGGCGTCACCACGGATGGACACGCGGGCGAGCACTTGCGGATCGCGCTCCCCCGTGTCCGGCTCTGCGATCATCAGGCCCACTCGCGGATCCTGCAGGAGAGCTTGCGTGTGTTGGGCAAGGCGGCTGACATGAATGTAGATAGAGGTGAGATCGGCTGCGGCCACGAACAGGACCATCGATACGAGCGGGGCTCCGTCACTCATCGTGCCGAGCGCCGCGATGCGCTGCCTGCGAAGAAGCCGGGCAAGGGCTTGGCTGGACTCAGCGTCCATGACGGGCTCCTTTTGCGAGCGCGACGAACCTCGGCGTGGCCCCTTGTGCCAATCGTCGGTGTCTCGCGTGCGGCTAGAACCGGAACGTCAGGCCGACTGCAATGTGGTTCACGCTGAATTCGGGCTCGACGTGCTCTCCGTTGAGGTCATAGTCCGGCTGCAGATACGAGTAGCGGTACTCGCCGAACAGCCCGACGGTCCTCGTCAGCATCCAGGTGAGGCCCATCCGGAAATCGAAGCCGGGGTCGAAGGACGTGTCGGTTGACGACCCGACCTTCGACCGGCTGTACACAAGGCTCGGCCCGATGCCGACGTACGGCTGGAGGCGGCCGCGGGGGAAGGCGGGGGTCCGGACGAGCGGCGCTCGCAGCATGAGCAGCAGCGACACGGGGACGACGTCGTTCTCGGCGCCACCGGGCAAATCAATGTCCGCCTCGAAGTAGGAGACATCGAGGGCAAGGCCGAGCCAGGGCGCTCCCTCGAAGTAGTACCCAACCCGCCCCCCGACCACGAAGGAATCCTTGTATGGGGACTCGCCGATGAGCACGAACCCCGGGCCGCTGACCGTGGTATCGGTATCCCATGGGAAGGCGCCGCCGCCGTACAGTTCGAGGAACGTCTCGGCGCGGGCAGGGGCCGGTGCGCTGACGGTTACCGCAAGCGCTACCAGCGCGGTGACCAATACGAGGCGCAGGCGACACATCGCTTCTCCTCCGCGTTAATGGTTCGGCGCAGCACACGTGGTCGCAAACGGCGCAGAACCGATCCGCACGCCGGCCTCAGGGCAGGCAGAGAACAACGACCGCTGTCGGCCGGCCCGATGACGTACGTATTGGCAGAGTGATATCCGTATAACGATGACTTCGTTGGGTGTCAATCGCTAAGATGAGCATGCTGCCGCAGTCGTGTAAACTCTGAATTCAGCTGAGCAAGCTGACAATAGCTACGCCGACTGCCGGTGGCCGTCGGGTTTCCGTGCGGTGGTGAGGTGTCGCAGGCTGTCGGCGATAGCCGCGTGCTGGGCCTGGGTGAGCGCGATGAACCGGAGGCCACTCCGAGCCACGAGGTGGGAGTCGCCCCCGAGCTTGCGTTTCCGCCCGATCACGGTACACCAGATCACCCGGGCAGGTACGCCCAGCGCCCCGCACGGAGGCGGGAGATCGATGGCGCAGGACGCACCGAGCCGGAAAAGGTCGAGGTGCTCGATCTGCGCGCCCGTAGGGCTGAGGTCCAGGAGGCGGACTTCCCGAAGGCCGCGTACCCGTGCGGGTGGGCGCTCTGCCAGTCCCGTGCGTGGCTCTTCTCGCCTCTCCTGGAGCTCGGTCATCGTCCCTCACCTCCACGACAAGGAATACTTTATCACAGTTGCCGAACTCGCGCACGGGCGTTGGAACGACCCGCATGGGCGTTTGCCTGGTTGACTAAAAGAGACAAAGCCGGAAGCCGGAAAAATTTTCCGGCCGGATCCACAGCACGCTCCGGGGGGATGTCCGTGACCGCAACGCATTGCGAGTATGGCCACTTGCGACGGATTCCGGCTCTTGTCTGTAAATGGCACCGTTTTGCCTCATTGGCCGGGCCCTACCGCGCATTCCCCGTGCGCTCGCGGGTGAATCCGGTTGTCTCCAAACATTGAACCGGATTCGATCCCGCGTTCCAAGGGGAATTGCCACCTGGCACCGCCCCGTGACGCAACCAACACCGGATGGAGTTCATAAGATTCAAGGAGTTGGCTCGCCGGTGTGCGCCGCGAGGCCGCGGTCCGATTGGCCGGTCGTCCTGGCACTGCGCTTGCGAAGAACTGGTCCGGCGGCGGGACGCGCCAACGGTCGGCAGGGGTTTTCAGGCCGAGCATTTCCCGCGCGCCGCGTCGTTTTCACGCTGGGAGCCTATCGGGGTCGTAGAGGCTGACAAGCGGAGCGCTTACAAATCTGGCGGGGAGGGGAAACGACATGGAGACAGGCGTGATGATGACAAGCACCGGAGCATTTGCGGCCCTGGTGTTCACGATGATCGGTGGGCCGATGGTCCTGGTTGATTGGGCCCGGAAGCGCCGCGAAATGGTGGTAGCGCGCCAGATCGCGCTTACCGACGCCTTGGATGCGCGGTTCGGCGCAATCGTGGCGCCGGTGGTGGCGAGGCCACTTTTCGGCTCATGGGAGGTCCGGATCGCCATGCCGTTTCTGCGGTCCACCGTGCTGGCCCAGATGCTCTCCGTGATCGACGACGTTTTCGCTGATGGCGAGGCCATGCCTTCGAGTGCCTATCGTATCACCCTGACGGTCGCGCAGGATTCCAGACGTGCCGGATTGACCCGTGGACTGGGCGGGCGGGAAGAACAATTGGCACGTGCCTCGGGATGCGCAGCCTGACACGTCCAGTACGGCACGAGACCGCATAGGCATTTCGCATCGGAATCGGCGTGGACGACCTTGCGCGGCTGGCTTTGTGGGAAGGGAGACACACCCGTGTACTTGAGTGAACAAGTTGCGTTGCAGATGGCAAGAGAACGGATTACAGAAGCCATACGCTCGGCGGAGCAGGAGCGAGCCATCCGTCCGGCGGTTGCGCGGACCTCGGCGCGGGTTCGGCTGGGCAGATCGCTAGTGAGGCTCGGCTACTGGATCTCCGGCCAGCCCTCGCCGGCGTTTTCATAAGACCCCTGGCGAGCCCCGCTGCCCCGCGCCTAACTGTCACTCCAGTTCCTCGATTCGGTGAAACGACGTCCAACCGGAAGCGCTCTGTATCCGGCCTGAGCGTCTGAGCCGGCACTTTCGTTTCGGCACCGCAAAGTTCAGCGAGATCCGCATCAGGATGGTAATGGTCACCGCGCCGCGACGGTCCGGGGCGGCAGCCCAGATCAGCCCGCGAGAGCTCGTCCGCCGTCGCGAGTGCGGCAGCCTCGCCACGCGGGCCTCAGGGGCGATTGAACCGCCCAAGCCATGCGCTGCTCGAGCCGACCCGATCAGGGGAAGCACTACAAATTTTTGCACAGTGGGTTCCAGCGCCGCCGTGCGAGATAATCTTCCCGCCTCAAGGGGCTAAGTAGTTGTTTTTAGGTGGACTCATACTCCGTAACGCTCCTCATTTCCGCCACGGACTGTCGTAGGCATGTTCCATGCTTTTCGCTACGGGTGGAGCTCATCGGTTGGTTGTAGAGTGCAGGTGTCGCCTCACCAGGGGAGACTTCTGATGACACCGAGTAATGGGCGCAGGCGGCAAGGGCGAATGCGCGTCATCCCGGGGAGCCTTTGTGTGCTTCTCGGTGTACTGCTGATCGGCGTGACACCACTCACGGCCGCGGGTTTTTCGATTTATGAGAGCGTAGCGCTTGGCCCGCTGGCACCGAGTGGAGACCCGCCGCCGGTCATCGTGGCGGATCAGTTTCTGGGCGTGAAATTCCACGTGTCCAAACCGGTGACGACGGGTAGCATCGGGGGGTACTTTGCGCCATATTCTCCTGGAGTCGAGGCAGATATCATCGGCGCGATCGTCCGATTAGACGGACCGCACGACTTCCCAAACTCCTTCGACCTGACCACAAGCGATGTATTGGGTAAAACGCTGATCCGCGTTTCCGAGCCCGCCGCGGACTTCGCAGGAGCCATGACCTTGACTCTGACCGAGGGCTGGTATGCCCTTGTCTTCGCCGCGACCGGCATCCAAGACAAGCACAACGCCATCATGCCTCGGATGGACACGGCTATCGAGTATCCTTTGTACTTCTTCGGCAGAGTGCTCGACCCAAACACGCCGGAATGGTTCGCCTACCTCGATGGGGGCGGTTTGGAGGGGATCCGCATGTTTGTCGTCACCGACCCGGCCCCTCTCGTCCCCACGATTCCGTCGGCACCCGTCGGCCTCAGCCTGAGCGGACTCGGCGCGTCGGTTGGCGGCGGCAACCTCGTGGTTCGCGGCGTGGACTTGCCTGAAAATTGACCGAACCGTCGACAGTCTCTCGCGCAGCATCGACGCCCCCCGCTTCCCACCCCGATCGTCTCATCAGCCTCGTTTGGTCATGGCCCATCATAGGTTGCGCCTCCCGCCCGCTTCTTCAGTGATCTGGCATAGGCACGCGATCTCCTGACCGACATCCGTTACGCCACTGGACCCGCGGCAACTGAAAGACGGCAACCGCACAATGTGCGGGACACCTTCTGTTTCTATCACAGCTGAGTAATGTGCTATCTCTCCAAAAATAAAGCACAAATTTTCATTGTGACCGCCAAACATATTCGATCCACGAAGCGTGACTGCACCGGCATGAAACACTGCGTGCATGGGTTACGTACTGAAATGTAGCTATGTAAGTGAATGCTCACTCACGTCGAGAAGTCAATTTGCAGAAATCAAAGCACGCCACGTAGTCCAAGAAGGAGGTTGTCAAATGCGTAAGCTACTCGTGATCACCTTGGTTGGTGCCTTGTTGTTTGCGGCTATCCCCGGCGTAGCGCTGGCGGGGGGCCACTCGGGAAGCGATTTGGCGGCTGGTTTGGTCCTCGGCGCCACCGCCGCCGTTGTCGGGGGGGTTCTCCTGAACGCATTCGCGCCGCCGGTCGTGTACGCCCCTGCGCCTCCGGTGGTCTACAGGCCGGCACCCCCGGTCGTCTACGCGCCGGCGCCTCCGGTGGTGTACAGCGCGCCGCCAGTGGTGTACACGCCGGCACCGGTGGTGATCCATCGATACTGGGCGCCTCGGTACCACTGGAAGCCGGAGCGCTACAGGCAGGGGCACGGCTGGAACCGCCATTAGCGCTTCGCGGCGTACGATCCTGAAGACGGCGCGGGATACCCGCCCCGCGTCCGTCTACCGATCGGTACCAGGTTCCACTCGTAGGCGGATGGGTACAGGATGCGTAGGTCAGAGTAAGGCGACGGAAAGAATGGAGGTCGAATCGCTCGGTTGTTGACTGGCAGGTGACGGTTCGTGCGGCCTGCCCCACGCGAGGCGTCACCCAGAGGTGACGACATGAAACCCCTAAGCATCGCGCTCGCTCTTGTCTTGATGGCCGCTACGCTTCTGTCCGGTTGCGTTGTCGTCCCGCTAGGCGGCTGGCACGGCCACGGACACGGGTACGGGCATGGGCACGGGGGAGGCGGGTACTACCACCACTATGGCCCGCGCCCCTATCGCGGGAGATGATCATTCAACCCGGTTGGGACACGGTGATCCATCCAAGTGCCAAACGTACTCGAGACTACGAGGCGCTCGCCGGAACGGCGAGCGCCTCGCGTTCATGAACGATCCTCCGCGACAGAACATTACGGAACAAAGGGCCATCGCCGCTGGTTGTCTTGCGTCAGGTCGACATGCTGCGTGCCCGCTTGGATCTCGACCGGAACGAACCAGACGAAGTCGCCCTTTTTCTCTCGCAGGCGTGCGTGGACGTAGGCCTTTCCCGCCGGCACCTTCACCAGCACGTAGTGGCCGGTTTCGTCGGTTTGCACGCGCTGCGCCGCGTGCTTCTCGACCAGAGCGTGTGCCTGCTCTTCGTGCCTGCGGACAATTTCCCACACGCGCTTCCTGGCCTGAAAAACGAGACCCTCCGTGGCGCGCACGTTCCTCCAGCGTTCCTGTGATCCGGCCGCCGCCGATTCCCGGAGCGTGAGCGTCCAGCGTCCCCTTCGCGCCCCGGCCTTGCCCCGCGCCGCCAATGCGCGGTCCCACGACAGCCGAGCCTCCTCGGACTGGCGCTCGGCCGCCTGCTGCGCTTCTGCTGCCGGGGCAACGTCTTGCCGGAACGCAGCCACGGCTTCGGCCCACTCACGCTCGAAGGCCTCCGAGGGTAGGACCAGATACACGCTGATCCGGGCTCCCCGGCTGACGTCGCCGGACGCACTTCGGAACACCACGTCGCCGGAAATAGCGCCGGAACGCGAGCAGCCGGAGAGGCTCAGCAGGGCCGCCAGGACAAGGCCTCCGGCCGTCATGTACCCCCTTCCCTCTCTCCCCGTGGTCACGCGCCACCCCATGCTCGACCGTTCCTCGTCGTCTCCGGATGCAACGGAAGTCGTGGAATCCCCTCCCGCCCTTGGTCCCGCAGGACACCGGGAAGGACGGGCCGCCCCACCGCTCTGCCATTGCATGTTTGGCACGCTACCGAACCGATCCGAGAGCGTCAAGGAGAAAGACGGCGCCGGCACGCCGCACTGTGACGGGCCCGCTTGGCCTCGCCGTTTCTCCGTTTGACTTCTGTTTGGCGGGGGCGTATACACGGACGGAGGGTGTGTGGTGAGGCCGCGTCGAATGCTTTGTCGAGTGCTCCGAAACTTTTCCGCCCGCTGTTGGGCTTTGGTGGGACTTCTTTGCCTGGCCTTGGCCTTGGTTACTGCCGCGCCCACCCGCGTCTCTTTCGAGGAGCATGGGGCCACCTCGATCGGTCTTCGTGCCCCGGAGTTTCCCCTCGCCGCGCTCGAAACCACCTCGAGCTTCCGGTTTGCGAAACACGGACTGACCGTTCGCTTGACATTCCACAAACCGGAACGAAGCGCCCATCTCTCCTCGGCCGAGCGGACCTGCGGCACCCTGTCCCAGCCCATCGCCTGCCATGCCTTCCCCCTTTTCCCGCGGCGTTTCTTGCGACCGCGGGACGCAACCCCTCGCGCTCCAAGTGACGCGGGCGATCCGTTCCTAGCTTCGCCGTCGCTCTCCTAGACTGTCACCCATCTTTAGCGGACAACTCTGTTCGGGCGGGTATTTGCCCGTGCGGCGGGTGTTGTCGTATGAGGGAGAGAACGATGAGCGAGGAAACAGTACCAACCCAACAGGGACCCAGGAAGCGGTTCTCGAAGAGCGCCTCGGTTGGGGTGATGGTGGCTGGCGGTCTCATGATCGTGATCCCCTGGTTCTTTTTCGCCGCCGAGCAGGGATCGGCACTTCAGATCGTGAAGACGCTCGTTGGGGTGGTAGGTTTCGTGGTTTTGTGCGTGGGAGCCTATTACCGGCCCTAGGTTGGCGGAGGCAAGCGGAAGGACCACAGCCCGCGTCGAGAGACGCGGGCTGTGTCGTCTACCCCCGTTTCAGGACGTCCTGAACTCGCTCTGCGATCTTGCGGCTCTCCGGATCGTCGGTGACGAGGTCGATCTGGTCCGGTCCTTGGGCCCCGAGGCCCAATCGCGTCGCGCGGGCGATCTGGTCCTGATCGAAGACGCGGCCCCGCGAAATGGTCGAGTTCCCCCCGTGCATCCGCAGGATGGCCACACCCACGGCGTCCACCGCAATACGATCCGCCCCGAGGAGCATCACTTGCGGCTTGACCAGCGTCCCACTCTCCGGACCGCCGTCCGTGAAACCCTCCAGGCCGTCGAGGACGATCATCCCCGGCCGGTAGAGCTGGTTGATCTCCGCAATCATCTGCCGCTGGTGGGACGAACCGTGCAGCTCGCTCATGTAGTTGTAGTTGTCGCGGGGGCCGTACTTGGCCACCATACCCACGGAGTTCTTCAGCGACATCGTGAAGTGCCCGCCGTATCGGTGCGTCTTCAAGCAGCAGGTCTGGACGAGGAGATCCGCCTCCTGAAAGAGGCGGGGGAACAGCACCCCGCGCGACCAATGGCCGCCCGGCAGCCGCTCTTCCGCCCAGCCCTCGGCCGGCGTCTCCTCCAGGACGATGGCTCGGAACCCCAACTGCCCAGCCATGGAGAAGACGCCCTTGCGCTCCATGACCTCGCGGGTGTTGCCCATGCCGCTTCTGTCGGCCACAACGATCTCGCTCGTCCCGGCTGCTCGCAGCTGCCCCACCAGCGCGCCCAGCGTGTCCATGTGCGTCGAAGCGGGAAACTGGTCCGCGCTGTTGAGATTGGGCTTGATCACGACCCGCTTGCCTCGGACGGCCGGCAACCCCAAGGTCGCCAGCCCTCGACGGATGCCCTCGGCCCGATCGTTCGTCCGCACCAGAAAAACCGGAGATGTGGCTGCTCGTGCCGTTCCTGCCGTCATCGCCATGGCGACACCTGCCTTGAGAAAGGCCCTGCGAGAAATCCCGCCCATGCTCCCCCCTCTTCCAGGCCGCGCGCGACCTTAGCGTTTCCGGCCCGGTCGAGAGCGAGGGTATCCGGTTAGACCGCCCAGCGTCAAGCTGGCGTCGGCTGGCTGGCGAAAAACGCGTTCTGCCCAGGCTGCTCAAAAAGGTCCAGATACAAGGCGGTGTGCAAAGGGCCGAGCGAGGCGTACTCCAGGTACGCCGCAGTGAGCGCCCGAGCACGCCAACGCCGTAGATGGGCCTTTTTCAGCAGCCTGTTACAGGCGGACGACGGACGTGAGATGCCGCGGCCGATCCGGGTCCAGCCCCGCGCCCACGGCTCGCCAGTACGCGAGTGCCTGAGCGAAGGGAAGATAGAGCACCGATCGGGGGGCATCCGACAGACCGACGCCCAATGACACGCCCACGTCGGCATCGACCTCGCGGCTCCGGTCGTCGCGCAAGACAACCACGCCGGCGCCGTGTTTGCGGAGGTCGCGAACCAGCGCTGCCTCCAGGGTGGCCCCGGCATCGGTACCAAAAATCACGGCGGCCGTCCCCGGTCCCGCGACGGCGATCGGCCCATGTCGGAACTCCAGCGGGTGGTACGCCATGGCCGTGCGTTGGGCCATCTCGGTCATCTTCAGCATCGCCTCCCAGGCAATGCCGTGAGCAGGCCCGGCACCGAGGAACACAAAGCGGGAGGCGGTCGTGCCGATCTCCCGCATCAACGGGAGAGCGGTCTTGAGCACGCGCCGCCCCAGCGCCGGGAGGCGTCGGAGCTCTCGGCGGAACTCGGCGTCACCGCCCCGCTGCGCCGCCAGGAGGAGCCCCAGCACCAACAGGCTGCTGAAGGACTTGGTCATCACCACGCTCCGCTCGCCGCCCGCCGGTGAGCAGAGCGCCAGATCCGCCGAGCGCGCCAGCGGGCTCCGCCCCGCGCACGTGAGACAGATCGTCGGGATTCCCTGGCGAGCGATCGCCTTCACGGCGCGGAGTGTTTCGGTGGTCGTTCCGGACCGCGACGCGGCAACCAGCATGGGTGAGGCGTCCTGAGCAAACACGGTTTCCGGAAACTGGAGAATCTCCGAGGCGGGAACCGCCATTGCTCGGAGGCCAGTGATCCCCTGGAAGGCCGACGCCGCGGTCATCGAGAGATAGTAGGACGAACCGCACCCCGTGAAGACCACTTCGTCCGGCGGCCTCTCCCGGAAGAGGCGATCCACCCGTGCGGCGTCCTTCTCGAAGCGCGTGAGCGCCGCCGACCAGGCGGCGGGTTGTTCTGAAATCTCCCGCAGGGTCAGTGAGCCTCGCATGATGGGAAGTCCCTTTCGTTGGACAGGATCGAACGGTGGTCGAGTCAGGATCTCTCAGCTCGTCATTCGAGATCAGCCTCTGGACATCCTCCACTACTCTCTTCTTGCGTCCGAATGAATCGCTCCACATCCGCGCGGCTGGTGAAGGCGCCGCTTCCGCCCGACTGCCTGACCGTCATCGCCCCGCATGCGTTCCCCCATGTGAGACAGGTCGCTCGGGGCCAGCCCGCAAGATACCCGAACAGGAACCCCGCATTGAACGCGTCGCCTGCCCCCGTCGGGTCCATCGCGTCCACCCGAAAGCCCGGATGCTCCTCCCAGTGTTCGTCCTGAATGACGCTCGCGCCGTCCGGCCCCCCCTTCACGACTAGCAAAGGCGTCCGTTTCGCGAGGCGGCCGGCAGCTCGCCGCCACTCTCGGTCTTTTCCTAGCGCGACCGCCTCCACGCGATTCACGAAGAAAATGTCGAGAAGGCCATACAGGTTCTCGATCCCGGCATCCCACGTCTCTGCCGGGTCCCATCCTGGATCCAGTGAGATCGTCAGGCCACGGGCTTTCATCCGTCGGAGCAGTTCGGCGCATCCGGGTTGGAGATCGCGCTGCAGAAAGAGCGAGGAGACGTGCAGATGCCTCGCCGATGCGAGATACTCGCTGTCCACGTCCTCCGCCGCGAGATGCGCCATGGCTCCCGCGAAGGTCAGCATGGCACGGTCTTCCGGATAGGCAAGCGAGACCGTGATGCCGGTTCGCACGGCCGCATCGCGGATCACGCGACTGGTATCGATCCCCCGCTGGTCCAGGCGCTTTACGACGAATTCGCCAAAGTCATCCGCGCCCACCTTCCCGACGATGCCCACCGAGAGCCCGAGGGCCGCCAGGTTGGCGGCGCAGAGCGCCGTCGAGCTGCCCAGGGTGAACGCGCAGTGCTCCGCTAGGATCTCCCGGCCGAGCCGCGGCGGACCGGACATCCCGCCCAGGATCAGGTCCGGATTGAGCTCGCCGACGGCGACAACGTCCAACCGGCGCATGGGCTCACCAGGGAATCCGGAGGAGCCGGGCCATGTTCCCGCCCAGGACGGCGCGCCGGATTTCGTCGGGCACATCGAGCGCCTCCAGGGCTTCGCGGTGCGACTGGAGCAGCCAGTGGCGATAGCCTTCCGAGGCGTGGCGTGAATCGGTGCCGAAGAGGACGCGATTGCCGCCGAAGACGTCCAGGAGGCGCTTCAACACTTCCGGCAGCTCCAGCGGTCGCGGCAGGTATCGCATCCACGTTCCAGAGCCGGAGGTGTCCGCATGGACGTTGGCGCAGTGGTACGCCAGAAACAGCGTCTCGCGGAAAAAACCGGCGCCGGCGTGGGCCACGATCAGGGGCAGGTCGGGAAAATCGCGGGCGACGGCGTGCAGGTCCAGGGGATTCGAGAAGCGCAGATCCGATCGGTAGTCCAGCGTGACGCCGAAGTGAAACACGATCGGGACACCCAAGGCCTCGGCCCGCTCGTAGGTCGGATAGGCCCGCTCGTCGTAGGCGTGGAACTGCTGGATGGACGGATAGAGCTTGAGTCCGCGGAAGCCGCGCCGCAGGACGTCCTGCTCCAGGAGCGCCGGCGCGTCTGCCTCCCACGGGTCCAGGAAGGTAAACGCGTACAGGCGGTGCGGGGCCAGCGCGGCGAAGCGTCGCAGCGTCTCGGGCCGGGGGGCCAGGGCCAGAAAGACCGCCGCCTGGACCCCGTACCGATCGAGCTCCGCCAGCCAGCGGGCGGCGGCGTCCTCCACTGATTCTGCTGGTGGGGCCGCCGAAGGGACCGTCTGCTCCCGCTCGTACCGTTCCCGCCGGCGCCGCGCCGCCGTGGCCGCGGCCGGCGGCATCGGCGTGAGCCAGGCCGATTCCTCCCGCTCCGTCGCCGCCGTGAGGAGGTGCATGTGCCCATCCAGCACTTCGATCGGCAGCGTCATGGAACCTTGACTCCAAGCCGGGATAGCTCGGCGGCGCATTGCTCCGGCGAGATGAATTGAAAGGCGTGCATTCCCACCCGCTTCGCCCCTTCCACGTTCCCGGCACGATCGTCGATAAAGACACACGCGCCGGCGGGCAAGCCCGAGCGTCGCAGGGCCTCCTGGTAGATGCGCGGCTCCGGCTTCATGGCGCCGACCTCGTACGAGACGATGCACTGGTCGAAGAGGCGGACCGCCTCCACTGTCTGCTGGACGTAGCCGAAATGAATCTCGTTGGTGTCGGAAAGGAGGTAGAGGGGATAGCGCGTGCGCAGCCGGCGGAGCATCTCGCACGTGCCCGGGATCTCGGTGAAGATGTCCCCGTACATGGGGAAGAACTCCGCATAGGGCACGTCGGCGCCGAAAAGGCTCATCACTCTGCGGTGGTACTCCGGCCCCGTCAGGCGCCCCTGCTCGA
>Ga0316627_100000195_pt1 | contig 14257 bp, 9 predicted proteins | sample OWC_Aug_M2_C1_D1_FD_207653 | JGI IMG/M metagenome (GOLD analysis project Ga0316627, IMG submission 207653) | Wetland soil microbial communities from Old Woman Creek delta, Ohio, United States - OWC_Aug_M2_C1_D1_C | ecosystem: Environmental > Terrestrial > Soil > Wetlands | place: USA: Ohio...
CAATCGCGAATGGCTCAAGTCGTCAGCCGTGTTCCGCCGCCTGCCCGAGATGAAGAAGGCGCTTGCCGCGCTGGAGAAGCGCCTTGCCGGCCTCGAGGCGCGATTCGGCGATGGTCCCGCGACGCCAGGCGAGCCGCCCGTGCCATAATCCGGCTCATGGAAGGCACCGCAGCGTCTGACGAGTTCCGCCGCGGGCGGGCCCGGCGTCGCGCCGCTGCCTGCCTACTGCTCCTGCTGGCGGCATCGGCGGCCGGCGGCGCGCGTGCGGTGTCGGAGGTTCGCCCGCCCCGGCTGGACTACGCCGTGTCGACGTTGCCGAACGGGCTCCGGCTCCTCGTGCACGAGGATCACTCCACCCCCGTCGTCACCGTGCAGGTGTGGTACCACGTCGGGTCGAAGAACGAGCGGCCCGGGCGCACCGGGTTCGCCCACCTGTTCGAGCACATGATGTTCAAGGGCTCGAAGAACGTCGAGCCTGAACAGCACGCCTCGCTGGTGGCCGGCGTCGGAGGTCAGGCGAACGCCTACACGACCGAAGACGTGACGGTGCTCTGGGAGACCGTGCCCGCGCAGTACCTGCCGATGGCGCTCTGGCTCGAGGCCGACCGCATGGCGACGCTTCGCATCGAGCGCGACGCCTTCGAGCGCGAGCGCGAAGTGGTCAAGGAAGAGCGGCGGATGCGCGTCGAGAACCAGCCGTACGGCCGGTTGCCGGAGATCGTGAACGGGTTTGCGTTCACCACGCACCCGTACAAGCACTCGGCCACAGGATCGATGGAGGACCTCGAGGCGGCCTCGGTGGCCGACGTGCGCGAGTTCTACAGCACCTTCTACGTGCCGGCGAACGCCACGCTGGTGGTGGCCGGCGACGTGGACAGCCGTGTCGCGGCGGACCTCGCAGCCAGGTACTTCGGCCGGATTCCGCCATCCGAGCGCGCGGTGCCGAGGGACATCCCGGCGGAACCGGCGCACGCCTCGCCGCGGCGGTTGACGGTCGAGGAGAGCTGGCCCCTCCCGGTCGTCGTCGTCGCGCACCATGTGACGTTCGACGGCCATCCCGATTCGTACCCGCTTCACATGGCGGCCAAGATCCTGTCGGACGGGCAGAGCGCCCGCATCTACCGGGCGCTCGTGTACGAGAGCGGGATCGCGCTGTCGGCCGCGGGCGTCGGCAACCTCAGCGAACATCCGAACCTGTTCTACGCGTACGCCGTCGTGCAGCCCGGCCACACGGCGGCGGAGGCGGAGCAGGCCCTCGTCAAGGAGCTCGATCGGCTGCGGACCGAGCCGGTGTCGGAACGCGAGCTGGCCCGGGCGAAGCGCCAGTTGACGCGCGATTTCGTGCTGGGCAGGGCCACGGTCCAGCAGAAAGCCAGCGTCCTCGGCCGCGCGGCGGTGCTGCACAGGGGCGACGTGGCGTCGGCCGACGCGGCGTTCGACCTGTTCCAGCGGATCACGGCCGCCGACATCCAGCGGGTGGCGCAGACGTATTTCGCACCCGGGACGCGCATCGTGATCACGGTCATGCCGAGGCCGGCGAAAGGCGACGTGAAATGACGGGCCCCTGGCGCTCGGCGCTCGCCCTGGCTGTCGCGGTGGTTCTGGCGTCTGCCGCGCCCACGCCCGGGCAGGTCAGGAACTGGCCGTCGGAGCCGATGCCGAAGCCGCTCGCCTCCAAGCCGGTGACGTTCCCGCGCTACGAGATCCGGACGCTGCCCAACGGCCTCCGCGTCATTGTCGTCGAGCACCACGAGCAGCCGTCGGTGAGCCTGCGCCTGCTCGTCGGCACCGGGACGGCCCACGACGTCGCGACCAAGCTCGGCGTCGCCAGCCTGGTGGCGTCGCTGCTCGACCAGGGCACCGCGACGCGCTCGGCGCAGCAGATCGCCGACACCGTCGACACGATCGGCGGCAACCTCAGCGTCGGCGCGGGGACGGACGTGACGTTTGCCTCCCTCACGGTCCTGAAGGACAGCGTGGCGCCGGGCCTCGACCTGCTGTCGGAGATCGTCCGCGCGCCCGCATTCGCCCAGGCGGAGCTCGACCGGCAGCGCGACCAACTGCGCTCGGCGCTGAGGGTGCGCTACCAGGACCCCGACTACATCGCCTCGGCCGTCTTCCGGCGGCTGGTCTACGGATTCCACCCGTACGGGTCTCCGGCCGCCGGCACGCCGGCGTCCATCGAACGCATCACGCGCAGCGACCTCGAGGAGTATCACCAGCGGTATTTCACCCCCGGGAACAGCGTGTTGGCCGTCGTGGGCGACGTGGCCGCAGCCGAGGCCTTCGCGGCGGCGGAGAAGGCCTTCGGCGCGTGGGCGCCGCGGGACGTCCTGATGCAGTTCGTCCTCGACCCGCCGGCGCCGACGCGCCGCGTGGTGATTGTCGACATGCCCGGCGTGGTGCAGACGGAGATCCGGGCGGGGCACCTCGGCATCCGGCGCAAGTCCGACGACTACACCGCCACGGACCTCGCGGTACGCATCCTCGGCGGTGAGGGCGCCAACCGCCTGCAGCAGGTCCTGCGCACGCGGCGCGGGCTCACGTACGGCGCGTCTGCGGATCTCAACGCGTACCGCCAACTGGGCGACATCATGGCGGAGACCGACACCCGCCCGGAGGCGACCGGCCAGGCGCTCCGGGTGATCGTGGACGAGTTCTTCCGCCTGCAGCGGGAGCGGGTCGGCGCCCGGGAACTCGACGGGGCCAAGGCGTTCCTGGCCGGCAGTTTCCCGCTGGGCATCGAGACGCCTGACGACATCGCGACCAAGGTGCTGACCGCGCTTTTCTACGGGTTGCCGCTGGCGGATCTCGAGACGTTCCGTGACCGGGTGAACGCGGTCGCGCCCGACGACATCCAGCGCGTCACGCGCGACCACGTGCGGCCCGACCGCCTCACCATGGTGCTCGTGGGCTATGCGCCGTACATCGTCGCCCAACTGGAAAGCGTGGGGTTCCGGACCGGCGAAGTCATCGGCATCGCCGACCTCGACCTCGCCGCCGCCGACCTGCGCCGCTCGCCCGTGCCGCGCGAGCCCGCGATCCCGCTTGTGTCGCTGGCGAAGGGCATGAGCCGCGAGGACTGGGATGCCGTGAGACGCGTCGTCGATCCGGCCATCGCCGCCGCCGGGGGCCTCGAGACGCTGCGGGGCGTGAAGACGATTCGCGCCACGGCCCGGACCGTCATGCACACGCCGGACGGGCCGATGCGCGCGACAACGCGCACCAGCGTCGAATACCCGGGACGGATGCGCGTCGACGCCACGCTGCCGGCCGGCGAAGTCTCGCAGGCGTTCGTCGACGGCCAGGCCTGGCTCAAAGACCGGACGGGGGTCCGGGACGCGCCGACGCAGATGCGCGACGAGTTCGCGCAGGGCTTGCGCCGCGACTGGATCGCGCTGCTCCTGGCGGTTGCCGACAGCCGGGTGCTGGGCAGGGTCCTCGCTGACGAGCAGGGCCTGGGAGGCCGGCCGCTCCGCGTCGTCGAGTTGTGGGGCGAGGGGTTGTCGCCCGTTCGCGTGGCCATCGACGCCGGAACCGGGCTCATCGCGTGGGTGTCGTACCAGGTCGGCGGCCCGGGCGGGCGGACGACCGTGAAGGAGACGTTCGACGGCTATCGCGAGGTGACGGGCATCCGCATCCCGTACACCGCCGTGGTGTGGCGCGACAACGCCGTCATGCTCGAGCGCACCCTGACGGACGTACAGGTCAACGTGGCGTTTCCACCCACGTTCTTCCGCAAGATCCAATAGGCTGCGTGCGATGCCGTCGGTGATGATCGCGTGCGGCGAGCCGTCGGGCGACCTCTACGCGGGCGCGCTGGCGCGGGCACTGCGCCTGCTCGACCCCGGCGTGCGAATCAGCGGCCTCGGCGGCGAACACCTCCGTGGCGCCGGCGCCGATCTCACGGGAGACTACCGCGGGCTGAGCGTGACGGGCCTGGTCGAAGCCCTGCGCGTGCTGCCCAGGGCCTGGGCCATGCGCCGGGCGCTGGTCGAGCGAGCGAGGCGCGACCGCCCTGACGCGCTGGTGGTGATTGATTTTCCGGATTTCAACCTCCGCCTGGCCGATAGCGTGCACCGCCTCGGGATCCCCGTCGTCTACTACGTGTGCCCGCAGGTGTGGGCCTGGCGCTCCGGGCGGCTGCGCGTGCTGAAGCGGCTCGTCGATCGGGCGCTGGTCATCTTCCCGTTCGAGGCCGCGATCTACCGGGACGCCGGCATCCCCGTCGAGTTCGTCGGCCATCCGCTGCTCGATCTCACGCCGGCGCCGGCGAGCCGGCAGGCGCTGGCGTCCGAGTGGGGCCTGGACTCCGCGGCGCCGATCGTGGCGCTCCTGCCAGGAAGCCGCCCGAACGAATTGCGGGGGACGCTGCCCACGATCGCGGCAGCGGCGCCGCTGCTGGCGGCGCGGGTGCCGGGCGTCCAGTTCATCGTCGCGCGTGCGCCCAGCCTGCCGGACGGGCTCTTCGCGCCGCTCCGCGACGTGCGCGGCAGCCGGATCGTCGAAGTCGCCGGCCGCGCGGACGATGCGCTGAGCGCGTCGGACGTGGTCATCACGGCGTCGGGGACTGCGACGGTGCAGGCGGCGATCCACGAGCGGCCCATGGTGATCGTCTACAGGCTGTCGCCGCTGACGTACCGCATCGGCAAGCGGTTCGTGAAGGTGGACACCTACGGCATGGCGAACCTGGTGGCCGGGCGCCGCATCGTGCCGGAACTCATCCAGGACGCGTTCACCCCGGACGCCGTCGCGGCCGAGACGGCGCGGTACTTCGAGGACCCGGCGCACGCCGCGCGCACGCGCGCCGCGCTCGCGGATGTCCGAGCGAGGCTGGGCGAGTGCGGAGCCAGCCGCCGTGCGGCCGAGCAGGTGCTGGCGGTGTGCGAGACCCGCCGCCGCGCCCGGCGGGACGCCGCACCGGAGCCGGCCTGAAACGCGGCATAATGGGGGCCCCGACCGGGGAGGAGAGACTCGTCACATGGCATACCAGAACTCGTTTGGCGTGGTGCGGGACCTCGAGTTCCGCGGCGGTTCGGCGAGGTACTACAGCCTGCCTGCGCTCCAGCAGTCGGGATTCCCCGGCGTCGCGCGCCTGCCGTACTCGCTGAAGATCCTGCTCGAGAACCTGCTGCGTCACGAAGACGGCGCCGCGGTCAGGACGGGCGACATCCAGGCCCTCGCCAACTGGGACCACTCGGCCGACATCGAGAAGGAGATCGCCTTCACGCCCGCGCGCGTGCTGCTGCAGGACTTCACGGGCGTGCCGGCGGTCGTCGATCTGGCTGCCATGCGCGACGCGATGGCGCGCCTGGGCGGCGATCCCGGCCGTGTCAATCCGCTGCAGCCGATGGAACTCGTGATCGACCACTCCGTCCAGGTGGATCACTTCGGCACGTCCGACGCCTTCCACCTGAACGCGGACCTCGAATACTCGCGCAACCGGGAGCGCTACACGTTCCTCCGCTGGGGCCAGAACGCGTTCGCCAACTTCCGCGTCGTGCCGCCCGAGACCGGCATCGTGCACCAGGTGAACCTCGAGTATCTCGCGCGCGTGGTCTTCAAGGCCGACCGCGGCGGGGTGGCATGGGCGTACCCGGACACGCTGGTCGGCACCGACTCGCACACGACCATGGTGAACGGCCTGGGCGTCGTCGGGTGGGGCGTCGGGGGCATCGAGGCCGAGGCCGCGATGCTCGGTCAGCCGATCTCCATGCTCATTCCGCCCGTGCTGGGCTTCCGCCTCCACGGGGCCCTGCCGCCCGGCACGACGGCCACCGATCTCGTGCTGACGGTGACCGAGCGGCTCCGCAAGCATGGCGTCGTGGGCAAGTTCGTCGAATTCTACGGTCCGGGCCTCGCCAGCCTTTCGCTGGCCGACCGGGCGACACTCTCGAACATGTGCCCCGAGTACGGCGCCACGGTGGCGATCTTCCCGATCGACGCGATGACGATCGACTACCTCCGGCTGACCGGCCGGGACGCGGCGGCGGTGGCGCTGGTCGAGGCGTACGCGCGCGCGCAGGGTTTCTTCGCGGACGAGGAGTCGGCGGAGGCGGACTACAACGAGGTGATCGAACTCGATCTCGCCAGCATCGAGCCGTCGCTCGCGGGACCGAAGCGTCCGCAGGACCGCGTGGCGCTGTCCGCCGCCAAGGCCAGGTTTGCCGCGGCGCTGCCGCAGATGCTGGCCGAGCGCAAGAAGCCGGCGGCCGCGCCGGCCGGGGAGGCGGCCGTTTCCGGCCCGGCGATCGATCACGGCGCCGTCGTGGTGGCGGCCATCACGAGCTGCACCAACACGTCGAACCCCAGCGTGCTCGTCGCCGCCGGGCTGGTCGCCAAGAAGGCGGTCGAGCGCGGCCTCACCAGGAAGCCCTGGGTGAAGACGAGCCTCGCGCCAGGATCGAAGGTGGTGACCGAGTACCTCGAGAAGGCTGGCTTGTCGACGTACCTCGACGCGGTCGGGTTCAACCTGGTGGGGTACGGGTGCACCACGTGCATCGGGAACAGCGGACCGCTGCCCGAGGAGGTCGCGGCCCAGATCGAGGCGCGCGGGCTCGTCGTGGCGTCGGTGTTGAGCGGCAACCGGAACTTCGAAGGGCGCGTGCAGCCGCTCGTGAGAGCCAACTATCTGGCGTCCCCGCCGCTGGTCGTCGCGTACGCGCTGGCGGGCACGATGGCCCTTGACCTCACGACCGAGCCCCTCGGCGTCGACAAGACCGGCGCGCCCGTCTACCTGCAGGACATCTGGCCCACCGAGCGCGAAATCCAGGCGTGCATCGCCGGGTCGATCACGGCCGGCATGTACCGGGACGTGTACGCGGGCGTCTTCGAGGGGGACGCGCGGTGGAAGGCCATCACGCCTCCGTCAGGTGACCGGTTCGCGTGGGACGACGAGTCGACCTACGTGCGCAACCCGCCGTACTTCGACGGGCTGACCGTCGAGCCGCCGCCCCCGCAGCCGATCGCGGGCGCGCGGGTGCTGGCCGTCCTCGGTGACAGCATCACGACCGACCACATCTCGCCGGCCGGCAACATCAAGGCCGACAGCCCCGCGGGGAAGTACCTGCAGGAGCGCGGCGTCACGCCGAAGGACTTCAACCAGTACGGCGCGCGCCGAGGCAATCACGAGGTCATGATGCGCGGCACGTTCGCGAACATCCGCCTCAAGAACCAGCTCGTGCCCGGCACCGAGGGCGGCATCACGGCGTTCCTGCCCGGCGGCGAGGTGATGCCCATCTACGACGCGGCGATGCGGTACAAGGCGGCCGGCGTGCCCCTGGTCATCCTGGCGGGGAAGGAGTACGGCTCGGGCTCGTCGCGTGACTGGGCCGCGAAGGGCACGGCGCTGCTCGGCGTGCGGGCGGTGGTCGCCGAGAGCTTCGAGCGCATCCACCGCAGCAACCTGGTCAACATGGGGCTCCTCCCGCTGCAGTTTCTCCCCGGCGAATCCGCCGCGGCGCTGGAGTTGACGGGTCACGAGACCTTCGAGATCGTGGGAGCCGCCGACGCGCTGGCACCGCGCGGCACGCTGACGGTGAAGGCCACGCGGGCCGATGGCTCCGTGAAGTCGTTCGACGCGCGCGTCCGCATCGACACGCCCGAGGAACTCGTCGCGTTCAGGAACGGCGGGATCCTGCCCTACGTGCTGAGGCAGTTGTTGAAGAAGAAGTGAGAAGCCAGAGGAAGGAAGCCAGAAGCCAGAGGACAGAAGGGCCCCCGCCCACGGCGTTCCGGCCGCGGTATGCTCTCTTCTGACGATCGCCAGCGGGCGACTCTGACGTCTGGCTTCTGACTTCTGGATTCTCGATATGTCCTCGCCGAACCAGTTCAGCTCCACGCGCGTCAAGGCGAGGGCTGTCGAGCTGGGCTTCGACCTCTGCGGCATCGCGCCGGCCTCGGACCCTCCCCACCCGCAGCGGTTCGCGGAGTGGCTCGCCCGGGGTTACGGCGGGCGCATGACGTATCTCAATCGCACCGCCCGTGTGCGCGCCGATGTCCGCCGCTGGCTGCCGTCGGCGCGGTCGGTCGTGGTGGTCGCGAACCTCTACGACACGGGGCAGATCCACCACGCCGAGATCGCCGACCCGACGCGCGCGCGCATCGCGCGCTACGCCTGTGGCGACGACTACCACGACGTCATGGGGCGCCGCCTCGGCGACCTCGCGGGCTGGATGCGCGACGCCGCCGGGCCCGGCTTCGACGCGCGGTGGTGCGTGGACGACGGGCCCGTGCAGGAGAAGGTGTATGCCTGGCTGGCAGGCATCGGATGGATGGGCAAGAACACCTGCGTCATCAATCCCGACATCGGATCGTGGCTCCTGCTCGGCGTTCTGGCGTGCAACGTCGAACTCGAGGCCGACGCCCCGGCCATGGACCAGTGCGGGACTTGCCGGCTGTGCCTCGAGGCCTGCCCGGCCGGCGCGTTCCCCGAACCGTACGTGCTCGACGCGCGGCGGTGCCTGTCGTACCTGACCATCGAGATCCGGGGCAGCATCCCGGCCGGCCAGCGGCCCAGCCTCGGCGCGCACGTGTTCGGATGCGACATCTGCCAGGACGTGTGCCCGCAGAACGCCGCGGCCCCGGCGGCCGGCGACGCCTGCTGGCAGCCGAAGGCGCCGCTCCGGGACGCGACCCTCGAGACGCTCTGGGGCCTGGACGACGCCGGACTGGAGCGGGCGATCGAGGGCACGGCGCTGCGCCGCGCCGGCGTCCGCGGACTCCGCCGGAATCTTGCCGTCGCCATTGGCAACGCCGGCCGCCCGCTGGCGGACCTGCTCTCGCCTCGAATGGTGACTGGCACCATTCCCCCTGGCAGTGACGCCGAAGGAAAGGTGCCCGGCACCTTTGCCCATCGGGGGCGGCCGTCTCTGGACGATCCGATGGTGGCCGAGCACGTCGAGTGGGCGAGGCAACGCGGGCGGTGACTGGTCCCTGATTGCACACGATTCGCTCGTGGCAGCGAATTCCGTGTGCAAAACCCGTTGAAGCAGGCGCGGGTAGTATCTACCCTTGGCGGCCAAGGGGAGGACCACCTATGTCAGGAATCGCCGCCTGGGAGGACGACCCGCAGTCTTCGGCCGCCGCTGCGCCCGTCGCGCGGCCCGTTCCGGCACTCGAACATCCGCGGCTCGGATTGACCATGGTCGGCCGGCAGCCTGCCGCCCGGGTCTACCCGACCGGGTCGCACGGTTTCCGCTACTGGACGGCAGCCGACTCGCTTGCCCGGGCCGTGCGCTGCTGGAGCCGGGCCGTGCCTGACGGCGTGCGCTGGCACGTCGGCCGCCCGCTTGCCGTCGATCTCGACGCGGGCGACGACCTCAACGCGTATTACGACCGGCAGGAACTCTGTTTCTTTCACGCGAGCGTGCGAGGCGTCACCGTCTACTCGGGCGAGAGCGCAGACGTGCTGTGCCACGAACTCGGGCACGCGCTGCTCGATGCCATCCGGCCCCAGCTCTGGAACGCGGCGAGCATCGAGGTCGCGTCCTTTCACGAGGCGTTCGGCGACATCAGCGCGATGCTGTCGGCCCTCGAGCTCCAGTCGGTCCGCCAGGACGTGCTGGCCGCGACCGGCGGCCGCCTCGCGCGGGCGTCGCGCGTGTCGCGGCTGGCCGAGCAACTCGGCTGGGCGATCCGCCAATCACACCCCGATGCCGTCGATGCCGACTGCCTGCGGAACGCGGTCAACTCGTTCTTCTACCGGCAGCCCGAGGGCCTTCCGCCAATGGCGCCGGCGAGCGCGCTCTCCTCGGAGCCGCATTCCTTCGCCCGCGTGTTCACCGCGGCGTGGCTCGAGTCGCTGGCCGGCATGGTCGCCGTGCGCGGAACGAGCCAGGACGGCGTGGCGGCGGCGGCGGCCGACGCCGGCCGGCTCCTCGGCGCCGCGGCGGCCACCACGCGCATCGCGTCGAACTTCTTCGCGCAGATCGCGGCCGGTCTGCTCACGGCCGACGAGCGGCTCACCGGCGGCGAGTACCGCGCGGCTATCCGGCGGGCCTTCGTCGGACGCGGGATCCTGGCGATGTCGTCGGCGGCCGGTGTCGGCGATGGAGGGCGGTCACGAGGCGGGCAGCGAGGGGAGCGGCGTCCCCGCGCGCTGCCGACCATCGAGGTCCCGATCGATGGGCGCGCGTACGGCCTCCGGTTCCGCCGGCTCCTGGTGGAGGCGCCGCTGGGAGTCACGCGCTGGGCGGCCGCGTCTGCGGCGCCAGACCTCGGGCCGCTCGCGGCGGCGCCGCCCGAGTTGGCCAGCCGCGCCTTCGTCGAGGACCTGCTGCGGCGGGGCAAAGTCGACACCGGGTCGCTCGACCAGCGCGCCATGGCCGCGGCCCGAGGCGGCCGGACCACGCACACGCTCGTCCGCGAGGGACGCCGCCTGCGCCTCGTGCGCCGCCTGTTTCACTGGCGCGCCGCGGATCAGGACGCGTCCGGCCGTCAACGGCCGTAGGCAATCCGGTAGATGGCGCCCGCGAGGTCGTCGGACACGAGCAGGGCGCCGTCCGGCATGACGAGCACGTCGACGGGGCGTCCCCAGGGTTTCCGGCCCTGCAGCCATCCCTCGACGAAGGATTCGTATCCGGTGACGCGATCACCGGCGAGCGTGACCTTCACCACCCGGTAGCCGATCGGCGTGCTGCGGTTCCAGGACCCGTGCTCGGCGATGAAGATCTGGTTGCGCAACGGCGCGGGGAACATGGAGCCCGTGTAGAAGCGCATGCCGAGCGCCGCGACGTGAGGGCCGAGGGTCCTGGCCGGCGGCGCGAACTGCGAGCACGGCCGCTGCGCGCCGAACTCGGGATCGGCAATCGTGCCGCCGTGGCAGTAGGGGAAGCCGAAATGCAGCCCCTTGGCCGGCGCCACGTTCAGTTCGTCAGGCGGCAGGTCGTCGCCCAGCATGTCGCGCCCGTTGTCGGTGAACCAGAGTTCCCTCGTCACAGGGTGCCAGTCGAAGCCCACCGTGTTGCGGACGCCGCTGGCGAACACCTCCGGGCCCGAGCCGTCGGGCCTGACGCGTGTGATCGACGAGTAGCGCGCATCCGGACGCTCGCAGACGTTGCACGGGGCGCCGACCGGCACGTACAGCCAGCCATCGGGCCCGAACGCGATGAACTTCCAGCCGTGATGCCGGTCCTTGGGATAGCCGTCGGTGACGACCACCGGGGCCGGGGGCTTGTCGAGCGAGGCCTCGATGTTGTCGAAACGGATGATCCGCGACACCTCGGCGACGAAGAGCGACCCGCCGCGCACAGCCACGCCGTTGGGCATGTCCAGGCCGCTCGCGAGGGTGACGACCCTGTCGGCCTTCTGGTCCTTGTTCGCGTCGACGATCGCGTAGACGTTGCCGGCCGTGCGGGTGCCGACGAAGAGGGTTCCGCCCGGGCCCAGCGCCATCGATCGGGCGTTGGGCACGTTGTCGGCGTAGACGCTGATCGAGAAACCCGGCGGCAGCTTGAGCGTCGACAACGGCAGCCTCGCCGGAACCGGAGACTGGGCGGCGGCAACGGCCAGCCCGCAGGCGGCGGCGACGGCGGCGACGGCGCCGGTGCGTCCACGTATCGTTGATGGCATCGTCCGACCTCCGAGGGATGCCCCATGATACCGGGCTTTTGACGCGCGCGGGCGGCCGCGAAGAATCACCGTGCGCCGCCCCGGCGGGTCGGTGTACAAGATCCGGAGGGCGGCCGACGCGCTGCGCCCGGACGGGGAAGACCGCCTCTCACATCTGCTGTCGAGGTCCGCATGAGTCACACAGGCCTCTGGACGTCCATGCTGGGCGTGCTGCTTGGGGGTGCCGTGGTGGTGGGAATGGCGCAACAGCCGTGGCCGGATGCCGCGGCGCTGCAGAAGATGACGGCGCGCTTCGCGCCGGTGGACATCGGCGCGGACGTCTCGGCGCTGCCTGCCGGGGAGCGCCGCGCCCTCGCGACGCTCGTGCAGGCCGGGCGGATCATGGACGCGCTCTATCTCCGCCAGGCCTGGGGCGGCAACGAGGCGGTCCTGCTCGATCTGCTGGCCGACGAGTCTCCGCTCGGGCGCGCGAGGCTGCACGCGTTCCTGATCAACAAGGGGCCGTGGTCGGAGCTCGACCACCAGGCGCCGTTCCTGCCCGGCGTGCCGCCGAGGCCGGAGGGCGCGAGCTTCTATCCGGCCGGCGCCACGAAGGCGGAGATCGAAGCCTGGCTGAACGGCCTCCCGGAAGCCGAGCGGGCAGCGGCCACGGGCTTCTTCACCACTATTCGCCGCGGCGTCGACGGGCGCTTTCACGTCGTGCCGTACAGCGTCGAATACCAGGCCGAACTGGCGCGCGCGGCGGAGCTGCTGCGCGACGCGGCGGGTCTCACGTCCGAGCCCACGCTGAAACGCTTCCTCCTCTCGCGCGCGGAGGCGTTCCTCTCGAACGACTACTACGCCAGCGACGTGGCGTGGATGGAACTCGACTCCGCCGTCGAGCCGACCATCGGTCCGTACGAGGTCTACACGGACGAGTGGTTCAACTACAAGGCCGCCTTCGAGGCGTTCATCACGGTGCGCGATGCCGCGGAGTCGGCGAAACTCGCCAGGTTCGGCGCCGAACTGCAGGACATCGAGAACCACCTCCCGATCCCGGCCGAGCTCCGCAATCCCCGCCTCGGCGCGATGGCGCCCATCCGCGTCGTCAACGTCGTGCTGGCGGCCGGCGACGGGAATCACGGCGTGCAGACGGCGGCGTACAACTTGCCGAACGACGAGCGGGTCATCCGCGAGAAGGGCTCGAAGCGGGTGATGCTCAAGAACATGCAGGACGCCAAGTTCCGGCAGGTGCTCGTGCCTATTTCGAAGGTCGTGCTGGCGCCGGCCGACCAGGTGCAGGTGTCGTTCGACGCGTTCTTCACCCACATCCTGATGCACGAGCTGATGCACGGCCTCGGGCCGCACGACATCACCGTGTCGGGCCGCACGACCACCGTGCGCCAGGAAATGAAGGAGGTTTACAGCGCGCTCGAGGAGGCCAAGGCCGACATCTCGGGCCTCTTCGCGCTGCAGTACCTGGTGGACAAGGGCGCCCTCGACCGCTCGATGGAGCGGACGATGTACACGACCTTCCTGGCGTCGGCGTTCCGGTCGATCCGGTTCGGCGTGAACGAGGCCCACGGCCGCGGCATCGCCGTCCAGCTGAACGCGCTCCTCGATGCCGGCGCGTTCCGGGTGGCGGCGGACGGCACCTTCTCCGTCAATGCGGCGACGATCAAGCCAGCGGTGGAGGCGCTCACACGCGACCTCCTGCTGCTGCAGGCGCGCGGCGACTATGCCGGGGCGAAGACGATGATCGGCCGGCTCGCCGTGGTGCGGCCCGAGGTGCAGCGCGCGCTCGACCGATTGGCCGGCGTGCCCGTCGACATCGCGCCGCGGTTCGTGACGGCGGCGCAGTTCGACCGGGAGTAGCCGGGGGGCCCAGGGACCCGAAGGTCGCCGTTTCGAGATGGAGCGCAGGGGCGTCAGGCCCCGGGGCAGACGCGCCCTGTCAGTCGTTCCCGAATCCGCAGGCGGCCGGGTTCTGGCAGCCCGCGCAGGGGCCGCCGGCCGGCATCGCCGGGGCCTTCGGGCTGCCCGCGCCGACGGCGAACGCGGACAACTGCTTCTCGACGCGCTCGCCCCGGCACGCGGGGCAGACCGGTGTCACCCCGTCGCGCATCAGCACCTCGAATCCCTTCCCGCAGTCGGCGCACGTGTACTCGTAGAGCGGCATGACCGCAGTATACCCGAGGTCCTGCGCCTGATCCGGCCGGCGACCTGATAGGATTACAGGACCCGGATCGCCTATGCCCAAGTTCTACATCACCACCGCGATCGACTACGTCAACAGCCGGCCGCACCTCGGCACGGCGTACGAGAAGATCACCGCCGACATCATCGCCCGCTACACGCGGCTCGCCGGCGTGCCCACGCACTTCCTGATGGGCAACGACGAGCATTCCCTGAACGTGTTCCGCCGCGCGAAAGAGCAGGGCCTCGACGCGAAGGCCTACTGCGACCAGATGGAACGCGAGTTCCGCGAGGTCTGGCAGCTGCTGGACGTGTCGTTCGACGACTTCATCCGGACCACCGACGAGCGCCACCGCGTCGGCGTGACCGCGCTGGTCGAGCGGATCCGGGCCGCCGGCGACATCTACGAGGGGCACTACGAAGGCTGGTACTGCAACTCGTGCGAGGCCTTCAAGCAGGAGAAGGACCTCGTCGAGGGCGTGTGCCCGGTGCACCGCACGAAGCCCGACTG
>Ga0316627_100000196_pt1 | contig 14253 bp, 10 predicted proteins | sample OWC_Aug_M2_C1_D1_FD_207653 | JGI IMG/M metagenome (GOLD analysis project Ga0316627, IMG submission 207653) | Wetland soil microbial communities from Old Woman Creek delta, Ohio, United States - OWC_Aug_M2_C1_D1_C | ecosystem: Environmental > Terrestrial > Soil > Wetlands | place: USA: Ohio...
CTGCTGACACTCGGCCAGGGCAAGGCCTTCGCCTACGAGCAGTGGTTCGCGCTGACCATGCTGTCGGCGCTGTCGGTCGTGTTCCTGCCGCGGCAGTTCCAGGTGATGGTGGTGGAGAACGTGGACGAGCGGCATCTCAGGCGCGCCGCCTGGGCCTTCCCGCTGTACCTGCTGCTGATCAACCTGTTCGTGCTGCCGATCGCGCTGGCCGGGCGCTTGAGCTTCGGCGCCGGCGCCAATGCCGAGGGCTTCGTGCTGACGCTGCCGCTGGCCGCGGGGCAGCACGCGCTGGCGCTGCTGGCCTTCGTCGGCGGGCTGTCGGCGGCCACCGGCATGGTCATCGTCGAGGCCATCGCGGTGTCGACGATGGTCTGCAACGACCTGGTGATGCCGATGCTGCTGCGCACGCGGCGCTTCCGGGCGGCCGCCGGCAGCGACCTGACCGGCTTCCTGCTGGCCATCCGCCGTGCCGCCATCGTCGCTATCCTGCTGCTGGGCTACCTGTACTACCGGTTGGCCGGCGAGGCCTATGCGCTGGTGGGCATCGGCCTGATCAGCTTTGCCGCCGTGGCGCAGTTCGCGCCGGCCATGCTCGGCGGCATGTACTGGAAAGGCGGCACGCGCGCCGGTGCGCTGGCGGGGCTGGGCGCGGGATTCGCGGTCTGGGTCTACACGCTGCTGCTGCCGTCCTTCGCCAAGTCGGGGTGGCTGGGGCAGGACTTCCTCGCGCACGGCGCCTTCGGGCTGGAGCTGCTGCGGCCCGAGGCGCTGTTCGGGCTGAAGGGGCTGGACTACCTGACGCATTCGCTGTTCTGGAGCCTGCTGGCCAACGCCGGCCTGTATGTGACGGTGTCGCTGTGGCGGGCGCCGTCGGCGCGCGAGACCAGCCAGGCGCTGCTCTTCGTCGACGTGTTCCGCCGCACCGCCGCCGCCGGGCCGGTGTTCTGGCGCGGCCGCGCGCAGGTGGCCGACCTGCTGCCGCTGCTCGGCCGCTTTCTCGGGCTGGACCGGGCGCAGGCGCTGTTCGACGACTACGCGAGGCGGCAGGGCGTGGCCGGCCGCGATGCGCTGCAACCCGATGCCCAGCTGGTGCAGTTCGTCGAGACGCAACTGGCGGGCGCCATCGGCAGCGCGTCGGCGCGGGTGATGGTGGCCTCGGTGGTGGAGGAGGAATCGCTGGGCCTGGACGACGTGATGCGCATCCTCGACGAGGCCTCGCAGCTGCGCGCCTATTCGCACCGGCTGGAGCAGGTGACCGACGAGCTGAAGCGCGCCAACGAGCAGCTGAAGAGCCTGGACCGGCTGAAGGACGACTTCATGTCCTCGGTGACGCACGAGTTGCGCACGCCGCTGACCTCGATCCGCGCGCTGGCCGAGGTGATGCGCGACGATGCCGACATGCCGGCCGAACAGCGGCAGGAGTTCCTGGGCATCGTCGTGGCCGAGACGGAGCGCCTGAGCCGGCTGGTGAATCAGGTGCTGGACATGGCGAAGATCGAGTCCGGCCATGCCGAATGGCACAACACCGACATCGACCTGCGCGCACTGCTGACGCAGGCGGTGCACACCACCGAGGCGATGTTCCGCGAGCGCGGCGCCAGTGTCGTGCTGCAGCTGCCGCAGACGCTGCCCACGCTGCGCGCCGACGCCGACCGGCTGACGCAGGTGCTGCTGAACCTGCTGTCCAATGCGGCCAAGTTCGTGCCGCGGGGCAGCGGCCGGGTCGAGTTGCGGCTCGACGCCGACGCCGATGGCGTGACGGTGTCGGTGCAGGACAACGGCGCCGGCGTGCCGGCCGAGCAGCGCGCGCTGATCTTCGAGAAGTTCCGCCAGGGCGGCGACGCGCTGAATCGGCCGCAGGGCACCGGCCTGGGCTTGCCGATCAGCCGCCAGATCGTGGAACATTTCGGGGGGCGCATGGGGTTGCGCGATGACACGGAACAAGGCGCGTGCTTCTACTTCACGCTACCTTGGCGGCCAAAAGAAACCGGAGACAAGACATGACGCACAAGGTGCTGATCGCCGATGACGAGCCGAACATCGTCATCTCGCTCGAATACCTGATGAAGCGCGCCGGCTACCAGGTGAGCATCGCGCGCGATGGCCAGGAGGCGCTGGACGCCATCCGCCGCGAGCGCCCGCGCCTGGTGCTGCTGGACGTGATGATGCCGAAGAAGAGCGGCCACGAGGTCTGCCAGGAGCTGCGCGCCGACGAGCAGATCAAGGACACGCTGGTGCTGATGCTCACTGCCAAGGGCCGCGACACCGATGTCGACAAGGGCCTGGGCGTCGGCGCCGACGCCTACATGACCAAGCCCTTCGCCACCAAGGAGCTGGTGGCCAAGGTGGCCGAGATGCTGGGCGCGGCGCCTTGAAGCGCATCGACACCCGATGGGTCGCGGCGCTGCTGGCGCCGGGCCTGCTGCTGGCGCTGTTTGCGCTGGGCGGCGGCGCGGCCTTCTGGGCCACGCTGGACGAGCCGCAGCGCCAGGTGCTGGGCGCGGCGCTCAACCAAAGCGGCATGGTGCTGATGCTGGTCGGCCTGGGCCTGTGGGCGCTGGGCGCCTGGGGCGCCAACGGGCTGTACCAGCGCCACGTGGCCGCGGCCGCGCGTCTGCTGGAACAGGCGCAGGTGCGGGTCGACGGCGAGCTGCCGCATCAGATCGCTCCGGCCGGCAGCGCGGCGCTGCAAGGCCTGGCGCAGGGCCTCAACCAGTTGGTGAGCCAGCGCACCCGCTTGCGCGAGGACATGGCGCAGAAGGTGGCCGAGGCCAGCCAGCGCATCGACCAGGAGCGCGGCCGCCTGGCGGCGCTGATGTCCGAGCTGACGCAAAGCGTGGTGGTGTGCAACCTGGACGGCCGCATCCTGCTCTACAACCAGCGCGCGCGGGTGCAGTTCCGCGCACTGTCGTCGGCGCCCGCGCTGGCCGGCGGCGCCGAGCTGATCGGCCTGGGCCGCTCGATCTACGGCGTGTTCGAGCGCAAGCTGGTGGCCCATGCCCTGGAGAAGATCGACGCGAGGCTGCAGCGCGGCGCGGCGCAACCGACGGCGCAGTTCGTCACCACCACGCCGGCCGGGCAGCTGCTGCGCGCGGTGATGACACCGGTGCGCGGCACCGCGCCGGACGAAGCGGCCATGCACGGCTTCGTGCTGATGCTGGACAACATCACCCGCGAGTTCGAGGACGAATCGGCGCGCGACCAGCGGCTTCACATGTTCACCGAAGGCAGCCGTGCGTCGCTGGGCAACCTGCAGGCGGCGGTGGAAATGCTCGACGACGCCGACATGGACGCGGCGATGCGCGAGCGCTTCCAGGCGGTGATCCGCGACGAGGCGCGTGCGATGAGCCAGCGCATCCAGGACCTGGCCGCGCGCAGCACGCAGGCCCTGAGCACACGCTGGCCGCTGGAGGACATGCTCGGCGCCGACCTGGTGTCGGCCGCGCTGCGCCGCATCGAAGCGCTGCCCGGCGTGCGCGCCCGCGCCGGCGAGGTCGACGCCACGCTGTGGCTGCAGGTGGACAGCTTCTCGCTGCTGCAGGCCTTGGCCAGCCTGGCGGCGCGGCTGGCCGGTGACTATGACATCAAGCTGGTCGAGCTGCGTCTGAGTCCGGTGGGCCAGCGCGCCCACCTCGACCTGGTGTGGACCGGCCCGTCGATGAGCACCGAGACCGTGCTCAACTGGGAGGCCGAGCCGATGAAGATCGGGCCTGAGTCCAGCCCGCTGAGCGTGCGCGACGTGGTGCAGCGCCACGGCGGCGAGTTCTGGTTCGAGCGCGAGCGGGTGCGCCACCAGACCTTCTTCCGCTTCCTGCTGCCGCTGGCCGGCGCGCAGGAGCAGCTCGACCCCGCCAGCCTGCTGCACGGCGACAGCCGCCCCGAGTACTACGACTTCGACCTGTTCCAGTCCTCCGAATCCACCCGTGCGCTTGACGAGCGGCCGCTGGCCGAGTTGGCCTATACCGTGTTCGATACCGAGACCACCGGGCTCAATCCGTCCGAAGGCGACGAGATCATCCAGATCGGCGCGACGCGCATCGTCGGCGGCAAGCTGCGCCGGCAGGAATGCTTCGAGCAGCTGGTCGACCCGCAGCGCGACATTCCCGCGGCCGGCATCCCGATCCACGGCATCACGCCCGAGATGGTGCAGGGCCAGCCACGCATCGACAGCGTGCTGCCGGCCTTCCACACCTTTGCGCAGGACACCGTGCTGGTGGCCCACAACGCCGCCTTCGACATGCGCTTCCTGCAGCTCAAGGAAGCGAGAACCGGCGTGCGCTTCGAACAGCCGGTGCTGGACACGCTGCTGCTGTCGGCTGCCGTGCACCCGAACCAGGAATCGCACGGCCTGGAAGCCATTGCCGAACGGCTGGGCGTCACCGTGCTCGGCCGCCACACCGCGCTGGGCGACGCCATGGTCACGGCCGAAGTCTTCCTGAAACTGCTGCCGCTGCTGCAGGCCGCCGGCATCCACACCCTGGGCCAGGCGCGCGAGGCGGCACAGAAGACCTTCTACGCGCGGGTGCAGTACTGAGCCCGCGCATGCACCCGTGCCTGCGCACGGGTGCATGGCTGAAGAAGGCCCGACCCGTCTGCGGGTCGGGCTGGGCTCGGCTGGAGCGTCGCTCAGGGCTGCGACTGGCGCACGAGCTCGGCTCGCAACGCGCGCAACTGCGCCTTCAGCCGCCGTTGGTTGACCGCGCCCACGCGCAGCATGATCTTCTGTCCGGCACTGGCCGCCTCGAAGGCCGGGTCGGCGAATTCGTAGCGCACCCAGGGCCGTTCGGAGGGCACCTCGCCCTTCACCTCGACCAGCGTCAGCGCGATCCGCTCCGGCGCATCTGGCGTGGCGAGCAGCTGGTCGATCACCGTCATCAGCCGGGTGTGGAAGCGCTGGCCCGGATAGCCGAGCTCTTCATAGGCCGGCTGCAGCAACGGCAGCATGCGGCCGTAGAGCGCCACGGCAGCGCGCGGGTCGATTTGCTCGGCCAGCAGCACCCAGGGCGTGTAGCGCGCCGCGTTGTCTGGGTTGGCATAGCTGCGCCCGTCGCGCTCGATCACCTGGAAGCGGCCCGGTGTGGGTTTCACCGGCCACAGCCGAGGCGGCACGTGCTCGCGCCCCAGGTTGTCGACCGTGACGACGAAACGGCGCACGAAGTCGTCGGTGATCAGCAGCGAACGCGCCGCAGGCTCACCGACCAGCGCCGCCAGCGCCGCGCCCACGCCGGCTTCGTCCAGTGGGCCTTCGGCCAGCTTCGGCTCGGGCAGCGGCGCCACCGACGCCGCGGCGGCTGGCGCCGACGCGGCCGCGATGGGTTCGGGCTGCGAAGGCGCCGGCAGGGCCTGCACTTCAGCAGGCGGCGCGGGCGCCTGGCTGCGCTGGACCCACCAGCCGCCGGCCGCCAGGGCCAGGATCGCCAAGGCCACGACCGTCCAGCCGATGGGCGAACGCTGCCGCGGCGGCGGCAACAGCGTGCGCGCGCCGACCTCGGGCGCTGCGTCGCTTCGGTTCGGGGCTTGCTCGGCCATGCGCACCTCGCCTTCGCACTCTGAAGCAACTGCGACTGCGCGGTGCGAAGAAAGTTCCGCCGGGGCCCGGGTTCAGAACGGCAGGCCGACGTAGTTCTCGGCCAGCGAGCGCTGCGCCGCTTCCGACGAGAACAGGTAGTCCAGCTCGGTCTGCTGCAGCTTGCGGTCGTATTCGATGCTGTCCGGGAAGGTGTGCAGCATGGTCGTCATCCACCACGAGAAGCGCTGCGCCTTCCACACCCGCGCCAGCGCCTTGGCCGAGTAACCGTCCAGGCCGCTGTCATCGCCACGCTGGTAGTGGGCCAGCAGCGCGTGGTACAGGTAGTAGATGTCCGAGGCGGCGCTGTTCAGGCCGCGCGCGCCCGTGGGCGGCACGATGTGCGCCGCATCGCCGGCCAGGAACAGGTTGCCGTAGCGCATCGGCTCGGCCACGAAGCTGCGCAGCGGCGCGATGCTCTTCTCGATCGACGCGCCGGTGATCAGCTTTTCCGCGACCTCTGTGGGCAGCCGGCGCTTCAGCTCGGCCCAGAAGGCGTCGTCGCTCCAGTCTTCGACGTTGTCGCTCAGCGGCACCTGGATGTAGTAGCGCGACAGCACCTGCGAGCGCAGCGAGCACAGCGCGAAGCCGCGCTCGTGCCGCGCGTAGACCAGCTCCGGCGACACCGGTTGGGTGCGCGACAACACGCCCAGCCAGCCGAAGGGATAGACCTTCTCGTATTCCTTCAGCACGTTCTTCGGGATCGACTTGCGGCTGACGCCATGGAAGCCGTCGGCACCGATCACGTAGTCGCAGTCGATGCGCACGATCTCGTCGCCGCTGCGGTAGGTGACGTAGGGCTTGTCGCTCTTCAGATCGTGCGGCATCACGTCCTCGGCGTTGTGGATGACCACGCCCTGCAAACGGTCGCGCGCCTCGTACAGGTCACGCGTCAGCTCGGTCTGGCCATAGACCACCACCGAGCTGCCGCCGCTGTACTTGTGCAGGTCGACCCGTTTCATGTCGCCGTGGTTGCTGATGAAGAAGCCCTCGTGGATCTCACCCTCGCGGTCCATGCGCTCGCCGCACTGCGCCTCGCGCATCAGCGCGGCGAAGCCGTGTTCGAGGACGCCGGCGCGGATGCGCGCCAGCACGTACTCGCGGCTCTGCCGCTCGAGCACGATGGTGGCTATGCCCTTCAGATGCAGCAGCTGCGACAGCATCAGCCCCGAGGGGCCGCCGCCGATGATGCAAACCTGGGTCTTCATGTGGTTCTCCTCGCAGGGTGTTGTGACGAGGGCGAACCTTAGGCGCAGGCGCGCGCCGGCGCAATGGCCGGATTCGTCCGCCACTTGTACATTTCGAACATGCGCAGCCCGGCGATCAGCACCTACGGCCTGTTCGGCGAGACGGCCAACCTGCCGGACCCGATGCACATCGAGACCATCGCCGCGCGCTCGGCGCTGCACGACTGGGAGCTGGCACCGCACCGCCATGCGCGGCTGCACCAGTTGCTGCTGCTGGGCAGCGGCAGCGGCTCGCTGCATCTGGAAGGCCAGGTACTGCCGCTGGCGTCGATGTCGTTGGTCAACGTGCCGCCGGGCGCGGTGCATGCCTTTGCCTTCGAACGCGGCACGCAGGGCTGGGTGGCGACGCTGGCCGACGACCTGGTCGAGCAACAACTGAACCCGGCCGGCGAAGAACGCCGCGCACTGGCCACAGGCGTCGTGTGCGCCGCCGACCCCGGCCTGGCCACGCTGATGATGCAGATCCTGGCCGAGTTCGAAGGCACGGCGCTGTCACGCGCGCTGGTGCTGCGGGGCCTGTGCACGGTGCTGCTGGGCCTGGCGGCGCGCACCGCAGCCCGTGCCGCGCCGCCGCCGCGCGATGCGCCGGGCTCGGCGCTGCGGCGCCGCTTCGAGGCCTGGGTCGATGCGCGGCTGATCGAGCACCCGACAGTGGCCGACTGCGCGCGCGCGCTGGCGGTGACGCCCACGCACCTGAGCCGCGTGCTGCGCGCGGCCACCGGGCAGCCCGCCTCGCGCCTGATCGAGGCCCGGCTGATGCGCGAGGCGCGGCGCCAGCTGGCCTACACCAGCCTGCCGGTGTCGACCATCGCCTACACGTTGGGCTTCGCCGACCCGGCCTACTTCAGCCGCGTCTTCAGCCGGGTCGAGGGCTTGTCGCCGCGGGCCTTTCGAGAGCGACTGGTGGCCGGCGCCACGCCACACAATGCGCGCTGAGCCGACGAGGACGAGGGGGCGTGCATGGCTTGGTTGCTGCTGGTGTTGGCGGGTCTGTTCGAAGTCGGCTGGGCCATCGGCCTGAAGTACACCGACGGTTTCACGCGGTTGTGGCCCACCGTGGGCACGGTGCTGGCGATGGTCATCAGCCTGGGTCTGCTCGGCCTGGCGATGAAGTCGCTGCCGGTGGGCACGTCCTACGCGGTGTGGGTGGGCGTGGGCGCGGTCGGCACGGCCATCCTGGGCATCGTGCTGCTGGGCGAGCCGGCCAATGCCGGGCGGCTGGTCAGCCTGGGGCTGATCGTCGCCGGCATCGTCGGACTGAAGCTGTCCTCGCCGGTCTGAGGCGGGAACGCCGCCGGACGCTGGACATCGGCAGGCCCCGGCGCGAACACGCTGCGCTCCGACGTCGTCGGCCGATCGAATGGAGATCGACTTGGCGGGGTCGAGCAACTGGGGCCTGCCGCCCGGGTCGACCTTGCCGCGCGGCACAGGCCGGCGCGATCACGGGCCTTCGCGGGCGCGTTGGGCCGCGCACCAGGCCAGCGCATCTTCCAGGCGGTCATCCCCCCAGAAGATGTCCTGTCCTGCAACAAAGGTGGGAGATCCAAACAGTCCGAGTTGCCTCGCCCGCTCAGTCGCGGCGCGATATTCGTCCTGTGTTTGCGCCGCGGATGCCCGTGCAAGGGTGTCGTCTGCATCGCGACCGAGCGCCGTGACGATGCCGCGCAGCGCCTGCGGGGCTCCAGGGTCCTGTTTCTCCATGAACCAGGTGCGATAGGCGGCCTGCGTGAACTCCTTGCACCATCCTTCGCGGGCGGCGAGGGTTGCAACATGGTTGGCCGACTCGAACGGGTCGATCGGATACGGCGGGATCCCATCGAACGGCACGCCGAACTTCGCTGCCCGGCGCTCCAGGTCGCGCCACATGTAGCTCATCTTCACCGGTTGGGTGGCGAACGGGACGTTGTTCTGTTCGCGCATGAGCGTGCGTACGCTGAAAGGGCGCCAGGTCAGTTCAATCCCCTGTCGAGCTGCGAGCGCCTCGGCGCGAGTCACCGACAAGTAGGAGTACGTGCTTCCGATGAAGTAGAAGAACTCGATAGGGCGGCGCATGCGGGGTTCTCCGGTTGTTGGAGGGGAGATCGTGCGGGTCCCACGAAGTCATCGTGGAAATTGAAGCACGTGCAGCGCGCAAGACACAAGACCTGCCCTGCGCGGTGTTTGCGGCCGGATGCGCAGGGCCCGGACGACGTCCCCGCGACTGCGTTACGCTTGCTTGATGAGCACGCCCCCAGACTCCGCCCCCCACACGATCTCGTCGGTTCAATGGACCCCCACGCCCGGCGCCGCGGTGCGCCAGGCCGCCACCGTGGTGGTGCTGCGCCGCAGCGACGCCGGCATGCAGGTGCTGCTGATGCGCCGCGCGCCGCGCGACGGCGACATCCACAGCGGCGCCAGCGTCTTCCCCGGCGGGCTGCTCGATGCCGCCGACGCCGAAGGCTGCGCGCTGTGCAGCGGGCTGGACGATGCACAGGCCAGCGCCCGGCTCGGCCTGCCATCGGGCGGACTGGCCTACTGGTTCGCGGCGCTGCGCGAATGTTTCGAGGAGGCCGGGCTGCTGTATGCCGCGGCGCAGGACCGCTCGCACCTGGACGCGGCGCAGCTGGCGCTGATCGCCACGCAACGCGACGCGCTCAATCGGCGCGAGTTGACGATGGCCTCGATCTGCCAGCGCTTCGGCATCCACCTGGCGGCTGACCGCATCGTCTACCTCGACCACTGGCTCACACCGCCAGGGGTGCCCAAGCGCTACGACACGCGCTTCTTCGTCACCGAGGCACCCGAGTTGCAGGTGGCCAGCCAGGACGACCACGAGACCGATGCGCAGCTGTGGCTGACCCCGGCCGAGGCCCTGGAGCGGCGCAAGGAACTGAAGCTGGCGCCGCCCACCTGGAAGATCCTGGAGCTGCTGCAGCGCCTGGGCGATGTCGACGCGGTGCTGGCGCATGCGCGCGCACTGCCGTCGGTTCCCTGCATCATGCCGCGGCTGGCCACCGGCTCGAAGGGGCTGCGGCCGGTGATGCCGGACGAGCCGCCCTATGCCGAGATCGGCCGGGTCGACCCCGAAGGCCACGGCCATGCCAGCTACGACCTGGCCCCGGCCAGCCCGTTGCGGCTGTCGCCGCGGCTGATCCGCATCACCGCCGACAACGGCAGCATCATGACCGGCCCGGGCACCAACTGCTACCTGATCGGCGGCGGCGAGCGCAATGAATGGGCCGCACTCGACCCCGGCCCGCTCAGCGACGCGCATGTGCAGGCCATCGTCGATGCGGCGCCGGGCCCCATCCGCTGGATCTTCGTCACCCACACCCACAAGGACCATTCGCCCGCGGCGCAGGCCTTGAAGGCACGCACCGGCGCGGCGCTGCACGGCATGGCGGCGCTGCACGCGGAATGGCAGGACACCGATTTCCAGCCCGACGTGCCGCTGTCCGGCGGCGAGGTCTTCCATCTGCCCGGCCCCGACACAGGTAGCACGCTGCGCGTGATCCACACGCCCGGCCATGCCGGCAACCACCTGTGCTACCTGCTGGACGAAGAACGCCTGCTCTTCACCGGCGACCATGTGATGCAGGGCTCGACGGTGGTCATCAACCCGCCGGACGGCGACATGGGCGCCTACCTGCGCTCACTGCGCGAGCTGATGCAACTGGAGCTGGAGTGGCTGGCCCCGGGCCACGGCTTCCTGATGCCGCAGCCGCGCCAGGCGATGCAGCAGATCGTCGACCACCGTCTGAAGCGCGAGGCCAAGGTGCTGAAGGCCTTTGCGTCCGGTGGCGCGATGGCGGTGGACGAGTTGCTGGCCAGCGTCTACGACGACGTGCCTCCCAAGCTGCACGCGATGGCGCGGCGCTCGCTGCAGGCGCACCTGCTGAAGCTGCGCGACGACGGCCGCATCGCGGAGGAGCCCGCCGGACACTGGGCCTTGAACGGGGCCTGACGGCGACGCGCCGCGCCGGCGCACTGCCCGCCGGCTGGATGGTTCAGCCCCAGGCCTTCAGTGCCCGCAGCAGGCTGCGCTTCTTCGACTGGTGCTCCTGCATGCGGCGCAGGATGTCGTCGAGCGTGCGCATTGCCTCGAGGATGTGCGCTCCCTTGTTCAACATCACGCAATCGGCGCGCACGCCCATCGCCGCATCGGTGATCTCGGCACGCGACGGGCGGCCGGTCTTGGCCAGGTTCTCCAGCACCTGCGTGGCCCAGACCACCGGCATGTGCGCCGCTTCGCAGACCCACAGGATCTCTTCCTGCAGCTCGGCCAGCCGCTCGAAGCCGCATTCCACCGCCAGGTCGCCGCGCGCGATCATCACGCCGGCCGGCCGGCCGGCCAAGGCCGCGAACAGCAGCTCGGGCAGGTTCTCGAAGCCGCGGCGGGTTTCGATCTTCAGCACCACCCCCAGCTGGCTGGCGCACAGCGCGTCCAGCCGCTGATGCAGCGAGCGCACGTCGGCAGCCGACTGCACGAAGGACAGGCCGACCATGTCGGCATAGCGCGCCACCACCGCCAGGTCGGCCAGGTCCTTGTCGGTCAGCGCCGGCAGCTCGAGGTGGCTGTCCGGCAGGTTGATGCCCTTGTCGGCGGCGAGTGACTCGCCGTCCGCGCCGGCCTCGGTGATCTCGATGTCCAGCCGATGGTTCGTCGCACGGCGGACGATGCCGCCGATGCGCCCGTCGTCAAACCAGATGCGCTCGCCCTCGCGCACCTGCGCCAGCACCACGGGCAGGGTGCAGGCGATCGTGGCCGGCGCCGCGCGGCCCTCGGCCCCGGCAGGCCGGGCATCGTGGCCCAGCCCCTGCGACGTCAGGCGCAGCATCTGGCCACGGCTCAGGTGCAGCTGCCCGGGTTGCGCCGGCATGTCGCGTATCTCGGTGGCCGAGGCTCCGGTCTTGGGCCGCTGCACCACCAGGCGGATGCCCGGGCGCAGGTAGGCGGTGCGTTCGCCCTGCACGACGACGCCATCGTCGCGCAGCTCGGCCACCTGCAGCTGCCGCTTGCGCCCTCGGGCATCGATCAGCTGGATGCGCTCGCCTTCCTGCAGCTGCGACAGCCAGTGTGCATCGAGCTCGAGCGTGTGGCCGGCGAACGAAGCGCTCACGCCGCTGCAGCGCGGGTGCAGCAGCAGCCGCGACGGGGCGGTGACGGCGCCGAAGGCGTCGCGCCGGGGCTTGAGCTTCAGCACCTGCGGCCCCGGCGCGATCGGCCCGGTGCGCAGCTTCGGCCCGGCCAGGTCCATCAGGATGCGCACCGGCCTGCCCGCCGCCTGGGCCGCGCTGCGCAGCCGCGTGGCCATCGCGATCCAGGCCTCGGCGTCGTCGTGGGCGCAGTTGATGCGCGCCACGTCCATGCCGCTGCGCAGCAGCGACGGGATCAGCACCGGGTCGGTCGCCGCCGCCGAGGGCAGCGTGACCATGATGTGGGTGCGGCGGCCGCTGGGCGGTGGCCCGAACAGCGCCTCGACGTGCTGCTGGTCCAGCGCCTGGCTGCCGCGGTAGCCGATCGGCGCTTCGGCCGGCGGCTGCGCGCCCAGCAGCTTCAGCACCTTGTCCACGTTGGCCAGCACATGGGTCTCGGCCCGCCCCAGCGACGACAGTCCCATCTCGGCCAGCCGCCCCTGCAGCCGCCGGTGGTCGTGGCGGCGGAAGGCCAGGTAGTGCGCCAGGTTGCGCTCGCTGGCGCCGGCCTGCGGATGCAGCGCCAGCCGCCTGGCCTCGGCCGCGAGCATGGACTTGCGAATGACCTGCAGCTCGCGGATCAGCGCGGCGCGCGGATCCTCTCCCCGTTCCGCAGCGGGCGCCTCGGGCGCGACGATGTTGACCGCATGTTCCACAGACCTTGCAGTCTGCCCGCCTTGCATGTCAGTTCGATGACGGCAGCGCCGCCTGCCGAGCGCGCGAGCCTCAGGTCGGCCCCCACCGCGCCAGCAACGAAGACGCCGGTCGCAAGCTGCGGTGCGCGATCAGCGCCGAGATGAACACGGTCTCCACCTGCCGCACGATGCCGTCCCAGCCCAGCTCCAAGGCGCTGCGCCGTGCCGCCTCGCCGCTGCGCCGCGCGGCAGGGCCCTCCTGCGCCAGCCGCTGTGCCAGCTGAACGAAGGCCGCGTCGTCGCCCTGCGGGGCGAGCCAGCCGTTGTGGCCGTGCTCGATCAACTGCCCGGCGGCGGCATGGTCGAAGGCCAGCACGGGCAGCCCGCTGGCCATGGCCTCCGGCGTGACGTTGCCAAAGGTTTCGGTCAGGCTGGGAAACAGGAACAGGTCGGCCGAGGCGTAGTGCGCCGCCAGGTCGATGCCGCTGCGCTGGCCGGCGAACAGCGCCTCGGGACAGCGCTGCTGCAGCGCGCTGCGCAGCGGGCCGTCGCCCACCAGCACCAGGCGCGCACGCGGGTTGACCTGACGCATCGCCGCGAAGGCCTGCAGCAGCAGGCCCAGGTTCTTCTCGGCCGCCAGGCGGCCGACGTAAAGCACGGCGTTGTCGTCTTCGGCCACGCCCCACTGCCCGCGCAGCGCCTGGCTGCGCCGCGCCGGGTCGAAACGCTGTGTGTCCACGCCGCGCGCGACGACCACCGTGCGCTCGAAGCCGGCCGCCTGCAATTCGGCGCGCAGGGCCTCGTTGGGCACCATCGTGCAGCCGCTGCGGTTGTGAAAGTGGCGCAGATAGGCCGCAATCGCGCCGCGCAGCCAGCCCATCCGATAGTGGCCGCTGTAGGCCTGGAAGTTGGTGCGGAAGTCCGAGGTCACCGGCAGGTCCAGCTCGCGTGCGGCGCGCAGCGCCGACCAGCCCAGCGGCCCTTCGGTGGCGATGTGCACCAGGTCCGGCCGGCGGCTGCGCCAGCGCTGGCGCAAGGTACGTCCGGCGGGCAGCCCCAGACGCAGGTGCGGATAGCACGGGATCGGAGCGCCCGCCACCAGCAGTTCGCGGTGGCGGTGCCCACCTTGGGCCGAAGCGGCATCGGCGGCCTGGCGCGGCCGCACCAGCTGCAGGTCATGTCCGCGCTGCTGCAGCCCTTCGGCGACACGCGCCACGGTCAAGGCGACGCCATTGACTTCAGGCGGGTAGGTCTCGGTGACCAGCGCGATGCGCAGCGGCCTGCGCGTCGGGGCCGCGGCTTCGTCCGGCATCACGATCGGCAGGTGCAGCTTCATGGACCGCATGCTGCCGTGGCGATGCGTCAGTTCCATGACGCCCGACGCCCGCATCGAAACGACATGCACGCGTCATCGCGCTTTCACGCAAGGCCGGGAGCATGCAGCCGAGTGGCGGGAATGCCACTGCAATGTCCACCCACAGGAGATGCGATGAAGGAGCTTCTGCACGAACTGGCCCGGCAACGCTGGGACGACCACCGCTACTACCACCAGTGCCGCATCAACCAGAGCCTGCACCTGCTCAGCGCGCTGAGCTTCGTCGCTGCCTATGGCCTGCTCTTCGTCGACCCG
>Ga0316627_100000198_pt1 | contig 14230 bp, 10 predicted proteins | sample OWC_Aug_M2_C1_D1_FD_207653 | JGI IMG/M metagenome (GOLD analysis project Ga0316627, IMG submission 207653) | Wetland soil microbial communities from Old Woman Creek delta, Ohio, United States - OWC_Aug_M2_C1_D1_C | ecosystem: Environmental > Terrestrial > Soil > Wetlands | place: USA: Ohio...
GAATGACGGTGAAACCATAAGAGGCAAAAACGTCGAAGAAGTCCTTGGCCAGAAGATTCAAGCCGGCTTTGGCCGAAACCAGAAAGCTGAATCCGATAAATCCGACCAGCGCCATGGCAAAGCCCAGTTCAATACCGGTCAGGAACAGGATAAGAACAATTCCGAGCCCGAGGAGTCCGATCGTTACCTCACTCATAGGTGCCTCCTATCACTTGAAGGATGTGCGCGATGAGGACGAGGCACTGGACGAAGCAACAGATGCCAATTCCGTATGCCACCGGGTAAAAGGGCAACTGCAGCGTGAGAGAAACCTCTCCTGTTCGATAGAGATCCATCCCCAGCTTGATCATGTTCCATCCGAGCAGGGAAAAAAGCCCGATCCCCATCACACGGGTGACCACGTGGACGATGTTCCGTATCCCTTTCGGAAACTTGAGAACAAAGAAATCTACGAGCACATGGCCTTTGAGAAACGTGGTGAGGGGGACGGCGAAACCAATTACGATAGCTCCTGAGAAGGCGACAAGTTCATAGGTGCCAACGATCGGTTTGCGAAAGGACCTCAAGATGACATCGGTTACCGTCAGGAACATCATGAAGGTAATGGCGATTCCTGCGATGACATTGAGAAGCTTGCTGAGTCCCTGCACCTTGTTGATGAGTGACTGCATGAAGCACTCCAACTTGATGTTTACTAATGCTTTAGACAAAAATGGGAAGGGATGTCACCCATCCCTTCCCATCGCCTTTACTTCTGAAGCTTCTTGAGCTCTTCCTGGCAGAATTTGAGGGCTTCATCGCCGGGGAGATTTTTCTCCTTCATGGCTTTGACATAGTCATCCAGAACAGGTTGCACCAACTTATGCCATCTCTCGTCCTCTGCCTTTGGAAGCGTGATGGCCTTGATTCCCTTGGAGGCTGCGAGATCAGTGCCTTCCTTGTCGATCTCATCCCATCCTTGCCCGGTCTTTATGATCCATTCCTCATTAATCTGTTCAATGATCTTCTGTACATCGGCGGGCAGGGAAGCCCATTTTTCCTTGTTCATAACAACAAAAAAGCCTGTGGTGTAAGCGGAGCCATAATTCAGGGTTGTGGAACTGACCACTTCAGCCAGTTTCCACCCTTTCAGAGCTTCGAGGGGGAACACGCCACCCTCTGCAACGCCCTTTTGAATCGCGTCATATCGTTCGGGCATGGGCATGGCGACGGGTACCGCGCCAAGAGCACCTACGATTTTGGAGCTGAGACCGTGGCACGCAATCTTCACGCCTTTCAAGTCCTCTAACGTTGCCACAGGTTTCTTGGTATGCAGAATGCCCGGCCCATGGGCATGGAGGAACATGACTTTCACGTCGTTGAATTCCTTCGGTTGAAACTTCTTATAGTAAATGTTGATCAGTTTTGTGGCTTCCAGGCCGTTCCTGTAGCCCAGAGGGAGGTCGATGACTTCAGTCAGAGGGAATCTTCCGCGGGTGTACCCGAGAACGGACAGTCCCACATCGGAGAGACCCTTTACCACACCGTCATAGCATTGAGCCGCGGGGGTAAGAGTACCGCCCGGGAACACCGTGACTTTGACTTTACCATTGGTTCTCTTTTCGATTTCTTTGCCCCATTCTACGGAAAGGACAGCGTTCTTGTGTGGGGCGGGAAAGAAGTTGGAGTAGGTGAGTTCGATGGGTTTTGCCTGCCCGAAAACAGGCGACGTGGAAAACATGAAGCCTACCAGCATGACACAGAAGACGCAAATTGCCCACTTTGACACTCTCATTCGTTATTCTCCTTCTGGTTAAGGGTTTGATGAAGTGAAACCTGGACCAATTTCATTTTTTTCAACCGTGATCCTGAAGCGCTCCAGAAAGGACCACTAGCCTAGCACGCACTAAATCCGACATGGGAAGTTAGCTAATTTATAACCACAAATTCGGTTTCAGATGTCAAGAAAATACGACAAGTACCCCGGAAAAGCAAGGAAAGGCGGTAGAGTATCTGCCCCTTCCCTTAAGCTCTAAAGTTCAATTTTCTCAAGATACTTCGTAATGGCCCCGTCGTAGAGGTGCGTGAGGCGAAAGACCTTTTTGGCCAACCGGAATCTTGTCTTGAGGGATGTGGAGCCTCCTGTCTGTTCCATCTCTTTGAGAACGAGAGCATAGTCTGCGGGATCCACGATCACAGTCACATCTTTGTAGTTCTTGGCCGAGGACCGGAGCATGGTGGGCCCTCCAATGTCGATGTTCTCGATGGCTTCATCCAGGGTGACGCCCTCTTTAGTCACTGTTTTTTCGAATTGATAAAGGTTCACGACAATCATGTCGATGTTCTTGATGCCGTGTTCCTTCATGACCCGAACATGCTCCGGGTTGTCCCTCATGCCGAGAAGGCCGCCGTGCACCTTGGGGTGGAGCGTCTTCACCCGGCCGTCAAGCATTTCGGGAAACCCCGTGTAGTCCGAGATGTCCATCACCGAGACACCCCCCTGGCGAAGGGCCTTGGCCGTGCCTCCTGTGGAGAGGATTTCCACGCCGAATTTGGAGAGTGATTTCGCGAACTCCACAACGCCTGCTTTATCGGTAACGCTGATGATGGCTCTTTCGATCTTCCTCATGACCTTGATGTCCTCCGAATTTTGATTGGTTTCCGAGCAGGAGCAATCTATAATTAAATGCTGTTCAGGATCAAGAGGGAAAGGGTGAGACCCTCGCCACCCTCAGTTCATTGGTTTTCTTGGGTGTCCTGCGCGGTGTGAAGGGGCCTCAGAGAGGCATGCCAGGATCATTGCCCGTCTGATGCGGGATTCCGACCCTTCTTGAAGTATCCTTTGGGAACCACCACGATACCCCTCGGGGTCACCGTGAAGATTTTGCGGTCTTCGTTGGGATTGAACCCGATCTCCGTGCCGGGCGGGATATTGTTGTGCTTGTCGATAATGGCTTTCTTGATCTTGCAGTGCCGGCCGATCACCACGTCGTCCAGAATCACGGATTCGTCGACCATGGCCCAGCTCCTGACCACCACGTTGTAAGACAGGACAGAGTTTCGCACGATCCCGCTCACAATGCACCCCGGCGCGACCAGTGAGTCGAGGGCTTTGCCCACGCGCAATCCCTCCGGCCGTTCCACGCTGAAAATGAATTTCGCCGGCGGCGCCAGGACCTGGCTCGTGTGAATCGGCCATTTCACACCGTAAAGGTTGAAGTAGGGATCCACGCCGGTCAGATCCATGTTGGCGTTCCAGTAAGCATCCAGCGTGCCCACATCGCGCCAGTATGCAGAATCCCTGACCCTTGTTTCCAGCCGAGGTTCTCTTTCGCCGTCCTCAAGGGTCACGGTGATGTAGTCCTGTACGAGGTTCCGCTGGCCGTAGGGGTATGCATAAACCCTGTGGGAGTCGAGCATTTTGGGAATGATGTCGCGGCCGAAATCATCCTCGTCCCCGGATTTGAGGATTCTCAAGAGCGTTTCAGCCTTGAACGCGTAGATTCCCATGGAAGCGAGAACATGATTGGGGTCTCCGGGAATGGTCCTCACGCTGTCTTTGGGCTTTTCCCGGAACATCCGGATCCGGTAGTCGTCATCCACCTCCGCAACGCCGACTTGACTGGCAAGGTCCTTGTCCACTTCCAGGAGCGAGATGGTGAGGTCCGCATCCTTTTCCTGGTGATAGCGAACAAAGAGGCTGTAGTCCATTTTGTAGATGTGGTCGCCGGACAGGATGAGAATGTTTACAGGTTGGTGACGCTCGATAAGGTAGAGATTCTGACGAATGGAGTCGGCGGTTCCCCGGTACCAGTCCTGACCGACTCTCTGCTGGGGCGGCACCACCTTCATGAAATGCCCGAGTTTACTGCTGAAGATGTTCCAGCCTTCTTCGAGGTGGTCGGTGAGGGACTGGGATTTGTATTGAGGGAGGAGGATGATCTTGTAGATCCCCGAGTTCACGCAATTGCTGAGGGTGAAGTCCACAAGGCGGTAAATCCCGCCGAACGGGACGGCGGGCTTGGTGCGGTCCTCGGTGAGGGGCATGAGCCTCTCCCCCCGTCCTCCGGCCATGACAAATGCAAGGGTATCTTTCATGTCTTCGACCTGCCCTGAGAATGCCAGGATTATAGAAGCAGCGAGGACAAGCCGTCAAGCAAAGATAGCTCGTGGCGCGTAACAGTTCAGCTTTTTGAAATAGTCACAGGAAAGGGCCATCCATTTCAAAGAGCAAAACTGTTAGGCGCGGCCTGCTAGAGCCACTTCTTCCTTCTGAAGAGCACCAGCATGGTTAGGGCTACACCGAGCATGATCAACCACAGAAGGGGATACCCGTAAGGCCACTCCAGTTCAGGCATGTTTTTGAAGTTCATCCCGTAGATGCCCACGATGTAGGTCAGGGGGATAAATATTGTTGCGATAATGGTCAGGACCTTCATGACCTCGTTCATCCTGTTGCTGATGCTGGAAAGGTAAACATCAATCATCTCAGAGACCATTTCTCGAAATGTTTCCGTCGTCTCAATGACGTGAATGGTATGGTCATAGACATCCCTGAGAAAGAACCTCGTGCGGTCCTGGATCAAGGGGGAGTCTTCTTTGACCAGGGCGTTCACAACCTCTCGCAAGGGCCAGATCGACTTCCGCAGCAGGATAAGATCTTTTTTTAGAAAGTGGATCTGACGCGAGGTTTTGGGTGAGGGGTTGTCCACGAGTTCTTCTTCCAGAGATTCAATTCTCTCTCCGGTTTTCTCAAGGATAGCAAAGTAGCTGTCTACCACACCGTCGATGAGGGAATACGCGAGGTGGTCGGGCCCCAGTTTTCTGATCCGCCCTTTGGCCTTGCGCAGCCTTTCTCGGACAGGCTCAAAAACAGGGTTGTCCCTCTCCTGAAACGTGAGCACAAAACGCGGTCCTAGAACCAGGCTGATTTGCTCCACCCTGAGGCGATGGTTCGAGTCGTCATAGGAAAGGACCTTCAGAAATAGACAAAGGTAATCCTCGTAGTCATCCAGTTTCGGCCTCTGGTCCGTGTTCATGATGTCTTCGAGCAGCAGGCCGTGGAGGTTGTAGTATTTCCCCAGAGCGCCGATGATGTCTACCTCATGCACACCGACGGTGTCCAGCCAGGTGACACTCTCTTTGTCCCTGTAAGGGAAGCTCTCGAAAATGGTGTGAAGCTCCTTCTCTTCAAAGTGGTCTTCGGTGTAGTCGATGAGCCTCAGCTTCACCTTTTCCTTCTGATCCTCGCCGATGTGAACGAGAGTGCCCGGCGGCAGGCCGGCTTTCTTTGAGATTTTCTTGACGAGCTTTGCCATAGGGGTCTTCCTCTCAGGCTAAGGGTTTAAGGACTCACACAGATGTCCGCAGCGCGGCACAGCCGCAACGAAATCCGAAGCACGAAATCCGAATTTCGAAACAAATCTAAATGACCAAAATTCGAATGATCCAAACAAGTTCAATGGAAAGACAGGAAATCTGCGTAACAAAATTTCAGGAAACTGAACGTTAGTATGACAGAACCGGTCTTTTTCTGAGTTTACCCCTTTTGTCTATGGGATTCAAAGAGTTTCCACTCAGAAAGGGCTCGTTGATTCAAATTGCCCGGTGTGATAGAAAGGCTGAATGGACATCCTTTTTCTCTCATCTGAAGTCACTCCGTATGCAAAGACGGGCGGATTGGCCGACGTGGCCGGATCTCTTCCCGGAGCGCTCAGCAGGCTCGGCATCAACGTGTCCGTTGGTTTGCCCCTGTACAGGTCGGTCACGGAGGGCTCCTTCCAGAGGCAGCTCGTCTTGAAAGGCCTTAAAGTTCCCCTGGCAGGCCAAACGCTTGTTGCAAACGTTCACGCCACGGAAACGGAGGACGGCGTTCCGGTCTACTTCTTCGAGAGGGAAGATCTTTTCGATCGCCCCAACCTTTACCGCACCCCGGAAGGGGACTACTACGATAACCTCGAGCGGTTTGCTTTTTTCAGCCGTGCCGCGCTTCTGTTTGCAAGAGCCACAGGCATGGGTTTTGATGTGATTCACTGCCATGACTGGCAGACCGGCCTGATTCCCGCTTACCTGAGCACGCTGTTCCGGACGGATCCGTTTTTCTCTTTCACAGCCACCTTGTTCACCATCCACAATATCGGATATCAGGGGCTTTTTGCCCGCGAGAAGCTCTCGGTGTGCGGACTGCCGTCTGAGACGTATCACCCTGAAGGGGTCGAGTATTGGGGATCGATCAGCCTTCTCAAGGCCGGCATCGTCTATTCGGATGCCGTGACCACCGTGAGCCCAACGTACAGTCGGGAGATCCAGACCTCCGAGTTCGGACTAGGCATGGAGGGCATTCTCACAAACAAATCCGCCGTGCTCTATGGAATCCTGAACGGTGCGGATTATTCGGTGTGGGATCCGGCAATAGACCCTCATATCTCCTCCAATTACGATTCGGACCATTTGTCCGAAAAGGTTGTCAACAAAGCGGCTCTCCTGAAGGAGACAGGTCTTGAGTCCTCTCTTCTGGAAAGGCCGGTCTTCGGCATGACCTCTCGCCTCTCCCGCCAGAAGGGGTGTGATCTTCTTGTCCCAATGCTCGAGGAGCTTGCGAGAAGGAAGGTCGGATTGGTGATCCTGGGCGAGGGAGAGGAGCGCTATGAGAGGAGTCTGCGGGAAGCGGCGGAAGAATATCCTGGAAACTTCTCCGTGACGATCGGTTTTGACGAAACCCTGGCCCACCGCATCATGGCCGGAGTCGATATGTTCCTGGTCCCCTCCCTCTATGAGCCGTGCGGACTGACCCAGATGTATGCCTTGAAATACGGGACCGTACCGGTGGTCCGCGCCACAGGAGGGTTGGAGGATACCATCGAAGACTTTGATGCTCAAACCAAAACCGGAAACGGTTTCAAGTTCGGGCCCTATGACTCGAAGGCGTTTCTTTCCGTCGTCCAACGGGCGATGGATCTCTGGAACGATCAAGAGACCTGGGAGATCTTGATGAGGAACGGGATGAGCGCAGATTTTTCATGGAGACGTTCAGGCGAAAGATATCTGGAGCTCTATCAGTCCCTTGTTGCATCCCGTCGCCGCTTGTGAGCTGCGGCGTTTTCGTGACAGCCTTTTTGGTTTTCTTAATCTTGTTGTCCAAGGGGTTTATCCATGCCAACGCCGTACAGCGTACTATACGATGTAACGCTTCTCACTGAGGACGACCTTTACCTCTTCAATGAAGGAAACCACTTCCATCTTTACGAGAAGCTGGGTGCGCACGTGGTCACCAGGGGAGGGACCAGGGGTACCTACTTTGCGGTCTGGGCGCCGGACGCTGAGATGGTTTACGTCATGGGCGACTTCAACGGATGGAACAAGACCAGTCATGCGCTCCGGTCGAGGGCCGTCTCCGGCATCTGGGAGGGGTTCATCCCCGGAGTCGAAAAGGGGGCGAAGTACAAGTTCCGGGTGTGCTCGCGGTACCAGGGTTACCACGTGGACAAAGGAGATCCTTTTGCCTTTCACGGGGAAACGCCGCCGCTCACAGCTTCCATCGTGTGGGATCTGGACTACCTCTGGAACGACGAAGCCTGGACGAGGGAGCGCAGCCGGCAGAACGATCTCCGAGCGCCCATGTCCATCTATGAAGTGCACATCGGTTCCTGGATGAGGGTCCCCGAGCAAGAGAGTCGGTCTCTTTCTTACAGGGAGATGGCCCCGAAATTAGCCGAATATGTGACTCGCCTGGGGTTCACTCACGTGGAGTTTCTTCCCGTGATGGAACATCCGTTCTACGGATCCTGGGGTTATGAATCCCTCGGGTACTTTGCGCCCACGAGCCGCTACGGCACGCCCCAGGATTTCATGTTCCTCATTGATACGCTCCACCAGCACGGGATCGGAGTCCTCCTGGACTGGGTCCCTTCTCACTTCCCCAGTGACGAGCACGGCCTCGGTTTCTTTGACGGAACCCACCTTTATGAGCACTTTGACGCCCGTCAGAGGATTCAGCCGGACTGGGGCAGCTTAACCTTCAATTGCGGACGAAATGAGGTGAGAGCCTTTCTGATCAGCAGTGCCATGTTCTGGCTCGGGATCTATCATGCGGACGGGCTGCGTGTAGATGCGGTGGCTTCCATGCTCTACCTCGATTATTCTAGAAAAGAAGGGGAGTGGATTCCGAACCTTTATGGGGGAAGGGAGAACATCGAGGCCATTGGTTTTCTCCGGCGTTTCAATGAGGAAGTATACAAAAAGCATCCGGACGTCCAGACCATGGCCGAGGAGTCCACGGACTGGCCCATGGTTTCCAGGCCCAACTATGTGGGAGGATTGGGATTCGGCATGAAATGGGACATGGGATGGATGCACGACACACTGGATTACATGTCCAAAGACCCGGTGCACAGGACGTACCATCACAACCGCCTCACCTTTCGAATGCTCTACGCGTATCACGAGAATTTTATCCTTCCCCTCTCTCACGATGAGGTGGTTCATGGGAAAGGGTCGCTCATCAGGAAGATGCCCGGCGACGACTGGCAGAAGTTTGCAAATCTCAGACTGCTCCTTGGGTACATGTACGCCCAGCCCGGCAAGAAGCTCCTTTTCATGGGAGGGGAATTCGGACAGTGGAGCGAGTGGTACCATGATGCAGGCCTCGACTGGAATCTTCTGGACTATCCGCTTCACAGGAGTCTTCAGCACTGGGTAGCGGATCTCAACAGCCTGTACCGGAGGGAGGCGGCCCTTCACGTTCTGGACTTTGATCCCTCAGGGTTTGAGTGGATCGACTGCAATGACTCCCAGCACAGTGTGGTGAGCCTCCTTCGGAAGACCCCTTCAGGCGACGGCGAGGTTATGATCGTCTGCAACTTCACTCCTGTCCCGAGGTATGGGTACCGGACCGGAGCGCCCAGGGCCGGGTTCTGGAAAGAGGTCCTCAACAGTGACGCGGCGGAGTATGGCGGCAGCGACGTGGGCAATCTTGGAGGGAAAGAGACCGAGGAGATCCCTTGCCACGGCCGGCCGTGGTCTCTGGACCTCATCTTGCCGCCTCTGGCGGTGGTGTTCTTCAAAAAGGCGGAAAGGCCATAGAGAATCCTCAGGCAGAGGGGCTTTTTTTGCGTTCACTTAGGTAATAGAGAACCGGCACGGTCATCCGCGAAAGGAAAAGAGATGCCACTTCCCCTGCCATGAGGGAAAGTGCGAGGCCCTGGAAGATCGGATCGAAGAGAATCACCCCTGCGCCGACCACGACGGCTGCTGCGGTGAGCATCATGGGGCGGAATCGAACGGCACCGGCATCCACCACCGCTTCCGCTAAAGGCATTCCTTGCTTGAGCCGGAGTTCGATGAAGTCCACGAGGATAATCGAGTTGCGCACCACAATCCCGGCTCCGGCAATGAATCCGATCATGGACGTGGCGGTGAAAAAGGCCCCCATCAGGGCATGGGCAGGAAGAATGCCCACGAGGGAAAAGGGAATGGCCGCCATGATGGTCACCGGTGTCTTGAAAGACTGAAACCAGCCCACCACCAGGATGTAGATCAAGACCAGGACTGTAGCGAATGCCAGGCCGAGATCCCGGAATACCTCGTAGGTGATGTGCCATTCTCCATTCCACTTCATGGAGAACTTGTCCAGAGACCCGGGCTGGGTCGCCACAAAGCGCTCCAGCGTGTAACCCTCGGGCAGGTTCATCCGGTCCAGGGCTTTGTTCATTTTCATGATCGCATAGACCGGGCTCTCCTCGCTGCCGGCCACATCTCCGGTCACATAAACCACGGGCATGAGGTTCTTGTGGGTGATGCTCTTGTCCGCGGTCTCCTCCCGGACGGACACCAGTTCTCCCAGGGGAACGAGATTTCCCTTGTTTCCCATGACCTTCAAGATTTTGAGATCCTGGACGCTGGAGCGCTCGCTCTTCGGAAGCCTCAGGAAAATGGGGACATCCTCTTTTTCCTTCGGCGCATGAAGCAGCCCCACCTTCATCCCCTCGACCGCGATTCGAAGGGTGAGCGCGATCTGTTCCACAGCAATGCCGTTCAAGGCCGCCTTTTCACGGTTCACTTCGAAAACGAACTTGGTCTGGTCGTCTTCCACGTACCAGTCCGCATCCACGACGCCTTCTGTTTTTTCGAAAAGGTCTCTGATCTCCCGGGCGATCTGGATCTGACGCCCGTAGTCCGGCCCGTATATTTCCGCGACAAGGGTTTGCAGAACAGGAGGCCCGGGCGGGACCTCGGAGACCTTCACCCGCGCCTGATGCCTGGCAGCAATCCGCGTCAGGTCAGGCCGAACTCTCTTGGCAATGTCATGGCTCTGAGCCTTGCGCTGACCCTTTGGAAGCAGGTTGACCTGAATGTCCGCAGAGTGGGGTTCCCGGCGAAGAAAGTAGTGGCGCACCAGTCCATTGAAATTGTAGGGAGCCGCTGTGCCCACGTACAGGAGGACCTCCGTCACCTCAGGAACCGCGCGGAGGGCCGCGGCCATTTCAAGGGTGGCCGCGGCGGTCTGCTCCAGGGTCGTCCCCTCAGGCATGTCGATGATCACCTGGAACTCGCTCTTGTTGTCAAAGGGAAGCATCTTGACCCTCACCGCCTTGAAGGCGAAAAGGGAAAGAGAGGCCAGAAGCAGGACGACGACGGCGAGGAGAAAACCCTTTCGCTTCCGGGGATTGTTGATGAGCGCGGACATGACCCGTCTGTAGGCTTTAGTGCTCCGGCCCTCCTGACTGTGAGCGGCTTCGGTCTCGGGATTCAGAAGTCGCAATGTGGCCCAGGGGGTCACCAAAAAGGCCACCATCAGGGAAAACACCATGGCGGCGGAGGCCCCCACCGGAATGGGCCTCATGTAAGGGCCCATCAACCCGCTCACAAAGGCCATGGGCAGGATCGCAGCGATGACGGCCACGGTTGCCAGGATGGTCGGATTTCCGACTTCGTCAACCGCCTCCACGGCAACCTCTGAAACCGGTCGGCCTTTGCTTTCCGGAAGCCGGTAATGACGGACGATGTTTTCCACCACGACGATGGCGTCATCCACGAGAATGCCGATGGAAAAAATGAGAGCAAACAGAGTGACCCGGTTGAGCGTGTACCCATAGAAGAAAAAAACGGAGAGGGTCAGGGCAAGGGTGACCGGGATGGCAATCGCAACGATCCCTGCCTCTCGCAGTCCCAGGGTCAGCCAGATCAGGGCGGCAACCGAAAAGATGGCGATCATCATGTGTAAAAGAAGCTCATTGGACTTCTCGCTCGCCGTCTCCCCATAATTTCTGGTCACGGTCACGTGAACGTCTGCCGGCACCAGCCGGCCTTTGAGGCTGTTGACCTTGTGGATCACCTTGTTCGCCAGGACGATGGCATTGGTCCCCTTGCGTTTGGCCACGGATAGGGTGACCGCAGGGTCAAGACCCTGTCCCCCATGAGAAACGACCCCCTTGCCCGAGCCGATCAGCACGTAATCCGATGGTTCTTCCGGTCCGTCCGCCAGGGAGGCGACATCCCGAAGGTACACCGGTCGATCGTTGAACACCCCGACCACCACTCGGCCCAATTCCTCAGCCGATCCCACGAATCCCCCGGTTTCCACAAGAAACTCCCTGTTGCCGGAAGAAAAACGGCCTGATTGGAGTTGCTGGTTGGATTGCTGGAGAATGGGAACCAGAGCGGCCGGAGCAATGCCGAATGCGGCCATCCGGGCTTTGTCGAGAGCGACGCTGACCTGTCTTAGACGTCCGCCGATGATCTTCACTTCAGAGACGTCGGGAACTTGTTTGACCTCGTCGTGAACCTGGGCGGCGATCCGGCGCAGCATGAAGTGGTCGTAGCGCTCGCTCCACAGGGTCAGGGCCAGGATGGGGACATCGTCGATGGACCGCGGTTTGATGAGGGGCTGGCTTGCGCCGGGCGGGATGAGATCGAAGTTGGCGAACATTTTCTGGTTGAGCCGAACAATGCTCTTCTCTTCATCTTCACCCACGGTGAAGCGAACGATGGTCATGGAGGCACCGGGGGAGGATGTGGAATAAATGTACTCCACCCCCGGGATCTCCCACAGCAGCTTCTCCATGGGTTTGGTCACCCGCTCCTCCACCTCCTTGGCCGAGGCTCCGGGCATCTGGACGAAGATGTCGATCATGGGGACAATGATCTGAGGCTCTTCCTCCCTGGGAAGGAGAACAACCGCTCCCAAGCCGAGAAGGAAAGAAGCGATGATGAAAAGCGGAGTGAGCTTGGAATGAATGAAGGCGCGGGCGAGGTTCCCGGCGAATCCCAAGCGCTCGGTCATGACGGTTCTCCCGGTTCCACGGCTCCTCCATCCTTAACCGCAGACAGGGGTTCGAGGATCACTTGATCCCCTTCGCTGAGCCCGGACAGGGCCTCGATGCGATCGCCATAGCGCTTCCCAGTCTGAATCAGTCGCATGCGCGCGATCTTGGCAGGGTCGACGACATACACAAAGGTGAGTTGACCCCGCTCCAAGACGCTCCGAACCGGAACCGTCAGAAGCGGCTTGGTTCCTGCGATGAACCGGGCTTTGCCGAAAAGCCCGGATCGGAAAGCCGTCGGAGAATCAGAGGCTCGCAAGTCAATCTTAATGATGTAGGAACGGCTCGACGGGTCCAGTTCCGGTACGATCTCCGAGACCTGACCGGCCATCGGCTTTTGCCCGAGAGCGTCGATCGAGACAGAAACCGGTGCCCCGAGATGGATTCGGCCGATGAGGGATTCCTCCACGAAGACTTCCAGCCGGTAGCGGCTCTCATCTTCCACGGTGAGGAGATGGCTTCCGGGTGCGGCCATCTGCCCGAGATCCGCAGGCTTGCTCGTCACGATTCCATCGATAGGGGAAAGGATTCTGGTGTGGCTCAAGAAAGCCTCGGCATTTCTCGTATCGGCCTTGGCTTGGTCAATCCTGGCGAGGGTCTGGCTTTTTTTGGCGATGAGGGCCTGAAGGCGTTCTGAAGCTTGATCCGCGTCAGCCTTGGCCGCGGTATTTTTTGTCTGGACTTCATCGAATTCCTGCGAACTCACCGAACGGCGCTCAAAAAGGCCTTTGTAGCGATCAAGCGTGGACGAAGCCAACGCAAGTCTGGCGTCGGCGGCCTTCTTTTCAGCCTCTCCCCCACGAATCGCTTTTTCTATCTCATCGAGGGCGTATTGGGCCTCCTTCAAACCTGCCCGGGATTTCTCGAACTGAGCTCTCATCTCCCTGTCGTCGATCTCAACAAGCAGCCGGCCCTCTTTCACCCTGTCCCCTTCTCGAACATGAATGGAGACGATGCGGCCGAGGACTTTGGAAGACAGGACGCTGACCGTCTTTGAGCGGACCGTGCCCATGGCTTCGTAAGTGTTTTCCACAGGAGAAGCAAAAATTTTCTCAGTCTTGACTTTCTGGGGAGGGGAAGTGGTTTTTGAAAAGTCTTCCTTAGACCCGCAGGAGAGAAACAGCGCAGCAGCACAGCCGATCAGGATGAAGGGGCTTGCTTTCATGAGGTCCTCCCTCTTTCCCCCTTCTACTTTCCGGGGTCGGAGGGCTTGGAGCCTGAAGGAGGGGGAGCCTGGAGATCTTTTTCAGTTGCAGGTTTTCGAGGCCTCCCGGTGATTTTGGCCACCGCAAACCCTGCCACGAATCCAACAAGGATGGCGAGCGAGATGAGAATGATTTTGGGCATAGACCTCTGCCAGAAGTAAAACTGCAACGGGATAGGTTCCATGTTCTGGAACAGGAAAATCACAAAGAGAACACCAACGACCAAGCCGGCTATAACTTTAGGATTTTTCACGATTCCTCCCCCCGTGCGGCGTTAAGGATTGTCCGTAATACTACTTCTTTTTTAGGATTGAATGCAACTCAAAGGGGTGTATCTTTTTCAGGAGCCTTGGGCAGAGAGAGAGTTTCCCTGTCCAGGGGAAAAGGGCCGTGGTATAAGGGGCTTGAATAGGCGGTAGAAAGCCGGGAGGGGACGGAGGGAATAGCCCAATGGTCGAGGATGACATTTCGAAGCTTCACATTGACAAGAAAGGCATGGCAGTCAGGCGAGGACGGAAGAAACGCTTGCTTTTGCTCGTCCTCCTCCTTGTGGTCGTGGCAGGAGCGGGTGTCCTTTACAGCAAGGGTCTCCTTACCCCGGCCCTCACGGTCCAGGTGGCCGGGCTTCAAAGCACCTACCCGTCCCAGACTCTCGCGGTCCTCAACGCCAGCGGCTATGCGGTCGCGCAAAGAAAGGCTGCCGTGTCCTCCAAGATCACGGGTCGC
>Ga0316627_100000199_pt1 | contig 14194 bp, 15 predicted proteins | sample OWC_Aug_M2_C1_D1_FD_207653 | JGI IMG/M metagenome (GOLD analysis project Ga0316627, IMG submission 207653) | Wetland soil microbial communities from Old Woman Creek delta, Ohio, United States - OWC_Aug_M2_C1_D1_C | ecosystem: Environmental > Terrestrial > Soil > Wetlands | place: USA: Ohio...
GTCGATGGTGCCGATGCCGTGCTCGCGCAGCGCCGCCATGTGCGCCGGCAGGTCGCGCCTCGCCAGCAGCCCGCCATGGATGCGCGGGTGCAGCGTCTTGACGCGCCCATCGAGCATCTCCGGCGCGCCGGTGACTTCGGCCACTTCGGTGACGGCCAGTCCGGCTTCGGACAGCAGTCGCGCGGTGCCGCCGGTGGACAGCAGGCGCACGCCCAGACCGGCCAGCTGCCGTGCGAAGTCGACGATGCCGGTCTTGTCGGAGACGGAGAGCAGGGCGGTCAGTTCGGCCATGAGGGGTTCATTTGATCAGCTTGTGGTCGAGCAGCTTGCGGCGCAGCGTGTTGCGGTTGATGCCCAGCCACTGCGCGGCCTTGCTCTGGTTGCCTTCGGCGTGGCGCATGACGACGTCGAGCATCGGCTTTTCCACCGTGTGGATGACCATGTCGTGCACCGAATGCGGCTCGGCACCGCGCAGGTCCTTGAAGTACTGCTCGAGGCTGGCGCGAACGCATTCCTCGATATGTTTCTTGCTCATGCGCGGCAAGCCAGGATGGCTTCGTTGGCGGCCTCAGGCAGCAGCGGGTGCCGATCGGCCAGCGCGTCGAAGAAGGTGGAGACCGCACGCAGCTGCGCGTCGCTCGAGTCCAGCGTGTTCATGGCCGCGCGGAAGGCCTCGCCGCCGGGCAGCGCGCGCACCGCCCAGCCGATGTGCTTGCGCGCAGTGCGCACGCCGATGGGCTCGCCATAGAGCGCGTAGTGATCCTGCAGGTGCTCGAGCAGCCAGCCGCGCACCTCCTGTGTGGCCGGCGCTTTGGCCAGTGTGCCGTGCTGCAGGTGGTGCGCGATCTCGCGAAAGATCCACGGCCGCCCCATCGCGGCGCGGCCGATCATCAAGGCATCGCAGCCGGTGTGCCGAAGCACTTGCCGCGCCTTGTGCGGCGAGTCGATGTCGCCGTTGGCCACCACCGGAATGCGCAGCGCGGCCTTGACGGCGGCCACGGTGTCGTATTCGGCCAGACCCTTGTAGCCCTGTTCGCGGGTGCGGCCGTGCACCACCACCATGGCCACGCCGGCGTCCTGCGCAGCAAGCGCGATGCGCAGCGCATTGCGTTCGCCGTCGCACCAGCCGGTGCGCATCTTCAGCGTCACCGGCACGCCCTGCGGCGCGCAGGCCGCGACAACGGCCTCGATGATGTGCAGCGCCAAGGGCTCGTCGCGCATCAGCGCCGATCCGGCCCACCGGTTGCACACCTTCTTGGCCGGGCAGCCCATGTTGATGTCGATGATCTGTGCGCCGCGGTCGATGTTGTGGCGCGCGGCCTCGGCCATCATCGGCGCGTCGGTGCCGGCGATCTGCACGGTGATGGGCGCGCGCTCGCCGTCGTGGTTGGCGCGCCTCGAGGTCTTCAGCGAGTCGCGCAACTCGGGGCGGGCGCTGATCATCTCGCTGACCGCGTGCCCGGCGCCGAGGCGCCGGCACAGCTGGCGGAACGGCCGGTCGGTGACGCCCGCCATCGGGGCGACGAACAGGTTGTTCGCGAGCGCGAAGGCGCCGATGTGCATGGCGGGCAGGGGGGATGCGCAAAACGGGAGGCGGAGTATAGCGGCGCGTCCGAGCCCGGCCGCGCGCCGCCGCGGCGCTGCCGATAATGCGAGTCGATGGAAGCCTGGCTGCATTCCCTGTTCGCCGCGCTGGCCTTGCCGCAGTACGGTCTGAGCACGGTGTTCGTGGTCGCGCTGCTGTCGGCCACGCTGCTGCCGATGGGCTCCGAGCCGGTGGTCTTCGGCCTGGTCAAGCTCAACCCGGACCTGTTCTGGCCGGCGGTGCTGGTGGCCACTGCCGGCAACACCATCGGCGGGGCCATCAGCTGGTGGATGGGCTTTGCCGCCGAACGCACCTACGAGCGCATCAAGCACCGCCCGCCGGGCGAGCTGCGGGCCCTGAACTGGCTGCAGCGCTTCGGTCCCAAGGCCTGCCTGCTGAGCTGGCTGCCGGGCGTGGGCGATCCGCTGTGTGCGGTGGCCGGCTGGCTGCGCCTGCCCTTCTGGCCCTGCGTCGGCTACATGGCCATCGGCAAGCTGATGCGCTATGTGACCATGACCGCGGCGCTGCTGTGGGTCTTTCCCGGACGCTTCAGTCCGTGAGTAGCGCGCCGTGACAGGCTGCGCAACAAGGGCTTCCACCGCCCATTGCCGGGACCGCGCCCGCGTGAGAATGCGCGCACGATGAGCGCCACACCTTCCTATGACGCGCTGACGCGGACCTATGCTCGGCTGCACCGTCTGGGACACCTGCAGTCGCTGGCTGGCTGGGACCAGGCGGCGAAGATGCCGCCCAAGGGCAATGCGGCTCGTGCCGCTGCGCTGACCGAGATGGCCGCGCTGTTGCACCGTATGCGCACCGACCCGGCGCTGTCCGACGACATCGCCCGCGCCGAGCAGGAGTCGCTGTCGGAGATGCAGCGCGCCAACCTGCGCGAGATCCGCCGCGACTGGCAGCGCGCCAACGCGCTGCCCGAATCGCTGGTGCAGCGCCGGCAGATGGCCGGCTCGCGCTGCGAACATGCCTGGCGACGGCAGCGCCCGGCCAACGACTGGAACGGCTTCCTCGGCAACTTCCGCGAGGTCGTGGCCATCGCGCGCGAGGAGGCGAAGCTGCTGGCCGATCACTGCGGCGGCTCGCGCTACGACGCGCTGATGGATCGTTTCGAGCCCGGCATGACCAGCGGCACCGTCGACCGCCTGTTCGGCCAGGTGCGTGCCTGGCTGCCGGGGCTGATTGCCCAGGTGCGCGAACGCCAGGCGCGCGAGACGCTGATCCAGCCGGTCGGGCCGTTTCCGGTGGAGGCGCAGCGGCGACTGTGCGAACAGGTGATCGGCCTGCTCGGCTTCGACTTCGAGGCCGGCCGGCTGGACGTGAGCACGCACCCTTTTTGCGGCGGCGTGCCCGAGGACGTGCGCATGACCACGCGCTTTTCCGAACACGACTTCCTCGGCAGTCTGCTCGGCACGGTGCACGAGACCGGCCACGGCCGCTACGAGCAGAACCTGCCGCGCGACTGGCTGGGCCAGCCGGTGGCCGAGGCGCGCTCGATGGCGGTGCACGAAAGCCAGTCACTGAGCTTCGAGATGCAGCTCGGCAGCCATCCCGGCTTCGTCGCCCATCTGGCGCCGATGGTGGTGCAGGCCTTCGGGCCGCAGCCGGCCTTCGAGCCGGGCAACCTGCACCGGCTGATGACCCGCGTCAAGCCGGGGCTGATCCGCGTCGATGCCGACGAGGTTACGTACCCGGCCCACGTCATCCTGCGCTACGAGATCGAGCGGCCGCTGGTCGAAGGCGAGATCGAGGCCGAGGACATCCCGGCGCTATGGGACGGCAAGATGATGGAGCTGCTGGGCGTCGATACCCGCGGCAACTACCGCGACGGCCCGCTGCAGGACGTGCACTGGAGCGACGGCGGATTTGGCTATTTCCCGTGTTACTCGCTGGGGGCCATGTTCGCCGCGCAGTGGTTCGCGGCCATGCGGCGCGCGATGCCGGACCTGGACGCACGCATCGCTGCCGGCGACCTGGGCGTGGTGTTCGACTGGCTGCGCGAGCACATCTGGACGCAGGCCAGCCGCTGGACCACCGACGAACTGGCGCTGCGCGCCAGCGGCGAGACGCTGAACCCGGCGCACTTCAAGGCGCACCTGGAGTCGCGGTATCTTTGACCCCCCCAGGGGGCAATGCCAGCGGCCCGGCTGAGCCGGTTCCGCGGCGTTTGCTCGATCGGGCGGGTGCTTACAGAATGCCGTCGCGGCCAGCGGCTGCGAAGCAGGTCGAGCCCTGTTGGTCCGGACAGATCACCACATAGGTGGCGCGCTTGCCGCAGCCGCTGACGCCGATGGTGTACTCCGCGCGCTCGATGCCGAAGCGGAAGGAGACCGGCTGCAGTGTCTCGCGCGACAGCACTTGCGCAGTGGTGTTCGGGCAGTTGAACTCGAAGGCGGCGCGACGCTGGGCCAGGGCCACGGCCTCGGGCTGGGCTTGGTCGATGAAGGGTGGGCCGGAGGCGCAACCGGCCAACAAAGCGGCGCCCGCCAGAGTCAGGGTCGACAGAATTCGAAGCATCTCAAGCCTCCTTCGCTGCCAATGCTAGCTCTAGCTCAGGCGCCGCGTTCGGCCAGCGCAACGTCCAGGTCGTTGAGCACCTCGTCCAGGCGCTTGAGTGCACGGGCCGCGCGCGTGCGCAGGTGGCGCTTGCGGCCTACCAGGGTGCGGTGGGTGTCGTCGAGCACCGCGTTGTTCAGCGTGATGCCGTGCCGCGCCAGCGTCAGCGACAGCGTGCTGCGCCGCGAGCGCAGGTCGGCGCGCGTGCGCTGGTAGGCGTGCTCGGCCAACGCACGGCGCTGCGCGTAGCCGAAGGTGTTGGCCAGGAACATCTCCGGGTCGCGGTGGTCGGGCTCGAACAGCTCGATGTCGGTGGCCGGATGGCTGCCTTCGTAGCCCTTCAGGCCGAGTTCCAGCCGCGAGTGGATCAGGCTGCGGAAGGTCTGGCTCAGCACCACGGGCAGTCCGCCGTCGACCAGCTGCGGGATGCGCGGGTCGCCGCTGCTGAGAACACGGTGCCGGCGTGCGTGCGTGGCGTCGAACGGCACCAGCGGGTTCAGGCAGAACAGCAGGTCCAGCCCCATGTCGAGCAGCACCGTGGCATGCAGCGTCTTCTTCAGCGCACCGTCGACGTACCAGCGCCCGTCGATGGCCACCGGCGGAAACAGTCCGGGCAGCGCCGCGCTGGCTGCCGCGGCCACCGAGATCGGCACATGGTCCCAGCCGGGCTGGCCGAAGGGTGCGGCCGCGCCGCTGTCCAAGTCGGTGGCCACCAGCACCAGCTTGCGCTGCAGCTTGCGGAAGTCGTTGCTGCGCCCCGGCGCACTGAACACGCGGCGGATCTGCGCCTCCAGCGGCGCATGGCTGAACAGGCCGGTGGGCAGCGCGCGGCCCAGGATCTCGAAGGCCGACAGCAGCGCCCGGCGCTTGAACAGGAAGCGCAGGCTGGCCTGCACGAACAGCCCCGGCAAGGCAGCCGTGCGGCGCGCATATTCGCCCCAGGCCGGGCGGATGAACAGGCCCGGACGGATCAGGTCCTCGCTGGCGCTGTCGTTCTCGATGAAGGCGCTGCACAGCTGCTTCGGCGTCATGCCGTTGGCCAAGCCCGCGGCGATGAAGCCGCCGGCGGACACGCCGACATAGCCGGACAGGTCGTTGAAGTCCACGCCCTCCAGCGATTCCTGCAGCGCGCACAGCGCGCCGATCTCGTAGATCGCCCCCAGCGGGCCGCCACCGGCCAGCGCCAGACCGATGCGCGGGCCGGGCGCGGCGTCGCCCGGCACTTGTTTCGGGCGGGCCACGGTCAGCTGCGGGTCTTGGACGGAGCGCGCCGTGCGCTCTTCTTGACGGCGGCCTTGGCGGGCGCCTTGGCCGGCGTCTTGGCGGGTGCCTTGACCGGCGTGGTCTTCGACAGCCGCGCCACGGCGGCGGCCAACTCGTCGACGCGCTTGATCAGCGCATCGACGTCCTTGGCGGTGGGCACGCCGAGCTTGTTCATGGCCTTGGCCGTGCGCTGCTCGAAGATAGACTCGAGCTTGTCCCAGTGCTGCCCGGCCTTGGCCGTGACGTCGCCGGCCATCGCGCTCATGCGGTCGGTGACCTCGCCGATCTTCTCCTCGGCGGCGGACTGGGTCTTGCGCTGCAGGCTGGCGCCTTCCTTGATCAACGCCTCGAAGACCTTGAGCCGGCCTTCCTGCGCCTTGGCAAAGGCGCCCATGCCGGCCAGCCAGATCTGCTGGGCCGATTCCTTCACGGACTGGGCCAACTGGCTGTCCAGCAGGCCGGTGGGCACGTCGGGCGCCTTCTTATCAATCTTCTTGACCATGTCGTCTCCTGGTTGGCGCGAGGAGCTGACCGGGCCGAAACTCCCGCGCGGGCATCTACTGTAGTGGCAAGCCTGCACTGCGACGGCGGCATTCTCTAGGGCGGCGGCTCTACGCCACTGAGGGAAAGCGCGCAGCGGTGCGGGCGCACGCGGCACGCAAAATCTGGCTCTGCTCTGTGCGGCGGAGCCCGCCCGAAAGGCAGAAGGGACTGGAAGTCCGACATGCGTGTACTGGCTGCGGCCTTGACCCTGAGTGCCCTGGTGGGTTGCGCGACCTTGTCGCGCGACAGTTTCGACGACCGCTTCGGCGCGGCCGACCCGCAGCGCTACGACCAGTCGCTGCCGCCCGCACCCGGCGGCGTCGGCTGGCGCGCCGACGTGCAGCCGATCCTGCAGCGACGCTGCGTCGTCTGCCATGGCTGCTACGACGCGCCCTGCCAGCTGAAGCTGGGCGCGTGGCAAGGGGTGGCGCGCGGCGCCAGCCGCGACAACGTCTACGACACCGAACGCCTGCAGGAGGCCGCGCCGACGCGGCTGTTCGTCGATGCCCAATTGCCATCGCAGTGGCGCGCCAAGGGTTTCTTCCCGGTGCTGAACGAACGCTCACCCACGCCCGAGGCGCAACTGGCCGGCAGCCTGCTGTACCAGACGCTGCTGCTGAAGCAGCGGCACCCGCTGCCGCCCGGGCCGGTGCTGGGCGAGGGCTTCGATTTTTCGCTCGACCGCGCGCAGAGCTGCCCGCGCGTCGAGCAGTTCGAAGCCCATGCGCGGCAGTCGCCGCTGGCAGGCATGCCCTACGGCCTGCCCGGGCTGCAAGCACATGAGCTCGACACGCTGGCGCGCTGGCTGCAGGCCGGCGCCGCCTTCGACGGCGACCTGCCGCTGACGGCCGTGCAACAGCGGCAGCTGCAGGACTGGGAGGCTTTCCTGAACGGGTCCTCGAACAACGAGCGGCGGATGAGCCGCTACCTGTTCGAGCACCTGTTCCTGGGCCACCTGCACTTCGAGGGCGATGCCACCCACCGCGCGTTCCGTCTGGTGCGGTCGAGCACGCCGCCGGGCCAGCCGCTGCAGCTCATCGCGTCGCGCCGGCCGTACGACGACCCCGGCGTCGAGCGCTTCTGGTATCGGCTCGAGCCAGAGCACGAAGTCATCCTGGCCAAGACCCACATGCCCTATGCGCTGAGCCCGGCGCGCATGGACAAGTACCGGCGCTGGTTCCTGGGCGACGAGGTGCGCGTCAGCGAGCTGCCGTCCTATGCGGTCGAGGTGGCGAGCAACCCCTTCGTCGCCTTCCGGCAACTGCCTGTGGACGCGCGCTACCGCTTTCTGCTCGACGAAGCCCAGTTCTTCATCATGAATTTCATCAAGGGCCCGGTGTGCCGCGGGCAGATGGCAGTGGACGTCATCGAGGACCACTTCTGGGTGAGCTTCGCCGATCCCAAGGCCAATGCCGAGGCGATCCAGCGGGACCTGCTGCTGCGCCAGGCCGAGCAGTTGACGCTGCCGGCGGCGCAGGGCAGCGATTCCGGCCTGCTGCTGCCGTGGCTGCGCATGGCGCGCCAGGAGCGCCGCTTCCTGCAGACCAAGAGCGAACTGCTGAGCCAGTCTTTCGCCAGCGGGCCCGCGCGGCTGGACCTGTCGCTGATCTGGGACGGCGACGGCCACAACCGCAATGCGGCGCTGACCATCTTCCGTCACTTCGACAGCGCGTCGGTGGTGCAGGGCTTCGTCGGCGAGCCGCCGAAGACGGCCTGGATCATCGACTATCCGCTGTTCGAGCGCATCTACTACCTGCTGGTGGCCGGCTACGACGTGTTCGGCAATGTCGGCCACCAGCTGAACAGCCGCCTGTACATGGACTTCATGCGCATGGAAGGCGAGTTCAACTTCCTGGTGCTGCTGCCGCAGCGCGTGCGCGAGAGCACCGCGATGTACTGGTACCGGGGTGCCACCGGCGAGGCGCGCGAGTACGTCTACGGCAAGAACGCCTATCTCGATGCCGAGAGTGCCGTGCCCTACCGCAGCCAGGAGCCGCAGCGCGAACTGTTCGAGCTGTTGCGTCGGCGGCAGGCGCCGGTGCTCGACAAGCGCTTCGACCTGGCCGGCGTGCCCGACGCGACACTGCGCGGCGAGCTGCAACGGCTGGCCGAAGTCAAGGGCGCCAGCCTGAGCTGGCTGCCGGAGATGAGCGTGCTGCGCATCGACGCCGCCGGCGCCGCGCCGCGTTACTTCACGTTGTTGCGCAACACCGCGCATGCCAACGTGGCGCACCTGGCGCGCGAGAAGGCCGAACTGCGGCCCGATGAAAACACGCTGACGGTGGTGCCGGGCTTCATCGGCGCGTACCCGAACGCGATCTATCACGCGACGGTGGCCGATCTTCGCGCACTGCGCGTGGCCATCGCCGGCCTGGCCTCTGAGGCCGACTACCGCAAGCTGGCGGACCGCTTTGTCGTGCGGCGGACCGACCCCCGGTTCTGGGCCGCCAGCGACGCGATGCACGACGCCTATCAACTGCAGGTGCCGCTGGAGGCCGGGCTGTTCGACTACAACCGGCTGCAGAACCGCTGAGGCTCGCGTGCTTTGCGCTGGGCTGATTGCGGCGCATAGCGGCCGTTGACTGCGCGAGAAGAACCTTCACCGCGGAGGCGCCGAGAACGCAGAGCAACGCAGGGTAAGACCTGGCAATGGGTCTTCTCTGCGACCCTCTGTGTCTCTGCGGAAAGAATGGCTCGCGTCGGGCCGCCACGTGCGGTCAGCAGTCCGAGCCCACCAAGATCAACCGTCGCTGGCCACCCTCAGCACCAGCTTGCCGAAGTTCTCGCCAGCGAACAACTTGTTCAGCGTCTGAGGAAATGCGGCCACGCCGCCGTCGACGATGTCTTCCCTGGTTATCAGCCGACCGTCCTTGACATAGCCGGCGAGCTCGGCAATCGCCTGGGGAAAGCGATCGGTGTAGTCGAAGATGACGAAGCCCTCCATGCGTGCGCGGTGGACCAGCAGTGACATGTAGTTCTTCGGCCCCTGCACGGCGCTCAGGTTGTTGTACTGGCTGATCGCGCCGCAGATCACGATGCGCGCCTTCGGCGCCAGCCTGGCCAGCACATGGTCGAGGATCTCGCCGCCGACGTTGTCGAAGTAGATGTCCACGCCCTTCGGACAATGCTGCTTCAGGCCTTCGCGCACCGAGCCGCCCTTGTAGTCGATGCAGGCGTCGAAGCCCAGTTCCTTGACCACCCAGTCGCACTTGGCGTGGCCACCGGCGATGCCGACCGCCCGCATGCCCCAGATCCTGGCCAGTTGGCCCACCGTCTGCCCCACGGCGCCGGCTGCGCCGGACACCACCAGCGTCTGGCCCGGTTGCGGCAGGCCCACGTCCTTCAGGCCGAAGTACGCGGTCAGTCCCGGCATGCTGTAGACGTTGAGCCATTGCGCCGGCGTGCCCAGGCGCAGGTCGATCTTCTGCAGGCCGCGGCTGCCGGGCATGCCGGCCGCGGACTGGCAGTACTCCTGCACGCCAAGCAGGCCGCTGACGAGGTCGCCGGGCTCGAAGGCCGGGTCCTTCGAGACCACCACGCGGCCGATGCCGCCGGCGCGCATGACCTCGCCGATGCCCACCGGCGGGATGTAGCTCCTGCCGTCGTTGAGCCAGCCGCGCATCGCCGGGTCCAGCGACAGCATCAGCGTCTTCACCAGCACCTGGCCGTCGGCCGGCTCGACCACCGGCTCCTCGGTGAACTGCCAGTTCTGCGCCGTGGTCATGCCCGTCGGGCGCGAGGCCAGGCGCACCTGGCGGTTGACGAGGGAACTCAGCGTGCTGCTCATGGCCGGGCCTTTCGATGCAAGGGGTGGGGCGGGCAACGCCCGCCGCGGGAGTGCATGGTACGGCCGGGGCGCACCCTGGCTACTGCGCCTTGCTGATGGCGGTGACGGTGTAGTTGCCGCCGACCTTGGCGGCGTCGAACTTCACCTTGTCGCCGACGGCCACGCGGTCGAGCAGCGCCGGGCTGCCGACGCGGAAGACCATCGTCATCGGCGGCATGTCCAGCGCCTTCAGTTCGCCATGGCGCAGCGTGAGCTTGCCCTGCGCCTTGTCGATCTTCAGCACTTCGCCATCGTAGGCTTGGGCCTGCACGGCCAGCGCGGCCAGCGCCAGGGCGGCGGCGGTGATCCAGTTCTTCATCGGTCGAGTCTCCTTGTCAGGACTTGTAGCTTGCATAAACGCGGCTGCTGCCGTCGCGGTGCACCAAGAGCACATCGTAGGGGTCGAGCCGGCCGCCGTACTCGGGCCCGTCCATGCCCGGCGAGCCCACCGGCATGCCGGGCACGGCGATGCCGATGGCATCGGGCTTCTCGGCCAGCAGGCGGCGGATCTCGCGCACCGGCACATGGCCTTCGACCACGTAGCCGCCGATGCGCGCGGTGTGGCAGGAGCCGTAGCGCGCCGGCAGGCCGAAGCGGGCGCGCGCGGCGTTGTTGCCCTCGTCGAAGGTCTGCACCTTGAAGCCTTCGCGCTGCAGGATGGCGATCCAGTCCTTGCAGCAGCCGCAACTGGGCGACTTCCAGACCTCCATCGGCGGCACCGGCGCGGCCCGTGCGGGCCAGACGGTCGCGGCCGCCAGGGCAACGGAAACGCCGGCGAAGCGGCGACGGGACAGGGTTCGAGTCTTCATGGGTTTGGCTCCTTCACGTGAAATCGGGCCTTCATGCCGGCCTCCCAGTGGCCAGCCACCAGGCAGCCGGCGAGAAATTCGCCGGGCTGGTCGAAGGTCCAGGTGATGCGCTGCGACTTGCCCGGCGCCACATGCGCCATGTAGGGCTCGTCGTGCTCCATGCTGGGGTGCCTTTTCATCAGCTCGGCGTGCTCCTGCAAGGCCGCCGGCGTGCCGATGACGAACTCGTGCATCAGCTTGCCGGCGTTGTGCACGACGAAGGTGACGGTCTCGCCGCGCTCCAGCGTCAGCTGCGCGGGGTCGAAGCGCATCGCATCGCTCATCGTCACGCGCACCGTGCGCGTGGCCTTCTTCGGATCACCCTGGCGGCCCCAGGGGTGCTGCTCGATCGAGATCGTCACAGCCGCCTTCGCCGCGCCATGGGCCTCGCCATGCGCCCAGGCGGCCGGCGGAAGCAGCAGGCCGATCAGCAGCAGGCAGGGATGACTCTTCAATGCTTGTGCCCTCCGCGGGGTTTGACGGCGCGCCAAGGCGCGCCGGGGTGGTGGTGCACTTCGGTGCCGTCGGTGTTGGAGGTCGGCGCGCGCTGCGGGTTCATCGACTCGCCGCTCCATTCGTAGGCCACGCTGCCCTTGGGGTGCGCATACCAGCCCGGGTCGCGGTAGTCGTCGCGCGCCAGATCCTCGCGCACCTTGATCACCGTGAACATGCCCCCCATCTCCAGCGGCCCCATCGGGCCCTGGCCGGTCATCATCGGCAGCGTGTTGTCGGGCAGCGGCATCTCCATCTCGCCCATGTCGGCCATGCCGCGCTCGCCCATCACCATGTAGTCGGGCACCAGCTTCTGGATCTTGTGCACCACGTCGCGGTGGTCCACGCCGATCATCGTCGGCACGTCGTGGCCCATCGCGTTCATCGTGTGGTGACTCTTGTGGCAATGGAAGGCCCAGTCGCCGGGCTCGGTGGCGCTAAATTCCAGCGCACGCATCTGGCCCACCGCGATGTCGGCCGTGACCTCGGGCCAGCGCGAGGCCGGGTTGGTCCAGCCGCCGTCGGTGCCGGCGACGACGAACTCATGGCCGTGCATGTGGATCGGGTGGTTGGTCATCGTCAGGTTGCCCACGCGGATGCGCACGCGGTCGCCCAGCCGCACGGCCAGGCTGTCGATGCCGGGAAAGACGCGGCTGTTCCAGCACCACAGGTTGAAGTCGAGCATGGTCATGATCTTCGGCGTGGCGCTGCCGGGCTCGATGTCGAAGGCGTTGAGCAGGAAGCAGAAGTCGCGGTCGGCCTCGCTGTAGCCGGGGGTGCGCCTCGGGTCCTTCGGGTGGGTGATCCAGAAACCCATCATGCCCATCGCCATCTGCACCATCTCGTCGGCATGCGGGTGGTACATGAAGGTGCCGCTGCGCCGCGCCTCGAACTCATAGACGAAGGTCTTGCCCGCCGGAATCTGCGGCTGCGTCAGCCCGCCGACGCCGTCCATGCCGCTGGGCAGGCGCTGGCCATGCCAGTGCACGGCCGTGTGCTCGGGCAGCTTGTTGGTGACGAACAGGCGCACGCGGTCGCCTTCCACCACTTCGATGGTCGGGCCCGGCGAGCTGCCGTTGTAGCCCCACAGCTGCGCCGTCATGCCCGGCGCCAGCTCCCTGAGCACCGGCTCGGCGACGAGGTGGAATTCCTTCCAGCCGGCCTTCATGCGCCAGGGCAGCGTCCAGCCGTTGAGCGTGACCACCGGCCGGTAGGGCCGGCCGCTGCCCGGATGGAGCGGCGGTGCCATGGTCGTCGGCGGCGGCGCCGTCGCCACCTCGGGCAGCGCGGCCATGGCGCTGCGGCCGACGGCGGCGGCGCCGACCAGCGCCGCGCCGCCGAGAAAGTGTCTTCTCGAGCTCATCTCAATGTCCCTTCGGCTCGGCCGCGGTGGCGCCGGCATTGGCCAGCGGCGTGGCCTGCGATGGCGCGCCGACGATGGCGGCATTCAACGCCGCATCGGCCAGCCAGAAATCGCGCTGCGCCTCGATCGCGGCAATCACCGCGCCGACCTGGGCGCGTGCATCGGCCAGCAGCTCGAACACGCCGACCAGCATGCCGTTGTACTTGAGCAGCATCTCGTCGGTGATCGTGCGCTTCAGCGGCACCACCTCGTCTCGCTGGTAGCGGGCCAGGTCGAGGGCGCTGCGGTACAGCACGTAGCGCTCGCGCAGCACCGAGCCGGCGTCGATGCGCGCCTGCTCGAAGCGTCGCTGCGCCGCCAGCAGCTTGGCCGACGAGGCCTGGCGCAGTGCGATGCCGGGGTCCAGCAGCGGCAGCACGATGCCGGCCTCGAAGCCGCGGCCGCGTTCACCACCGGGGCCGAGTTCGCGCACAGCCGCCAGCTCGATGTCGAACAGCTGCACCGTCTCCAGCCCCATCGCGCGCTGCGCCGCGCCGACCTGGGCGCGCGCCAGCAGCAGGTCCAGCCGCTCGTCCATCGCGCGCTGCGCCACCTCGTTGCCGGCGCGGGCCGCGGCCGGCAGATCGGGCAGGCGCTCGGGCAGTTGCAGCCGTTCGGCATCGGCGGCATCCAGGCCGAGCTTGCGCACCAGCGCTTCGCGTTCGACCGTGGCCTGGGCCATCGCGCGCGCCAGCTGCGTCGTGGCCTCGGCCAGAAAGGCCTGCTCTCGCGCGCGCTGCAGCCGGCTGAAGTTGCCCACCGCCTGCATGCGCCGCGCCAGTTCGGCGCTGGCCGCGGCCGCGTCCTGCACCTGGCGGTGGTAGACCACCAGCTGCTGCGCCGCCACCGCCCGCACCCAGGCGGCGCGTACCTCGGCGTTGTGCGCCAGCACCTCGCGCGCCAGCTGCAGGCGCAGCGCCTGCACTTCGCCGGCGGCGATGTCGCTGCGCCAGGGCCAGGTCAGCAGCTCGGTCAGGCCGATGCCGAGGAAGCGGCTGATGTCGACCTCGCCTCCGGTGACCACGCGCTCGAACAGGAAGAAGGGGTTCGGCGGCGCGCCGCGTTGCGCCGCCGCCGCCTGCGCGCGCCAGCCTTCGGCCAGCAGCGCCTGCAGCGCGGGGCTCTGCGCCAGTGCCAGCTGCAGCGCGGCGTTTTCGCTCAAGGGGTCGGCGAGCAGCCGTTCGCGCAGCGCGTCGCCGGCCGCCGTGTCGGCCCGCAGCTGCGGCGCCTGGGCATCGACGCGCTGCGACCAGTCGCGCGCCACCTCGATGGCCTGTTCGCGTTCGACGCTGGCGCAGCCGGCCAGCACTGCGGCCAGCAGCAGCGCCAGCGCTTGTGCCCGCTTTGGCAGCGCGTCCATCATGGCCGGGCCCCGTCGGCCTTGGGTGCGGCGGCCGGCGTGTCGGCTTGCGGCGTGGGCGGAGGCCGGCGCCAGTGGCCGGCATGGCCTTGCAGCGCGCCAACCAGCGCATTGCTGCGCGCCCATTCGATGCTCGGCGCATCGGCCAGCAGCGGCACGCCGGCAAAGGCCGACACATAGCTCAGCGGCAGGTGTGGCAATCGCGCATCGGCATCAGCGGCGTGCGCCGCGGCTGGAAGCAGCATGGCTCCAGCAATCAGGAGGATCAGGTGTTTCATGGACGCCCTGGTTCGCATGCGATCCGTCG
>Ga0316627_100000202_pt1 | contig 14121 bp, 10 predicted proteins | sample OWC_Aug_M2_C1_D1_FD_207653 | JGI IMG/M metagenome (GOLD analysis project Ga0316627, IMG submission 207653) | Wetland soil microbial communities from Old Woman Creek delta, Ohio, United States - OWC_Aug_M2_C1_D1_C | ecosystem: Environmental > Terrestrial > Soil > Wetlands | place: USA: Ohio...
GCCTCACGGGTCAGTACCTCGAGCAGATCGGACGCCGCATCCTGGGCGGCGTGCTCGGCGGCGTGCTGGGCGGCATGGGCCGCTCGATCGGCCGCCAGGCGGCAAGCTCCGGCATGGCGTTCGCGACCACCTGGGCAGTCGGCCAGGTCGCGAAGCAGTACTACGGCGGCGGTCGCAAGCTCGATGCCGACAAGCTCAAGGCCGCGTTCCAGCCCCTGCTCTCGCAGGGCCGTACGATGATCGCAACCTACGCGCCGCAGATCGAGGAGCGTGCGCGCTCGATCGACCTGAAGCAGCTGCCGTCGATCATCGGCAAGGTGTAGTCGGTGCGGCGCGCCGCACCAGCAGCCTGAACGCGACGAACGAGAGCGTGCCCGCGGCGACGACCGCGCTCGCCATCGGCCGCGTGCTGCCGTCGAACGCGAAGCCGACGACCAGCGCGACGCTCGCCGCGATCACGAACTGGATGAACGACATCAGCGACGCGGCGCTGCCCGCGATGTCCGGGTAGGGCGTGAGCGCTCCGGCGGTCGCCTGCGGCACGGTGCCCATGTAGGCCGCCATGAACACGAACATCGGCGCGGCGACCGCCAGCGGCTCACGGACACCGAGCCACGCGAGCGCCGCCATCGTCGCACCCGCGGCGAACAATACGCCGGTGCTCGCCCCGATCAGGCGTTCGAGGCCGATGCGCGGCAGCGCGCGGCGCGCGAGCGCGGTCCCGGCGAACACGCCGAGGCTGACGAGCCCCAAGTACACGCTGTACGACCGCTCGCTCTCGCCCATCGCGTCGACGAACACGAACGCGCTGCCGGCGAGAAATGCGAACAGTCCCGACCACGCCCCCGCAATCGTCAGCACGAAGCCAACGTAGCGCCGCGACGCGAGCACACGTCGCCAGTTGCCAAGCATGATCCGCGGGTCGAGCGCCGTCGGGTCGGGCTCGCGCAGCGTCTCCGGCAGTCCGAAGCGCACCGCGAGCCACAGCAGCACGCCGTAGAGCGTGACGAAGCCGAAGTTCGAGCGCCAGCCGAAGCGGACGTGAAGCTCCGCCCCCACGATCGGCGCGACCACCGGCGCGATGCCGAGCACCAGCATCATCGTCGAGAGCATGCGCGCCGCCCGTTCGCCCGCGTGCAGGTCGCGCACCACCGCGCGCGGCACGACCGCGACGGCCGCCATCCCCAGCGCTTGCGCGAACCGCGCCGCGATCAGCGTGCCGACGTCCTGTGCGAGTGCGCATGCCACCGACGCCAGCGCGTACACGACGAGCGCCCACAGCAACGCCGGCCGCCGCCCGAAGCGGTCCGAGATCGGTCCGGCGAAGAGCTGCGCCACGCCCCAGCCGAACATGTACACGGAGATCGTGAGCTGCACCTGATCGGCGGTGGCGCCGAGCGCACCCGTCATCGACGGCAGTGACGGCAGGTAGATGTCCATCGACAGCGGCGCGATCGCCACCAGGGCGCCGAGAAGCATCGTCATGCCGTGGCGGTCGGGCTTCAGCACGGACGCACACCTTGGCGCCGGTTGCCGCCGCGCCCGTTCCGGGCCGACTCCACGCGCCGCACCGGGATTAGAATCAACCTGCACGCCGAAATCAAACGAGCGCCGCGCCATGCGGCGCCCAACATACGCCCGAGGATCCCGCCATGCCGCAAGACGCCGTCCCCGTCCGCTCCAGGCCGCCGTTCCGCGCCGACCACGTCGGCAGCTTCCTGCGCCCGAAAGCGCTGCTGGACGCGCGCGAGGCGCGCCGCACCGGCTCGATCGACGACACCGCGCTGCGCACGGTCGAGGACGCCGCGATCCGCGACATCGTGCGCTTCCAGGAGGACCTCGGCCTTCGCGGCATCACGGACGGCGAGTTCCGCCGCACCTATTTCCACATCGACTTCCTGACACAGCTCGAAGGCGTGGAGACGAAAGGCGGCATCCAGGTCAAGTTCCACAGCAATACGGGGGACGTCGACTTCGCTCCGCCGGTGATGCAGGTGACCGGCAAGGTGCGGCACGTGAAGGACATCCAGCGCGCGGACTTCGACTTCCTGAAGTCGGTGGCGACGCGCACGCCGAAGGTGACGATCCCCTCCCCCACGATGCTGCACTTCCGCGGCGGCCGGGCGGCGATCTCGCGTGAAGCATACCCCGACCTCGAGGTCTTCTACGCCGACGTGGCGCAAGCCTATCGCGAGGAACTCGCCGCGCTCGGTCGTGCGGGATGCACCTACGTGCAGCTCGACGACACCAACCTCGCCTACCTCTGCGACGAGAAGATGCGCGAGGGCGCGCGTGCCCGCGGCGACGATCCCAACGAGCTGCCGCGCCGCTACGCCGCGCTGATCAATGCCGCGATCCGCGACCGCCCGGCCGGGATGACCGTCTGCACCCACCTCTGCCGCGGCAACTTCAAGAGCGCGTGGGCGGCCGAGGGTGGCTACGAGCCCGTCGCCGAGGTGCTGTTCAACGAGCTTGCCGTCGACGGCTACTTCCTCGAGTACGACGACGCGCGCTCGGGCGACTTCGCGCCGCTGCGCTTCGTGCCGAAGGGCAAGACGGTGGTGCTGGGCCTGGTCAGCACCAAGCTCGACCGCATGGAGACGAAGGACGAGCTGAAGCGCCGCATCGACGAAGCCGCGAAGTTCGCTCCGCTCGACCAGCTGTGCATTTCCCCGCAGTGCGGCTTCTCCAGCACCGTCCACGGCAACGAGATACACGTCGAAACGCAGGCCGCGAAGATCCGGCTGTGCGTGGACGTCGCGCGCGACGTGTGGGGCACGGTCTGAGCCGGGCGTACACGCGATGATCGATCCGAAGGCGCTGTCGATCGGCCTCGTCGGCTACGGCGAGGTGGGCAAGATCCTTGCGACGGCGCTCGTCGCGCGCGGCGTCGCATGGGTGGGCACGTGGGACATCCTGCTGCCCGACCCCGCTGCCGGACCGGCGATGCACGCGCATGCCGAAGCCGTCCGGGTCGTACCCGCCACCTCGCTCCCCGACCTGCTCTCGCGCGCCGACGTCGTGATCTCGGCGGTGACCGCCTCGCAGGCCGTCGCGGTCGCGCGCGCGGCAGTCCCGTCGATCCGGCCCGGCACGTGGTTCGTCGACCTCAACTCGGCCTCGCCCGGCGCGAAGCGCGAGATGAGCGCGCTGATCGACGGCGCGGGCGGACGCTTCGTCGAGTCCGCAGTGATGACCTCCATACCGCCCTACGGCATCAAGGTGCCGATGCTGCTCGGCGGCGCGCACGCCGCCGAGTTGCGCGACCTGCTCGCGCCGCTCGGCTTCGCGATGGAGGTCGCATCGAACGACGTCGGCGTCGCGTCAGCGATCAAGATGTGCCGCAGCGTGATGATCAAGGGTCTCGAGGCGCTGGTCACCGAGAGCTTCACCGCGGCGCGTGCCTACGGCGTCGAGGACCGCGTGCTCGCCTCGCTGCACGAGACCTTTCCCACGCTCGATTGGGATACGCTGGGCTCGTACCTGATGAGCCGCTCGGCGCTGCACGGCAAGCGCCGTGCCGAGGAGATGCGCGAGGTGGCCGTCACGGTACGCGAGGCCGGCCTGGCGCCCCTGATGGCGAGCGCCATTGCCGAGCGGCAGGACTGGATGGGCAGGCAGAAGGGACCGCTCGGCCTCGACAAGCTCGGCAAGGATGCGAACTGGCGCGAATACGCGGACAAGCTACTCGAGAGCCGTCACAAGCTGGGCGAAACGAAGTCGTCGTAAGGAAGATCGGGAGCCGTCGTACCTGCGCCGGTTCGGCGCCGATCATCTCCGGCGGACAGGCACTTTCGCGGCCGCGTTCAGGGCCGCGGAGCGCGAAGTGCTGCGCCTGCTGGCCGAGCGGCTTGCACCAGGGAGACTGCCGTCCCTCGCTGCATCAGCCCGAAGGCCGTCGAAACCGACCGCAGCCGCCTGATGCAAGAACTCGGCATCGACACCATCCCCGGGCTGGTGCGCTTCGCGGTTCGGTTCGGCCAAATCCCGCCGTGCACCAGAGATCCCTTCGCATTCGCGCGGCGTCAGGCAATTCCTTACGCAAACTGCCTGACTTTCTGTTCGCTGCACCGCGGGATAGAGTCCGCGCCGGCCCGCGCTCGTCGTCTCCTCCCCGCCGATGGATTGGGGCCGATCCCGTGGACCGCACACGACGCACAGGAACCCCTGATGACCACCACGCTTCGAAACGGTGCGATGCGCCTCCTCGCCGCCGCGGCACTCCTGCTCGCAGCTCCCGCCGCACTGGCCGACTACACGGTACGTTGCGGCAGCGAGCACCACCGCCGCCACGTCTGTGCGCTCTACGACCCCGGTGTCGTCACCCTCGAGCGGAAGATCTCCGGCGCCAGTTGCACGGAAGGGCGCAGCTGGGGCTACGACGATCGCTCGATCTGGGTCGACGACGGCTGCGAAGCGGACTTTCGCGTGCAGACGTCGGCGCGTCGTCACGAGTACGGTGAACCGTCCGGGACACCGCCGGAGATCATCATGGGAAGCAATCGCGAGGGCGAGGTGATCTTCAAGAACAACTGCGTCGTCTACTACGACGCGCAGGGCCGGCGCACCAACAAGCTGTCGGCGTGCAGCAGTGGCCAGGTGCGGCGCGCAGACGAGGCAATGGCCGCCCACCGACGCGAACAGGGCATCGGCGGCGACTATGCCGACGGCCTCGCCGGCGGCGCGGACTTCTGGCGCGTCCAGGGTGTGTCGGGCCATGTGAGTGGCAACCGGCTCCCTGTCCACGTCGCGCCGGCGCGCAGCTCGAATCTGGTGATCAGCCTCCAAGAGGGCGAAGTTGTGCGCAACCGCGGCTGCGAGATGCACGGCGGCGAGCGCTGGTGCCGCGTCGAGCCGCGCGACGATTCGCGCCGCAGCGGCTGGGTCCTCGGCCAGTACCTGCGCGAGTACTGACATGCGACGATCGGTGCGTTGATCGATGGAGCGGGGCGATCCGCGCCGCGACTTCCGGCGTTACGTGGCCGGTCACTGGCTCGACGCGGCGAAGAGTCCCGGTAACACGGTGCGGACCTCCAGCCTAGACGTGCTGTCCAAGGGTGTCGGACGACAACAACCGGCGCTCCACGACGAGGCCTCCAAAGCGAGCGTCACGGCCCCCAAGGGGACGCCGTTGCAGCAGGTGGGTGACTTCTACGCGTCGGCCATGGACGTGCAGCGGCTGACCGAGCTGGGCGTGGCGCGACTCCAGCCCGAACTCGACCGCAACCCGAAGATCGGCGATGCGAAGACGACCATCCGCGGTCACGTCGCCCGCTCGTGCATCGACAGCCTTGACGAATCCGACTCCGCGCGATCGCTCCGCGAGACCGTTAACATCTATCGTGAAAGCTGGGCGGTTGGCTTGAGCTTGCAGTACTGACACCAAGTTTCCGCGCGCGGTGGAGCGCCGGGCGCGGGCGGGCCTTCATCGCAGGGCGGCAATCAAGGACAAAGGAACAGCATGCACAAACCATCCTGCAACATCGCGCTCGCGGCCGGTATCGGGCTGCTGGTTGCCCTCGCGGGGTCGGCGGACGCGCAGACGACCGCGGGGGGGGCGCCGCCGGCGAAGCCGACCGTGCTCGAGAACTTCGGCTTTCCGTACGGCTTCTCGGTCGAGACGATGGATCGCAAGGCGGATCCGCGGAAGGACTTTCGCCGTTACGCGGCCGGCCCCTGGATGGACGCGGCGATCATTCCTTCCGACACCGTGCGCATTTCCAGCATCGACGTGCTTGGCAAGCGCGTGGAAATCCAGGTCGGGGCGGTCCTCGACGACGCGGCGCGCGCGAGCACGACGGCTGCCAAGGGCAGCCCCGCTCAACAGGTCGGCGACTTCTACACGGCGGGCATGGATGAGAAGCGCCTGACCGAACTCGGCGCGACGCCGATCAAGCCCGAGTTCGATCGCATCGGGGCCGCCGATGGAAGAAAGGGGCTGACCGAGACGCTTGCGCGCATCTCAATCGTCACCAACGACGCCGTGCTCTTCGGGCCCGTCGTGAGCACCGACAACAACGATCGCGAGCGCTATGCCGTGTTCGTGGTCGACGCGGACCTTCCGCTCGGCCTCGACAATTACTTGAAGCCGGAGAACCAGAAGATCCGCGATGCGTATGCGAAGCGGATCGCCGACTCGCTGGTGATCGCCGGCAGCGCGCCGGAGGAGGCGAACGCAAGCGCGGCGAAGATCCTGGCCATCGAGACGCGCATCGCGGGGAAAAAACTCACGCCGGTCGAGAAGCGCGACCCCGCGAAGCGTTTCGCGACGATGCGCTACGACGAGGTCAAGGCGATGCTCGGCAACGTGGACCTCGACGCGTACTTCACGGCGATGGGCTTACCCACCGGCGGCGTCATCACGCTCCAGGAGAAGGACGCGATGCGCGAGCGCAACGCGCTGCTCGCCGAGCTGCCGCCGGCCGACCTCAAGGCTTATCTGCGGTGGGAACTGCTGCGCCGGATGTCCGCCTACCTGACGCCAGCATTCATCGGACCCAACAAGGCATTCACGGAGGCGCTGTACGGCAAGGTCGACATTCCACCGCGAAACCGCCTGGTCGCGGTCGAGGTGGCGAACGCGCTGGGACATCCGCTGGGACAGCTCTACGTCGCGAAGAACTTCTCGCCCGACACGCGCAAGGCCGCGGAAGAGCTGGTGCAGCTGGTCAAAGCCGAGTTCCGTGGACGAATCGCAAAGAATACGTGGCTGTCGCCGGCAACGCGCCGCGAGGCGCTCGCCAAGATCGACGCGATGAAGGTCCGCGTCGGCTATCCGACGGAGTGGATCGATTACACGGGTGTGGACATTCGTCGCGACGACTACTTCGGTAACGTGGTGCGTCTCAATGAGTTCAAGTTGCGGCGCGATGTTGCGCGCCTAGGGAAACCGGTAAAGGTAGACACGTTCGTCATCCCATCATCGACGCTCCCCACGGTCATCAACGCGGCCTACCAGCCGTCGAGCAACAGCATCGAGATTCCGGCCGCGTTCCTGCAGCCGCCCTTCTACGACCCGAAAGCCGACGCGGCCGTCAACTTCTGCGCGTTGGGCGCCGTCATCGGCCACGAGTTCACGCACGGTTTCGATTCGATGGGCCGGCTCTACGATGCGAAGGGCAACATCCGCGACTGGTGGACGCCTGCCGATGCGAAGCACTTCGCCGCCGAGGCGCAGAAGCTCGTGAAGCAGGCGGCCGCGGTCGAGGTGCTCCCGGGCCTGCACATCAACGGCGAGCTGTCCGTGGGCGAGAACCTGGCCGACGTCGGCGGCGTCTCCCTTGCGTACGCCGCGCTTCAGCGCCATCTGCGCAGCCATCCGAAGGACAACCGCAAGATCGACGGCTTCACGCCGGCGCAGCGCTGCTACCTCACTTGGGGACAGGTGTGGGCCGACAAGTCCAATGAGGGCTGGCTGAAGCAGGTGCTGCCCGTCGACGGGCACCCGCCCGGCGTCTACCGGATGATCGCGCCCTCGCAGCACGAGAAGAGCTTCTATGAGGCGTTCGGCATCCGCGCCGGCGATCCCATGTGGCTCGACCCCAAGAAGCGCGTCGCGATCTGGTGACGCGATTCGGGGACAAACAGCAACTCGCATGAAGAGATAACCATGGACATCATCGTTACGCTGGTCGTTGGCCTGATTGTCGGCGCAATCGCAAAGTTCCTGATGCCCGGCAACGATCCCGGTGGCTGGATCATGACCATCGTGCTCGGCATCGCCGGTTCGTTCGTCGGCAGTCTAATCGCCGGGGCGTTTGGCATGGTGGCGCCCGTGGGCTGGATCGGTTCGATCCTGGGCGCCATGCTGCTGCTGTTCATCTACCGGCTGGTCAAGAAGAGCTGATTGCGGCTGATACCGCACCTGCCGCTGTTCGCCTGCGCCGCGATGCGACTTCCACGGCGCGATCGGGTTCGCGGCGCGAGCTTTTCCGAAGGAAGCGCGGAGTGACGATCATGAAGTCAGGCGTTCGCCGCGGATCGGTGACATACCGATACGCGGCGATGGCGCTCGCGCTCCTCGGCCACCTCGCCTCGGCGGTGGCCCAGGCGCCGGCGTTGCCGGGCACGCCGGCCGGCAACGCGGCGCGCACCCCGCTGACGCTTGAGGAGGCCATGGCGCTGGCCAAGCCGGAGTCGTTCGGAACTTCGGTGTTCTCCGCCTGGTGGACCGCCGATGGTCGCCAGCTTGTCTACCAGCAGATGCGCCCCGGCTTGCCCGCGCCGGCGAGCTATAGCGTCGCCCCGGCCGACGGCAGCGTCCGGCCGCTCGATGCAGCGGCGGCAGCGCGCGTCGATCCCGAGGAACGCAGCGTCGATGCCGCCGGGCGGCGCATCGTCTTTGCCCGCGACGGCATTGTGTTGCGCGCGCTGCCGGACGGCGAGGGCCTGCGCCTGACGAGCGATGCGCAGGATCGCGATCCGCGCTTTGCTGCCGACGGCCAGCAGGTCTACTTCCGCCGTGGCGCCGATTGGTGGGCGGTGCCCGCCGGCGGCAACGCGGCGGCGAAGCCCTTGCTGCAACCTCGCGGCGAACTGCCGCCACCAGCCAACCGCCCTGGCGCGAACGACGCCGGCGCCGCGGTCTACCTCGATCCGCAGGTCGTCGTCAGCAACAGCTGGCTGTCCCCCGATGGCCGCCATGCACTGGTGGCGACCAAGCCCAAGGGCTACGACGCCGGGCGCGTGGCGCAGATGCCGAAATACATCACGGCCAGCGGCTATCCGGAGATGGAGGACCTGCTGCCGTACATCGGCCGCAATCCGGATCCGCCGCAGGCGCTGTGGCTGGTCGATGTCGCGGGCCAGCGGGCGCAGCGGGTGGACGTGGCAACGCTCACCGGCATCGGCACCGACCCGTTGGCCGATCTGCGTGCGGCACGCAAACTGCCGGCGCTGGTCGGGCCCCGGTCGTTTGCGGTGGCAGGTGCTCAGTGGTCGCCGGACGGGCGACAGGTCGTGGTTCAGATCGCCACTCCAGACCGGCGCGATATCTGGCTGGCGGGCGTCGACGCGGACTCCGGCAAGCTCGCGCAGCGCGACCACCAAGTGGGGTTGGCGTTGATTCCGGCGGGTTTCGGCTTTCTGCCCGACGGCCGGCTGTGGTTCCAGTCCGAGACGGGCGGCTTCTTTGGTCTGTATCTCAACGACGGCCGCAACACCCGCGCCGTGGTCAACGGTCCCTTCGAGATCGGCTTCGATTCGGTGCAATGGTCGCCCGACGGCCGGCACGCCTACTTTACGTGCAACCGCCGCCAGCCGACGCACTGGGAGGTCTGCCGCGTCGATGCCGACGGCAGCGGTTTGCGTGAGTTGACGGTGCTCGACGGTGGCGTCGGCTCGCAGGTGTTCTTCGATGTCATCCGCCTGTCGCCGGATGGCCGGCAGCTGGCGGTGCGCCATTCAGCGCCGCTGCTGCCGCTGCAACTTTCGCTGGTCGATGCCGAAACCGGCGCGACCCGCCGCGTCACCGACACGCGCGGCGAGGCGATGAAAGCCCAGGTCGCGCAGCTCGTCGAGCCGCGTTTCGTGGCCATCCCGTCGCGTCACTTCAAGGGGCAGCTCTGGGCCAAGCTGCACCGGCCGGACACGCTGGACCCCGCGCGCCGCTATCCGCTGGTGCTGATCCTGCACGGCGGCAACACGGTGCAGGGCGCCAGCCCGCGCGTCGCCAGCCCGCGCGAGGCCCTGTTCGCGCAGTTCCTCGTCGCTCAGGGCTATCTGGTGCTCGAGATCGACTACCGCGGCTCGATCGGCTACGGCCGGGACTTTCGCGAATCGGTGTATCGGCGTCTGGGACTGGCAGAGGTCGAGGATTTCCGCGACGCCGTGGACTACATGGTGGCGCAGCATCAGGTCGGCCGCGACCAGGTCGGCGCCTATGGTTGCAGCTATGGCGGCTATCTCGCCTACATGGCCGCGTTCCTGGCGCCCGACGTCTTCAAGGCGGTGGCCTCGGCCAGCGGCTGGAGCGACTTCACCGCAACGTTCAACAGCAACCCGGGCACCTTCCTCGACACGCCTGTGCTCAATCCAGACACCTTTGCCGCCTCGTCGGCCACCACGCATGCGCACAAGCTGGCCACGCAGTTGCTGATCCTGCACCCGATGGATGACCGGGCGGTGGCCTACGAGCACGCGGTGCGGGTCGTCCAGAAACTGCTCGATGCCGGCAAGCAGAGCTGGGACTTCGTGACCTATCCGGCCGGCGAACACTGTTTCAGCGACCGGCCCGACTACGGCGCCGATGCCTACCGGCGGACATTCCAGGTGTTCGAGCGGCACCTCAAGCCCTGAAAGTGGCGCCAACTCCGGAGCAATTCACCGCGTCCCGCAACTGCGGGCAACCCCGGCCGGCAGCGCGGTCCTGACTTGCGTGCATTCAAGAGTGGCGTTGGTTCGATGCGTACGGTGCTGAATTTCTTGGCGTGCGGCGCGCTGTCTGCCGCGCTGGTCTTTTCGATCGCCGCGCGCGCCGCGCCCGCCGACGGCCGGGCCGATGCTCCGCCCTGGGTCGTCTCCAACGGCCAGCCGGATGCGGGCCTGTACATGCCGCGCGACGTCCAGCAGGCCTATGCCAGGGGCACGCGCAGCCCCGACGGCCGGCCCGGCCCGAACTACTGGCAGAACCATGCCGAGCACCGCATCCGCGTCAGCCTGAATCCGCCCAGCCGGCGCGTGCAGGGCGAACAGGAGATCGTCTACACCAACCACAGCCCGGATCCGCTGACCAACCTGGTCTTCCGGCTGTACATGAACGCGCACCACCCCGCAGCCATGCGCGAGAAGCCGGTCGACGCCAAGTTCCTGACCCAGGGCATCAGCGTCGAGCAGTTCAGCATCGACGGCAAGACCGTCGCCTGGAACGACCCGGCCGATCCGCTGGCTGAATACAACACCCCGGGCAGCACCGTGCACGCCGTGACGCTGGCCGCGCCGATCCCGCCCAAAGGCAGCGTGCGCATCCGCATGCGCTGGAACTACGACCTGGTCGCCGACAAGGGCTGGAAGGAAGGCGCGATCGACGAGACGTCCTACTTCCTGGCCTACTTCTTCCCGCGCGTCACGAACTACAGCGACTACGGCGGCTGGGACTACGCGCCCTTCACCCTGGGCCGCGAGTTCAACAACGACTTCGCCGACTTCCGGGTGGAGGTGGACGTGCCGCGCGACTACGTGGTCTGGGCCACCGGCACGCTGCAGAATCCGGCCGAAGTGCTGCAGCCGGCCGTGCAGCGCCAACTGGAGGCCAGCTTCAAGAGCGATGATGTCGTCACCCTTGCGCAGGGGGCCGACGCCAAGGCTGGCAAGGTCACCGTCCGCGGTGAACGCCTGGTCTGGAAGTGGCAGGCCGAGCACGTGCCCGATTTCGCCATTGCGCTGAGCAACCACTACCGCTGGGACGCGGCCAGCACCGTGGTCGACCCGGCCAGCGGCCGCCGCGCCAGCGTGCAGGCGGCCTACCCCGACAGCGCCACCGACTTCAAGCCGATGGTCAGTTCGGCGCAGCAGACGCTGAAGTTCGCGTCCACCGCCTACCCCGGCGTGCCCTATCCCTACCCCAAGACCACCATCGTGCTCGGCAGCGCCGACGAGGAGTACCCGATGATGGTCAACGACGCCTCCAACGTCGGCGACCGCTTTGCGGCCACGCTGCCGGAGAACGCCTACACCAGCTTCGTGGCTGCGCACGAGATCCTGCACACCTGGTTCCCGTTCTACATGGGCATCAACGAGAAGCGCTACCCCTTCATGGACGAGGGCTGGACCACCGCCTTCGAATACCTGCGCAACCGCGAGGTGATGGGCGTGACGGTCGCGGATGCGCTGTTCAAGGCCTTCCGCTCGTCGGCCCTGGCCCTGCCGCTGTCGAGCATGGATCTGCCCATCATCACCCCGCACGATGCCCTGTTCGCCCAAAGCGCTGTCTTCGGCTTCAACCAGTACGGCAAGGCCGCGCTTGGCTTCCTGGCGCTGAAGGACCTGCTGGGCGATGCCGCCTTCCGCACAGCGCTGCACACCTTCATGGCGCGCTGGAACGGCAAGCGCCCGTTGCCGTGGGACATGTTCAACAGCTTCAACGACGCCGGCGTCGGCAACCACAACTGGTTCTTTCGCAGCTGGTTCTTCAGCCACAACCACATGGACCTGGCGCTGGATGGCGTGCGCAGCGAGGGCGGCGTGCAGACCGTGGCCGTGCGCAACCCGGGCGGCATGGCGATCCCCTTCGACGTGGTGGTGGAGTACGCCGACGGCAGCAGCGAGCGCGTGCATCTGACGCCGGCCGTCTGGCAGGCGGACGGTCGCAGGACCGAGGTCCGCATCGCGGGTGGCAAGGCGTGGCGCTCGGTGAGCCTGGACACCGGCATCTTCGTGGACGCCAACCCCGGCGACAACGGCTGGAAGGCCCAGGCCGGCGGCCGTCCTTGAACCACCCGCCACCCACCGGCACCCCGAACTGAGTTCACCCATGCACCCAGCCACCGCAACGCAGCCCGGCATCCTGATGCGCATCCTGCACTTCGCGCCCGTCCGCCTCTACCTGCTGTACATCATCCTGCCTTACCTGTACCTGGCAGGCTATTTCTACCGACAGGATTTCGCGAAGGGGCCTTGGGAGGGGCTGTGGGCGACCACCCTGTCCGGCATCGCGATGCTCGGCATGTATGGCATCGTGGTCCATTACTGCGAACGCCGGCAGGTCACGGAACTGGCCCTGCCACCGGCGGCGCGGGAACTGGGCCTTGGCCTGCTGATGGGCTTCGGGCTTTACACCCTGTGCATGGGGGTGCTGATGCTGACGGGCAATTACCGCATCCACGGCATGAACAGCTGGCATGTGTTGATCAGCGGCCTGTCCATCGCCCTGGCCACCGGGGTGTTCGAGGAGCTCCTGTTCCGCGCCGGCGTGTTCCGTCTCGCCGAGGAGTGGTTCGGCACCTGGTGGGCGCTGCTCATTTCCTCGGTGGTGTTCGGTTTGACGCACCTGGAAAACGATGCAGCCAGCCTGCAGGGCATCGTCTCGATCTCGACCTGGGCTGGCGCGCTGCTGGTGGGCTGCTACCTGCTCACCCGCCGCATGTGGCTGGGCATCGGCCTGCACGCCGCCTGGAACTACACACAGGGCTCGGTCTACTCCGGCATTGTTTCGGGCAATGCGCCGCCGAACGGCTTTTTCAAGTCGACTCTGCAAGGCCCGGACTGGCTGACCGGCGGCAGCTTCGGCGTGGAGGCCTCAGTGGTCCCCTTGGTGGTGTGCGGCACGGTCGGCGTGCTGATGCTGGTGAAGGCCGTGCGTCTGGGCCGCATCGTGCCGCCGCCCTGGAAGCGCAAGGGCTGAGCAAGCGGATCTCGAACTTCGGGTCGCGCTTCTGCAGCTCGGCGAAGAAGCCCGGCAAGTGCGCTGCGCCGTAGGTGACGTAGATCTTGTCGGATTTCGACTCGTCGACGAAGCGCGCCAGCGTCTTGTTGCGGAAGTCGAGGATGACGCGATTGGACGGGTCCTTCTCTTTACCCAGCGCGCCCGACACGGCCATGCCCAGCACGCCGCGGCAGACGATGCCGGCGAGCTTCTTCTGCTCCGCGCTGGCCCCGCTCAGCATGCCCAGGTAGTTCGCGTCGGCGGTGATATGCCGCGAGGGGTTGGCGCGCATGTCTGCGATCAACGGCGCCCAGTAGTCCAGCTGGAGGCTCAGGCCGCACTCGTTGGCCATCTTCTTGTAACCGGCACTGAGGTCCTGCTTGGTACCCCGCAAGGTCTGGTTGAACCAGTCGGTGAGGTCGGAGCGCCTGGAGCAGGCAGGAACCAGGGGGCACGCCTCTGCATGGCCGCTGACAACACGCTGGACGCCGCCTTTGCCGAGACCGGTGCCGAAGTGCTCGTGAGCCTGGATTCCGATCGGGCGCTCGACCTGCGCCCCACTGGCAGCGAGCGCGTCATCGAGGACGAGGTGCGCGCACACCAGGGCGTGCCCCTCGTCTTTCACGCCGGCGCCGGGTACGAGTTCCTTTGTCGCTGTTCGCGGACGGCGGTATTCTCGGCTGGGCACCGGCACGGTGGGCGCCGAAGTGAGGCGATCACGTGACAATCGTGTCTGCAAGCCGCGCTGGCGAAGCGACCAC
>Ga0316627_100000208_pt1 | contig 14052 bp, 12 predicted proteins | sample OWC_Aug_M2_C1_D1_FD_207653 | JGI IMG/M metagenome (GOLD analysis project Ga0316627, IMG submission 207653) | Wetland soil microbial communities from Old Woman Creek delta, Ohio, United States - OWC_Aug_M2_C1_D1_C | ecosystem: Environmental > Terrestrial > Soil > Wetlands | place: USA: Ohio...
TGACCCCGCTGCTTAAGACGCTGCGCGACGGCATGTCGTCGGCCGGCATGGACCCGGCCAAGCAGGACGAGCACATCCAGATCCTCAACAACTCGCTGGCCGCGGCCTTCACCGCCAAGGCGCCGGTGATCCCGCACGAGCGTCTGCAGGAGCTGGCCGAGCGGCTGGAGTCGCTGGAAGAACTGCTGCCGGATGCGGCCGACGTGACCATCGACGATTCGATCGTCTTCGACCTGTCGGGCCACGAAAGCTCCGAGCTCGAAGTTGTCACCGAAGGCGGCTCGATGCCGACGCCGGCCATGATCGCCTGGGCGCGCGAGCTGCAGGTCGGGGGCTGGTACATGCTCGACTACCGCGGCCGCAACGAGGCGGTGCAGCTGGCCTGGCTGGGCCTGCGCAAGCAGCTGTCGATGTTTGTCACCGCGCAGGGCCGCTGTGTGCTGTTCCAGCAGCAGCGGCTGGCCTCCTTCCTGCAGGCCGGCCTGCTGCTGCCGGCGCAGGACGAAAGTCTGAGCGTGCGCGCCACACGCAGCGCGCTGGCCAAACTCGACGTCGATCCGTCTCGGCTGCTGAACTGACGCGACGTCAGTGAATCAGGCGCTCTTCCGGGGCAACGAACAGTTCGTCGAGGATCAGCGCATCGGGCTCTTCGCCCAGGCTCCAGAAGACCATCAGCACGATGATCTTCAGGTCGTCCAGCTCCACCGGCCCGTCGCCGATGGCCGTGGCCCGGTCGACCACCATTTCGCGCATCGTCGGCGGCAGCACGCCGGCCGATTCGAGGAAGCTGATGAAGCCGATGGATTCGTCACCGAGCAGTTCGCGCTCGGCCTCCGAATAGACGCGCAGGCTCTGCTCGCTCTGGTGTCCGGTGCAGGATTCGGCGCTGCTGGCCAAGCCGTCGAGCCACTTCAGCGCGTCCTGGATCTCGTCGCTTTCGAAGCCGACCGCGGACAACTTCCTGGACAGCTGCTGGTGGCTCGGGCAAGCGTCCGGGCGCCAGTAGTTTTCGTACAGATACACGAGCACTTCGAACATGAAAACACTATAGCGCACCGCACGCGCGCGCTGGCCGCGGTTACCTCGTGGCGGCGCTCAGGCGTGGCTGCGGCGCTGGTACAGGCCGCCGGGCAGACGGGCCACGCGGTCCTCGAGCTCCAGCTCGAGCAGCCGGGCGCTGAGCTCCTGCGCGCTCCAGCCGGTGCGTGCACACAGCGCGTCCAGCGTGGCCGGGTCGTGGCCCAGGGCCCGCAGCACCGGGTCGTCGCGGCCGGCCCTCGGGCTGAGCGGTTCGTCCGGCGGCGCTGCGCCGGGACCTTGCAGTTCCTCGAGGATGTCGTCCGCGCTTTCCACCAGCTTGGCGCCCTGGCGGATCAATGCGTGGCAGCCGCGCGACAGCGGCGAATGGATCGAACCCGGCACCGCAAACACCTCGCGCCCGTATTCGGCCGCCTGCCGTGCGGTGATCAGCGAGCCGGATTGCAGCGCGGCTTCCACGACCAGCGTGCCGCGCGAAAGGCCGGCAATGATGCGGTTGCGCAGCGGGAAGTTCTGCGGCAGCGGCGGCGTGCCGGGCGCGAATTCGCTGACCAGCACGCCTGCCTCGGCAATGCGATGAGCGAGCGCGCGATGCCGCGCCGGGTACACCCGGTCCAGGCCGGTGCCGACCACGGCCACCGTGCTGCCGGGGCCGGTGAGCCCGCCCTCGTGTGCGGCGCCGTCGATGCCGAAAGCCAGGCCGGAGACGATGGTCCAGCCGCGCTGGCTCAGGTGTGCTCCAAACGCGCGGGCGTTGTCGACCCCCTGGACGCTGGCATTGCGGCTGCCGACGATGGCCAGGCTGCGCCGGTTCAGCAGTTCGACCTTGCCTTGCACGTACAGCAACAGCGGCGGGTCGGGGCTTTGCAGCAACACCGCCGGGTAGGTGCTGTCACCGATGCTCAGCGCCTGCCGTTCCGCACCGCCGGCCAGCCATTCGCGCGCCGCGCGCAGGCGGGCCGGCAATTCGACGGACTCGGCGTCGAGGGCCTGCGCCAGATCGGCGCCCACCACTTGCCGCCACGCGGACTTCGATGCCTGCAGCACCTGGGCCGCCGAGCCGAAGCTGGCCAGCAGGCGCCGCACTCCTTCGCGGTTCAGCCCCGGTGTTTCCAGCAGCCGGAACCAGGCGTCGAATTCTTCGGCGTCCAGCAAGCCGGCCCCAGGTTCAGGGCTGGGTGAAGTTGTCCCCGGGGAAGACCGGGACGTTCGCCGACAGGATCAGCGCATACGAAGTGCGCTCGAACACGTTGAAGACGAAGAGCAGCCCGTTCGGCTCGTTCGGCAGCTGCATCACCGTGCGCTGACCCTCGATGTGCTTGACCTGCCGCTCGCCATGGCGCCACAGCGCCAGCACGTGGCCGCGTTCGACACCGTCGCGTGCGCCGCGGTTCAGCGCGACGATCTGGTTCTGACCGGCACTGAGCGCATCGCCGTAGATCTGCAGCACCCGGCCGGCCATCGGTGCGCCCGGATGGTGCGGCGCGTAGGCGTCGAGGTCGCGGGTCGGCAGCGGCGCCAGCCGGTCGCCGACGTTGACTTCCATGCGCACCGTCTTGATCGACACCGTGGCGGGAACGACCACCGGCTTGCCGGCTTCTTCGAAGCTACGGCCCGGCCGCACGAAGTCCGCGGTGCCGACGTAGCGGGCCTCGTAGCCGAGCAGCTCCCGGGTGTCGAAGTCGTACAGCGGCTGCGGCTCACGGAACAGTCGATAGCCCGACGAGCGGCCGACGTCGCCCAGCACATAGGCCAGCTGGCCCTGGGACATCGCGACGTAACCTTCCTGCGCCGCCACGATGCGCGGCGCGCGGTTCAGCTCGTCGTTGCTGAAGATCACCGCTTCGGTCAGGAAGGGCCCGATCAGGTGCAGCGGGATCGACCCGATGGCGCCGTTGTCCAGCAGGTTGCTGCGCACGCGCGGCGACAGCCTGACCGTGTTCTCGGGCGCGCCGCCAGCCGACTGCGCCAGGCGCAGCCGCGCGCGGTCGCCGGTCTTTTCCAGCACCAGCACCTGGCCGGGGTAAATCAGGTGCGGATTCCTCACCTGGTCGAGGTTCATTCCCCACAGCTCGGGCCAGCGCCACGGGCTCTTCAGAAACAGCTTGGAGATGTCCCACAGCGTGTCGCCGGACTGCACCGTGTGCGAGTCCGGCGCATTGGGTGCCAGCTCCGACAGCGGCACGCCAGCTTGCGCCACCTGCTGCGCCGTGCTGCGCTGCTGCGGCGTGACCGGGAAGTTGGGCTCGGCCCGCGCGGCCGGAGCGCTCAGCAGCGAGGCGCCAGCCCACAGGGCGGCAAGGGCGCCAGCATGGCGGCGAAGGAGTCGTGGGTTCATTCGGTCAAGCTCCCGGCGGACCTTGAAGCTCCCGGTGGGTGCCACAATCTCGCCATGTGTTTGGACATTTTTCGGCCTCGGCGCACCATAGCGCATGGCTCCACAAAATGCTCAGACAGTTTCTGAGATTCTGCCCATAAACCGTTGATATCGCAACGAAACCGGCGCGCAACGACACAGCTTGTGATGCCTGTCACGCATCGTCGCGTTGTCGCTTGCCGACGGCCGTTACCGCATGTCGCCCCGCCTTGAGCCTCCGCCGACCATGGCCCAGCTGAACATCCTGCGCTACCCCGATCCGCGCCTGCACACCGTGGCCCGGCCTGTGGCCGACGTCGACGCGCGCATCGCCCGGCTGGTCGAGGACATGATCGAGACCATGTACGCGTCCGAGGGCATCGGCCTGGCGGCGACCCAGGTGGACGTGCACGAGCGCGTGGTCGTGATGGACGTGTCCGAGTCGCGCGACCGGCCGCTGGTGCTGATCAACCCCGAGATCACCTGGCGCAGCGAGGACACGCTCATGGCCGAGGAAGGCTGCCTGTCGGTGCCGACCGTCTACGACTCGGTCAAGCGCCATGCGCGCGTCAAGGTGCGCGCGCTCGACCGCCACGGTCAGGCCTTCGAGTTGGAGGCGGACGAACTCCTGGCGGTGTGCGTGCAGCACGAGATGGACCACCTGCTCGGCAAGGTCTTCGTCGACTACCTGAGCCTGCTCAAGCGCAACCGCATCCGCAGCAAGCTGCTGAAGCGCCAGCGCGAGGAGCGGCGTGGCGCCTGAGACGCCGACGCTGCCGCCCCGGCTGCGCGTCGCCTTTGCCGGCACGCCGGAGTTCGCGCGCAGCGCGCTGCAGCAGTTGCTGCAGGCCGGCCATCCGGTGCCTCTGGTGCTGACTCAGCCCGACCGGCCCGCCGGGCGCGGCCTGAAGCTGCAGGCTTCGGCCGTCAAGCAGCTGGCGCTGGCCCATGGGCTGGCGCTGGCACAGCCGCGCAGCTTGCGTCTGGACGGCAGGTTTGTGCAGGACGCGCTGGCGGCGCAGCGGGCGCTGAGCGACGCGCAGCCCGACGTGCTGGTGGTGGCGGCCTACGGGCTGATCCTGCCGCAGTGGGTGCTGTCGCTGCCGCGCCTGGGTTGCATCAACATCCACGGCTCGCTGCTGCCGCGCTGGCGCGGTGCGGCGCCAGTGCAGCGCGCGATCGAGGCTGGTGACGCCGTCACCGGCATCTGCATCATGCAGATGGATGCCGGCCTGGACACCGGAGACGTGCTGCGCCAGCAGTCGCTGACCATTGGCCCGCAGGACAGCAGTGCCAGCCTGTCGCAGCGGCTGGCCGAATTGGGCGCGCAGCTGCTGCTGCTCACCCTGCACGACCTGGCCGCGGGCCGTGCCGAGCGCCGGCCGCAGCCGGCCGAAGGCGTGACCTACGCGCACAAGATCGACAAGTCCGAAGCGCCGATCGACTGGCACCAGGACGCCGCCGCCATCGAACGCCGGGTGCGCGCTTTCGACCCCTTCCCAGGCGCCAGTTTTCAGTGGCGCGGCGAAAGCCACAAACTCTGGCGCGCCATGCTCAACCCGGGGCTTTGCGGCGAGCCCGGCAGCGTGCTGCCGTCACCGCCTGGCAGCCTGCGCGTGGCCTGCGGGCGCGACGCGCTGCAGTTGCTGGAAGTGCAACGGCCGGGCGGGCGCCGCCAGCCGGTGGCCGCCTGGCTGCAGTCCTTGCCTGCCGGCGCGCCGCCGCCGGGCGCGTCCTTGGCGGCGCCGCCCGGCGCCGTGCTCAAGTCAGGCCCTGCCGGCGCCGATATGGGTTGAAGCCGCTTCGCCAGATTCAGCCCACCATGACGCCGATCCCCAAGACCCTGCTGCTCGCTGCCGTCCTGCTCGTCGCCGGCTGCGACATGCTGGGCATCGAGTCGACCCAGGCGGTGGCCGAGCGCCGCGAAGCCGACGGCAAGGCCGTCGGCGGCGCCTGCCGCCACGCCGGCCGGGCGCTGGAGGACTGCTACGCACTCAACCGCAAGGCCGAGCGCGCCGCGGTCTTCGCCGGCTGGCGCGAGATGAACGATTACATGCGCGAGAACAAGATCGACTCGGTGGCGCCGCAACTCGGCGCGGGTACCGAGCTGGCAGCCAAGCCGGCGCATGTCGATGGCAGCGAGGCCAAGGCGGCAGCCGATGAAAAGGCCGCCAAGCCGGCAGCCGGCAAACGCGCCGCGAACGAGTCCTGAGCGTTCTCGTCGACACCGGTTGTTGACGCGGCGCAGCAGCGCTGCCGCGGCAGCGCTGCACAATCGATGGCGTCTTCGGTCGCCGCCCGCGTGCGCGGCGATGCGTCCCGTCTGCAACAGACTCCATTCGGAACCCGACCATGAAAGTGCTCCGCTTCAGCGACCTGGTTGCCGCCGGCAAGGTGGCCGGCCAACGGGTCTTCATCCGCGCCGACCTGAACGTGCCGCAGGACGACGCCGGCCGCATCACCGAGGACACGCGCATCCGGGCGTCGCTGCCCTGCATCCGCATGGCGCTGGACGCCGGTGCGGCGGTGATGGTCACCTCGCACCTGGGCCGCCCGACCGAGGGCGCCTTGAAGCCCGAGGACTCGCTGGCACCGGTGGCGCAGCGCCTGGGCGAGTTGCTGGGGCGTGAGGTGCCGCTGGTTGCCGACTGGGTGGACGGCGTGGCGGTCGCTGCGGGCCAGCTGGTGCTGCTGGAGAACTGCCGCGTCAACAAGGGCGAGAAGAAGAACGATGAGGCGCTGGCGAAGAAGATGGCCGCGCTGTGCGACATCTTCGTGCACGACGCCTTCGGCACCGCCCACCGGGCCGAAGCCAGCACCTACGGCATCGCCCAGTTCGCCAAGGTGGCCTGCGCCGGCCCGTTGCTGGCCGCCGAGATCGACGCCATCACCAAGGCATTGGCCCACCCCCAGCGGCCGCTGCTGGCCATCGTCGCCGGCTCCAAGGTCAGCACCAAGCTGAGCATCCTGCAGAGCCTGGCGAAGAACGTCGACGGGCTGATCGTCGGCGGCGGCATCGCCAACACCTTCCTGCTGGCCGAAGGCCTGCCGATCGGCAAGAGCCTGGCCGAACCGGCGCTGCTGGACGAGGCCCGGGCGGTGATCGCGGCGATGAAGTCGCGCGGCGCCGCGGTGCCGATCCCGGTGGACGTGGTCACGGCCAAGGAGTTCAAGGCCGACGCGCCGGCAACGGTAAAGGCCGTGGCCGAGGTCGCGGCCGACGACCTGATCCTGGACATCGGCCCGCAGACCGCGGCGCGGCTGGCGGCGCAACTCGAGGCGGCCGGCACCATCGTCTGGAACGGCCCGGTGGGCGTCTTCGAGTTCGATGCCTTTGCCAAAGGCACGGAGACCATCGCGCGCGCCATCGCCGCGAGCAGCGCTTTCAGCATCGCCGGCGGCGGCGATACGCTGGCGGCGATTGCCAAGTACGGCATCGAGAAGGAGGTCGGCTACATCTCCACCGGCGGCGGTGCCTTTCTCGAAGTGCTGGAAGGCAAGACGCTGCCGGCCTTCGAGATCCTGGGGCGGCGCGCCGACGGCTGAGGCCGCAGGGGCGATTGCCCCTATGGCCGTCGAATCTGTTTGAGCCCTGGCGCGGCCTGCGCGCCGTCAATCCGGCGTAACCTTCGGCGTCTCGAACCCGCCAAAGGAGTGCCGATGAATGCCCCGCTGACCCCTGCCGAGGAAGCACTGCGCGAGGCCGCGCTCGAATACCACCGCCTGCCGGTGCACGGCAAGATCTCGATCACGCCGACCAAGCCGCTGTCCAACCAGCGCGACCTGTCGCTGGCCTATTCGCCGGGCGTGGCCTATGCGTGCCTGGCGATCGAGCAGGACCCGAGTCTCGCGGCCGAGTACACGTCGCGCGCCAACCTGGTGGGCGTCGTCACCAACGGCACCGCGGTGCTGGGCCTGGGCGACATCGGCCCGCTGGCCGGCAAACCGGTGATGGAAGGCAAGGGCTGCCTGTTCAAGAAGTTCGCCGGCATCGACGTGTTCGACATCGAACTCGCCGAGAAGGACCCGGACAAGCTGGTCGAGATCATCGCCGCGCTGGAGCCGACGCTCGGCGGCATCAACCTCGAGGACATCAAGGCGCCCGAGTGCTTCACCATCGAGCGCAAGTTGCGCGAGCGGCTGAACATCCCGGTGTTCCACGACGACCAGCACGGCACCGCGATCATCAGCGCCGCGGCGCTGCTGAACGGCCTGGAGCTGGTGGGCAAGGACATCGGCGCGATCAAGATCGCGGTCTCCGGCGCCGGCGCCGCGGCCATCGCCTGCCTGGACGTGATGGTCGGCCTGGGCGTGAAGCCGGCCAACGTGTTCGTCTGCGACAGCAAGGGCGTGGTGCGCGAGGGCCGTGGCGACAAGCTCGACGAGAGCAAGCAGCGCTACTGCCAGAAGACCGAGTCGCGCACGCTGGCCGACGTGGTGCGCGGCGCGGACGTGTTCCTGGGCTGTTCGGCCGCCGGCGTGCTGTCGGCCGAGATGGTCAAGACCATGGCCGACAAGCCGATCATCCTGGCGCTGGCCAACCCCGAGCCGGAGATCCGGCCCGAACTGGCGCAGGCGGCGCGGCCCGACTGCATCATCGCCACCGGCCGCTCGGACTATCCGAACCAGGTCAACAACGTGCTGTGCTTCCCGTACATCTTCCGCGGCGCGCTGGACTGCGGCGCGACCAAGATCAACGAAGCGATGAAGCTGGCCTGCGTGCGCGAGATCGCCGCGCTGGCCAAGGCCGAGACCAGCGACGAGGTGGCCGCCGCCTACCCCGGGCGCGAGCTGAAGTTCGGCCCCGACTACCTGATCCCCACGCCCTTCGACGTGCGCCTGATCCTGCGTATCGCGCCGGCCGTGGCCAAGGCGGCGATGGACTCCGGCGTGGCGACCCGGCCGATCGCCGACTTGGAGGCCTACCGCCAGGGCTTGAGCCGCTTCGTCTACCAGACCGGCATGTTCATGCGCCCGGTGTTCAACGCGGCGAAGGCGGCGTTGGCGCGCGGCGCGGCCCGTGTCGTCTATGCCGAAGGCGAGGACGAGCGCGTGCTGCGCGCGGTGCAGGTGGTGCTTGACGAAGGTCTGGCGCAGCCGATCCTGGTGGGCCGGCCCGAGGTGATCCGCATGCGCATCGATCGCGCCGGCCTGCGCCTGGTGCCAGGCCGCGATTTTGAGGTCTGCAACCCCGAGGACGACCCGCGCTTCCGCGCGTACTGGGAGACCTACGCCGGCCTGATGGGCCGCGCGGGCGTGACGCCCGAGACCGCCAAGGCGGCGGTGCGGCGCTCGAACACCTTGATCTCGGCGCTAATGGTGCGCCGCGGCGAAGCCGACGGCATGCTTTGCGGCCTGGTCGGCCGCTACGACAGCCACCTCGAGCACGTGCGCACGGTCATCGGCTGCAAGCCGGGCCTGCACACGATGGCGGCGATGAACGCGCTGATGCTGGACGCGCACACGCTGTTCATTGCCGACACCTTCGTCAACGAGGAGCCCAGTGCCGAGGAACTGTGCGAGATCGCCGTCATGGCTGCGGCCGGGGTGCGGCGCTTCGGCATCCCGCCCAAGCTGGCTTTCCTGTCGCATTCGGTGTTCGGCTCGTCGCAGCGGGCCTCGGCCCGGCGCGTGCGCGCGGCACGCGATCTGTTCGTGCAACGCTGCCCCGACATCGAGTGCGACGGCGAGATGCACGGCGACGCCGCGCTGTCCGAGAGCGTGCGCCGCAGCTACCTGCCCGAGACCACGCTCAGCGGTTCGGCCAACCTGCTGGTGCTGCCCAACATCGACGCCGCGAACATCCTGTTCAACGTGCTGAAGATGACCGGCGGCCACGGCGTCACCGTCGGCCCGGTGCTGCTGGGCGCGGCCGCGCCGGTGCACATCCTCGGCCCGGCCGCGACCGTGCGGCGCATCGTCAATATGACGGCGCTGGCCGCGGCCGACGTGGCCGAGGCGGCGGTGGCGGTGCAGACCGCGGCGCCGCGGCGCTCATAATCCGGCGGCCGTCGTCGACGGACCCCCAGAAAGCCGCCGCCATGCCCCGCGCCACCAAGATCGTCGCCACGCTCGGACCCGCCTCCAGCGACCCCGTCGTGCTGGAGCAGTTGCTGCGTGCCGGCGTCGACGTGGTGCGCCTGAACTTCAGCCACGGCACGGCGCAGGACCATATCGACCGCGCGCGGCTGGTGCTCGACACCGCGCGGCGCGTGGGCAAGCCGGTGGCGCTGATGGCCGACCTGCAGGGCCCGAAGATCCGCGTCGGCAAGTTCGTCGACGGCAGCGTGATGCTGGTCAATGGCGCCGACTTCGTGCTCGACGCGTCGCGCGAGACGCCCGGTGACGTCGGCGTGGTCGGGCTGGACTACAAGGAGCTGCCGCGCGACGTCAAGCCCGGCGACAACCTGCTGCTCAACGACGGTCTGATCGTGCTGACCGTGGCCGCGGTGCGCGGAGAGCAGGTGCTGTGCAAGGTCAAGCAAGGCGGCGTGCTGTCCAACAACAAGGGCATCAACAAGGAAGGCGGCGGCCTGACCGCGCCGGCCCTCACCGCCAAGGACATGGAGGACATCAAGACCGCGATGGCCTTCCAGGCCGACTACCTGGCGGTGAGCTTCCCGAAGAACGCCACCGACATGGAGATGGCGCGGCAGCTGGCCAATGTCGCCGGTGAGCCGTATCGGCACAAGCCGGCGCTGATCGCCAAGATCGAGCGCAGCGAGGCCATCCCGCACCTGGAGGCCATCCTGAAGGCCAGCGATGGCATCATGGTGGCGCGCGGCGACCTGGCGGTCGAGGTCGGCCCGGCGGCTGTCCCGGCACTGCAGAAGAAGATGATTCGGATGGCCCGGGCGATGGACAAGATCACCATCACCGCCACGCAGATGATGGAGAGCATGGTGCAGAACCCGGTGCCCACGCGCGCCGAGGTCAGCGACGTGGCCAACGCCGTGCTCGACGGCACCGATGCGGTGATGCTCAGCGCCGAGACCGCGGCCGGCCAGTATCCGGTGCAGACGGTCGAGCAAATGGCACTGATCGCGCTGGAAGCCGAGCGCGCCGAGGACGTCGAGCTGGACGGCAGCTTCGCCAACAAGCATCTGGGCCGCATCGACCAGAGCATCGCGATGGGCGCGCTGTTCACCGCCTACCACCTGGGCTGCAAGGCCATCGTCGCGCTCACCGAAAGCGGCTCCACCGCGCTGTGGATGAGCCGGCAGAACATCCACGTGCCGATCTTCGGCGTGACTTCGTCGACCCAGTCCGAGCGTCGCATGGCGCTGTACCGCAACGTGCGGCCGATCCAGATGCCGGCCCACTCCGACCGCGATGAGGCGCTGGCCGATGCCGAGCGGCTGCTGGTCGAGCGCGGCGTGCTGATGCCCGGCGACACCTACGCCATCACCTGTGGCGAGCCGATGGGCTACCCCGGCGGCACCAACATGCTCAAGGTGTGCCGGGTGAATTGACGCACCCCCGAAGCGCCTTCGGCGCTCCCCCTCAAGGGGGCAACAACAGCGGCCCGGCGGAGCCCGTTCCGCGTTGTTTGCTTGATTTGGCGCGGGTTCGCTCGCAGTGGCATCGCTAAAATCGATCTCCTCAACCCCTTCAGCTGCCGAGGACTGCCATGCCACTCGTCTCCATGCGCCAATTGCTCGACCATGCCGCCGAGAACGGCTATGGCATCCCGGCCTTCAACGTCAACAACCTGGAGCAGGTGCAGGCGGTGATGACCGCCGCCGCCGAGGTCGGCGCGCCGGTGATCCTGCAGGCCAGCGCGGGCGCCCGCAAGTACGCTGGTGAGCCCTTCATCAAGCACCTGATCCAGGCCGCCACCGAGGCCTATCCGCAGATCCCGCTGGTCATGCACCAGGACCACGGCACTTCGCCGGCGGTGTGCCAGGGCGCCATCAACCTGGGCTTCGGCTCGGTGATGATGGACGGCTCGCTGATGGAAGACGGCAAGACGCCGGCCAGCTTCGAGTACAACATGCAGGTCACCCGCAAGGTGGTCGACCTGGCACATGCGGTGGGCGTCACGGTGGAAGGCGAGCTCGGCTGCCTGGGCAACCTGGAAACGGGTGATGCCGGCGAGGAGGACGGCATCGGCGCGGTCGGCAAGCTGGACCACAGCCAGATGCTGACCGACCCCGAGGAGGCCGCGGTCTTCGTCAAGGCCACCCAGCTCGACGCGCTGGCGATCGCCATCGGCACCAGCCATGGCGCCTACAAGTTCAGCCGAAAGCCCACTGGCGACATCCTGGCGATCGGCCGAGTCAAGGAGATCCACAAGCGCATCCCGAACACCCACTTGGTGATGCACGGCAGTTCCAGCGTGCCGCCGGAACTTCTGGCCATCATCAACCAGTACGGCGGCAAGATGAAGGAAACCTTCGGCGTGCCGGTCGAGGAGATCCAGGAAGCCATCAAGCACGGCGTGCGCAAGATCAACATCGACACCGACATCCGCCTGGCGATGACCGGTGCCGTGCGCAAGTTCCTGGCCGAGAACCCGGACAAGTTCGACGCCCGCGAATGGCTGAAGCCGGCGCGCGAGGCGGCCTACAAGGTCTGCAAGCAGCGCTACCTGGAGTTTGGCTGCGAAGGCCAGGCCGGCAAGATCAAGCCGATGGCGCTGCTCGAGGTGGCGGCCGCCTACCGCAGCGGCAAGCTGGCGCAGACGGTGGTCTGATCCGCCGGAGGGCGGCTACTTCTTCTTGCCGCCCTTCAGCGCCAGCTGCTTCTTGCCGGCGTGGTCCTGGTGGCGCTTGGCCAGATCGGCCAGCACGCCCTCGTCGCTCAAGTCCAGCATCTCCGAGTTCTGCCAGTCGCGGCGCGTCACCTCGCGCAGCCGGGCGATGACTTCCGGCGCGTCGGTCTCGATGGCCAGTTCGCGCCGCTCGTCGAAGCTGCCCGGTGCCAGGTTGATCGAGCCGATCACCGCACGCGCTTCGTCGGCCAGCAGCATCTTGCCGTGCAGCTTCAGGTGCTTCAGCCGGTGAATCTTGGCGCCGACGTCGCGCATGATGCGCAGCCCGCCCACGCCTTCGATCAGCTTGTCCTGCTTCAGGTTGTGCGGCGGCCGCGCCATGATGTGCACCTTGACGCCGCGCGCCAATGCGCGCACCAGTCGCTCGATGATCACCGTGTCCTGGTAGCGCTCGTTCTGCAGCCACAGCGTGTGACGGGCCGAGTCGATGAAGGCCGCGATGCGCGTGCGGCCGTTGTTCGGGCACCAGATCAGGCGTGATGCCGGGTCGGGCTTGAATTCCTCGTGGTTCCAGTCGGCATCGAAGCAGCGCAGCATCTCCGACACCTCGAGAGGGTCGTCGGTGACCACCGCATAGTCGCGCGTCTGCGTCAGGTCGCGGGTTTCCCAGTTCAGCGATTCGACGTAGCCGGTGCGGCCATCGATGACCATCGACTTCTGGTGCGTCAGCGCAAAGGCCGGGCTGCTGTCGCGCACCTCGACGCCGCTGTCGGCCAGTGCCTTGCGCGTCTCCTCGTTCTCCGCCGAGCCGTCGCGGCGCTGCGGATTGAGCATCACCCGCACCTTGACGCCGCGCTGCTGCGCGGCCCTGACCGCGGCCACCATGTCCGGGTCGGTGAACAGGAACATGCGGATATTGACCGACACCGCTGCGCCGGTGAGCGCGTCGATCAACGGCTTGGCGGTGTCGTCGGGCAGGACGATCAGGCGGTCGGGCATGGGGCGAGGCTCCGTGAGGCGCGAAGATGATAGCCAGAGGCCTCCTACAATCTCGGCTTCCCTCGATCCCGGAGCCGCCCGTGACAAGCGCAGCCCCTGTGGTCGGTGTGCTGATGGGTTCGTCCAGCGACTGGGAGACCCTGCAGCACGCGACGCAGATCCTTGCCGAGTTCGGCGTGCCGCATGAAGCGCGCGTGGTCAGCGCCCACCGCATGCCCGACGACATGTTCGCCTATGCCGAGGCCGCGGCCGGCCGCGGCCTGCGCGCCATCATCGCCGGCGCCGGCGGCGCGGCGCACCTGCCCGGCATGCTGGCGGCCAAGACCCTGGTGCCGGTGCTGGGCGTGCCGGTGGCCAGCCGCCACCTGCAGGGCGTCGATTCGCTGCATTCGATCGTGCAGATGCCCAAGGGCGTGCCGGTGGCCACCTTTGCCATCGGCGCGGCCGGCGCGGCCAATGCCGCGCTCTTTGCCGTGGCGCTGCTGGCCCACGACGATGCGGCGCTGCGCGAGCAGCTGCGTGCCTGGCGTGCGCGCCAGACCGAGGCGGCACGCGCCATGAGCGCCGAACTCGGCCGCGCCCCCGGGTGATGACGCCCAGCCTGCCCGGCGCGGCCGGGCCCGATGGCGCGGCGGCCATGCTCGGCGTGATGGGCGGCGGCCAGCTTGCGCGCATGTTCGTGCATGCGGCCCAGGCGCTGGGCTACCGCACGGCGGTACTCGACCCCGATGCAGCCAGCCCGGCCGGCCGGGTGTCGCACCTGCATGTGCAAACCGCCTACGACGACGCGGCCGGCCTGGCGCAGTTGGCCCGCCACTTCGTTGCCGTGACCACCGAATTCGAGAACGTGCCGGCGCCGGCCCTGGCCTGGCTGGCGGCGCATCGCCCGGTGGCGCCGCGTGCCGAGGCGGTGGCCATCTGCCAGCAGCGCGCGGCCGAGAAGGCG
>Ga0316627_100000210_pt1 | contig 14028 bp, 9 predicted proteins | sample OWC_Aug_M2_C1_D1_FD_207653 | JGI IMG/M metagenome (GOLD analysis project Ga0316627, IMG submission 207653) | Wetland soil microbial communities from Old Woman Creek delta, Ohio, United States - OWC_Aug_M2_C1_D1_C | ecosystem: Environmental > Terrestrial > Soil > Wetlands | place: USA: Ohio...
CCATCTCGTGGAGGAGGTCGATCCGGCCCAGCGCCAAGAGCCAGTCCCCATATCTCTCACCGATGAAGAGGAAGGGAGACTCTTCGGGGTCGAAGAGGGAAAGAGCCTCCTCGAATCGGGGAGAGTCGAAGGTAATCCGGTCAATCTCTTTCTGCGTAAACACCTCCGAGGAAGAAGAGGGGGGAAGAACATTCCGGGTCAAATTCGAAGGGAGGAGGCCTCTCCTGATCGTTGAGGTGACCTTGGATTCAAATCGATGGAGAGGTTTTCCTAAAAGGGAAGCCCCTGTTTCCACCTCGATATGGCAGAGGCCTATCAGCGCTTCATCCGTAGTAAGATGCTTTAATTGCTTAAAGGATTTTAGATGATTCGCTGAAGGCAGATCAAAACACCAGGCCCCCATCTCGTGAGCTTCTTCCATGAGGGATAAAATCTCAGGTAAATCAGAAGGGGAGCGGGGGTGGATGGAAAAAATAACCCTCGGAATCTTTTTCCGTTCTAAAAAGGTTGTCGGAAGTCTCATGCTATCATCATTCTATGATCTTCCTGTTCCATTTTCAATCAAAAGTCCAATCTTTGCATTTCAATAAATTTACCTTTCTTCCATTGCGTTTTCAACAGTGGATCGACCTCTGCGCAGGGGATGAATAGCCACGGGGCCGCATGAGGCCGACTCTCCACTACGGGAATTGCGCCCCACCTTCATTTGTCCATGGATGAAAGGTTGAGTCATAAGATCATGCGCTGTTCCTCATATCCCCGTTCCAAGTTCGGACATGTTTCACAACGCACGGCTCGGGTATCGCAGAAATCGATATCACAATACACCTTCTTTCCTATCAAGGCGAGGGTGATACGGTCAAGACGTTGGTTATCGCGCCCCTTGATTAACACCGCATCTCCGGGGCGGAGGTCCTCGCGGAGGAACTCAGCCGCTTTCAGGACACTTCTTTCAGCGTCCATCATCGACGAGGAGGGAAGCCCGCCGCGTCTTATCCCTGCTGCATAGCGCTGGAAATTTCCACCGATGAAAATGGCACGGGAGGCGAGGCTTGCGATGCGTTCCCCGATTTCGCGGTAAATGGGACCCTGACTTCCAGGTGGCTCAGAAACTTCGCCAAGGACGACCATCCGCCGCTTCGCAGGGATTTGCGAAAAGAGGTCGAGCGCCGCATGAATGGTCTCTAACGACGACTTAAAGTCATCGCGGAGGATCAAAGCGCCATTTGGAAGCTGGATCGGCTCCAGGCGGCCTGGCGTTGGAGAAAGCTTTTGGAGAGGCGGGAGAATCTGCTCGAGAGAAAACCCTTCCGCAAAAGCGGTTGCAATCGCCGCAAGGATGGGATAGACCATGTGGCGGCCAAGGAGTCTCATGGACATCTCGTATGTCTTTCCATTCGCATGGACTTTGAATTGCGTCCCCTGGGGCCAGTTCAGGGTAAGATGGCTGGCCCGGACATCATTCATTTCTCCGACCCCAAAAGTGATGATCCGATTTTGGGTCTGTGTGGCCATCCAGCGGACGTTCGGGTCATCGCCATTGAGAACGGCCACGCCCCTGGGGGGCAGCCCAGCTAGCATTTTAACCTTTTCGTTACGTGTGCTCTGTAGGCTTCCCAGTGAGCGGTTGTGTTCACTGCCGATGCAGGTTACGACGGCAACGTCCGGCCGGATTACTTTGGCGTACTGGATCATCTGTCCTACTCCGTCAATGCCAGCCTCAATCACGGTAAAACGGCGCCAGGGCGGTGTCTTCAGGATCGCCAGCGCCACGCCGCTCTTAAAGTTGTATGAATTGACATCCTGATCCGCTCTTCCCAGGGCGACGGAGATGGCTCTGGCAGTGGTGGTTTTCCCGAATGATCCGATGACCACCACCAGGCAAGTATGCCTGAGAGCAACATGCCGGTAGATCATGGCCAGTCGCTGAAGGAGAGGCCAGAGGCGACGCAGGACGGCAATCCGCAAGTGCTTCCGTCCCACTGGTGTCCGCAAAAAAGACGGGATGTCTCTCAAGGTGTATTGTCCTCTCATCCCTGAATACTCCGTGCCATTTCAGTCATTCGCGAACCTCATTGCCAACCTTTCTCCAGCATGGGGCAATTGTCGCATCGGTAGGCCCTCGATCTGCACTCCGCCCGCCAGCATCCCACTTTTTGTCCGGAGAGGGCCAGTGTGATTCGCTCGAGGTGATCGTCCAGTCGTCCCTTAACCATAAGTACGTCACCGGGCTGAAGAGTTTTCCGCAGTGCTTCGATAGCCTGCTTTAAGTCGTTGTGGAATTTCATGATTCGTTCACGAGGCATCCCCGCCGCGACAGCACCGCTGGCATAGGATTGGCATCGATCCTTGGATGCCAGCAGCAAGGCGATGTCGGCGAACTGGGCGAACCGATGTCCGAATCTACGATAAACTTGTCTTTGTGGATTCGGGGACTCGCTGATGCTGCCCAGAAGGACGAGGCGTCGAGCAGCCGGAATGGAACGCAGAAAATCCAACGCTGTTTCGATCGTTTCCAGAGACGACTTGTAGTCATCCTGGATGATCCGGGCGCCGTTGGGTAGCGCGACCACATTCATTCGACCGCGGGCCGGAGTCAGACGCTCGATCGCTGTCACGGCGGCATTCATGCTCTGGTTTGTCGCGTGGACCACAGCCAGTGCCGCCAGCACGGGGTAGGCCATGTGCCTCCCGTGCAGACGGGTGAGGACGGGATAACTCTTACCGTTCACATGGATATGAAACCGACTGCCCTCTGGCCAGAGCGTCTGCCAGTCGCTGGCACGGAGTTCGTTGCCCTCGTTGAAACCGTAGGTGATGACTCGCCGCGTTGTCATTCCCTTCATCGAAAGCACATTGGGATCGTCGCCATTCAGGATGGCAATGCCATGCGGGGTAATTCCGGTGAGGAGCTGGGCTTTCTCGTCGCGCGTGTTCTCCAGCGTCTTGAACTCCCGGTGGTGCTCCGTTCCAATGCTGTTGACGACCACGATGTTGGGCTCCATCATTCGGGCATACTGGATCATCTGCCCGGGCGCAAAGATTCCCACTTCAAACGCTGCGAGATGCCGCCATGGACGAGTCAGGAGCAGAGCTTTGGCCACCCCGCTCTGGAAGTTGCTCTTTTCCACCCTGTCGGGTTCCATCCCCAATGCAACGGTGATCGCCCGCTGGGTGGTGGTCTTGCCGTAAGAACCGGTAATGACAATGACCCAAGTCCTGCGGAGCACAAGCCGGCGATACCCTCTCGCCACCTCGCGCAGCACGGGCCAGCTGCGCCCCAGGCACTCCTTCCAAAGCTCCATTCGGCCGAACGGCGTGCGCAGAAGCCGGGGGATCTCACGGTATGATCGAATGCTAATCACAGCGGGTCAGTCTCACTCCATTCACTTGAAAATATTAGCAGGACTTTGTTCATGGGCCGTTTATCCCGTTATAAATAATGCCCCGCTCGGTTTCGAGTCCCTCTATTGCGGGACTCGAATTTCTAACGGGGTTTACTTAGATTTACAAAAGTGCCAAATTTTCTATCTTCCCGGGTGAAGTTGACGATCTGAATCTCCACCTGCATGGGTTCCTTGAGATATTCTAAAAAGCCGGCCTTAATTTTTGAAAGGAAATCTTCATGGAGACCCCCCTGGGTGGCCAGTTGAAGGAGCAGATGGTCTGGGCCTTTTTGAATGAAACGGAACTGATCAATCCAGTTGAAAGGCCTCAAAATAAATTGTAACCCGAATGACGACAGGAGTTTCCCGCTCGGAAGGTGAATCATATCATCCTCCCTGCCTTGGACAGGGCCGATGAGAGGGAGAGGCGACCCACAGGAACACTTTTTCGCGATCGGGGTGCTGATGTCTCCCAGACGATACCGGATAAACGGCATGGCCAGGGCATTCAGGGTTGTGGCCACCACGGTGCCGGGTTTTCCGGGTTCGGCCGGACGATCCCCGTTCAAACATTCAAGAATGAGATGGTCCGTATTGACATGAAGACCTTCATGAGAGGGACACTCGGTGGCGATTCGTCCGACCTCGACGGCCCCATAAAAATTGAACCTCTCTAAATCCCAAACAACCTGAACCCTTTCTTTCGTGATTTCATCCAAAGGCTCTGCGGAGGTGATGAGGATACGCGGACGAATGATCTTGTTGAGATGATCACCCGTATGGTGGAGAAGAGCTCTCAGCAGTGTGGGGTATGCCCAGAATATCGTCGGACGCATTTTTCCCAATTGTCGAACCTGCATTTCAATGGGAAGAAATACGGAAATGTTTTCACTCCGATAGAATCCAAGTCGTTGATGAAACCGGATGGGATGAAGGTGCTCCGGGCCAAGGACAGAAAGTCGATCCCGAGGATGAAATCCGATGGAAAGCAAAGAACGAAACTCGAGTAATCTTCGACTTCGCATCTCCTGGGAAGTTAAATAAACCGGAAAGGGTTCCCCTGAAGATCCGCTGGTATCCATTCGGCGGCAGGCCGCCGGGGAAATTCCTTCGGCAATGATTCTCTCCAGACCGGCGGCCTTGAGGTCTTCTTTGGCGGTGATGGGGAGATGTTTCAGGTCATCGACCGTTCGGATATCCTTGGGCGAAAGGCCAATCGACTGGAAAAGCGATTGGTAGTAAGGAATATGATGATAGGCATGGGCGATCAATGAACGAAGCTTCGATTCCTGTCGATGAAGAAGCTCATCGGAAGAGAGTCTCAGGTTGGACACGAGTTTTTGCAGCTCGGCAAGATCTCTGATCATTCCGGTGGCCTCGGGTTGCAGAGGGATAAGACAGGCCGGAATTTTCCACCCTCTCGGGGCGTCAGTTCCTCAACATATTCGGATTCAATCGTGGCAGAGCTTCCGAACAGGTCTCTCAACCCGTCGAGAATCCTGACCGCAACGAGTGGGTAGGTGTCTTGATCGACGGTGACGAGTCTGAGTTCAAAGCGCTGTGGTGCATGCTGGATCAACTGATATTTGACAACGCCTTCCGTTTTTTTGATTACTGCCCAGATGGCCCGCGGATGGATAAATCTTCCGTCCTGAAGAAAGAGGGTATCTTCCACACGTCCTTCCAGTTCCGAGAGAAGCGGAAGGGTCCTACCGCAGCGACATTTCTCTCTGGACAACACACCCACATCACCGAGACGGTAATTTAAAAGGACAGTCCCGTGATTGACCAAATTGGAAATCACGATTTCGCCTTTCTCCCCGTCTGCCAATTTTTTTCCATTGGGATCGACGATCTTCACATGGCAAAGGTCTTCGTGGAGATGGAACCCGTTCCGTTCTTCGCATGTAAATCCTATCTTAAAGGCTTCCACCGCATTGTATTGAGAAAGAACCGGAATGCCAAATGTTTCTTCGATGAAGGATTTTCCTTCAGTAGTCATTCCCTCAGCGACGTAAACAATCACTTTTGGGAGTCGCATGCAAATTTTCCGTAAGGCCAGCGCTCTGAAAAATGTTTCCAGATAGGAACCATATCCGATCAAAACATCGGGGCAAAGATGGTCGATCCGTTTAGCAATATCTTCAAATGGGTCTGAAACAGAGAGAGTAAACTCCTCCGGGCGGATGGGGATGAAAGTCCATTGGCGGTATAGGTTTTGAACTTTTTTTGTGGTGTTCCCTTCATAAAGAATCGTGACGACTCTGTATCCAAACCGTCTCCCGCAGAGTTTAGAGATTACTTCTCTTTCCCTCTCTCCGAATGCAATATTCGATAGAAGGGAATACCGGTCGTGGCAAATTTTGATAGGGAGGCCTGTGCTTCCGCTGGTTAGGAAAGGAATAGCGTTCTTACCCCTCTCGGTCGTAGAGATAAAATAAACAGGGTCTTTTCGAATCATTTCTTTATCAAGGGAGGGGAGACCCTCAAGATCTTCAACGGATCGAATCTCAGATGGGTTGAGTTTCATGGTTCTGAAAAGGTTCCGGTAGTAGGGGACCGTCTCCGCGGCATATCTTATAATACTTCTGAGGTGTGAATCTCTAAGCTCGTAGAGCTCATCCAAAGAACGGTAGGGAATGCGGCGTTGTCCGTACAGATGACTCAGAACAACAGTGTTTCCGTAAATCTTATTAAAAGGACCCGTCATCATCCGATCGCTTTCTCGTGCCTATTTTCGTCGAAACGGGGAGAGGGTCTTCGCCCCACCTCTCTTCCCGCGTCCACTGCCAAGGGCCGAACCGGAGGCATTTGAACATGCCGATAGAACGGTAACCCAGTGCTTTGAACTGACGAAAGGCGGCCTTGTTCTCGATGGCGACGATCGCCATACTTCGCTGGTAGCCTTCTTCTCCATAATGGCGCAGGACATGAATGTCTCTGGCCCGGGCCAACCCCAGACTCCGATGAGATGGTTGTGTATAGTGATCATAAAGGAAAATGTCTCCGGGCTGTAAAATTAGCGTGCGCCGAAGATAAGATTCATAGATATGTTTCGTCGACACCCACCCGGTGTGGACGATTCGCCCTTCATGCCAGACGGCAAAGCATTGGTCCCCGTTGGCAAGGCGCATCGCGATCACGTTCGGATCCTGATCAGGTCGGAGCTGGATATAGGCTGGGCGGTCCTCCTCTCTCAGCGGGGTAATGACGATCGGGAGGCGAAGGTTCGGTTCAGGGATCGTATCATCGATGGGGCGGGCTACAACGAGAGCTCTGCGATAAAACGTCGTGATCATTTTCATCAGGAGAATTCGGATCTCTTTTGCCATCGGCAGTCCCTGTTCATCTGTTCGGCGGCCCGAAGCGCCGGCCTTTAGGCGAAGGGTTCACTCTTTCCATCCAACCCCAAACGAATATCATTATATAACGAACCGGAGACCATTCCATCCCCGTTCTAGCATCGGACAATCCTGGCAGCGTATGCCTCCGGATTGGCACATAGCCACATCGCACCGGACCCTCTTCCCCATCAGTGCAAGGGAAATTCGGTCAAGTCGCTGATGGGAACGTCCCTTGATTAATACAACGTCTCCAGGGGTAATATCCCTTTGCAGGATCTCTATGGCTCTAAGAATGTCGTTATGCACGTTGATGATCGAGGAGGGAGGCAGTCCGCCCCGTTTTGCTCCTGCCGCATAGTTTTGGAACCCTTTTCTGCTGTGTGAGATGAAAATCGCCTTGGAAGCGATTTTCGCAACGTGCATGCCGATGTTCCGATAAATGGGTCCTGTGCTTCCGGGTGTTTCTGAGACGTCTCCGAGGACGACCATGCGGCGTCGTGCAGGTATCTCGGAAAGCGTGTCAAGCGCTGTGTGGATCGTTTCCAAGGGGGACTTATAATCATCACGCAGAAGATAGGCGCCGTTTGCCAGACGGATCGGTTCAAGCCGACCCCGGGTGGGAGAAAGATCTCCGATGGCCGTAAGACTCTGGTCCAGGGAAAGTCCATTGACCAGGGCTACCGTGACTGCAGCCAAAATGGAATAAACCATTACTCGTCCAATCAGCTGAGTCTTCAATTCTCGCGTTTCACCGAATGCATGTAACCTGAATCCTGTCCCGTTTGGCCAGTCCAGAACAATGTTGCTTGCACGCACTTCATTCGCCTCTCCTAACCCGAACGTAACGACTCGTGCCCGGGTTTGTGTCGCCATCCAGAGAACGTTTGGATCATCACCATTGAGGACGGCAATACCGGATTCGGGAAGCCCCTGGACCATTTTCGATTTTTCTGCGCGGGTCAGTTCGAGAAAAGCGAATGACGTATTATGCTCACTGGCAACCGAAGTCACCACGGTCATATCCGGACGAATCATGCGGGCATACGCCGCCATTTCACCGGGCCTTTCAATTCCAACCTCAACAGCGGCATGCCGGGCAGAGGGCCGAATGCGCAGAATGGCCATCGCCAGCGAACTCCCTGAATTCGGTCCGAACAAAGTACGTTCGGGCCCGCAAAGTAGACGATGGATAGCCCGGGTCGCGGTTGTTTTTCCAAGAGAGCCTATCACCGCCACTACATAAGTTTTTCGCAGGAGTGTCCTCCGGTAAACGGTTGCCAGCCGTGAAAGCAGCGGCGAGGCCTGGTAGAAAAAACGCTTTTTAAATTGCGTCCGCCCCAACGGGGTTCGGAGAAGTGCCGGAAGATCACGCCATCTCAAACGCACGGCTTTTGCTCCATTGTTTCTAATAACTTCAATACAGGATAGGGTCTATGCTGCCGGTGCCTGAAATTGCCCCTTCCCAAAAAGTTTATCCCAAAGCGGAATGGACAGGATAAACAAATAATATTCCAAGAAGTTCAGGCCAATATCTTTTCAAAATATCCTAAAGACAGGGCGGCAACCAAACGTCCCGGGATCCAACCACGACGATAACAGGTTAAGCCCAAATTAAAGAGGTGGCTGATCGGCGTGGGACGCTCCGCGCTTTGCACGACATGGCTGAACCGAGCAAGTGCAAAGGGGACTGCTACGTCGCGCGGCAACTGGTTTTTGGACTTCGCCTCCTTCAATAGCCAAGCGATGCGTGCCCCGATGTGATGATTAATGAAGGTCGAGATTCTTTCTCTGCTAACCGAAGCGAATTCCATCGTGCCCCCTAACACACCACCACAATTTGTCACGAAGTCGGGGAGGCATAGCACCCCCCGTTCAAACAGCGCGTGCTCTGCATCGGGTGTGATGGGGTTGTTTGCACCGGGGCAGATAATCTTTGCAGGAATGCGCGGAGCGTTGCAAATGTTCAGGCTGTTCCAGCGGGCGCAGGGGCAAAGAATATCAACCGGTAATTCAAGGAGTTTCTCACGGTCAATAACTTCCGCATCGGGATAGAGGTCTACCACTCGGCTTCCTGCTTCTTCAGCCAATCGGACGAGCCGATCCACAGGGAGTCCCTGTGGGTTGTAAAGTGCTCCTCGGGACGTGGAGATGGCGATGACTTTCACGCCGATATCCCCCAAAAGGCTGGCCAAGGGTCTACCCACATTCCCGAACCCCTCGATCGCAGCCGTGCACCCGAGAAGATTCAACCCGATATGGTGAGCCGATTGTACGACTCCTGTCCGTACAGAGAGAGCAGTGTAGTAGCCGGATGAATTCTCCTGCAAATCCCGATAGCTCACACGTATGCCCACGGCATTGAGCATATGACGGATATCAGCGCTGTCTGTACCCATATCGGAACCGGGAACATAGGTTCTTGATCGCAGCAAAGGCGCTATGGCTTGACCGAACTCAACCAACCGTTCCAAACGTTCCTGATGCGAGGCCTCAGGATTACCGAAGACTCCTGCTTTTGCCCCGCCTTGGGGCAGGCCGAGAAAGCCATATTTGAGTGTCATGGAGCGGGCCAGAGCCTGAATCTCAGCTTGATCAATGTCAGGGAGCATCCGTAACCCGCCACACGAGTGGCCACCGACGGTAGAATCAATGGCTACATACCCAAGGACATTTCCATGATGAGTGGCCGCGACAATGCGACCGTTGTTCTTATTCTCGAAGCTCAATTCCATTTTTTTCCAAAACTTATGCCGGAGGTTCTTTTACCTGGCCATTCGTGAAAAGCTCGTCCCAGAGCTGAATCGCAAGGATCCCAAGCAAATGCGCTCCACAGTCGCGCTCTCCGGCTCTGTGCTTTTTCAGCAAATCATGGACAGCCGGAGGATGAAAATACCCTTTTTTGCTCAAGTTGGTTTCGGAAAGCATTTCCACTGCGAAATCAGGGAGCTTTTCACGGAGCCACTGATCATAAGGCGCACTCAACCCCCGTTTTTTCCGCCAGACAATCTGTTCAGGAAGGAGTTTTCTGACAGCCCGACGTAAAACATATTTTTCTTGAAGCCGCTTCATCTTCAAGGCTGGCGGAATCCCGGCGCAAAACTCAATAAACTCATGGTCCAGGAATGGCACACGCGCTTCTAAGGAGTGGGCCATGGTGGTATGATCCAGGTGATGCGTGATGTAGTTGGGCAGACGCATCGTCAACTCATAGTATTGCAATTGGCTGAAGGTATGCCACTTATTAAAATCAGAGGGAGGCGTGAAAGGAGGGGCCGAATTTTGAGCCTCGATGAGCCGGGATTTAAGGTCCGCGGAAAATAAGTCTTCCATCCGCTCCGGCTGCCGCGGTCCCAGCATGCTTTGATAACGTGTCAGATTCATCTCCTTCGGGGCCAGAAGCACCCGGGAAGCCCCTGGCCAAAAATGAGTAGAGACGGGTCCAAGGAGCATCAGCCGGCGGAGGAATAACGGGAGTTCTGCCAGCGGCCGGAGGAGTTTATCCACGCGAACCCATCCATACCCGCCGAAAGCCTCGTCGGAGCCTTCGCCCGTTACAACCACTTTGAATTTCCGGGCCGTAGATTGTGAAAGGATCATCTGTAAAATTTCTATCCCTGTGGCAGAGATGTTCTCGCAGTGCCACAAAGTCCTGGGAAAGAGTTCGAAGTCTTTGGTCCTGCACACCACTCTGTCATTGATCAGCTGGTACTCCGGAAAGCAGTTCAATGTTTTTTGCCCGCTTACTTCATCGAACTTGTGATTTTCAAAGGCGAGAGAGTAAGTCTGAATGGGCTGTCCTGTTAGCCTGCTTATCAAACCCACGATGGCACTGGAGTCGATGCCACTGCTCAACCAGGCAGCAAGTGGGACATCGCTCCGGAGGTGGACCCGCACAGACTCCTGGAGCTTTTCAAAAAGGGCTTGCGCCCAATCCTCCGCATTCATCCGAGGAGTCTTCTCATCGCGGTGTGGGAATGACACCTGCCAGTACCTCTTCATCGAGACCTCTCCCTCCTGGCAGAGAAGGACGTGCCCGGGCAGAAGCTGGTGAATTCCAGAAAAAAGGGTCCTGGGCCCCCGGACAAATCCAAATGTGAATAAATCTCGAAGCGCTAAAACATCCATCTTGGGCTTTAGCTGGTTAGCGACAAGGATGGGCTTTATCTCCGATCCGAAACAAAGCCCTTCCGCTCCCACCGTATAATAGAGAGGTTTAATACCCAGGCGATCGCGCGCCAGCATAAGGAGACGACGATGGGAGTCCCAGAGGGCAAAGCCAAACATTCCCCGCAGGCGATGAACACATTCCGGACCAAGGTCTTCGTAAAGGTGAACGATGACCTCCACATCTGAGCTTGTGCGAAAGCGATGGCCAGAAGCCATGAGTTCCTGACGAAGTTCCAGAAAATTGTAAATTTCTCCATTGCAGATCACGGTCACAGCACCATTCTCATTGGCGATCGGCTGATCACCGGTGTTTAGGTCAATAATGCTTAGGCGGCGGACTCCCAGACCAACCCCCTGTTCTACGTGGAAACCCTCACTGTCGGGACCCCGCTGGCGCAGGATGTCCGTCATCCGGGCAAGGATCTGGCGATCCACAGGTCGCGCGTGATCAGAATGGATGAGTCCGCAGATACCGCACATCACTTAAATTCCTGTTTTCAGGGGAATGACGCGAAGGAACTTACCTCCTGAGGTGCGGTGAATCTTTTCGACAAACTCCACCTCTACCACGATATCCCCGAAAATAGATTTAGATTTTTCCAGTAATCGGTGTCTCAGTGTTTCCCGATCTGTGCTCAAGGAGGGTACAATTTTCCACAAGAGCCGGCGGGGGTCCACCTGGCTGATTTGGGCCTGGAGCGATGATCTCATCTCGTCCTTGAAATCGATTTCCAAAACATCAGTGATGAATCGTCGTCCATCAGGCAACTGGATTGTTTCGAATACTCTCCCTTCGAGTTTCTCCAGTAGCGGCAGGCTCCTGCCACAGGGACACGGTTTCGTTGCCAGCACCCCCAGGTCGCCCAAGCGGTAATTCAGCAAAACCATTGCGCGATTATACAGGTTCGACACAACGACTTCTCCCAGGTGGCCAGGCCCAACCGTCTGACCTGATTCATTAATGAGTCGAATGGGAGAGAGATCAATATTCAGATGAAAGCCCTCACGTCGTTCGCATTGAAAGCCAATTTTCCCGGTCTCAACAGTCTGGTAGGTGGCGTAGACGATACAACCGAAATTCTTTTCGATCAATTTCCTTCCCGTTTCAGAGAGCATGTCGCCCCCATACATCCAAACCTTTGGCAGAGCAATTTGATATCGCCTGTCTGCAAGAAAACGGAAGAACTCCTCCGCATAGGAACCATATGAGAACACCACTTGTGGCTTGACGGTATTCATCTGAGAAACTACTTCATCAAAAGGTCTTTCAGGCGAGAAAAAGGTTCTGTGGGCGATGCGACGATGGGTCAATATTTGGCGGTCCCAGAACGTCCGCATGATCGTGCTCACCGAGACATCTGGAAGGAGAAAGAGCTGATTCTGTCCCCAGCCCTGTCCAAGGAGTTTGTTCAACACGGCCCGATCCCGTTCGTTATAGGCAAGGCGTCGCAACGCATTTAAGCGGTCCCAATAAATTGGCTTCTGAATTTTTGAATAAGTTCCACTCGTATGGAAGGTCAAGACGGGTCGATGCCTATACTGTGAAGACATAAACTGTTTGAGGTTAGACCACACGAAGGAGTCGTCTAGAAGGGGTAAGACGCTCAGGTCGGCAAAGCTTTTGAAGTCCTCTGGTCGCAAATGACGCTCCTCCATCACCTGGCGGTAAAACGGGACGGTGTCGTAGGCATGCTGAATGATCGAACGGAGGCGATGTTGCTGGAGATGTTTCAACCGCTCCATGGGCCAGAATGGAATGCGACGTTCCAGGTAGGCGAGGACCGCGATATAGGCTGTGTTGACCAAGCGTCGGGGGAGACGGGTGCGGTCATCCATTCGTCAATTCCCTCGTTTTTCAGGCAATCCAGAATGGGAGTTTTGAGTCATCGAAATCACCGGCCGAGCCTTTCCGCTCGCCGTGCGGTCAATCGAATCAGCAAAGGAGATATCGGTCGAGACTTCGCTCCCAAATCGCTCAGCGAATCTGGCTGCGACGCGCTCCGTTAACTTCTGCCGATGAGCCGCCTTGGAAGCCACTATTTTTATGCCAAACCGGGTGCTTGAATGTTGTACGATCTGGTACTGCCAGACCTGTTCTTCGACAGTAAAAATGGTACGCACTGCCTGTGGATGAATGAGTCTGCCTGAAGGAAGGGTGATGAGGTCGTCGCTACGTCCCGGGGTGAAGGAGAGCATCGGGAGCGACCGGCCGCAGAGGCATTCTTCAGGTAAGAAAGAAGCAAGGTCTCCCAGACGATAATTCAGTAGCACGGTTGCAGGGTTGACCAAATTAGAGACCACCACCTCTCCCACGTCCCCTGTGGGTAGGTCTCGACCTGCCGCATCTACCACCCGCACTGGATAGAGGTCAACATTCAGATGGAAGCCCCAATGACGCTCGCATTCGAAGCCGAGCTTGAGCGCTTCGTTTGCCTGATAAGAGCTGAAGACTGGAATGCCGAATTGTTCCTGAATCAATTGTCGCACTGAATCGGCCAGACCGTCTGAGCTAAAGGAAATGACCTTGGGTCGGTGAAAAGACACGCCTGTGTCCGCGAGGTAGGAAAAGAGAATAGCCAGATAGGAGCCATAGCTCTGAATGACGTCAGGCTGAAATTGATTGATCAGGCGGATGTTCTCCTCCGTCGAATCCATCAGAGAGATGTATTGTCGGTTGATCCGAAGTCGACCGGGGAACAGGGCTTGTGACTGACAGAAAGCCTGAAGCTTATGAGCGGTACAATTGGGTGAAGCGATTACTGTTTCGCGATAACCGAATGGTTTACCTATCAGTGAAGTAAGGATGCATCTTTCTCGTTCCCCGTGAGCTGCGTTTTGGAAAATGGCTGCTGACGTATGATAGACCGACCGCGGATCGCCTGTACTGCCTCCAGTGTGGAGATGAAGATAACGATTGATCGGCTGGGCGGTGGAGGTGAAGTATTCCGGGTGACGCTGAAGCTGGGAAGGTTCAATTAAAGGAAGTCTGGCCAAGTCCTCGGCATTCTGGAAATCTTCGATCTCCAATCCCAATCGATCCATTGTTTCTCGATAGTAGGGTACCGTTCGATAAGCATGGGCCACCATTTTCCGGACGCGCGAGGTCTGGAGGCGTTTGATGGGTTTGAGAG
>Ga0316627_100000213_pt1 | contig 13969 bp, 8 predicted proteins | sample OWC_Aug_M2_C1_D1_FD_207653 | JGI IMG/M metagenome (GOLD analysis project Ga0316627, IMG submission 207653) | Wetland soil microbial communities from Old Woman Creek delta, Ohio, United States - OWC_Aug_M2_C1_D1_C | ecosystem: Environmental > Terrestrial > Soil > Wetlands | place: USA: Ohio...
GCCGTGATCTCGCAGGTCGAGACCGACGCGTACTACTGGCGCCGGGACGTGGCGACGAACACGTTCCAGCTGATGCACTACGACCTCTTCGCCAACGAGATGCCGCTCATCGACGACGTGGTGGGGCTGCGCTTCGAGTACCTCGGCGATGCCATGGCGCCCGTCCTGCGGGTGCCCGTCACCGATCCGGTCGGGCCCTGGACGAGCTACGGGCCGACGCCGCCGGCGCTGGGCGTCGATGTCGCCTCCGACTCGTGGCCCGCCGGCGAAAACTGCACGTTCCGGATCGACCCGGCGACGGGGCTGCAGGTCTCGCGGCTGGCGACGCTCGGGCCGCCGGGCTCCCTGGCGCCTTTGACGAGCGCGCAGCTGTCGGACGGGCCCTGGTGCCCGGACGCGGCCAACATCAACCGCTACGACGCCGACCTGCACCGCGTGCGGCAGGTCCGGGTGAGCTTCCGCGTGCAGGCCAGCGCCGCGACGCTGCGCGGCCCCGCCGGCACGCTGTTCGCACGCGCGGGAAGCGGCCGCCTGTCGGACCGTCTCGTGCCGGACCAGGCCGTGCAGTTCGACGTGACCCCGCGAAACCTGAACCTCGGGCGGTAGCCACATGACCAGCAACACGAACACCGGCCGCCTGCTGATGCGCTTCGGCGACGAGCGCGGCTCCGCCGTCGTGGTGGCGCTGCTGTCGCTGCTGCTTCTCACCGCGCTGGGGCTCGCGCTGACGCTCACGACGGCCACGGAGACGGCCATCTCGGCGAACCAGCGCATGGGCCAGGAAGCGATGAACGCAGCCGACGCGGCCGTCGAGCGCGCGATGCAGGACCTGCTGACGCTCCCCGACTGGAACCGCGCGCTCAACGGGGCCGAGCAGTCGAGTTTCGTCGACGGCAGTCCCAGCGGCGTGCGCGCGCTCCCGGACGGCACGTCGGTGGACCTGACCGGACTGCTCAATCTCGCGAGGTGCGGCCACGTGGCCACCTGCAGCGCCGGCGAGATCGCGACCAACTCGCCGGAGCGGGTCTGGGCCGCCAACAACCCGGTGTGGCAGCTGTATGCCTACGGCCCCGTGTCCGAACTGCTGCCGGCCGGCACGGTCAACTCGCCAATCTACGTGGCGGTCATGGTGGCGGACGACCCGTCCGAGACCGACGGCAACCCGCTGATGGACGGCAACGATGCGACGAATCCCGGCAGCGGCGTGCTGTCGCTGCGGGCCGAGGCGTTCGGCCCGCACGGGACGCACCGGGTGATTGAGGCGACCATGGCGCGGACGCTGAGCGCGGGGCTGGAACGCGGCTACATCGGCCAGCGCGGCCAGGACGAACAGAACCGCCGGGCGCGCAAGTCCGCCGTGCAGACACCGGGCAAGGCGCTCACGGCGCAGCAGTTGACGACGGCGACCGGCGGCGTGCAGTAGGACCGGTCTGGCGGCCCGCACGCGGCGGCCTGCTCGTGCCGCGGGAACGGGCCTGGACACCGCTTCAGGGAAGGGACACATGGAACCGCGCAAGCACAACCGGCGTCTGTTGAAGGGCGCGCGCCGTGTGGCCGTGGCAGCGGCACTCTGTGCAGCCGCGATTGGCGCGACGGCGGCCGACGCCTTCGCCCAGCTCGACCCGCTCCTGTTCGTGAAGCCGACCCAGCCGAACATCATCGTTGCGGTCGACGTGGCCAACCGGATGCAGAGCGACGCGGACGGGACGTACTACGACCCGTGGGACTACCTCAAGACCGGCGCGACCTGGGAGGCGGTCATCGGCGTGTCCGGCGCCACGACGATCACGCGGTACCGGCGGGCCTACCGCAACCTGGTTCACACGGACGGAGCGGTCGGCGGCGACAAGTTCGCGTCCGACCTGATCGTCACGGTCGGAGATCGAAACGCGAATTTCCCCGCCTTCTGGGCGCGCACCCGCCTGGGCGTGGCGCGCGCGGGCGTGCTTTCGGCGCTGCAGGCCAACACGCGGGTGGCGAGGTTCGGCCTCGTCAAGATGCGTCAGACCAACCCCCGGCTCATCGGCATGAGCAACGAGGGACCGGTCGTCGTCGCGGCTCCCGAGCAGGAGACCCCGACCGAGACGAACGTGTCCTACCGCTGGAGCATCACCCGTCCGGTCGTCGATGCCGAGAACGGGGCGACGAGCCTCCAGACCCCGCTCGTGGCGGCAGACGCCGTCAATGCCAACGCCAGCGTCACCACGATCCTGTCCAGGAACGTCAACCAGGCGGGGGCGCTGCTCCCGGCCGGGCGCGATTCACGCAACAGCCTCGACGCGCCGCTCGCCTACCTGATCGACGATGCGCGCAGGGAAGCGGCGCGCCTCATTGCCGCCGACACCCAGTGCCGGAATACGGTCGTGATTCTCGTGACGGGCGGGGAAGAGGGCAGCACGGCGCCGGGCAACGACCCCAGCACGCGCGCGGCGACCTTCCTCAACGTGAACGGCCGGCGCGTGCCGATCTACGTGATTGCCATCGCGCCCGGGGCCGCCGACGTGGCGGAACTGCAGGAGATCGCGGCGAACTCGGGCGGCGGCTACTACGAGATCACCAAGGAGATGATCGAGGCCGTCCCGGCCGGCACGACCGTGCCCGAGGTGGTTCGCGCGGCGAACGCGGCGATTCAGCATGCGTTCGCGCTGCCGGCGGACGTCAACACGCCGCCGTCGGCGGAGTACCCGCGCGGCCCGGTCACCGAGTGGCCGACCTCGAGCCCGATCGTGGGCACGGTCAACCTCGAGAACGGCCGGAACATCACCGGCGGCGCGCTGCCGAACACCGTGATCAACACGCCGGCGGGCACGAAGATCCCGCAGCGGGCGAACGTGATGATCACGGCCGGCATGACGCTTCCCGGGTTCGAAGGACGCCTGCGGGGCTTCCGGATGTACAAGCCCGAGCCCGACTCGACGAAGCCCTACGGGTGGGCCTTCGTGTCCGACGGCACGCGGCTGTGGGTGTCCGCGCTGCCGGCGCCGGCGTCGCGGAACATCTACACGACGCTGCCGACCGGAGGCATGGTCGCGCTGACGGCTGCGAACCTGCCGCTGCTGGCGCCGTACCTGCAGGCGGCAGACCCCGCCAGGCTCATCGATCTGGTGCGGTCGCAGCCCCTCGGCGCCATCGTCAGCTCCACGCCGGCCGTGCTCGACCCGCCGTCGCTCGATCCGCCGCCGGACGCCGACTACACGCCGTTCGCGGTCGACCTGGCCACGAGGCGGACGCTCATCTTCGTCGGCGCGAACGACGGCATGCTTCACGCGTTCGACGCGCGCACGGGCGTGGAGGTCTGGGCGTACGTGCCGTTCAACCTGCTGCCCAAGCTCAAGGCGCTCGAGACCGGCCAGTCCGTCGGGGCCTTCGCGTACTTCGTGGACAGCTCGCCGAAGATCGCCGACGTCAAGGTCGGCGACGCGTGGCGGACCTACCTGATGTTCGGCCAGGGACCCGGCGGCACCTTCTACCAGGCCCTCGACGTCACGCTCAAGGAACTGGCGGTCACGCTGCCGGACAACAACGACGATGCGAGCAGCGTCGTGTCGTTCTTCAGCCTGCCGGAGCGCATCGCGCACGTCTGGAGCTTCCCGGCGCGGACGAGCTTCGACGCGTCGCTCGCCCCGTACGGAGACATCGCCGCCAGCGCGCCGGGCGTCGAGAAGACCGTGGGCGAGACATGGTCGGATCCGGCCGTCGGCCAGATCCAGAGCTCCGACAGCGAGTGGATTGCGCTGGTCGGATCGGGCTTCCTGCCCCGGAGCCGCGAACTCGCGGCCAACCGCGCGGGGATCAAGGCCGGCACGACGTTCTACCTTCTCAAGATGCAGGACGGCACGGTGCTCGACTCGCGGAGCGTCGGGGACGACAACGTGGCGGAGAACCTCGACAACTGCGCGGTATCCGGGGACTGCCGCCGCATGAAGAACGCGCTGCAGGCCGACCCGGTGGCCACGGGGCCCACGAACACGCGCTACATCACCAAGTCGTACATCGGCGACCTCGACGGCCGCGTGTGGCGGTTCGACCTGGGCCTCGGACCCGGCAATGCCCCGCAATTCAGCGGAAGCCCCGTCAAGCTGTTCGACGCCGGCGCGACGCAGCCGCTGTTCGCGTCGATGGCCTCGGTGAACGTCGGCGGCACCCAGGACTACCTCTTCTTCGCCAGCGGCAGCGACGCGCTCCCCTCGAACGGCGTGAGCCAGCCGTACCGGCTCTACGGCGTCCTCGACACCAACAGCATCGGGGCGGCGAAGTTCACGATCGACCTGGAGGCCGTCGACGGCTCGGCCGGCGACGAGAAGCCGTCGATCTTCCCGGCTGTCGCGGGCGACATCGTGTTCTTCACGACGAGCACCTTCTACCCGGCGACGCCATGCAGGCAGCCGACGGCGAACCTCTACGCCGTGACGTTCCTCGGCGGCGCGGCCTACGACACGAACAACAGCGGGAGCGTGACCAAGACGGATACCGCCAGGGTGCGCTCGGTGGAAGGCGGCCGCGCGACCGCGCCGTTCGTCGTGGACCAGCACTTGGTGTTCGCGGCGGGCGGGAAGGTGGAGATTCTGGGCGATCCGAGGGACTACAACAACGGGTTCGGACAGGTGGGCGTGCGCATCCTGTCGTGGCGCCCGCGGTGAAGAGGGCCATGAACACGCATCGACGGCGCACGGGCGCGGGATTCACGCTGGTCGAACTGCTGATGGTGATGGCGGTGCTCGTCATCATGGCCGGCGTGGCCATGCCGCAGCTCGGCCGCGCGCTCGACCTCTACCGGCTCGGGATCGCCGTCCGGGAAGTGGAGCGCGAACTGCAGACGGCGCGGGTCAATGCCGTGACCGCGAACCGCCCCGTGCGGGTGCTGTTCAACTGCCCGGCGACCGGCCAGTTCCGGCGTGTCGAAGTGCTGGGCGAGCCCGGCCTGCCGGACGGCCGGGACGATGCGCTCGCCCGGTGCAGCGACTCGACGTTTCCCTATCCGGCGCCGGACCTGGATCCGCTGACCCGCCCCAACCTCGACGGTCCGCTGCACCGCCTGCCCGTCGGCGTGACGCTGGGCGGCATCTCGGGCATCGAGTTCCGGCCCAACGGCACCGCCCGGAGCGACTCGCTCGGCGGCACGATTGCGTTCGCGGAAATCCCGGTGACCGGCGTCAACGCCACCGCGACCAAGGGCGCCTACTCGAGGACGATCACCATCAACGGCATGGGCCGGGTGTTCGTCGTCAGGCCGTAGCGCCGACCCGGGGGCCGCCTTCGACGGGCTCCAGGAGACGGGGACACGTTCCATGTCCGGTCGGCAACCGGCCGGAAACGGAAGGTGTCCCCAGGTGTTACCGCTTCCTGAGATTCCATTCGAAGAACGTCCACGTGCGGTCCCAGGAGTCGATCTGCTCCGGTGAGTCCACCCGCTGGAGCGTCTTCGGGTCGACGCGCCGGCTGAACGAATGGCCGACGCTCGGTCCCCACGGCGCCGGGTCGACGTACGTCTTCGTTTCCGCCAGGTCCGGTTTCCTCGACCGCAGGGCGTCCACGATCTGCTGATCCTCGACGTAGTTCACGTCGGTGTCGTTCGTCGAGACGTGCACGAGCAGCGGCACCTGCAGCTTGTCCACGTGATAGAGCGGCGAGCGGGCGATGTAGATGTCGGGCTTCTCGAACGGCAGGCCCTGGATGCGCTTCTGCGTCGCGAAGTCCCACTGGTAGGACGGACCCTTGAGCGAGAGCCGGAAGATGAGGTTCGTCACCGGCACGATGGCCGCCCCTGCCGCGAACGGGTGCTTCTCGCGGAAGACCGACAGCAGCGTGATGTAGCCGCCGTGGCTCCAGCCCATGATCCCGATCCGTGCGGGATCCACGTGCGGCAGCGTGCCCAGGAAGTCTGCCGCCGACACCACATCGTCGACCTCGTAGCCGCCGTAGTCGATCTCCTTGTGGTACGCCTCGCCGTAGCCGATGCTGCCCCGGTAGTCGGGCGCGATCACGACGTAGCCGCGCTCGACGGCCTCCTTGACGAAGGGGAACATCGTCAGGCCCCAGTTGCCGTGCACGCCGCCGTGCACCCACACCATCGCGGCATGCGCCTTCGGGCCCTTCTTCGAGATCGGCTGGAAGAGGTACGCCGGGATGTCGAGGTCGCCGACGCTGCTCCGGTACGACACCTTCTGGAAGTCGATGATCCCCCTGCAGAGTTCCGGGTAACGCGCCTCGGCGGCGACGCGGGCGTCGATGTCGCGCTGGAAGTTGGTGCCGATGGACTGGTCGGCCGGGTCCTTCGACACGTACAGCCGCCGGGCGCGATCGGGGTCCATCGGCACCTGCAGCCGGGGATTCTGGCGGGGAGCCGCCGCAGCCGCCGGCGGCTGCGCCGGAGGGGCCTGCGCGACTTGCGTGAAAACAGGGCTGGCCGCGGCGACGACGACGCACGAGGCGATCAGGAGCGCGACATGCGCGCGGGTTGCAGCCGGGCGGATCGGGATGGACATGGTGCCCTCCAGCGGAACGTTCACTGGCGGCACACTATAGCAGAGGCGGCGCCGCTACTTCGGGATGACGACCTTCTCTTCGACCTTCACCTGGAAGCGCCGGTAGTTCGAGTACCTCGCCGTGCCCTCGACCACCGGCTCGAGCCGCGGCACGCCCGCGAGCGATCGCTGCGTGAGCGTGCGGTAGGTTTCCTTCATCTCGGCGGGCACCCACATGCCGAGCGCGGGGTCGTGCCGGAACGACACCACGATCTCGCCCGTCGACCCGTTCTCCTCGATCTTCAGGGCCGTCTCGACAATCGCTCCCGTCACCTCGTCGACGAGGAACCAGCCCTTGGCGTCGACGTCGCGGCCCTGGATGTCGGTGATGATCGTCGGGAAGACCCGTTCCTCGAACTCGATGCGCCACGCCTCGACCCCGGCCACGCTGCGCTTGCCGGCGAGGCGGAAGCGGAAGCGGGGGCGGTTCTCCGCCTGCAGGAACCGCAGCAGGAACAGGGGCACGTTGATGTTCCGCTGGACGATGCCGACGTTGTAGCGGGCGCTCTCGTCCTGGATCGCCTGCAGCTGTGCGCTGATGTTCGCGCCCGGCTCGAGGAACAGGCGCTTGAGGCGGTCGTCGCGGTCCCGCACCGCCACGCCGTCGACCTCGTAGACGTCGCGGAACGAGACCCAGGTGCTGGACTTCTCCGGCTTCACGAGCAGGTAATCGGAGCGCAGCCTCGCGTTCGTGCCTCGCGACGACTGGCGGAACTCCTCTTCGGCCACCAGCCCGGAGTACTGGCGCTCGTAGGCCTCGACGTAATCGACCAGCCTCGCCATCGCCAGCTGAAGCTCGGCCTCGCGGGCCGACGGCGCCTCGGCGGGCCGGGCAGGCCTGGCGGCAGCCCCGGCCGGCTCGGCCGGGGAGACGGGGTCCGGCCCCGGCGCCGGCGAGGGAGCGAGCGCGGGCTGGTCCCCCGGGTCTGCCGATGGCAACAGCCAGGCCGGCGCGCGCACGCTCAGGCCTCGGCCGGCCACCTCCACGCGGAGCGGACGCCGCCGGTTGTCGGCGTCCGCGGGCGCCGGCTCGAGCTCGACGACGAAGCACGCGGCCAGCTCGGCAACCGTGCGGCCGACGGCGCGCTCCGGGTTCCGGCCAGGCGACAGGAGCGAGCCGCCCGTGGCCCGCGCGAGCGTCTCGAGGGGCGCCATCTGCAGGGTCAAGCCGCGGTCGTCGCGCGGCCCCGGCATGGCGAACACGTAAATGGCCGCGCGTGCGGCGATCGCGGCGGCGGCGACATTGGAGACCTGCGCGGGTGGAGGGTTGGCGAGTCCCGCCGTGAACAGCGCGACCACCTTCCGCCCGGGTACGGTTCGGATGGCTTCGAGCAGACCCGTCAAGTCGTTGAGGCTGCCGGTCTGCGGCGACACCTCGGGTTCACGCATCGCGGGCGGCGGCGCTGCGGCCGGCATCGGTTCGGCCTCGCGCAGGCGATCCGGGTCACTCGCGAGCGGATTGGCGCCTGCCAGGATCGCCGGGTCATCCGCCTTCGCGAACATCGCCGGGTCGAGCTGTCCGGCGGTCCTGGCCAGCATCTCGCGGGCCACGGGCTGTTCGGTGGCGAGCGACAGCATCTGGTCCGCGGGAAACGGCAGGAGCACCACCGCCAGGCGATCAGCCATGCCGAGCCTGTCGAGCAGCGCCAGCGCCGCCGTGACGGCGGCCCGTTCCTCGCCGCGCACGAGACCCGCCTGGTCTACCACGAGGATCACGTTGCGGACCGGCTCCGCGCCGAACGACAGGAGACCGGCCGCGCGGGCCTGGCGTGAGGCGGCATCCGTGACGGCCCCCGGGCCCCGGCTGATGCGCCGCACGGACAGGACGCGCCTCGGCCTGCCGTCCACCGACACGGTCACGTCGCCGGGCTTGATCTGCTCGGGCACGCGCCCGTCGCGGTCGACGACCACCAGGTCGAAGGACACTCCAGGAGCGGCGGGAGACTGCTGGGACGAGGAAGACGCGGCCCGCGGCCCCGCCGCCGCGGCGATGGCGGCGAGCGCGACGAGGACTGCGCGTGCTGTTGCTGCTGTCGGCCGGCGCATGGCGTCTCTTCAGTCTATCTCACGCCGGACGCGGCCTGGATCCGCTGCGGGCCGGCGCCTACGACGCGGGTGTCGGTGCCGCGCGCCGTCGCGTGCCGCGGCCGCCCTTGGCCGGGCGCGCCGCCTGGATGCCCAGCGGCTGGTCTTCTTGGGCCTGGTAGGCGGCCGAATGCAGCAGGTGCCGGCTCATCAGCGCCTGAGCCTGGTCGATGTCGTGCTTGCGGATGGCCTGGTAGATGCCGCGGTGCAGGTCGGCGGCGTCACGCAGGTTGCGGTCCGTCGCGCGGGCCGCCGTGTCGCGCCGCTGCTCGTAGTACAGGGCCGACACCATCTCCACGAGCGACGCGATGATCTGGTTGCCGGACGCGGCGGCCACCGCCCGGTGGAACCGGATGTCGTGGACGAGGAACTCCTGCGGGTCGTCGATGGACGCGAACAGGCTGGCCACCTCTTCGGCGATCGCGGCCATGTGCTCAGCGCTGGCGCGCTTGGCCGCCAGGCCCGCGGCGCTCACTTCGAGCACCCGCCGCGCCTCGTACATCTCCTCGCGCGACAGACCGTGGAGCGCCGCGAGGAACCGGAGCGGCTCGCTGCCAAGCGTCGGCGGCCCCTCGGGGATGTAGCTGCCGGAGCCGTGCCGCGACTTCACGACCCCCATCGCGGCGAGCGCCCGCAGGCCTGCGCGTATCGTGGGCCGGCTCACGCTGAGCCGGGCGGACAGGTCGCGCTCGGCTGGAAGCCGGTCGCCGGGGCGCAGCTCGCCCCGGGCGATGAGATCCCTGACGTGGGCGATCACGTGGTCGGTGCTGTCTTTCCCGCTGATGGCCATGTCGCGTCCTGCGCTAGGGCGTGCCGCTCGCGCCGGAGCATGCCGCCGACGTCAGTATACTCCCGCCCGCGCCCGGGGTTCCGGCAAAGGTGCGGATTGGACAATCCACTTCGCGTGGCCCCGGAACGCGCAAGATGGCAGGGCAGAATCCCTGCCTTGTGCCTCCAACAACTGCTTGACCTCCGCGATCCACGGTGGTATTCATTCATGGTCGCAGAAGTGGTCTGACCAGACAACCCCGTTACGGAAGGCCATCGCATGACCGCATCCTCGTCGAACGCCGCCGGCCGCCAGACTGGGTCCTTCCGCTGGATCATCTGTGGCCTGCTGTTCCTGGCGGCCACGCTCAACTACGTCGATCGCCAGGTGATCGGCTTCCTCAAGCCCACGCTGCAGCACGAATTCGGCTGGAGCGAAATGGACTACGCCGACATCGTCTTTGCCTTCCAGCTGGCCTACGCGATCGGCCTGCTCTTCGCGGGCCGCATGATGGACAAGCTCGGCACGCGCCTCGGATTCGCCCTCGCCATCATCATCTGGAGCCTTGCGGCGGTCGCCCACGCGGAAGCCACCTGGTTCGGACCCGGCGTGGCCGCGATGCTGTCGGCCGTCGGCCTGGCCTACTCGGGGTCGGTCGCCGGGTTCATCGCCGCCCGCTTCGTGCTGGGCCTCGGGGAATCCGGCAACTTCCCGGCGTCGATCAAGGCCGTGGCCGAGTGGTTCCCGAAGAAGGAGCGCGCGCTGGCGACCGGCATCTTCAATTCCGGCACCAACGTCGGCGCGATCATGGTGCCGCTCGTGGTGCCGTGGATTACGCTCACCTACGGCTGGTACTGGGCCTTCGTCGCCACGGGCGCCATCGGCTTCTTCTGGCTGCTGCTCTGGTGGCCGCTGTACAAGAGCCCCGAGCACCATCCCAGGGTGAGCGCCGGCGAGCTCGCGTACATCCAGAGCGACCCCCCCGACACCCCGGTCAAGGTGCCGCTGAGCCAGGTGCTCCCGCACCGCCAGGCGTGGGCGTTCACGGTGGCGAAGTTCATGACGGACCCGATCTGGTGGCTGTACCTCTTCTGGATCCCCGACTTCTTCAGCCGAACCTACGGCCTGGATCTGAAGACGATCGGTCCGCCGGTGCTGCTCATCTATATCGTGGCGAGCGTCGGCAGCATCGGCGGCGGCTGGCTCTCGGGCTGGCTGATCAGCCGGGGGTGGAGCGCCAACGCGGCGCGCAAGACGGCCATGCTGGTCTTCGCCCTCGCGGTGGTGCCCATCGTGTTCGCATCGAAGGCGAACAACCTGTGGCTGGCGACGGCGCTGATCGCGCTGGCGGCCGCCGCGCACCAGGGCTGGTCGGCCAACGTGTTCACGATTGCGTCCGACACGTTCCCGCGTCACGCCGTCGGTACCGTGGTCGGCTTCGGCGGCATGGCCGGCGCGGTCGGCGGCATGCTGATCGCCAAGCTCACGGGGTTCATTCTCGAGACCACGGGCAGCTACCTGCCGGTGTTCCTGATCGCGGGCTCTGCGTATCTCCTGGCGCTCGCGATCGTGCACCTGCTGTCGCCGAAACTGGAACCGGTCAAGCTGTCCGCCCCGCCCCCGGCGGCGTGAGGATGCCACGTGCAGCCCATCACAGATCCCGTCCGCCGGAGTGACAGCGGCGCGGAGGCACGCCTCGAGGGCGTGCTGTCCGGAACGGCGCTCCGGCTCGTTCCCGCGTCCATCGTGACCACGGCGGCGGCCGATTGGGCCATGGCGCGCACCCCGGGCGGCGCCAGCCTGGTGGTCGTCCCGGCCGCGGATGCCGGCCTGCTGGCGGAGTTCGACGGGGAGCGGGGCGAACGTGCCCGCGTGGCCTTCCTCGTCGGCTCCCGGACAGCCCGCAACGCCGCCGGGCTCCGCCGGCACCTCCCGTGGCTCGAGCCGCGGCCGCTGCCGTCCGGCACGTCCGCCGGGTTCGGCGACCGGCTCGGCCTGGCGACGCCTGGACACGTCCGGGCCCTGCGGGCCGTCGGGGCGTCCATCGCCCCCGTGTTCGCGCAGCAGTCGATCCGGGAGATGACCCGCACGTCGCGATCGCCGCAGGCGGTGATCGACGACGCCACGTGGGGCAGCTTCGAGGCGGGCTGGACGGACGGGCAGGGGGCCGACGCCGACCACCTGAAGACGGTGGACGACATCACGGCGTGCGCCGCCGCCGGATTCGCGATGTTCACGATCGACCCGGGCGAGCACGTGAATCGTGACGCCGACGCGATGGCGCCCGCCGAGCTCCGCTCCGCCTGGGACGCGCTGCCGTGGGAGCGCCTCGAGGACACGCCGTCGTCGATGCGCAGGCGCCTGGCCGGCCTCGCCGTCGATGCCGGCGGCGAGCGCGTCGTGCTCGACGACGGCGCGCTCGTGAAGGCCGCCGTGAAGTACGGCCGCGCCGTGGCGCACGTGACCGCCATGTACCGCCACCTCGCGGGCGTCAAGGGCGAGGAGCCGTTCGACCTCGAGGTGTCGGTGGACGAAACCGACACGCCGACCGCGCCGGCCGAACACGTGTTCGTCGCGTCGGAACTGCGGCGGCTCGGCGTCCGGTGGGAGAGCCTGGCTCCGCGCTTCGTGGGCCGGTTCGAGAAGGGCGTGGACTACATCGGCGACACCGCGGCCTTCGAGGCCGACTTCCGCGTGCACGCGGCCATCGCCCGCGCCCTCGGTCCCTACAAGCTCAGCCTGCACTCCGGTTCCGACAAGTTCGGCATCTACGACATCGCCGCCCGGCACACCGGAGGGCTCATCCACGTGAAGACGGCGGGAACGAGCTATCTCGAGGCCCTGCGGGCGGCCGCGATCGCCGCGCCCGGCCTGCTCCGCTCCATCTACCTCTTCGCCCGGGAGCACTACGAGCGGGACCGCGCGAGCTATCACGTGTCCGCCTCCGTGGCCGCCGCCCCCGACCCGGCTCGCGTCGATGATGCGGGTCTCGCGGCCCTGCTCGAGGACTTCCACGCCCGGCAGATCCTCCACGTCACGTTCGGCTCGGTGCTGACGGCCCGTGGCGAGGACGGCCGCCTCGTGTTCGCTGACGGTCTTCGTTCCATGCTGCACGCGCATCCCGAGGTCTACGCAGAGTGCCTCGAGCGCCACTTCGTGCGGCACCTCCGTCCCTTTGCCGGCCGGTAGGCACGCCGCGAGGGGGAGCCGCCATGCACCGCCATCGCGTGACCCGCCGGGACTTCCTCGCCACAAGTGCGCTCGCGGGTGCCGGACTGGTCGTCGCGCCCGGTTGGCTGGCGCGCGGGCGCGCCGGGACCTTCCTGGCTCCGCAGGCCGGCCATCGCGGCTGGGCCGAGGCCGACGCCATCCTGGCGCGCATCGCGCCGCCGGTGTTTCCCGACCGCGTCTTTCCCGTGACCAAGTACGGAGCGGTGGGCGACGGCGTGCGCGACTGCACCGTGGCGTTCCGCGATGCCATCGCCGCGTGCGCCGACGCGGGCGGCGGACAGGTGCTCGTTCCGGACGGCCGCTTCCTCACAGGCGCCATCCACCTCAGGAGCCGGGTCAACCTGCACCTGTCCGACGGCGCGACCGTCGCCTTCAGCCGGAACCCCGACCACTACCTTCCCGTGGTCTTCACGCGCTGGGAAGGCGTCGAGTTGATGAACTACTCGGCGCTCATCTATGCCTTCGAGCAACGGGACATCGCGATCACGGGGAAGGGCACGCTGGACGGCCAGGCGAGCGACGAGCACTGGTGGCCCTGGAAAGGCTCGCGGACCCTGCCGCCCGAGGCCACGCAGATGGCGGCCCGCGCGCGGCTCATCGACATGGGCGCCCGCGGCGTGCCGGTGGCCGAGCGGGTATTCGGGGCCGGTTCCAACCTGCGTCCGAACTTCATCCAGCCGTACCGCTGCCAGAACGTCCTTGTCGACGGCGTCACGATCGTGAACTCGCCGATGTGGGAGATCCACCCGGCGCTGTGCCGGAACGTGACCGTGCGCAACGTCACGATCAGCAGCCACGGCCCGAACAACGACGGCTGCGATCCCGAATCGTGCTCGGACGTGCTCATCGAGGGCTGCACGTTCGACACCGGCGACGACTGCATCGCGCTCAAGTCGGGCCGGAACGAGGACGGCCGGCGCCTCGCAGCGCCGATCGAGAACGTCGTCATCCGCAACTGCACGATGAAGGACGGGCACGGCGGCGTGGTGATCGGCAGCGAGGTCTCGGGCGGCGCGCGGAACATCTTCGCGGAAAAGTGCCGGATGGACAGCCCGAACCTCGACCGGGCGCTCCGCATCAAGACGAACTCCGTGCGCGGCGGATTCGTGGAGCACGTCTACATGCGCGACGTCACCGTGGGCCAGGTGGCCGAAGCGGTCGTGACGGTCAATCTCTTCTACGAGGAAGGCGACACGGGAAAGTTCCCGCCCGTGGTCCGCGAGATCGACGTCCGCAACGTCACGAGCGCCAAGAGCCAGTACGGGCTCCTGCTGCGCGGCTACGCGCACACGCCGATCCGCGACGTCCGCATCACGGACTGCGCGTTCGACAACGTGGCCAAAGACGACGTGGTCGAGGG
>Ga0316627_100000214_pt1 | contig 13928 bp, 9 predicted proteins | sample OWC_Aug_M2_C1_D1_FD_207653 | JGI IMG/M metagenome (GOLD analysis project Ga0316627, IMG submission 207653) | Wetland soil microbial communities from Old Woman Creek delta, Ohio, United States - OWC_Aug_M2_C1_D1_C | ecosystem: Environmental > Terrestrial > Soil > Wetlands | place: USA: Ohio...
GGCTCACCGAACTCGCGCGTGAGTTCGCGGTAGATCTCGCCGGGATCGCGGCCCATCCGCGCCGTGATCTCCGCCGCGAGCAGAGCCGGGACGATCCCGTCTTTGTCCGTCGTCCAGACGCTGCCATCCAGACGGACGAAAGACGCACCTGCGCTCTCTTCGCCCCCAAAGCCAAGTGAGCCGTCGAGCAGGCCATCGACGAACCACTTGAAGCCTACCGGCACCTCGTAGACCTTTCGGCCAAGTTTCGCGGTGACACGATCGATCATCTGGCTGCTCACTACCGTTTTGCCGACCGCCGCTTCCCTGCGCCATTCCGGCCGGTGTTGGAAGAGGTAGAGAATGGCGACCGAAAGGTAGTGATTGGGAGCAAGCAACCCCCGGCTCCTGGTGACAATCCCGTGCCGGTCGTGGTCGGTATCGCAGGCGAAGGCGATCTCGAAGCGGTCCTTCAGGCTGATTAAACTCTGCATCGCATAGGGAGAGGATGGGTCCATGCGGATCTGGCCGTCCCAATCCACAGTCATAAAACGGAAGGTCGGGTCGACGGCCTCGTTCACGACCGTGAGGTTCAACCCGTAGCGCTCGGCAATCGGCCCCCAGTAGTGGACCCCAGCACCGCCAAGCGGATCGACTCCCATGCTGATCTTCGCGGCGCGAATGGCGTCCATCTCGATCACATTGGCGAGATCAGTAATGTAAGCGGTGCGATAGTCGTGCCGGTGCGTCGTGGGAGCGCGAAGAGCTTTTTCGAAAGGAATCCTTTTCGAACCCACAAGGCCATTCTCGAGAAACTCGTTTGCCTTCGCCTCGATCCAGGCGGTGACAGCGGGTTCCGCCGGCCCGCCGTTTGGGGAATTGTATTTGAACCCGCCGTCATGTGGCGGATTGTGTGACGGCGTGATGACGATGCCGTCGGCGAGTCCTGTCTTGCGCCCGCGGTTGTATGTGAGAATCGCGTGGGAAACGGCAGGGGTTGGGGTATATTCATCTCCCTGCGCGATCATGACTTCCACCCCGTTTGCCGCCAGCACCTCAAGCGCGCTGGCATGGGCCGGGACGGAAAGTGCATGCGTGTCCATTCCGAGAAACAGCGGGCCATCGATCTTCTTCTGCTCCCGGTGCAGGCAAATAGCCTGACTGATGGCGAGGATATGCCATTCGTTGAAGGCCCTTTCGAATGCGGAACCACGATGTCCTGAGGTGCCGAAGGCAACCCGTTGTTCCGGCACTGAAGGGTCGGGCGCCTCCGTATAGTAGGCCGTGACGAGTCTGGGAACGTTAACCAGCATCGATGCTTCAGCCGGCTTTCCTGCACAAGGATTTCCAGCACCCGTCATGATAACGACCGGCGCGCGGGGAGAGCTTTTTTTAATGCTGCAAGCCAAAGCGACTCCATCCATCCCGGGCATTTCATAATCCGATAAGACGATGTGAAATTTGTTCTTAAAAAAAAATGCTTAATCCATTTTCGCCGCTATCGGCGGATACCACTTCGTAGCCAAGCCGGGACAGCATTTTGGAAACGGCGATTCGAAGGAATTTGTTATCATCAACGACTAAAATATTTTTTCCAGTCTCCATCTCCAATTCCTCCTGCCCGATATGGTCCACGCGAAATTACCTAACATCCCAGTCTCTTTTTCGACCCGTAACGCATTCAACCGGTTGGTTCATATTGTTTACACTGTCTGCCCTTCTATACGGAGAAGAATTGCCCTTATATGGCCGCCATCCAGAAATGACTGCTAAGAAGTCAGCCGGGAAATTTCCAGGGATAACTGGGATGCCTTATTGCCTGTGAACACCATTTTGGTGGATTGACCATTAAGGGAACCCTTAAGCCTTTGAAAGACATCCAGGCCAAAAGGGTGTGTGTTTTTCAGTCCATTGGTGTAAATTGTTATCTTTACAATGTTTTCCGGCAATTTTTTTATGGCATATATCAGCTCATATGCCGATGTGGCGTCGAAGTCGCCCGCCAATTTCAAGCCAAAGCCATCGCTATTTTTATCGACTGCGATTCCGAAATTTGATGCCATAACCTATCCTTCCCAGTACAATGTTGGATTGAGAAAAAAGGTGTCGTCAAACCTTGGCAGGCCCGGCAAGCGCGGTTCGCAACCCTATCCAAACAGCCCACGGGAACACAACCACCTTGTGTCCAAGGAGGGAGCCGTCTGACCATCGGCCCTCAGATGCCTGTTGAGTCTCCTTGGCTCCTCTCATCGTCTCAACAATAATCGATGAAACAACTCTGCACAATCGGCCTCTGTCTGATTCGCACGTAAGGAAGGCACACATTTTAATGTCAGGATTCATCCTACACATGACCGATAGTCTAAAGGTTATCGGTCGGCTGTTCGGAAGGAGGTATCACCAAAGGTTGTTGCGGATAAGATGACAAAGATTGCCCTGGTAATAAGATGACGACCCAAAAATCCAGTTTTCGGCGGGGGGGCAGGGCAAACCTGTAAGGCAGAAAAAGAACTGGGGCAGTTCATGATCTCACTGCCCCAGCTACAATGAATTTTGATGGATTCGGTCAGGAAAGGCGAAAAATTCAGAGCCGGATTATTTCGCTTTCATCGCCGAGGTCTAAGTCTTTTTCCGCCGAATTCTTTCAGCCATTCTGTCGAGCAGCACATAGAACACGGGCACAAAAGGAATGGCGACGAGAGTCGAGGCAAGCATGCCCCCGAATACGACCGTGCCTATGGCTCGCTGACTAGCTGAACCTGCCCCGAAGGCGACCAAAAGCGGAACCACGCCAGCGATAAAGGCAAGCGAGGTCATCACAATGGGACGGAATCTGCGGCGGGTCGCTAATATGGCTGCCTCAGATACCGCCATCCCACCTTGGTGCAGTTCACGCGCAAATTCCACGACCAAGATGGCGTTCTTGCTCGCCAATGCGATCATCAACACCAATCCCACCTGCGTGTACAGATCGTTCTCGTAGCCGCGGACCATAAGAGAAATCAGTACTCCCACCAGCGCTATGGGCACTACCAGGATGACCGCCCCGGGGTATGCCCAGCTCTCATACAGCGCAGCCAGAACCATGTAGACTAGGATAATCGAGAGCGCGTAAATGAAATAGGCTTGGTTTCCGACCTTTTTTTCTTGGTAACTCGTGGAGGTCCATTCGTAGGCCATGCCATGCGGCAAAGTTCCTTGTGCCAGTTGCTCCATCAGTGATAGGGCTTGACCGGAACTGAATCCGGTCGCAGCAGAACCGAATAAAGCCGCTGCCGGATACAGATTGTAACGGGTCACCAACTCAGGGCCCAGAACCTGCCGGACATCGAGCAGCGTACCCAGGGGCACCATCTCTCCCGTCTTGTTGCGGATGTGGAGATTTTTTATATCCCGAGGCTCCAAACGATATTGGCTGCCGGCCTGAATGTAGACCTGAAACACCTGGTTGAATCTGTTGAATAGATTGACAAACGAGGAACCTAGATAAGCCTGGAGAGTGCCGAATACATTTTCCAGGGGGACCTGCAGGGATTCGGCCTTGGTTCTGTCGATGTCCAGATATAATTGAGGGTTGTTCATGCTAAAGGTGCTGACCAGGCCCAGTAAATTGGGTTGAGAGTTTCCCGCTTGGGTGATTTCCATCGCAGCTTGCTGGAGTTCATTGAGGCCGAGGCTGGCCCGATCCTCCACCATCATTTGGAAGCCCCCCGTCTGGCCGAGTCCTCTGATCGGCGGCGGGATGACCACTACGGCCTGCGCCTCCTGCAGTTCCGCCAGCTCATGGTAGATGCTGGCGACAATTTTATCCTGAGGCAAATAGCTTCCCCGTTTTCCCCAGTCCTCAAAGATGATAAACGTGGAGGAGATCGAGACCACATTGGCTCCATCCAACAGTGAATAGCCCCCGATGGTGACCCAGTGCGCAACCCCGGGAATTTTTCTCAGCAGGCCATCGATCTTGTTTGCAACCTCTTGCGACCTCGGCAGCGACGCGCCCGCCGGCAACCTGGTTAGCAAGATGGCATACCCCTGATCTTCTGTCGGAAGGAAACCCGTGGGTTGGCGCAGGAAGCCCCATACAGTCGCGCTGATAACGATAACAAAGATGACTAACATCAAGGCAGGTTTTTTTACCATCCAGACCACGATAGCCATATAGATATCAGTCAGGGCTTGGAAAGCCCTGTTAAAACCTCGGTAAAACCGGTTGGGGCGTTTCTCCCGGCGGGGCTTCAGCCATAAGGCACACTGGACCGGTTTCAACGTAAGTGCATTGATGGCGCTGATGACAGCAGTGGAGGCAATGACGAGTGCAAACTGCCGAAAGACCTGCCCGACAATCCCAGGAAGAAAGGCTGCCGGCAGGAAAACGGCAACCAACGCCAAGGTAATCCCCATCACCGGTCCGGTTAACTCCTGCATTGCTTTCAGGGTAGCATCCCTGGGCGGCATTCCTTTCTCGATGTAATATGAGGTGTTCTCCACAATGATTATGGCATCATCCACCACGATCCCGATCGCCAGGACCAGCGCAAACAAGGTCATCAGATTGATGGTGAAACCGAGCGCGGCCATGGCGATGAAAGCGCCGATCAGGGTGACCGGGACCGTTGTAAGCGGAACCAGCATTCCCCGGAAGTTTTGCAGGAAAAGGAATATCACGACCAGCACCAGGATACCTGCGATGAACAGTGTTTCATACACCTTGGAGACCGCCTCCCGGACAAAGGTGGTCGTATCGAAACGGATGGCATATTTGAGCCCCTCCGGAAATTGCTTGCTCATGTCGGCTATGGCTTGATAGACGCGATCAGCGAGATCGATGGCATTGGCGTTTGGCAAGGCAAATACCACGATTTGGGCTGATTTGTGGCCGCTGACTCTTGCGAAGTTGCTGTAGCTTTGCTGCCCCAGTTGGACCTGCGCTATGTCGCCGAGGCGCACGATCTGCGGCGCCTCACCGCTTGTCGATTTGACGATGATGTCCTTGAATTGGTTGGAACGGGACAAGCGACCGAGCGCGTTGATGGTAAATTGGAAGGGCTGATCTTTTGGTACCGGCGGAGCCGCGAGCTGCCCTGAGACGACCTGCAGGTTCTGGCCCTGGATGGCTGCAAGGACGTCATTGGTTGTAATCCCGTAGGCTTCGAGCTTATGAGGGTCCAGCCAGACCCTCATGCTGTAAAGTCCGGCACCAAATACCCTCACTTGACCGATGCCTGGGATCTGGCCTAACGGGTATTGCAGATTGATGGTGGCATAATTGGATAGAAAAATGTCTTCAAACCGATCGTCGTCGGAGTAAAGACTGATCACCAGCAAAATGTTCGGTGACACTTTTTTGACGGTGACCCCTTGTTGAGTCGCGCCGCCAGGAAGCTGAGCCAGAGCACCGTTGACCAAATTCTGCACCAGCGCCATTGCGGCATTGAGGTCTGTCCCGATATTGAAGGTGATGGTCAAATTGTACGAGCCGTCGCTGCCGCTGGTGGAGGACATGTAGATTGAGTTCTCAACCCCGTTTACCGCTTCTTCAATGGGTATTCCGATCGTTTGTGCGACGACCTCCGCGCTCGCGCCCGGGTAACGCGCACTCACTTGTATGGTCGGCGGGACGACGTCCGGATACTGCGCCACGGGCAACCGATAGATGCATACCAAGCCGATAATGATCGTAACGAAGCCAATGACATTCGCAAAAATTGGGTGATCGATAAAAAACCGGGAAATCATTTGTCCACCTTCGACCGTCTGAAGCCCCGGCTCATCTTTCGACAGGTTCTCGCTCGGGAGTTACCTGGCGGCCGGGAACGGAGCGCAAAAGACCCTTGACAATCACCCACTCATCGCCGTTGAGGCCGCTCTCGATAACATAGAGACCGCCATGCGAAGTCCCCGTTTTCACGCTGCGACGTTCAACCGTGTTCTTTTCGTTCACCACCCAAATGTAAGATCCTGTCTGATCAAAACCGACAGCGGCTTGGGGCACGAGAATTGCGGATTTCTCTTTTCCAACGGGGACCCGCACCCGGGCATATTGTCCTGGGAGCATTTTCCCCTCCGGGTTTGGGATGACTCCACGCAGCAACAGCGTCCCCGTTGTCGAACTGACGCTTGCCGAAGCAAAATCGAGGTGCCCGGCGTGAGGGTATCCGTCTTCATTGGCAAGGCCCATGTAGATCGGATAAATGGCATCATTTCCATGCCCCCACGGCCGTTCGGATATGCCGGGCAATGCGGAAATTTCGGTTTCGCTGACATTGAAATAAACGTAAATCGGATCAATTTGTGTAACCTGTGCCAAAAGGGTTCCCCCGGAGGTTCCGGTGGCACTAGTTGTACTTCCTGTATTTCCGGGACCCACCAGGTTGCCGGGGTCAACCAACCTGCGGTCGATCCGCCCGTCAAAAGGAGCGGTTATCGAAGTATAGCCCAAGTTGAGTGCCGCCAGGGCTCGTTGAGCTTCTGCCGCCATAAGAGCGGCTTGCGCCGAGTCGAGCTGAAAGCGCCAATTTTCAACATCAGTCTGCGCGGCGGCCTTCTGCTTGTAGAGATCGCTGTTTCGCGCAAGCTCGATTCGAGCATGATCTATGCGGGCTTTTTGCGTCAAGACATTTCCCTCTGCCTCCTTGAGCATGGCTCTGTAGGTATCTTGCTGGATTTGAAACAGCAACGCCCCCTTTTTCACTATCTCACCGTCGCGGAATAAAACTTTTTCCAGGTAGCCCTCCACCCGAGCGACAAGCTGCACGGTGTTGACCGCTTGGGTCTTGCCGGTCACCTCAAGGTAGTCGGTCACCTCCTGCCTGACCGGTTTGCTCACGGTCACCTTCGGCGGGGGCGGCACGAACTTGTTTTCCTTCTGGTCGCACCCGGCCGTGGAAACCAAGATAGCGATCAGCACCGCCATCGCGGGAGCGCACCTGAATACGCCTCGAGTCATATCGTGCTTCCTCCTACCAGTCGGGTGTCAGGAGTTGTCTTTCGGTTTGCGGTTCGACGGCCGCCGGGTCGAGAAGCCCGCCCCAGTCGGTGCGGCTACCCATGGTCTGGGTGACGTCGGCCGGCAGAAAACGTTGCCCCTCCCGTATTTCCCATCCACCCCCCAGAGCACGGTAGACCGTAATCAACCCCTGAGGCACATCAGCCCGGCCGGTGGCCAGATTGTCCTGCTGGGCCAGGAGGGCCGCTTGGGCGGTGAGCACCGTGGTGTAGTCGGTAGCGCCCTCACGGTATTGGATAAGGGCGAGGTCCGCCGAACGCTTGGCAGCTGCGGCCGCCTCCTCCAGGCTGACGAGACGATTTTCGGACTGCAGGAAGCCGATCAGCCCATCCTCTACCTCTTGCTGCGCACGCAGTACCGTGTCCTGGTAGGTGAAAATCAGCTCCTGGAAAAGGGCGTCCTGGACGCGAACGGCGTTGGTGATCTGGCCGTAATTGAGGATGTTCCAGGCGAACGCCGGGCCGAAGGAGCCGGTGCGGCTGTCCCAGGAGGCGATCTGGCTGAGATGGAACCGGCCCACGTCGCTGGCCAGATACCCGAAGGTCCCGTTCAGTGTGAAAGCGGGATAGAGGTCCGCCTTAGCTACGCCGATGAGGGCGCACTGGGCGGCGGCCTGGAGCTCGGCGATGCGGATGTCCGGCCGGCGGCGGAGCAGGTCCGCGGGGATGCCGACAGCGACTTCCAGAGGGGCTTCCGGGATGGCGGAGCGGTCCCCAAGCAGGTGGTCCAGGTTACGCGGCGGCACACCGAGCAGGGTGCAGAGCGCGTTTTTCACTTGTCGCAGGCGCGCAGCGAGCTGGGGGATGCCGGCTTCAGTGCTGCGCAGCTGGGTGAGCGCCTGCTGCACGTCGCGGTCGCTGGTGGCCCCACCCTTGAAGCGGGCCTCTGCGATTCGCAGGCTTTCTTTCTGGACGCTCACGTTGTCGCGGGCGATCCGCAGGCGCTCCTCGAGAGTGCGGATGAGCACGTAGGTGCTCGCCACATCGGCCGTAAGGCTCACCAGGGCACTGTCGTAAGCGGCGATGGACCCGAGGAAGCTGGCGTCTTCGGACTCGACCGAGCGTCGAAACTTGCCCCAAAAATCGAACTCCCAGCTGGCCGTGGCTCCCACCTGGGCCTGTTTGGAATTGAAATCAACCCCGGCCGAGCGCTGCGGTGCCGACGCCCCGCGTTCGCTTTCCCGGTTGTACTCGGTGGCGCCGACGGCCTGTTGGGCTTGCGGATACTGCTCGCCGATGGCGACCCCCAGGCGGGCTCGGGCCTCGAACACCCGGGCTCCAGCCACGCGCAGCGGGATATTCTGCGCGCAGGCGACTTGGACGAGGTGGTCAAGGACCGGGTCTTGGAATACCGCCCACCACTTGCGGTAGTCGGCCGGTGAGGACAGCAGCCGATGGCCGTCGGCCTGCATCCATTGCTCCATTATCTGAAGTTCAGGTTTAGTATAATCCGGGCCCACCGTCGTACATCCGGTGACAACCATCAAGACGGAAACCGTGAAGATCCATGCAGGGCCATAATACCAAAAACTCTTCAGATAAGACTGCATTTTTCTTCCATCTGCCATGGGCATTGATCTCAAGGCCGAATTCATCGAAGCAATGTGTTTGATCGGTATATAGTATTGGGGGGATCCTCTCACCCGACTGCAAAGAGGTTCAATTGTACAGCCCCTGATGCCGGGTCTCACCCTGTGACCACCGGCTGTTTGAATTCAACAAACGCCGCCCTTTTCGATGCCTCCGGCCCCTCCCTCGGCCCTAAAAGGGTCAGGATTTCCTGCTCATTGATTTTCTCCTTCTGCAAAAGGGTCTGGGCCATCTGTTGAAGCTTGCCGCGCTCCCTTTGCAGAATGTTTTTGGCCTCCTCGTAGCAACCGGCAATAATTTCCTGCATTTCGGCATCGATCGACTCCTCGAGCTTCTCCGAGCGGTGTTGCCGTATTGAACCTTGGCCAAGAAAGGGGTTCTGGTTTTTATCCACCAGAGACAAATTCGGCGCAATCCGGCTCATGCCGTAGACGGTAAGCATGTTCCTGACGATGTCGGCCACTTTCTCCAGGTCGTTGGATGCCCCGGTGGAAACCTCGCCGAACACCAGCTCCTCCGCTGCCCGTCCTCCCAGCAGCCCTTTGATCTTGCCGAGCAGCTCGGAGCGTGACATCAGAAACCGATCCTCCAACGGCGTCTGCAGCGTATAGCCCAGGGCGCCGATACCGCGCGGTACAATCGAGACCTTCTGCACCGGGTCCGCCCCGGTTGTGAAGTGGCCGACGATCGCATGCCCGGATTCGTGAAAAGCGACCACCTCCCGCTCGTGGGGGTTGATGAGCTTATTTTTCTTTTCGAGCCCGGCGATCACGCGTTCGATGGCATCTTGAAAGTTTTTTTGAGAAATATCGTTGAGCCCTTCGCGAGAGGCGAGAAGCGCCGCCTCGTTACACACGTTGGCAATTTCCGCTCCGGCGAAGCCGGGAGTCTCGGCCGCCAAACGTTTCAGGTCGACGTTCTTTTCAAGAAGGTGGCCACGGGTGTGCACCTTGAAAATCTGGATTCGCCCGTTCAAATCCGGACGATCTACAAGGATGTGACGGTCGAAACGACCAGGCCGCAACAGTGCCGGGTCTAGAACATCCGGGCGGTTGGTAGCCCCCATCATAATGATGCTCACCTGGGGGTCGAAACCGTCCATTTCCGTGAGCAGCTGGTTGAGAGTGTTTTCGTGCTCGTCGTTGCCGCCCATGTAAATGCCCTGGGAGCGGTTCTTACCCACAGAGTCCAGTTCATCGATGAAAATAATGCAGGGCGCTTTGCTCTTGGCCTCTTGAAAGAGATCCCGCACCCGGGCCGCGCCCAACCCGACGAACATTTCGACGAAATTGGATCCGCTCAGGTTGAAAAACGGTACACCGGCTTCCCCGGCCACGGCCCGCGCCAGAAGTGTCTTGCCGGTCCCTGGGGGGCCCACCAGAAGGATGCCTTTGGGCAACTTGGCCCCGAGTCGCGTAAAGCGGACAGGCTCTTTCAGAAAAGAAACGACTTCCTTAACCTCCTCCACCGCCTCGTCGACACCCGCCACGTCTTCAAAGGTGACTTTTTTTGACGGATCGACTTCATAGATTTTGGCTTTGTTCTTGCCAAGATTCAGAAAATTGGCCCCCTTGCCCATTCGCCGCACGACAAAGGACCAGAGGAGAAAAAAGAGGCCGAAGGGGATGATCCAGTTCGAGAGAAAATTCGAAAACCATTGCGATTCGATCTTGCCGCGGTAGTCGACGCCATGAGCCTGAAGATCCGGCAGCAGCTGCGGGTCCTGCAAGGGTATGACCACGAATTGTCTTTGAGCTTCCTGCTCGCGCTCACGCTTGATCCCCCCCAAATCCAGGTACCAGGGCGTGCGTTTTTGATGAGGTGCAAAACCGGCCCGGCCCTTGGAGGTGGCAATTTCAGACGTGGATATGTCCGCCGCTGGAGCGGCTTTTTCCAGGCCGTAGATCCGGTTCTGTTCAAGGATCACGCTCTGGACCTTGTCCGCCCGGATCATATCTCGAAACTTGTTGTAGGGAATTTCATGCACGTCCGGCCCCGAAAAAAAGAGGGAATCCAAAAACAGCATCAGCATGAAAAGCATCAGGAAGTAGCCAAACGAAAACTTGTAACGTGGTTCCATTCATCATCTCCTCGGAAGGGCTTCCAGTGTGGTCAAGGTGTGTTGCGGCGCCGCCTCGCCTTTCCACCCTTTTACCGTGCCGAAAAGTTTTTTATTTCGTTGGGGTTCGGCCCCGCCTCGATCACGCCCTTCGCGCCTGCTCAAAGGTCGGGGTTGGGGAATTCCTCCTTGAGAACCTGCCTGACCGTTGGGCCTGTGGCGGGATCCACAAGGTGCAACCGCATTCGGTGGCCCTGCACGATTCAGGAGCAAGGGGGGCAATTCGCCTTTTTCGGAGCGTCTCCCGCAGGTCGCTAACTGCCGCGGCGGGCGGTTCTGCAAGGCATGTGGGGTGTCGACTTTCAGAATCAGCTGATTGCCGCCCTGCAGGTCCAGCCCCAATCGTATGACTTCGGCAGGCAGAAGCCTGCCCGCCCGCCGGGCGTGTTGCGGGTTACCGTAGGCAGTGATGGACTCTGCAACGGTTTCTAGTTCAGAAGCCAGTTGTGGTGAAGCGTAATCGAAACCGTCTTGGTTCGGTTGTTTACGACCTCGCCGGCTGTATAACTGGAACACCAAGTTCCTATTTTCCTGTTTTGTGAATCCTGTATGTAGGCGCCATACGTGCTCGAACCCTCAATCGGGGATTCCTCCACACGATCAACCAGGAGGGATAGTCTGGGCGAGTTAGGGTTTACCTCCTTCCAGTGAGGACCACTGAGCCGATAACCCTTCTCCAATCCCACGATGGCATAGGGGTTACCTGCATCCATCAAAGCGTAGTATTGGTAGTCGGAATTGAAATGATGCGTGTCGAAATTCTCAGTCTGCGCTTTGCTGATCTGAAAGCCTCCGATGGATGCGAGGGAGAGGCCCGGTATGGCAAATCCCGTTAGCAGAAAGACAGCGGCGACAATCAACGCTTTCACTGATCGACTCTTGCTGGTAATCATAACAGATACCTCCTTAATGTAGGCGTCGGATGTGAAGTTGATGGCCCTGATATTCGCCAGCGATGCGAATAACGCTGCCCGCAATTTCGCCGGGCGGGACGGGGTAACAAAGCTTCTGGTTTTCCCCAATACCTGTCAGAAGACGCTTCACATCGCTTTTGACCAAACCATAACCAGAAAGACAAGCGCCTGCCATAGGCTTCCGTCTGAAATTCATGTAAGGGCGGCCGCTTTGTTGCTGTCGGCATTTGTCTGACACTCAAGAACCGTGCAGAAACCGACCTCACGATCCGCCCGGCAGTGCAGTACGATGCGCAATTGCAATGTATCCGTTCTCGGTCAGAATGCCTGCCAACCCGACAATAGAATGCGGAAATCAACTTAATCCAGAAGTGGTTTGAGGAATAGTTTGCGTGCGTCTATCGAATCCTGGTTCGGGCAAAAGGGGTTTGAGTTTAGCTGATCAAAGGTGCAGGTTAAGATTGCAGAATGGATTCAAATTGGCGGGGGTGAGGCCAACCAAGTATTGGGAAAGGAGTTTGTGAGTAGGCCAGAAAAATCCTTCCGGTGGTTGGTTGGATGTTAAGGTGAGGCAGAAAGGTCGGTTTCGATGCCGCCGCTGCGTCCGGACCGATCTTCCGGGACGACATCGGTTGCATGACCTGCCATAAAGCGTCAGAACTGGACCCATTCAGCCGGGCGCGCCCTGATCCTGGTTCGGTTGATTCTTCACCAGTGCGCTTATGATCCGAGGCAGATAGCTGTCGGCCTTGGCCGCCGGGAACCGGGTGGAGGCGGCGCCGCGGTGGCCGCCGCCTTCGAACTCGGCCAACAGCTTGCCGACGTGGACGTTGCAGCGGGGGTTGAAGATGCTGTGGCCGATGTTGACCACAACGGTCTGCTGCTTGCGGTCTTCGAACCGGATGCGCATACTTACGACGGTCTCAGGGAAAAGGCAGTAGGAGAGGAACCGGTTCCCGGAAGGCGGGCGGCCCAGAGCCCGGAAGTCCGTGATGGCCACCTGCCCCTCGATCCGCGTGTATTTCCTGAGCCAGTCGGCGTACTCGCTGTTTTCCTTGATGACTTGCCGGCAGCGTGCCGCCACGTCCGGGTCGGCCATGACCTGCCGGACGTCCACTTCCCGCAGCAGGCGCACCAGCTTGTTCCAATAGCCTTCTTCCTTGCCGTGTTCCCCCGACACCGTCATGGACAGCAGCACGTAGTCGTACTTCTCGGGGCACCGAACCTCGTCCTGGGTGAAATCGGCCGAGTCGATGCGATCCGCCCAGTACACCAGCTCGTCGTAGTCGCGTCGAAAGCGTCCGTGAAAATAGTCGAAGACATTGCGGGCGGCCGATGGGGTATCGCGAAACAAGCCTTTGTAAGGCCCGCGCGGCGTGTTCGTGGAGTGGTGGTCGAACCAGGTGTCGCAGCGCGGATCGTAGGGGAGATTGGCGATGATGTCGCCGGGCTGGATGCCGGCCGTACCCCTGTTGAACTCGTTCGGCTCAACCCAGAGGACCGGCTGCCGGATCTCCAGGGCATCCGAGATCAAGACGGCGCAGACGACCCCGTCGAAGTCCGGTCGCGTGACAATCCGCATTCAAGCTCCAAGTCCGCCGATGAGGCCCGCTGAGGTCGGTTGACGCTCACATCATGTTACCCTCAAAAGGGCGGAATGACAAGGCGACCTATGTCCCGCAGATCAGCGACACCTCCACCAGCACGTCCCGCGGCAGCCGCGCCACTTCCACCGTTTCCCTCGCCGGGGGGGTGTCGCCGAAATAACCGGCGTAAATGCCGTTGAACTTCGCGAAATCGCCCATGTTCTTGAGAAAGCAGGTGGCCTTGAGCGCATCGGCCAGCGTCATGCCGGCGGCCGTAACGATGGCCTTGAGGTTCTCCATCACCTGCCTCGTCTGGGCCTCGATGTCGCCCGGCACCAGGTTGGCGGTCTTGGGATCAATCGGTATCTGCCCCGAAACGAACAGAAGGCTGCCCAGCTGGATCGCCTGGGAATAGGGCCCGATGGCCTGAGGCGCCTTATCCGTCGAGATTTTTTTCTTCACGCGACCTCCTCGTTCAAAAATGGGTTCAAGGGCGCAGCGGATCGGACGCGGGGGCATCGGACACGGTCCGCGTTTCGATCGCCCCCTTTCGTTCTTGTCCCCTTGAACCCATTTTTTATTTGGCTTCCTTGATTTTCTCCGTCAGTTCGGGCACGAACTCCAGCACGTCGGCCACCACCCCCACGTTGGCCACCTGGAAGATGGGCGCCTTGGGGTTCTTGTTCACGGCGACGATGAAGGGGTTGCCCTTGAGGCCGCCCATGTGCTGGAAGG
>Ga0316627_100000216_pt1 | contig 13911 bp, 15 predicted proteins | sample OWC_Aug_M2_C1_D1_FD_207653 | JGI IMG/M metagenome (GOLD analysis project Ga0316627, IMG submission 207653) | Wetland soil microbial communities from Old Woman Creek delta, Ohio, United States - OWC_Aug_M2_C1_D1_C | ecosystem: Environmental > Terrestrial > Soil > Wetlands | place: USA: Ohio...
GCTTCAAGGTCAGGCTGCCCGAGGTGTTTTCATCAAAGATAGCGCCCTATGCCGGGCGGCCGGTCGTCTTCGGCGTGCGGCCCGAGGACATGGCGGCGCAAGCGCCCGGGGCGGATAGCGGCAACGGTAACACCCTGGCCGCGCGTGCGGACGTGGTGGAAACCCTGGGGGCGGAAACCTTTGTGTACCTGACCTGCGGGCCCCACTCCATCGTCGCCCGCATGGAGTCCCCGGAACGCCCGCTGGCCGTGGGTCAGGCGCTTCTCGTCGATCTGAAGATGCCCAAGACGCACCTGTTCGACCGGGAAACTTCCCAGACCATCGTTTGAAGACCACGCAACCGGAGATGTGACCACCAACCAAGACCCATCAAGGAGGGAGGCTTACCATGAGAAGGATCGCAAACGTTGTGTCGATGGCCCTGCTGGGCGCCGTGATGATGTCCGCGACCGCTTTTGCCCAGGTCAATTGGATGCAGTTCAAGGGCGCCGAGATCCGGTTCCTGATGAACAAGCACCCGTTCACGACCTACATCGAGCCCAAGGTGGCCGAGTTCGAAAAGATGAGCGGCATCAAGGTGGTCATGGAGGTTTTCCCGGAAGACCAATTCCGCAACAAGCGCACCATCGAGCTTAACGCCGGAGGCAAACTGGACGGGTACATGATCATGCCGGGCCAAGACGAACTCTATTTCTGGAAAGCGGGCTGGCTGCAGCCGCTGGACGACTACATCAAGGACCCCAGGCTGACCGACGCGGCCTGGGAGCCGAAGGACTTCTTCGCCAGCTTCACCAAGGCCGCCACTGTCGACGGCAAGCAGATCGGCGTCGTCATCAACTCCGAAACGTCGCTCCTGGCCTATCGCAAGGACCTCTTCGGCCAGTTCAAGGTCAAGGTCCCCACGACCATGAAGGAGCTTGAGGAGACCGCCAAGTTCTTCCACGGCAAGGAGGTCGACGGCAAGAAGATGGTCGGCATCACCCTGCGGGGCAAGGGCGCCGCGGCCACCTCTCAGTGGGTGGATTTCCTCTACAGCTTCGGCGGCTCCTGGACCAACGCGCAGGGCAAGTCGAACCTGGCGTCTCCCGGCAGCATCGCCGCCTTCAAGTTCTACGGCGACCTGCTGAAAAACTACGGCCCCGAGGGCGGCACCATGCTGCACTGGGCCGAGAGCACCTCCACCTTCATGGAGGGTAAGGCCGCCATGATCTACGATGCCAACGTGTTCAAGTCGCTTTACGAGAACCCCAAGGAATCCAAGGTGGCCGGCAAAGTCGGCTACGCCGTCATCCCGGCCGGACCGGCCGGCAGCGTGCCCCACGTCTCCAACTGGAGCCTGTCCATCAACAAAAACAGCCCGGCCGAACGCCAGAAGGCAGCCTGGCTGTTCATCCAGTGGGCCACCAACAAACAGAACTCGCTCGGGGCCATGCTGGCCGGCGTTCCGGCGGGGCGCGCATCGGCCTGGAACTCCGCCGAATACAAGGCCGGGGACAAGCAGCCCGATTGGACCGCTAATTCTCTGAAGTCCTTCGAGATGGGCCAGCCGCAGTGGAACCCGCCCGTCATCAACGTGCCCGAAATCCGCGATATCACCGGCCAGGTGATCGTCGACGCCATCCAGGGCAAGGACGTGGCCGAGTCGGCCAAGAAGGCCGCCGAGCTCATGGACAGGAAGATGGAGATATAGCGTCGCCCGTTGGCCCGTCAGCCGGTCGGTCCGAACACCTGAATTGAAAGCCGGACGGCCGGCAACGTGCCTCGATAGGTGGGGGCGGCATTTCTGCCGCGACAAACTGTCCGCTGTTTGTGGACACGCGGCTGAAAGCCGCTCCCAAGAACGAGCCAAGCAGGCGTTGTTGCCTTCGCCGGGCACAGAATCATCGTCATGAACACTGCCGCAAGCACTGTAAGCCGCTTCATCGATCGTCGCCAGTCTCTGGTTTATCCGGCCCCGGCGGTGATCGTGCTCTTTCTCATCGTGGTCCTGCCCATTGCTTTCAACCTCTACCTCGCCTTCACCAAGTGGACCGTGGGGCTGGGGCAGCCGCGCTTCATCGGCCTGGACAACTTCGTCGAGCTGGTCACCGATGAACGCGTCTGGAACGGGGTCAAGGTGATGGTGGTTTTCAGCGGTCTGAGCCTTTGCCTTGAGCTGGTGCTGGGGCTTCTCATCGCGCTGTACTTCAACCGCGAGTTCAGGGGCAGCGAGGCAGTCCAGGCCATCTACATCTTCCCCTTTGCCGCGACCCCGGTGGCCGTGGCCTTGATCTGGCGGGTCATGCTCAACCCCGAGATCGGGGTCTTGAACTACCTGCTGCGCAGCATCGGCCTTCCGGGCAGCCTGTGGGTGAGCAGCGAACACACAGCGGTCCTGTCGCTGGTGATGGTGGATGTCTGGAAGTGGACCCCCATGATCACCCTCATCGTGCTGGCGGGGCTCAAGTCCCTGCCGCCCGACCCCTACGAGGCCGCCCGCATCGACGGGGCAAACGCGCTGCAGATCTTCTGGTACATCACCCTGCCCCTGATCCGGCCGGTGCTGATCGCCGCCCTGATGCTGCGCTCCCTGGACAACCTCAAGGAATTCGACATGATCTACACCATCACGCAAGGCGGGCCGGGCATCGCCTCCGAGACCCTCTACCTTTATTCCTACCAGGTCGGGTTCGGCTTCTTCAAGGCCGGCTACGGCTCGGCCCTCATGGTGGTGGTGTTCATGATCGTGCTGGTGTTCAACGTGGTCATGAACCGGATGCGGCTCAGCGCCCTGGACCGCTGACCGCGTGGCACGCGAGGGACGATGACGAAACGAGCCGCCATCAAGACCGCCCGGTCCGCTCTCTTCTACGCGGGCGCCGCCGCCCTGTGCGTCGGGCCGCTGTTTGTTTTTGTTTGGATGATCATGACCGGGCTCAAGACCGGCGTGCAGAACATCACCTACCCGCCGGAGTTCCTTTTCACACCCACCCTCGAAAACTTCCAGGCGGTGTTCCAGCAGCACCATTTTTTCCGGTACCTGATGAACAGTCTCATCATCGCCACCCTGGCCACGGGGCTTTCGCTGGTGCTGGGGCTGCCGGCGGCCTATTCCATCGCCAAGTACCGGCAGGGCAGGATCGGGATGATCATCCTGCTCGCCCGGATGACCCCCTTCGTGAGCTACCTGCTGCCCTGGTACATTATTTTCCGGTACCTGAAACTGATCGACACCTACGCGGCGCTGACCCTGACCCACCTGATCATCACCCTGCCCATGGTGGCCTGGCTCATGGTCGCCTTTTTCGAAAGCGTGCCGGCCGAACTGGAAGACGCGGCCATGATCGACGGCTGCTCCCGCTTGAAAAGCTTCCTCATCATCGTGCTGCCCTTGGTCCGAAACGGCATCGCCACCTCGGCCATCATGGCCTTCATTTTCTCCTGGAACCAGTTCCTTTTCTCGCTGATCCTTTCCGGCCCGCAGACCAAAACCGTGCCGGTGGCCGTCTACAACTTCATATCCTACGGCAAGATCGACTGGGCCGGCATCGGCGCCGCCGCCACCCTGATCGTCCTTCCGGTCTCGGTGTTCGCTTTCTTCGTGCGCAAGACCATCGTGCAGGGGCTGACGATGGGGGCGTTGAAGGATTGATGGTTACCCTTTCAGTCGACTCAAAAGTGATCCGCAACGTGGGTCTCGTGATCTTCGACAAGGACGGGACCCTCATCGAGCTCTACCACTACTGGTCGCAGATGGTTGCGCTGCGCGCCCGGCTCATCTGCGAAGCGCTGGGCCTGGGCCCGGACCTTCAAGCCGGCCTTCGCTGGGCGCTGGGGGTGGATGAGAAGACGGGACGCCTCAGGCCCGAGGGGCCGGTCGGCTTGAAGAAGCGCGAGATCGTGATCAAGGCGGCCACGGACTACCTCGAAGAGATCGGCCGCAGAGACACGCTGCGGTTCTGCGAGCAGGCCTTCGAGCGGGCCGACGAGATCTCAAGCCGCGACCTTGGTGGATTCATCCGGCCGATCCAGGGAGCGGTGCCCCTGATGAGGGCGCTGCACGATCGCGGATGCCGCGTTGCGCTGGCAACGGTCGACGTCAGCCGGCGCGCCCGGCTTGCCATGGAATTCATGGGCGCAAGCGAAACGCTCGATCTCATCGTCGGCGGGGAAGAGGTGTCCCGCTCGAAACCCGACCCCGAGATGATCCAGATCATCCTCGACCGTCTGGGGATTCCTCCATTGCAGGCCGTCATGGTCGGCGACGCCCTTAACGACGTTCAGATGGGCCTCAACGCCGGCCTCAAGGCCTCCATCGGCGTGCTGACAGGCTTAGCAACGGCCGAGCAGATGCGGGGTTTAACTTCTTATGTCGCCCAGGACGTGTCGGAGATCGCAGTAGTGTTGTAAAATGCCCGCATGACCACCTTTTTTGCTTGAGTCAAGCAAGGATCGTTGCTTGATCCAAGCAGCGCTGTTCAAGCAAAATTCATCCTGCGACCCCTTCCTGCTTGCTTGACTCCCCTATCCATACGCCTTGACAGGGCCTTTTCAAAGTAACTATAATGACCACATTCAACTGTGATCACTTTTTGACTTGCGCCGGGAGGCATTGATGCGAAACACCAGCGTAGGGATCCGGGATGCGAAGATCCATCTCAGTCGCTACTTGAAGCTCGTTCAAGAGGGGAACGAGGTGGTTATAACAGATCACGGCAGGCCGGTGGGTAAAATCGTGGCAATAGATGCCAGAGACTTGCCCTTGCAGGACCGCATTGATCGCATGGTGGCGCAAGGGGTGCTGGAGCCTTTTGCCGGCGATCGCATGCGAAAATTACCGCCGGCCCTTCCGGTTCCGCAGAGCGCAGCTCAGAGATTGCTTCAGGAGGACCGCGATGCCTGACTTGCCGGAAGTCCTATACTGGGATTCCTCTGCGGTCATATCTGCCCTTTTCAGGGACGCTAACACAAAGAGGGCGAAAACTGCCGCCGAAAGGGAAGTGCTGCATCTCCTCACCACCCTGGCATACGCTGAGGTGGCTGCTGTCCTTTCGCGCATGAGGCGAGAGAACATGCTGACGGAGATCCTTTTCCAGTCCGCGCATGAAGTGCTGGACCGGGGTCCTTGGCGCCGCATCTCGGTTTCCCCCGGATGGGCGATTATTGGGGATTTGGCGAAGAAACATTCTCTGCGAGGAGCCGATCTCTGGCACCTTGCCGCCGCGGTATCCTTGACGGATGAGTTCCCGGAGCTTTCGTTGCTGACGTTCGACCAGCAGCTCCTGACGGCAGCGAAAATTGAGAGGCTTTGCTGAAGAATAGCTTTCGGCTATGCTTGGCGGCACGGTGTGTCCACGCAGAGCCATTGGACGGCGGGGCAGCATCCGAACGTTGCCGTTATACTCTATGAGTCGCGGGCATTGCCGGACAACGAAGAAGGGCATCATGGCGGACACCTGCGTCGAAACCAACGTTCTGGATGAACTGCTGCAGCTGCTGAAGCTGGAGCAGATCGAGGAGAACATTTTTCGCGGCCAGAGCCAAGATCTCGGCTTCGGCAACGTCTACGGCGGCCAGGTGCTGGGCCAGGCGCTGTCGGCCGCCTACCAGACCGTGCCGCCGGAGCGCCGCGTCCACAGCCTGCATTCCTATTTTCTCAGGCCGGGGGACGCCCGCCGGCCAATCGTCTACAACGTCGACTGCATCCGCGACGGCAAGAGCTTCACCACCCGCAGGGTCGTGGCCGTCCAGAAGGGCCGTCCGATTTTCAATCTGGCGGCCTCCTTTCAAATCGACGAATCCGGGTTCGAACACCAGGACCAAGCGCCCTCCGTGGCGGGTCCCGATGGCCTGGCTTCGGAGATAGAGTTGGCAGGCCTGATCGCCGACCAGATCCCCGTCCCCATCCGCGACAAATTCCTTTGCCGGCGGCCGATCGAGGTCCGGCCGGTGAACCCCATGAATCCCTTTGCGCCGGAGAAGCGCGAGCCGGTGCGGTACAACTGGGTCAAGGCGATTGACACGATGCCGGACGATCCGGCGATTCATCAGTACCTGCTCGCCTACGCATCCGATTACGGCCTGGTGGTGACATCGCTTTACCCCCACGGCCAGAGCTTCTGGCAGCCGGCCATGCAGGTCGCGAGCCTCGACCACGCCATGTGGTTCCACCGGCCGTTTCGCATGGACGAGTGGCTGCTCTACGCGATGCAGAGCCCCAACGCCTGCAAGGCCCGTGGCCTGGCCTTCGGAAAGGTCTACAACCGCGAAGGGATGCTGGTGGCCTCGGTGGCCCAGGAAGGGCTGATCCGCTATCGCCCACCGAAGAGCTGAGATGATGGTAAAATCGAAGTCTACTTTGAAAAAAAAGGCTTGCATGAAAATCACCATCCTCGACGACTATTTCGACACCGTCCGCACCCTCCCGTGTTTTGAAAAACTGGCCGGGCACGAAGTGACGGCCTGGAACGACCACGTTCAGGACATCGACGCCCTGGCCGCACGCCTCCTGGACACGGAGGCGCTCGTGCTGATCCGCGAGCGCACCCAAATCCGGGAGCCGCTGCTCGAGCGGCTCGGTGCGCTCCGCCTCATCAGCCAGCGCAGTGTCTACCCCCACATCGACATCGAGGCGTGCACGCGGCGCGGGGTCATCGTATCTTCCAATATGCATGCCGGCAGCCCGTGCCATGCCGCGGCCGAGCTCACCTGGGGCCTGATCATCGCGGCCCTGCGCCGGATCCCCCAGCAGATGGCCGCGCTCCGCACCGGGACCTGGCAGATCGGGGTTGGCAACAGCCTGCGCGGCAAGACTCTGGGGATCTACGGGTACGGGAGGATCGGTGCGATCGTAGCCGGCTATGGAAGAGCGTTCGGCATGCACGTGCTGGTGTGGGCGCGTGAGGCATCGCTGGAGCGCGCGCGACGGGATGGGTACGCGGTCGCGCGGAGCAAGCGCGAGTTCTTCGAGTGCGCCGACGTAGTCTCCCTGCACATGCGGCTGGTCAAGGAAACCGGGGGGATCGTCACGCGGGATGACCTGGCCTGCATGAAACCCAGTGCCCTGCTGGTCAACACCAGCCGGGCGCCGCTCATCGAACCGGGGGCCCTGGTCGAAGCGTTACGCGCCGGCCGGCCGGGCATGGCCGCGGTCGACGTTTACGAAGAGGAGCCCCTGCGCGACCCCGGCCACCCGCTGCTGAAGTTGGAAAACGCCGTGTGCACGCCGCACATCGGCTACGTGACCCGCGACGAGTACGACCTCCAGTTTTCGGACATCTTCGATCAGATCACCGCTTATGCGGCGGGTACCCCCATCAACGTAGTGAACCCGAACGCCGTTGAGGTATTGAAGGGACGGCGCGCCTCGATGCACAGCGCATAGTCGAGCTTCTTTTCGTTTTTTTGATAGATTGACCCACAACGCTTTCTTGTCTACAATGTCTTTGTCATCGCAGAGGCGACCTTATCGTTCCCTCCCATCAGTTGCCGCCTATAGGAGAAACAGAATGGCTTCTCCGCCCAATCTCAAAAAAATACTCAACGAGTACCGTCAACGACTTATTGAAATTCTGGGGTCCGACCAGGATTCGGTGCTTCTGTTTGGCTCGCAGGCCTGCGGGGATGCGGGCGGCGGCTCCGATATTGACGTCCTTTGTATTATGAAAGCACCCTTTGATTATGGCGACTTGATCCGCCGCACGTCATTGGCAACAGCCGAACTCAGTCTCGCGTATGATGTTGTCATCTCGCGTGTTTTTGTCACGCGCGAAGCATATTCATCGCAGGACAGCCCCTTCTTGATGAATGTCCGCAAAGAACAGGTGGCGGTATGCCCTCCGGCCTTGAGGCTTTGTTTGTCAAAACCAGGAAAAGCCTTGATTGGGCTGTTCAGCTTATAAACGCTGCGGAAGTCTTTCTGCGGACCTGAACATACGGGCGCTGCTTGCTGCTGCCATTCATGTACTGCACCTCTTTTATCAATCCATAAATCAGGCTCTGACACCAGTGCTCCTGCTTGGAGATCGAAGCCATAGAGTATTTTCAAAATAATGTGTAGTCAAAGAGAAGGACAATCACGGCACCACACGTAATGCAGTCTAAACTCGACAACGCAAAGCTCAAAATGTGATACCCAAAAATTCCCGTTTCAATCAAAATGAAACATAGTCGATAATCGAGATTTGACACCTGTTTCCTACACCTGTTTCCTATGATGGACACTCCTATCATGCAGCCGAACCCAAATGCCCGGCCGAGAATACTTTATGGAATGATTGGCTTTTTGCTTTTTCTATTTTGCCCAGCCACTTCATTTTCTCAGAATGAGAGTACAGCCCCTCGTGTTTTACAGGTGGGGGTGATAACAGCTTCTCCCTTATACATGAAATCGGCTGATGGCCGCTGGGAGGGATTTAGCGTCGAACTTTGGCAGGCTGTGGCTCAATACTTGAATGTGGCATTTGAATTTCGGGAATTCAGCAGCCTGGAGAATCTGTTGAGTGCCTTAGAAAAGCAGGAAATAGATGTTTTTCCTTCCTTGCCGGTCGGGGAGCGGTATGAATCTACGATGGATTTTAGCCAGTCCTATTTGAAATCGGGACTATCCATCGCGGTACCGGCAGAAGAGTCCGAATACAGATGGCTGCGCGTTTTTAAGGGAATTTTTTCAAAGCATATTTTGAAAGCGATAGGGTTTCTCGGGTTGTTGTCCATGGTAGCCGGAACAATCGTATGGCTGTTTGAAAGACGCAAGAACGACGAAATGTTCGGGGACGGCACTGCCGGGGGAATCGGGCACGGCATCTGGTGGGCGGTCGTAACAATGACCACGGTGGGCTATGGCGACAAGGCCCCCAAAACAGCCGGTGGTAGAATTGTCGCCCTTATTTGGATGCTTTTTTCAATCATTTTTATCGCCAGCTTTACCGCCAATATCACGACATCGCTGACCATAACCGAGTTAAAAGGCAAGGTCCACGGCCTCAACGACCTTTACAATTCCAAAGTCGGATCAGTATCCCAATCGGAAGGCTTTGATTTTTTGACCAAACAGGGAATCGCCGTAATTCCCTTCGAAGGGATACAAGATGGATTGGAAGCGGTTGCCAGCAGGAAGATCGATGCGTTCGTTCTGAATGAACAGGTGCTGAAGTACCTGACAAAGAAAGAGTTCCCCGGGCGCGTGCAGGTTCTGCCAGGAATCTACGACGACTATTTCGTCAGCATTGCCTTGCCGCAAAACAGCTTGCTCCGGAAGCCGATAAACAAGGCTTTATTGAAGTTGATGAAAACGGAGAGTTGGGCTGAATTGCGCCGTCGCTATATCCAATGAGACTGGATCAGGCACGGCTAAAGTTATGGTCCTTCCGTTGCCGAACCCATTGGCTGCGCGCTGCAAAGAATCACGTCTTGATTCTTGATTTTAAGCGAAAGCGGCCTTTTCATCAGGAATGGCAATTTAAGAACTGCGAAAACGTGCGATAATACAACAATCAACCAACGATATGTCCCGGGAACATGTGGTGGTCGTCATCGGCGAGGAAAATCTCCCGCCGTTTGTTTGCGCGGGAAAGGACGTGGTACAGCGACTCGTGGCCTTCTATGTGCAAGGCGCGCGACATGAAAGCCGTCTGTCAGTGAAAGGCCCTCTGGTCGACCAAAATCAATAATCAAGATTTGACACTTATTCTTCCACTTATTCTTCCACGCCAAGATCCCAGAAGGCTCCTTTCAGCCCGAGTCTGTCGAAGAGGTGTTGGATCTGGGCCGGTCCCGGCCGCTGCCAGTCGCGATCGAGGCGGCCGGCATACCATTTCTGCGCCAGTTCCCAGCACGTCTGGATCGGCATGAGGTGGCCTTCGGCCGCACCCCGCCGCTTCAGCCACCTGTCGAGATGATCCTTCGACCTGAAGGCGAGGATCGTCGCTCAGGTGAAGCCGATGTTTTCCCAGAACCGGACGGCCGGGACCATGAAGTGCACGATCCAATCCGAATCCACCGGCCGGCCAGGGCGGACCGGGAGCGCGAGCCGTTCGCGGCACTCTCCACACCCGCACGGGGTGTGCGCCACGGCATCCCTGCCGAGAATGGCGGCGATGCCGAGGACGTCCCAGACTCAGTTGCCCCAGTAGCGCTGGGTCCCGATCTCGGTCACGTAGTTCGTGGGCAGACCCGAGAACGGGTGGGCCATCCAGATCGAATGCGACCCCGGGGCGAGGGCGATGTGGTGGACGCCCGCCAGACGCTCATAGGCTCCCTCGACGTCGGCGACCGGGATGTCGAAGTGCTCGGCGCATTCGAGGGTGGTCGGCGGGCGGGAGGTTCTTGCAAACGTGCTGTAAACGTAGTGACGGACATCGGGATCGGAAGCTCTGTTGCTGGTCTCCATTCGGCAACCTCCGTTCAGGGAGCTCAACGCGCTGTTCTCACCCCTTCAGCCTCAATTTTTTTCTCCGCCTCCGCGAGCGACGCATGGCCGCTTGCCCGCACCAGGTAGTCGTAGACCTTTTCCGACAGGCTCTCTCCGCGTGCCTGCATGGCCAGCAGGTCGCGGTGGAGAAGCGTCAGGGTGCGCTCGGAATAGGTTTCGAGCTCCCCGCGCGCGTAGGTCTCGAACGAGGTCATCTGCGTTTGCGTGCCCTCATCCGTCAGCGGGCGCGCGCCGCTCATGACGGCCGGGTAGTCCCGGAACATCGCCCGCTGCCAGTCCATCTTCAGCCGGACGATTTCGTCGACGAGCGGGTTGGTGTTTTCACTTCCGATGAGCCCCTGCATGCGGGCGTACTTGCGGCGCATGAGGTTGTCCCCGCGATCCTTCGCCTGGTGCAAGTCGTCCAGGTAGCTGCCGAGCGCCTCCTCCGACCAGGGGTGGAACTGGGCGCGCCGATGCAGCTTGAAGCTCTCCGGGTGTTCCTGGCAGCTGCTCGTCGGCTGGGGGTTTACGGTGAGGAACATCTGGAGCTCGATCTCCAGAATGGCGTCGATGATGCGGTCTTTTTCGCTCATGTGGAGACCCTTGCATCCATCTATGTGCTTGTACCGCCCCTGCGTCAACATGGTCATGAATCACTTATCATGCCCCGGCGCCGGCGGCAAATGAGCTGTTCCGGCCTCGGTCATAAACCAAATGCCCCACAGCACGCTGAGGGGCATTTGGTTGAATATGCAGAATCTTGCTGATTGTACCGGATCAGAAGTCTTTGAAATCGCCTTCCTCCAGGGGGATCACTTCATCCGGCTTTTTTTGTCTGCCTTGCGTTCCGCTCGCTTTTCGGGTTTTCGCTTTTAGTTGATTTGCTGCGGACAGGCCCGTATCGCGGACCTTGGCCGCCGGTTTTTGGCCGACCCTCCTCTGAGGCGAAACCGCATCCTTCCGGAGACCGCCGCCGACCATGGCCATGAGGTCGTTCACCATGGCCCTCATCGTTTCGGCCTGGGCGCTCATCTCTTCGGAAGCGGAGGCGGATTCCTCGGCGCTGGCGGCGTTCTGCTGGGTCACCTGGTCCATCTCGGAAACCGCCTTGTTCACCTGCTCGATCCCCTGCGCCTGCTCACCGGAGGCGGCCGCGATTTCACCGACCAGGTCGGCCACCTTGTTGGCGCTCTCGTGCACCTGGCCGAAGGCATGGTCGGTGGACGCCATCAGGGCGGCCCCCCCCTTGACCTTCTTCACCGTCTCTTCGATCAGGCCGGCGGTATTTCTGGCAGCATCCGCGGCGCGCATGGCCAGGTTTCGGACCTCATCCGCCACTACTGCGAAACCGGCTCCGGCTTCGCCGGCCCGGGCGGCTTCCACGGCCGCATTCAAAGCGAGAAGGTTGGTTTGGAAAGCGATCTCGTCGATGGTCTTTATGATCTTCGAGGTGTCTTCGCTGGCCTTGGTGATGTCATCCATGGACCGGCACATCTGGGACATGGACTCCTTGGCCTGAGCCACCACCCTCTTTGTTTCCTTCATCAAATCATCGGCCTGCCGGGCGTTGTCCGCATTTTGGCGGGTCATGGAGGCCATTTCCTCCAAAGAGGCCGAAGTCTCCTCGATGGAAGCGGCCTGCTCGGAGGACCCTTCGGCCAGCTGCTGGCTGGTGGAGGAGATCTGCGAAGCGGCGGAAGCCACTTGGTCGGCCCCGTCGTTCAGGCCGGCGACGACCCGGGTGACGGGCCGGGTGATGCTGCGCCGGGTGAATAGGAAGCTTGCAACCAGGACGGCTGCCAGCGCGGCCAAAGATATCCCGCCGATCCACGCCAGGACGCCGCGGATGCTTTTCTGGATATCCTGTTTTGCCGCCTCAATCTCCCGGTTCAACTGGTCGGCTTCCGTTTTCAACCGCTGCGCCAGCTCTGCCCGACGGGCACTGACCATGGCGTCGATGTCGTCGACATAAAGCCCGGTGCCGACAATCCATCCCCACGCTTTGAAAAGCTTCACGAAGGAGAGCTTGGGTTGGGGTTTGTCCGCCCCGTATTTGGGCCACATGTAGTCGACGAAGCCTTCCCCCGACCCTTTGCCGACATTGGCAAATTCCACGAAGAGCCTCTTGCCGTTCGGGTCCTTGTTTTCGGTGAGGTCCTGGCCGTTCATCTCGGGCTTGTAGGGATGCATCACCATGCGGGGGTGCAAGTCGTTGATCCAGAAGTAGTCCTTACCCTCTGGCCCGTAGCGCAGCGACTCGATGAGGGTGAAGACCTGCTTTCGCCTGACCTCCGGGCTCAGTTTCGCATCTTTTTCGACGGTCTCGAGGATGCTCATGGCCGTCTGCACCTGGGACTTGAGGTATTCCTTTTTCAGCGCCGTCAGTTCCTCACGGAAAGCCGCGGCTTGCCGTTCACCGTCCTCCTTGATTCGCCGGAGGTTGTCCTGCCCCAGGCGCTCGATCTGGGCAATGGTTTCGTTTCCCGACTCTTGAGTTTTCCAGGTCGAAACCACGCCGGACAGCGCAGCGGTGAGAACCAGGGCCGTCGTGATGAGGATGATGATTTTGGTATTCAGGTTCATGCGATTTGCCTCCCGATGAGAGCCTCTTTACAAAATATGCAAGGGGACAGTCTGTTCAGTCGAAAAAGCGGGTGGCAGAGAAAATGCCGCCCCGAGGTAACGGCATGGCCCAACCGGGCCGGGCGAGAAAGGCACGGACCTTGCCGCTTTGATATGCTTTCGGCAATGGGCGAAGAAACTTTAATCCTGATTTTTGCCGTAGGAATGCCCGGCACGCCCCTGGCGGCGATTCAGAGGAAAGACGCGACTGCGGGAACTCTCGGGTTTAAACATGCGGCGGACCGCTGACGGCTCAAGGCTCCTTCGGAACGAGCCTGAGGGATCGCTTGCGGAGAGATGCAATGATTGAAGAAAGGAAAATGACAGCGGTGATGATCAGGCATACCAGGCTGATCGGCCGGGTGAAAAACACCGCGAAGCTGCCCCGGGAAAACATCAGCGCGGACTTGAAGTAGTACTCGATCAGCGGGCCCAGCACGAAGGCGAGCACCAGCGGGGGGGAGTCGAATTTGAGCTTTTTCATCAGGTAGCCGACGACCCCGAAGCCCAGCATGAGGTAGACATCGGTTATGCTGTTGGCCACCGAATAGGACCCCACGATGCAGAACAGCACGATCGCCGGCATCAGATACGGGTAGGGGATCCGCAGCAGTTGGACCCACAGCCCGATCAAGGGCAGGTTGAGCACCAGGAGCATGGCGTTTCCCAGGTACATGCTGGCGACCACCCCCCAGAAGATGTCCGGGTTCTTGGTGAGCAGGAGCGGCCCCGGCGTGACCCCGTGCAGGATCAGGGCGCCGAGCAAGAGCGCCATGACCACATTGGCGGGCAGCCCCAGGGTCAAGAGCGGGATGAAGGCCGACTGGGCCGCGGAGTTGTTGGCGGCCTCCGGCGCAGCCACCCCTTCGATTGCGCCGGTGCCGAATCGCTCCGGG
>Ga0316627_100000217_pt1 | contig 13904 bp, 12 predicted proteins | sample OWC_Aug_M2_C1_D1_FD_207653 | JGI IMG/M metagenome (GOLD analysis project Ga0316627, IMG submission 207653) | Wetland soil microbial communities from Old Woman Creek delta, Ohio, United States - OWC_Aug_M2_C1_D1_C | ecosystem: Environmental > Terrestrial > Soil > Wetlands | place: USA: Ohio...
TAACGGCACCTATTTTCCAGAAGGCGGGAATTCCCATGGTAGCAGGCTATGCCGTGCATCCGGATGTTACCTGGGATTCAAAAGAGAAGAAGCCGAACGATTTTTGTTTTCGGAATGGGTTTCTTGGCGAGGTTGAGGGAGCAGCCGCTGCGGAGTTTGCTGTCAAGAACCTAAAAGCCAAGAAGATCTCCATCATCTCGATGGATAATGATTTTGGTCGAGCCATCTCTGCTGGGTTCGCCGAAAGATCAGAGAAATTGGGGGCGACGATCTTAACCAAACAAATGTATAAATTCCCCGGCGAGAAGGATTTCCGTCCTTTTCTCACACGGATCAAGGAAGGTAACCCTGATTTGATCTTTGCCGCAGGATATTATAACGAGGCGGCCTCTATCGTCCGACAGGCCAAGGAATTGGGGATTACAAGCCAGATCATGGGTGAGGAAGGTTTTGATTCCCCCAAGTTTCTTGAAATTGCGGGGCCAGCCGCAGAGGGTGTGATCATTGCTACGAATCTTGATCGGGATGACCCGCGGCCACTGGTACAGAATTTTTTGAAGAATTACAAAAAGGCCTATAACGAAGATGCAGATATGGTTGGAGCCTCCAGTTATGATGCCTTTATGATTCTCGTCAATGCCATTGGGAAAGCAGGAACAGACCCCAAGGTGATCCAGAAGGCTCTCCTGGAAACGAAAGATTACAATGGTTTGACGGGTAAGATCAGCCGCTTTGTTCAGGGCGAGGTGGTTAAACCGGTTCAGATTCAAGTGGTCAAAGGTGGAAAGTTCCGTCGCTTGGGGGTGGTCGATAACCCTGAAGTCATTACCCCACCTACCAAATAATAAGTTTGAGGTGAAAGGCTGGAGGATCGCTTCGCTTGAGGATCATTTTATTTTAGGCAAGAAATGTTGCCTCTCTCCTCGAGTCCTTCGAAGAAGGACGATCCTCTAACCTCAAACGCTTCGACGAAGCGTATGCTCTGGCAACAACTCGCTAACGGAATTGCAATAGGTAGCGTCTATGCCCTGATTTCCCTGGGGCTGACGATGGTCTATGGAATTCTGCGAATCCTGCACGTTGCGCATGCTGGCATTTATGCCCTTGGGGCTTACGTTGGATTATTTTCTTTCCGGTTCATCGGCAACTTCTGGCTCTCTTTATTCATCGGGATGGCTGGAGCAGCCATCGCTGGGTATCTGGTAGAACGTTTCTTATATACACCTCTCCTTCATTTGCCAAGGATTGCTCCCCTCATCGTGTCCATCGGCCTCTTCACAGCTTTGGAAGAGGCCTTTCGAATCGTTGCTGGACCCCATACGTTGGCTTACAACGCCCGGGTTGGGCTGGGAGACCTTTCCATCGGCAGCTTCCATCTCACTGAGACGCAGATTCTTATTCTCTTCGTTACTTTCGCCGTTTTAATCTTTCTCTGGGCCTTCCTCACCAAGACGCGCACCGGGTTGGCGATGCGGGCCTGTGCCCAAGATCCTGAAACAACCTCCTCGTTTGGGGTGAATGTGAGCGCCATCATCGCCGTAAATTTCCTGATCGGTTCGGCGATGGCTGGTGCAGCAGGAGTTCTGATCGGGGTTTATGATAACCAGGTATGGCCGACCATGGGCAGCCTCCCGGCCTATAAAGCGTTGGCCATTGTTGTCCTCGGAGGGTTAGGAAATATTCCAGGGACGGTGCTCGCATCAATCGTCGTAGGACTGGCGGAAACCTTCTTCATCGGCGTTTTGGCCATTCCCTTCCCGAGAGATGCCGTGGCTTTTGTGGCTATGATTTTAGTTTTAATGTTTAAACCCTACGGGTTGTTAGGAAAGGCCTAAAGACGTTAGGCGTGAAGCGTCAGGTGTAAGGTGTCAGGAATGGTTTCATCCTTTCCCCTAACGCTTCACCCTTTACGCCTTACGGTTTTTAAGATGATCAGCGGATATCTCGTCACCATCCTCATCACCATCCTCATCTATGCCATGCTGGCGCACAGTCTAAATATCATCACAGGCCATGCGGGCCAGATCTCCCTCGGCCATGCAGCCTTTTTTGGCATTGGTGCCTATACCTCGGCCATGCTCTATACGGAGGCTGGATTTCCATTCTGGATTTCTGTCCCCCTGGCTGCCGTGGTTGCCGGGACTGTTGGGGCGTTATTGGGAATTCCCTGCTTGCGCGTCCGCGATGATTTCCTGGCCATCACCACCATGGGTATTAATTTTGTGGTGGAAGCCATTTTTCTCTATATCCCATTTTTCGGCGGAGCGATGGGCATCGGGGGGATCAACCTTCCAAAATGGTTTGGACGTGAAATGTCCAAACCCGAATATTTCTTTCTCATTCTTGTTGTTTTCATTCTTCTTCTCCTCATCGATCGTCAATTGGGTCGTTCATGGGTTGGTCTTGCTTGGGCTTCGATCCGTGAAGATGAACAGGCCGCAGGCCCTATGGGAGTGGATATCGTCCGGTTTAAAGTACTGGCTTTTATTTTAGGAAGCGCGATCGCTGGACTGGCTGGAGGATTTTACGCTCATTTCTTAACCTTCATCATGCCGCAGAATTTTGGTTTCGGCCAATCCATCGTCATCCTTTGTATGGTTGTCTTTGGAGGAATTGGGACCCGTTGGGGTCCTATTGTAGGCGCGGTCATCCTGGGAATTTTCCCAGAGATCTCCCGGCCCATCATGGAGTATCGTATTTTGATCTACGGGGTCATTCTCCTGGGCATGATGCGCTTTCAACCGGGTGGGCTCTTGGGCCCTGACTCTATTCTTTCAAAAACTTTCCGGCGAGCGGTTGATCGCCCGTCGTGTCTGGGGTGAGGGAATGGCTCTCTTGGATGTGAGATCCCTGAGCAAAGAGTTCGATGGCCTGCGCGCTTTAGATGGAGTGACCTTCACGGCTGGGGAGGGGGAGATCCTGGGGATCATCGGCCCTAACGGAGCAGGCAAGACCACCCTCTTCAACATGATCTCTGGGATCTATCTCCCATCAGGAGGTGAAATAAGTTTTCGTGGGAAATCCATTCTTCGTCTGAAGCCCCATCAGATCAGTCGCTTGGGTATCGGAAGGACTTTTCAAATTGTCCGTCCCTTCCAAAATCTGGATGTGGAGACCAATGTACTGGTAGCCTACGGACATCGTTTTTATCCTTCTTTATGGAAATCCACCGGCCCATTTCGTCAGCCAGAAATCCTCAAAGAGGTTCAGGGACTCATCGAGAAGTCTGGGCTTCGTCCCTATACTAAACAAATCGCCAAAAATCTTCCTCTCGGTTTTAAAAAGCGTCTTGAAATCGCCCGCGCACTTGCTCTCAACCCCCGTCTCCTGCTCCTTGACGAACCGTCTGCTGGTTTGCGTTTTGAAGAATCAACACAGCTCATGGAACTCATTCGCCAGGTACGTGATCAAGGGATTGGGGTGCTCCTCATCGAACATAATATGCATGTGGTGATGGACCTCTGTAAGCGGATCGTGGTTCTGGATCACGGCTCAAAGATTGCAGAAGGTTCTCCCGAGGAGATTCGTTCAAATGCTTTGGTCATCCAGGCCTATTTGGGGAAGGAGACATGAATGCTGGAAGTACGGGGGATTGAAGTTTCTTATGGGGAGTTTTTAGCCTTGAGGGGAATAAGCTTCGCGGTTCATGAGGGAGAATTGGTTACGATCATTGGAGCAAATGGGGCAGGCAAAAGTACGATTCTTCGGGCCGTCATGGGGTTGGTGAAATGTCGAAAAGGCGAAATTTTTTTCCAGGGGGAAGATATTACAGGGAGTCCTGCCCACCAGAGAGCCCGTTTGGGCATCAGCCTTGTTCCTGAAGGCCGAAAGATTTTTTCCGATCTTACCGTGGCTGAAAACCTACTCATGGGAGCCTATATTCAAGGAGAACGAAAGACCGTCCAATCTTGCATGGAAGAAGCGTTTAGTCTGTTTCCAGTATTGAAAGAAAGACAAAATCAGGTAGGGAAAACTCTGAGCGGAGGAGAGCAACAGATGCTGGCGATTGCCCGTTCTTTGATGTCCCGGCCTCGAGTGGTTTTGATGGACGAGGTTTCTCTGGGTTTGATGCCCATCTATGTTGAAGAGACCTTTAAAGTTATCAAAAATTTGCACCGGCAGGGAGTCACTATTTTGTTAGTAGAACAAAATGCACGTAAAGCCCTTTCCGCTGCGGACCGTGGATACGTGCTCGAAACGGGCGAAATCGTATTGAGCGATACCAGTCAGAAATTAGCTAATGACCCCCAAGTCAAAAAAGCCTACTTGGGCGGGGCATAAATATTTATGGAAACCTAGCAGTCTTTGGAGGGGAGGTCATGTCAGGGAAGATTGAATTTTGCCCTGGATGCAATTCGAAACTAACAGCGGGATGGATTGGGGAAAGAGGCCGGATACGCTGGTACGATAAGCCAGGAAGAATTCATACCCTGTTCAATCAAGGAGAAAGTCTTTTAAACTACAAAGGGTGGACCATAAGGTTCAACGAACAGGAAGCAAAGCGTTGTTTCCACTGTGGTTTGGTATTATTTAAATCGGAACCAACTGAAAAGAAATCTTTTCAGTTCGAGCCATTAAAATCATTCTTGTCCTTGCCCCATTTCTTTTGTTTATATGCTTAATACCAAATTTTTTCTCTTGGGTATTACCCCCAAGACCTTCTGTTCCAGAAATGGTTAAAACGATGGGGAATATTTCAGCAACAGATGGATTTCGTTACTTTTCAGGTTATTATGATGTCACCAACAACCTACCTACTATTTATGCGCATGGCCACAGCTCAACGGGAGATAAGCTGACAATTGTTGGTCCTGGAATGGAACAAGAATTCTCTATTCGACAAATGGATGAAGCGTTTTCGGCATTTAAGGATCTTTTATCAAAAAGAGGATATTCTATCCGTTAAGGGGTAAACATTCCAAGGAATCGTGAAGACTCAATCATCACGTTTTTACGATAAACCATTGTTGCCATCCTTTTAAGTTCCTTCCAAATTCGACCCCCAATGAGATATCTTCTAAAACAAAGAGTATTATTGACGGATATAATAGAAGTGGTATATTTATGAAGGTGAAAGAGCTGAATAAGAAATTTAATAGAAGAGAAGACACATAATTTGGGACGATTCTGTTGTAATGGCAGGCCTTCGACAGAAGGAGGTATCGTATGACTGGCCAAACTTTCCTGAAGGCAGTGGGAAACGGGAAAACCGATATTCTTCAAACTTTTCTGAAAATCCTTGAAGACACTAAGTCCCCATATTGTATTATTGGTGGACTTGCGGTGAACGCTTATGTTGAGCCGGTTGTCAGTCTCGACCTTGACATAGTGGTTGCGATGGAAGATGTTGAAGAAGTATGCAAGGCCGCTAAGCGCAAAGGCTTAAGAGTTGAGAAATTTGAACACAGTGTAAATTTGACGAGTCCCAAGTCGGATCTTAGGATTCAACTGCAAACGGATATGCGTTATCAGGAGTTTATCTCTCGATCTAGGACAAAACAGATACTCGGGTACCGGATGAAGGTGGCCATCATGGAGGATGTTTTACAAGGGAAAATGTGGGCATATATGGATGAACAGCGGCGTAAGAGCAAGCGGCAAAAAGACTTGGCAGACATTATGCGACTAGTCGAGTCATATCCAGAATTAGAGAGGCAGATTCCAAGCGGCATAAGGAAAGAATTGAAATTGAGATAGCAGTGAACAGGACTGAGGTGAGAGCAATGGAAAAGAGAAAAGTAAAAGTCAAAGAGAAAGTCGAAACCTTGACTGACGTCCAGGTTGGGATCAAAGCACCACGAGGGTCAAAGATCACCTGTAAAAGTTGGCAGACGGAAGCGGCGTTAAGAATGTTGATGAATAACCTCGATCCAGAGGTCGCTGAGAAACCAGCCGAGCTCATCGTTTATGGTGGTTCTGGTAAAGCAGCGCGGAACTGGCAAGCCTACCATATGTTGGTGAAGTGTCTAAGAAATTTAGAAAATGATGAAACCCTTCTTGTTCAGTCGGGAAAACCTGTTGGAATCTTTAAGACTCACGAAAATGCCCCTCGGGTTTTAATTTCGAATTCGATGCTGGTTCCACAATGGGCCAACTGGGAGAAGTTCAGAGAATTAGAGGAACTGGGACTCACCATGTATGGCCAGATGACGGCAGGAAGCTGGATCTACATTGGGACCCAGGGAATTCTCCAGGGAACTTACGAGACGTTTGCTTCTGCAGCGAAGAAACATTTTGGAGGATCCCTGAAGGGAAGGCTCATTCTTTCAGCAGGTCTGGGAGGAATGGGAGGAGCCCAACCTTTGGCGGCGACGATGAACGAAGGGGTTTTTTTAGGTGTGGAGGTTGATCCAGCAAGAATCAGGCGCCGTCTTGAAACTGGCTATTTGAATGTGATGGCCGATCGTCTGGAGGATGCACTCATCTTGGCCTTCGGGGCAAAGGAGAAAGGGATTCCTAAATCAATTGGCCTCGTGGGAAATGCAGCAGCGATTCATCCAGAGATTGTGAAGAGAGGAATTGTCCCAGATCTAGTGACCGACCAGACTTCTGCCCACGATTCATTAAATGGATATATTCCTGCCGGAATGACTCTTGATGAAGCGATGGAACTTAGGAGAAAAGACCCTCAAACCTATATCCGTCGAGCCATGGAGTCCATGGCGGTTCATGTGCAGGCGATGCTGGAATTGCAGAAGAAGGGGTCGATTGTCTTTGACTACGGGAATAATATTCGGGCACAGGCATTTCAGGCGGGTGTCAAAGAGGCATTCAGTTATCCCGGATTCGTCCCTGCCTTTGTTCGACCTCTCTTTTGTGAGGGGAAGGGACCATTCCGTTGGGCTGCTCTATCAGGGGATCCTGAGGATATCTACAGGACGGATGATGCGATTCTAAAGGAATTTCCTGATGATGGTTCTCTGGAGCGATGGATTCGATTGGCGAAGGAGAAAGTAAAATTTCAGGGACTTCCGGCAAGGATCTGCTGGTTGGGATATGGTCAGAGGGCGAGGATTGGAAAAGTGTTCAATGATATGGTTGCCAAGGGAAAAGTTAAGGCTCCCATTGTGATTGGAAGGGACCATCTGGATAGTGGTTCGGTTGCCTCTCCGTATCGTGAGACAGAGGGGATGAAAGATGGGAGCGATGCCATTGCGGATTGGCCCATTTTGAATGCCCTTCTCAATGTGGCTGCAGGAGCCACCTGGGTTTCGGTCCATCATGGGGGTGGAGTGGGGATTGGTTACTCGATTCATGCGGGGATGGTAGTGGTGGCAGATGGGACGAAAGATGCAGAGAGAAGATTATTAAGGGTCCTGACGACCGATCCCGGGACCGGTGTGATGCGCCATACCGATGCAGGCTATGAAGAGGCCATTCAAACGGCCAAAGAGAAGGGAATCAAAATCCCAGGGGTAACGGTTTATCAACGAGAAGATCATTGAGCAGGAATATTGGAATAATGGAAGAATGGAATGGTGGGGTCATAAAGAGATGTAGAAACTATCTTTTATCTGTTAAACTAGTATTATTCCAATATCCCATCATTCCATTATGTTATGCGGAGAGAGTATGAAAACCGTCGCCCTTGATGGCAAACGTCTTTCCTTAGAAGAAGTCTTGGAGGTGGCTGAGGGAAAGACCCAAGTAAGGATTTCTTCCTCTGTTGAGAAAAAGGTAAGGCAATCGAGAAATTTTATTGAGAAGGCTCTTGATCAGGGTGAAAAGATTTACGGGGTGACGACAGGGTTTGGATTGCTCTCCGATCAATTGATTGACCCTTCCCAGATCGAAGATCTCCAGAAGAATCTCATCCGAAGCCATTCTGTAGGAGTGGGTCCATACTTCGATGAGGTGACCACACGTGCCATCATGTTGTTGAGGGCGAATGTGATTGCCATGGGATATTCAGGCGTTCGAATGGAAGTATTAAAACACCTCGTTGATATGATTAATAAAGGCGTTCACCCCCTCGTTCCAGAACAAGGATCCGTTGGCGCAAGTGGAGATCTTGCCCCTCTCGCCCATCTAACCTCTGTGCTGATAGGTGAGGGAGAGGCAATGTTCAAAGGAAAGGTGATGTCAGGGAAGAAGGCGATGGAAAAGGCTGGTATTCCCATCCTCAATCTGAAAGCAAAAGAAGGTCTTGCTTTAGTGAATGGCACTCAAGTCATGACTGCTGTGGGTCTTCTGGCTCTTCTGAGAGCGGAGCGGCTCTGTAAGGTTGCCGATATTGTTGGTGCTTGCACCTTAGATGCGTTGAAGGGAACCCTGAGCGCCTTTGATCCGGATATCCAGAGAGTTCGGCCTTTCCCAGGCTCCCTTGCCGTATCGAAAAACTTTAAAAGATTTGGCCGATACAGTGAAATTGCTATATCTCACAAGTTCTGTTCTAAGATACAGGACGCTTATTCCCTTCGTTGCATTCCCCAGGTTCATGGTGCCGTGAGGGATGCCCTGACCTTTGTTCGGAAGATTCTTGAGATTGAAATCAACTCGGCCACTGATAACCCTCTTATCTTCTCCGACAAAAGGAAAATTTTAAACTGCGGAAATTTTCATGGAGAACCTGTTGCCTTTGCCCTTGATCTTTTGGGAATTGCGGTCTCTGAATTGGGAGGGATCTCTGAGAGAAGGATTGAGAAGTTGATCAATCCTGCTTTATCAGGACTGCCCGCTTTTCTCACGACTGAGGGAGGGCTTCATTCGGGACTCATGATGGTCCAGGTGAGTGCAGCAGCCCTGGCTTCTGAGAATAAAATCTTTGCCCATCCTGCAAGTGTTGATTCTATCCCCACCTCGGCAGATAAAGAAGACCACGTCTCGATGGGGACGATCGCCGCCAGGAAGGGGAGGGATATTGTAAAAAACGTTGAACATATTTTAGCGATGGAATTACTTTGCGCCACACAAGGTTTAGAATTTCTTCTTCCTCTCCAACCCGGAATTGGGATCAAAGAAGCTTACCGGGTTGTTCGAGAAAAGGTTCCGCCGATCAAGGGCGACCGAAGATTCGGTGAGGATATCAAAAAGATTCAACTCTTGATCGAATCCGGAGAACTGCTCCGTCGAGTCGAGAAGGTCGCGGGAAAACTGGAATAGAGATTTTCTCTCCTATCCTTCCCTTCTTCCAACTTTTAAATTTTTACACGCCTATCTTGAATATCTTGGGAACGATCATTGAGATGCTTGGGAAATAGCTGAAGATAAGGAGAACAGTGATCAAGAGTATGATGAAAGGCCAGATGGCCTTTGACAGGCGTTCTATAGAAATTCTGGCGATGGAGCAGCCGACAAAGAGACAGATACCAACGGGAGGGGTGATCATTCCAACCACCAAATTGAAGACAAAGATAAATCCTACATGAAGCGGATGAAACCCTGCATTGATAAGGATCGGAGCCAAGATCGGAGCAAAAAGGATGATTGCGGCTCCTGTTTCCATAAAACATCCAGTGATGAGGAGGAGGATATTGATAATCAGCATCAAGAGGTAAGGGTTGTTTGTAATGGAAAGGAAAAAAGAGGCTACCTTTTCCGGAACCTGTTGGGTTGCGAGGAACCAGAGAGCGATATTGGCAGTCCCGATGATAAACATGATGACGGAACTGGTAATCGCGCAGTTAATCAGGATTCTTGGTATGTCTTTCACCTTCAGCGTTTTAAAGACAAAGAAGCCAAAGATGAAAGCGAAGAAGACGGCAATGGCCGCTGCCTCGGTTGCCGTAAAAACACCGGACATGATCCCCCCGAGAATGATGACAGGGAGGACTAGGGCGGCCACAGCATCCCGACTGCCCCTGACGACCTGGCGAAAAGTTGGTCTCCTTTCATTTTTCGGGTAGTTTCTCTTCCGGGCATAATAATAGATCAGAGCCATCATGGCCAATCCCATGATGACGCCCGGTATGAGACCGGCAAGAAAGAGCCCTCCAATGGAGACATTCATCGTGACCCCATAGACAACCATGGTAATGCTGGGCGGGATGATCGGTCCCAACGTTGCTGCCGAGGCAACAACGGCTGTAGAAAAATCGAGATCATAGCCCTCTTTGGTCATCGAGGGGATCAAAACCGTACCCAAAGCAGAGGCATCTGCGACCGCCGACCCGGTAATGCCGGATAGAAACATCTCCGCGACAACGAGGGTGTGGCCGAGGCCTCCCCGGATATGGCCTACCAGGAGATTGGAAAATTTGATGAGTCGGTCTGTCACACCTCCTAAATTCATCAAGTCACCGGATAAGATAAACAGAGGAATAGCCATCAGGGAAAACATATCCATCCCATTGAATATCTTCTGTGCAACCAAAACGATAGAGTATTCCCCTTTTAAGAGGACCACGGCAAGTGAGCATAGACCGAGGCAGAAGGCGATCGGAATTCCAATAATCAGACTGATTACAAAAACAGACCCTAAGAGGAGAAGGACCATCGTCTTTCCCTTATTTTTATTAAGTCTTCAACGAGCAAGTTTAATAATTGGATGATCATGAAAAACCCACCCACCGGGGCGGATAGGTACGCATAAGCCATCGAGAAGAGCAGGGCGGGGGAGTCCTGGTCTCGGACAGCCCACGAGACCCGGAAGCCTCCGATTGTGAAATAGATGAGGAAGATAAGGATTCCCATCTTGGCAATCAGATTGACCCAACCCCTCATTTTTTCTGGAATTCGATTGATCACAAATTCAACACCAATATGAAACCCATACTTTAAAGCAAGGCTTGCCCCTAAAAAAGAGACCCATATCATCAGGTATCTTGCAACCTCTTCTGACCAGGACAAAGAGTAGAGAAATAGGTACCGCATGAAGACCTGAAGGATGATGATGACAGTCATAATGGCCACCATCCCAACGAGAGTGACTTGGACCACCCTCTCAGCAAAGCGACTCACTTTTGTAGATATCAGTTCCATTGATTCCACTTAATGGTCTCTCCAAAAAAAAAGGGAATGGATTTAATGATAATCCATTCCCTTTCCTCTTTCAAATTCTTATTCCTTTTCTGAGTCTTTTGCAGATTTCAGAGCCATGTCGATCCATTTCTTATCGATCTTCTTTTCAGCAAACGTCTTCTCCACGAATTCGATCACTGGCTTTTGAGATTTTTGCCTAAACACTTCGAGCTCTTTCTCTGTCGGTGTATAAATTTCCATCCCTTTGTCCTGAAGGCTCTTCACCCCATTGTAGACATTGCGCACATTTTGTCCCCTTTGGACAGCCAGGGTGACCTTTGTTGCATCCACAAGAAGTTTCTGGAGATCTGGAGGCAGGGAGAGGAAGAATTTATCATTGATGAGAAGTGGTAGGAAACTGTAAATATGGCCGTCGAGGATGATATATTTAGTCACCTCATTGAATTTCATGGACTCAATGAGAGAAATTGGAGCTTCCCAGCCATCCACCACTCCCTGCTGGAGAGCCATATAGACTTCTCCCCAGGCAATAGGAGTGGGACTCGCTCCCAATGACTTTACCAAGGCCATATAGCCGGGATGTTCCATGACCCTGATTTTTAAACCTTTCATATCGTCCACACTTTTAATGGGCTTATTACGGGTTGAGAAGTGCCTGAAACCATTTTCTCCGATGCCGAGGGAGCGGACACCTGTTTTTTTTCTCATCTCCTCCATAAGCGCTTTCCCAAAAGAGCCATCAAGTGATCGGAAAGCGACCGCCTCATTCGAGTACAAATAGGGTATCCCAAGGACCATGATCTCGGTGAAAAATCCAGCCATCGGCCCTTCTGCAATCCAACACATCTCGATGGTTCCTAATTTCGTCCCCTCAAACTGTTCTCTCTCCTTCCCAAGCTGATTGGAAGGATAGATGTCCACCTTCAATCTCCCTGGAGCCTTCTGTTCGATAAACTTTTTGAAGACGACCGCACCTCGATGAAGCGCCTCTTCTTCATCCGGTGGCATGCCCGTCGCAAACTTGATCGTTATCGGAGCAGCCCACAATTGAGCCGCAACGAATGCGATGCATGTGGAAACAACTAATGTCAGAAAACCGATTTTTACCATCCATTTTCCCTTCGACATCTTTCCTCCTCCTTTTCGATAGTGATTTTGGGTTTGGACCTTCTTCACTGCTGAAGATGAATTATACCCTTGTTCCCATCTTAAGCCAAATTCAATATCATTTATTATGTTCTATCCATTTTGTCAAATTTTTTTGAGTTTTGTTTCCTCTTTTCAATGGGTTGTGTTGGATTATGCAATCCCTTAAGTTTTTCGGGTTCTTATGCGGATCCACAGAAAAAAAAGGGAGGAAATGGACTTTCGATCCATTCCCCCCTTTTTCTTGAGCAAAGAGGTTAATCCTTCTCGGACGCTTTTGCAGATTTGAGGGCCATCTCGATCCATTTCTTATCAATCTTTTTATCCGTAAATGTTTTGTCCAGGAATTCGAGCACCGGTTTTTGGGACTTCTCCCTGAACATCTGAAGCTCTTTCTCTGTCGGAGAATAAACCTCCATCCCTTTGTCTTGAAGGCTCTTCACCCCATCGTAAACCTTCTTTACATTTTGTCCTCTTTGAACTGCCACGATCGTTTTTGTGGTATCTGCGATGATTTTTTGAATATCCGGAGGTAGCGACATAAAAAATTTGTCATTGATGAGGATGGGGAGAATGCTGTAGACATGGCCGTCGAGGGTGAGATATTTCTGAACCTCATTAAATTTCGAAACTTCAATAACCGAGACAGGATTTTCCTGCCCATCCACCACCCCCTGCTGGAGGGCCATATACACTTCTCCCCACGCAATCGGAGTGGCACTCGCTCCCATTGCCTTGACCATGGCCATGTGAGCAGGATTTTCCATGGTTCTGATCTTCAGCCCTTTCATGTCATCCGGGGATTTGATGGGCCTGACCTTGTTGGTAAAATTTCTGAAACCATTTTCTCCGATACCCAAGGCTCTTACACCCGTTTTTTTCCTCATCTCTTCAAAAAGGGCTTTTCCAAAAGGTCCATCAAGGGACCTCCAGGCTGTAATTTCGTTTGCATAGAGGTAAGGGATTCCGATCACCATGATCTCCGGGAAAAAACCAGCCATGGGACCCTCAGCGATCATGCACATCTCAATCGTTCCCAATTTGACACCTTCAAACTGCTCCCTCTCCTTTCCCAATTGACTGGCCGGATAGATGTCTACTTTCACTCTTCCAGCGGTCTTCTGTTCAACCATCTTCTTGAAAACGACCACTCCTCGATGAAGCGCTTCTTCCTCATCCGGGGGCATGCCATGGCCGAATTTGATGGTAATTGGGGCTGCTAACAATTGGGACCCAGAGAATGCGATGAATGTGAATGCCGCTAATAAGAAAATACCGAATTTTGCCATTAACTTTCCATTTGACATATTTAGCTCCTCCTTTCGAATTATGGATTTCTATGACCCAGCCATTTCCTTGCAAGAAATGGCATCCCCTCCTTTCCGCTTCCGATCACTCCATTATCGTTTATTATTTCCTTACCCCTTTGTCAATCTTTTTTCAATCCAAGGCAAGGGGTTGGGAAAAGTCTTGAAATTTCCAAATTTTCCATTTAGATTGACAAGAAAAACTCGATAGGGTGCAACAAGGGAAGGGAAATTCCATGGACCTATTCAAAGAGATGGCGAAAGCAGTTATCGAAGGAGACGAAGAACGAACTGTTTCCTTGGCAAAAGAAGCGTTGGCGAAAGGGGTGGATCCCACGGAGGCCATTGAAAAGGGTTTTGCAGAGGGGATGAAGGAAGTTGGGAGACGTTTTGAAAAATTAGAGATCTATCTGCCTGAGGTGATCATTTCTGCCGATGCCATGGTGGCAGGGGTTGAGGTTTTCCGTCAGCACATCCTTGCAAAAGGGGAACAATCCTTTCCCAAAACGGTCCTTTTGGGAACGATACAGG
>Ga0316627_100000218_pt1 | contig 13842 bp, 10 predicted proteins | sample OWC_Aug_M2_C1_D1_FD_207653 | JGI IMG/M metagenome (GOLD analysis project Ga0316627, IMG submission 207653) | Wetland soil microbial communities from Old Woman Creek delta, Ohio, United States - OWC_Aug_M2_C1_D1_C | ecosystem: Environmental > Terrestrial > Soil > Wetlands | place: USA: Ohio...
GTATGCGTTCAGCCCGATCTCTGCCCGGCTTCACCCTGATCGAACTGGTGATCGTGATGGCGACGATCGCCCTGCTCCTGACGCTGGCGGTCCCGCGGTATTTCAACACCATCGAGAACGGCAAGGCCAGCGTCCAGCGCCAGAACCTGGCCACGATTCGGGACGCGATCGACAAGTTCCACGGTGACCAGGGGCGCTTTCCGGAAAACCTCGACGAACTCGTCAGCGAACGGTACCTGCGCGCGGTTCCCGTGGATCCCTACACCGCCGCACCGGACTGGATCACCGTCGCACCCGAGGATCCGACGCTTGGCGGCGTGTACGACGTGCGCAGCGGTCGGCGCAAGCCGCCCGGAGACAAGCGTGAATCCTAGGTGCCGTTCTCCGCACGACGCGTGCGGCCTGGTCCTGTTCGGCGTGCTGCTCCTGCTCGTGCTTGCGAGCCTCACGGCAATGGTTGGCGCCGAGCTGTGGGCGACGGCGCTCAAGCGTGAACGCGAAGCGCAGCTGCTCTTCGTGGGAGAGCAGTACCGGCGTGCGATCGAGAGCTACTGGCGTTCGTCCCCGGGTCCCGTCAAGACACTGCCGGTCTCGCTCGACGTCCTGCTCGAGGACGACCGGTTCCCGATGCCCGTGCGCCACTTGCGGCGCCTTTACCCCGATCCGATCGATGGCACGACGGGCTGGGGACTCGTCAAGGCCGGCAACGGCATCCTCGGGGTGCACTCGCTGTCCGAAGCGATCCCGTTGAAGCACAGCGGATTTTCCCCTCACCTGCTCGGCTTCGAAGGCGCCCCCACGTACAGACATTGGCGCTTCGTCGTCCAGCTGCCGCGACAACCCGGCACGCCGGGCCCGCGACCTCCTGCCACTGGCGGCGCACAGGCGCCGGCTCCACACACCGGAAAGGGACTTCCATGACATACCGTCTCGTGATCGCGGAGGACCACAACCTGTTGCGGCAGGGCCTTCGTTCGATAGTCAGCGGGCTGCCCGACTTCTCGGTCGTCGGTGAGGCGACCGATGGCAAGGAAGCGATCCGACAGGCGCTGTCGCTGCGTCCAGACGTGATCCTGATGGACCTCTCGATGCCCGGCATGAACGGCATCGAGGCGACCCTGCACATCAAGCAGCGGCTGCCCGACACCCGGGTCGTTGCGCTCACCGCGTACAAGACGGACGAATATGTGCGGGAGGCGCTGCGTGCAGGCGCGGACGGCTATGTCCTCAAGGACGGTGCATACGAAGAGCTGGTCACGGCGTTGCGGAGCGTGGCCAACGGCAAGAAGTTCCTGAGCCAGGACGTCTCCGGCCACCTCGTGACCACGTTCCTGCGCCGCGACAGCGCGCCGGCCAAGGCGACGCCGTGGGGCAGTCTCACTGCGCGCGAGCGCAGCATCCTGAAGCTGATCGCGGAAGGCCGTACCAACCGCATGGCCGCAGCCTTCCTCAACTTGAGTCCGAAGACCGTCGAGAAACACCGGGCGAGCCTGATGCGCAAGCTGGGGCTTCGCAACGTCGCCGAGCTCACGCTGGTGGCCCTCGAAAGCGGGCTGATCGAGCAGCCCGGCACGGTCAAGCGTCTGTTCGGCGGCACGCAGGGCGATGCCGCGCCTTCCGCGAACGAGACACCGCGGCTGGGGACCGCGGCCGGGGCCTGATCCCCGCCGCCCCGGCGCGGGACCGACCCGTCCGGCGCAGCCGACCCGCCTCAACGCAATGCGACAGACCAGGCAGCGCCAATCGTCGTGCCGACACCTGGCATCGACTCGAGGATCAGCTGCCCCCCGGTCGCGCAAATGCGCTTCCTGATGCTCTGCAGCCCCAGGCGGTTGCAGCAACCGTCGCCGAACACTACTTGCGCGGCATCGAAGCCCACGCCGTCATCCGTGATCGACAGGCGCAGTACAGAGCCTGCGTGCACCAGTTCCACGCGGACGCTGCACGCCGCTGAATGCTGCGCGACGTTGTTGAGCCCCTCCTCCAGGATCCTGAAGATCTCCAGCTTCAGCACGTCGCGGATGCACATCTCCTCCGCGGCAAGATGACGCTCCAGGCGAATCGATGGGCACGCCTCGCTGAACGACCGGCAGTACCACTCGATCGTCGGAAGCAGCCCGAGGTCGTCGAGCATGCGCGGATGCAGCCCCATCGAGATCCGCCGCACCTCGTCGGACAGGTCGCGCAACCGGTCCAGCGCCTTGACGAGGGCCGCAGTGCCCTGACTCGTGGTTCCGTTTCTGAGGCGTCGCAGGCCGTCCTCGACCATGAGCTTGGCCATGAACACGAGCGGGACGATGCGATCGTGCAGTTCAGCGGCCACGCGCGACTTCTCTTCTTCATGGTTCGTCATCAGGCCGTAGGCGAGTCGGCGCAGCGTTAGCTCGTCGCCGCATGCCCCGCCGCCGCGGCTCGTAATCGGCGAATGCTGGGTCCAGACAAGGACGTGCGTGCCTGGTCCGCTCCCTGCGACGTCGACTTCGGCGTCGTCTTCCTGCGCGCGCATCTGCACCAGGACCAGGCGCCCGCTACGGCCGCACAGCAGCACCTCGAACGGGTCAGTGCCAGCGATACGAAGGCGCGCCGTGATACCCGCCGCCACGGTCTTCCATCCCGGCGCCGCGAACTCGATGAGGTCGCGGCCCAGCAGGACCGCGGGCTGGTAACCGAGCATGGCGGCGGCGTCGGCAGTGATGTCCACGATGCAGCCACGTTCGTCCAGCAGTGCGACCGCGCGCATTGCGCGCCGACTCGCGCCACTGCTTGCGGGCGCCTCCGCGTGGCGGGAGACCTTCCGATCGGCCTTCATCGACGGGGCGTCCATTGGAGCGTCGCCATTTGCAGAGAATGTGGCCCCGTTGCCCGCGCAGTTCGCTCCCGCGCAGGCGCGAGAATGTACTCAACGGCGCATCGGACCGGAGCCGTCGGCCAGCGCATCGGATCGAGCCTCCATCGGCCACAGATGCACGGCCCTCGCCCCAAACCGCTGCGAGGGCCCGATGGACAGCCGCGGGTAGCCCGTGATCGGTGGCAGGTTCTCGAGGTTGTGCTCGATCTTCTCGATGCAGTACTCGCGCGAGAATCGTTCGTCGATGTGGGTCAGCGTCTCGGCGGTCAACACGGCCGACAGCAGCGCGTTCGAAGCGATCTTCTCGCTGCCGGGCTGCAGTTTCCTTCGGGTGAGCCACATGCGGGTGCGGGCCAGTTGACGCTCCGCAATGGCTCCCTGCCCCAGTGGCGTCACGAGCACGCTCCGCCGCCGCAGTCCTTCGTCTTGCGGGATCCAGTCGCCCGGCAGTTCGCCGAGGGCGCCTGCGAGCACATAGACGCGCCGCGGCGGATGCGCCAGTGTGCGATACCGGGACTCGATCTGCGACGAAGGCAGCGCGGCGATCACGACGTCGTCGGCGCGCGGCCTTCGCTCCACGACGCGGATGTCGTGCGCGTCGAACGCGGCCGTGATCGCGATCCGCTGGCGCGCGCCCGTCGCAGTGGACTCGGTCCACAGCAGGACCTCGCGCAAGCCCGCCAGGGAACGCGCCAGGACGCTGACTTCCGCTACCAACCCCGGCGAAAAGTAGATGCTGTAGAAATCCTCGCGCGCCGGCGGCATCCACGCGTTCGGCAGCAGGCATGGCACCCGGTTGCGCTCGCAGAAAGCGTGGACAGGTTTCCAGTCGTCGTACGAAAGGCCAGACAGCAGCGCGAACACCGGAGACTTGCGATAGCGTGCGTCGAGCTGCTCGCCCCACGATTCGGGCTCGCCTTCCAGCGCCCAGTGCTCGAGACGCCAGCGGCGGAAGCGGCTGTACATCGTGCTGTCGGTGCGGACCGACTGACTGCGCCTCCCGGCTTCGTGCCGCGTTCCCGCGTTCTTCTCCCTGAAGAACTCCCGCAGGGTGTTCAGGAGATCGTCGACCTGCGTGGCTGGTACGTCCGGCGTCGTCACCGTGGCGAATACCACTTCCTCGCCGTCGACGCCCGGCGGGCTGCCTGCAGACAACGTGCGCAGGTAGGCCGCGAGCGCTGCTACCTCCTGCGGCTCGAACGCATAGCGCGGCATGGGCGTCGCCAGGGGCACGCCATCCGGGGCCACGCCGTCGTTCAGCGCCCGCAGGAGCGTCGTCTCGTCGTAGGCGGGACGCGCACGGTCCGCGCTCAGCCAGGGCAACCGCCGCCCGGTCTGCGGCAGCAGCGGATTGAAGAGCAGGAAACCGGCGACCGGTGGCACCAGCAGGCTGCTCTCGGCGCTGCCCAGGCCGCTACGTCGGTGGCACGCGACGCAACCGGCCACGGCGGCGGGAATCGGTGCGCCCTGCAGCCGCGCCGAACCGGACCGTGACAGCGAGGCATGGGCTCCGAAGTAGATGCTCTCGCCGCGCGCGATCAGCGCTGCGTCGTCTGCCGCACTCTGCGCGCGTGCCGACAGCGCGCTGACGACGATGACGACTGCAGCGAACAAGCCGCGCATCGCCTCACCGCAAGGCCGGCAGCCGCTGATACACGTCGAGCAGCTCGGCCGGCGTCGCGAACCCCTCCACGCGCACCCAGGGGGCGTGACGTGAGTGTCTCAGCAGGACCACCGGCGGATGGCTCGCCTTCGAACCCCGGTAAACGTCGAACGCCTGCTGCACGCGGAGCAGCTCGTTGAAGTCGCCCGAATAGAAGTCCCAGTCGCGCTCGATCGAGAACCGGCGTGCGAATGCCGCGAGCCGCTGAGGCGTGTCGTTGTCGGGGTCGATCGTGAATGACACGAACCGGGCCCTGGAGCCGCGCTCTGCGAGCTGCCGCTGGAGCTCAGCCAGCGTCGCCGTTTGCGCGGAGCAGATGGTCGAGCAGGTCGTGTAGATGAAGTTGACGAGCAGCGGCGTGTCGGACTCCATCGGACCCGGGAGGCGAACCGGGCGTCCACGCGTGTCGACGACCGTGACGGCGGGAATGCGATAGCGCGCCTGCACGCCGACGCTCATTTTCTCCGCGCCGTTCGTGTGACGGCCCTCGTTTGCCCACGCGCCGAGCGACACGACGGTGAAGAAAAATGCCAACCAACCCGCGTGGATGCGTGCCATCGTCATTCACCTCACCGTGACCACGACCTGCACGCGTTCGTTCGCGGCACCATCGGCCGACAGGAGCGTGCACATGAACTGGTCGACTCCGCGGAATCCGCTGCGCGGCACATAGCGCACGCTGCCATCGTCCTGCACTTCGACCCGGCCACCGCGGATCGTCTGCGACGTCCGCACGCTGTCGAACCGGCTCTCGCCGCCAAGTTGCGCGCGCGTCAAATTGATCGACTCGCTGACGCGCGTGGCCAGCGAAACGCGGCGGATTGCGACCGCGGGCTGCTGTCCACCGGATTGCGGTTCGACGGTGACGCGCCACTGTCGGCCGTCAGCCGTGTGCGCCACGATCGTGAAGCGTGCCGGTCTCGCATCGTCGATGCGGTCCATTGCATAGCGCACCCGGTCCGCGCTCAGCGTTTCGAGCTGACCGCGTTCGGGCTGCCCTTCGATCTCGATGCGAGACAGTCGTGCCGTCCACGGCAGCACGGCCTGCAGCGTTCGCGCATTGATCTCGATGAGGTCGCCGGCGCCGACTTCCGGTCGCCACGCCAGGGCAGTCGCCGACGTGCCCGCTGGCGCGGCGCGCCTACCGCTCGATGAAAGGACGTCCGCCAGTTCGCGCTCGCGCTGTGCCAGCGGTTTCGACGGGGTCTCACTCGCCAGCAGCGCCAGCACTCCGCTCGCGAGCGCCGCCGCGAACGATGTTCCCGTGACCCGCAAGGGCTCGCCCAGTACGCGCCCCGCGGCGTCGATGCTCTCGACGTCCTCACCGGGGGCGTATGCCTGCGGGTAGACACTGCCGCCACACGCCGATGGCCCGCGCCCCGACTGGTCGGAAATCTTGCCATCGCGATTCAACGCTCCGACCGCGAGGACGCCGGGATTGTTCGCCGGGCTCATGCTGGTGTTGGCCGACGGCCCATCGTTGCCGGCGGCGAACACGACGTGTATGCCGGCCGCGCGCAGCGCGTCGAAGTCGCGCGCGAACTCGAGTTCGCAGCGGCCGAGGGTTTGCGGCAGGCCCCACGAATTGTTGACGATCGCCGGCGCGTCCGCTGTTTCGGGACGCCCATCGGGATCGAGCACCCATTGGTAAATGCGATGCACGGACGAGACCCGGCCGATGCCCGAGTCGTCGTAGATCCGCGCCGCGATCCACTGCGCGTGCGGAGCGACGCCCACCGGCGGGCCGCCTTCGATCGCCGTTCCCCCGGCGATCACGTAGGCGACATGCGTGCCGTGACCGATGCCGTCGAACGGCAGGGCGCGCTGCCCGTACGGGTCGAACCAGTCGCGCGAACCTCCGCGGAACTTCGCCATCAGCGGAGCCTCGCGCGCATCGACACCGGAGTCGACCACGGCGACGACCACGCCTCTGCCGGTAACGCCGCGCTGCCAGTACGCCGACGCGCCGAGTGCGCTCAGGTGGCTCGGAACCTCGCCGCGCCAGCCGGCCGGATCGGCCATCGCGGGTACCGTCGCGCGAACCCGTCGCACGGTGTCCGGCGCCTCGCGCTTCAGTGTCGCCCGCATCGAGTTTGCCTGCGCGCGCACCGGTGCCTTCAACTGCATGTCGAGGTAGATGCGCGCGACGCCGGCTTCGGCGGCCAGCTGACGCACGGCGCCGGGCGGCAACTGCGCCGCAAAGCCGTGCGCAATCCAGAGCGGCTCCACCTGCATCGCGCCGGCGCGGCCAAGGGCAGCGCGCACCTTCGGGGCCGACCGTTCGAAGGCGGCCTGCAGCGTCGCGGCCAGCGCACCCGGGCGCTCGGCCAACGGGCGTGCGCTGAGCTTGGCCAAGAGCGCCGCGAGATCGGGGCGGCTTTCGAGTTCGATGATCACCGGGATCGGGCGCTGCGCCGCCTGGGCGGGACGGTCCAGCCGGGCCATGACCGCCGGATCGATGGTGCCGGCACGCGACACCGCCCCGCCCCCGGCGAGCGACACGACGACGAACGCAGCAGCGCAAGCCCTAACGCGCATCGCGATGGTCACCCGGTCGCCCGCCCGGTTGCGTCGGTGCGGCGCTGTGTGCGGCGATCTGGAGGTTGCCGAACCGCTCATCGCCGACATATAGGGTCACCCTGGCCCCGGCGTGCAGTTTGCGGTCGGGGTTGGCGAACAGCATGAAGTAGTCACGGTCGGTGTGGATCACCTTGTTGCGCGCGGTCTGGCGCAGGGCGCCCACCGTCGGCGGCACCGGCACGTAGAAGCGACTCCCCGTCGCTTCGTCCACCAGCACCGGTCGCACCTTGCGATCGAGCAGCGGCTGCGCCTTGGCCGGATCGAGTACGCGATAGCGCAGATCCACCACGTAGCCGTTCGCCGTCAAGCGCACACCGGTGAGCCGCACGCCGTACTGTTCGACCACCATGCCGGCGCCGAAGACCTCGTCGGGCATCGTCGTCGCTGGCGGCGCGACGCCCGCGGGACTCCCCGCATCAACGCTCGCGTCGCCGGATCTGGACGTCGGCGCCTGGTCGGTCGGGACCGCGGCGCAGGCGGTCAGCAGCGCCGCGATCAGGACCAGAAGTGACTCTCGAGGTTGCATCGTCTGATCTCCGGTCACGCTACTGGACGTTCACGCGGGTGGTCGCAGCCGCCGACGTCGCGCCCAGTGAATCGGACACCGTATAGGTGATCGCCTCGGTGCCGAGGAAGTTCGCTGGCGGCGTGTAGCTGATGCAGGGACGCGTCGGATTCGGGCAGCCGGCACTGACAACCGTTGCCGTGCCCCCGCGATTCGGCGAACCGAAGATCGCCAGAGAAGCCACGTTCAGGTTGCCGTCGACGTCGTAATCATTGGCCAGCACGTCGATGAAGGTCGGCGTCGTGGCTGCGACAGCGCGCGACACCACGTCGTCGACTGCGACCGGCGCGCTGTTGGCGAACACCGTCAGCGTGACCGTCGCCGCACTGGACAGCAACGAGCCATCGGACACGGTGTACGTGAACGTCCGCTGCTCGGAGCCGCTAGCCGGCAGGTTGCCATTCGCGTTGTACGTGAGCGTGCCGTTGCTGTTCGCCAGCGTGCCGATGGCCGGTGGGGTCACGATCGCAAACCCGCCCAGCGGATCGCCGTCCGGGTCGCTGTCGTTGGCGAGCAGCGAAGCGACTGCGAACGTTGCCACGCCGCCGCGCACGGGCACCGAATCGTTGGCCGCCACCGGCGCATCGTTGGTGTTGGTCACCGCGACATTGAAACTGGCCGAGTTGTAACGACCGTTGCCGGCGGTCACGCGCACCTGGACGGGGTTGCTTGCCGTCTGGCCGACCAACGGCTTCCACGCCTGGGCGTTGTTCGGCGTCCAGGCGATCGCACCGCTCGTCGCGTCGATCGTCATGCCGGCCGGCGCCTGTTCAAGCGAGAAAGTCGGCGACTTCGCGGTCGAGCTTGCGGTGCACGCGTAGGCCGTCCCCTGGGTACCGGTCGTCGCGCAAGCCGACACGTTCGGCGGGTCCGGCAGGGTTCCGCCGGTGGAGAGGTTGAGCCGGATCAGCTGGCCGCCGCTCGGGTCGGCGTTGTTGTTGGTCAGCGCCATGCGGCGATCGAAGATCGTCAGCTGCCGGTCGAGTTGGGAGTTCCCGACGGCACCGAGGGTGGGAGTGAACCACAGGTCGGCGGTCTTCGCGGCCGGCAGCAGCGCGGAATACTGCTCGCGCGGATACGGGAACTTGTTGCCATCCTCGGCGACCAGGTACCAGTGGCCGTCGATCAGTTCGAGGACGCGCGACTGGATGCCCGCATTGACCGCGCGCACGAGCTGGCGCTGACCGGGCTCGATCTGCACCGATCCCTGCGCGCGCTGGGGTGGCTGCGACTGCTCGGTAAGTGGGTCAGGCTGAGTAATGCAGCCACTGGGGGCTGCCGTGGTGCAGTTCCCGGTGGTCGGGCGGTAGCTATGAAGCCGGAAGAATTTCGGATCGTAGGCGAGCGTGCTGGTGTTGAGCGTACCGGCCGCCACGGCCTCGTGCAGCGCCGGGTCGACCTCGGACAGCAGGATCGTGAGCTCGTTGTCGTAGGAGACGTTCGGGTAGGCGTTCCGCCCCGGCGTCAGCGGCGGGGGCGCATCCTTGCGCACCACACCGTACAGGCCCATCTGCACCTGGATCTGCGGCATCGTGCCGCTCTGGTACAGGTAGGTTCCCGCCTTGACGTTGGTATACGTATAGACCACGTCGAGCGCTGTGTTCCCATTGCTGTTGACGGGACGCGGCGGCGCTTCCTTCGCGAAGGAACGCACGCGGCAGTTGCGGAACGCCTGCAGAGCCGCCATGTCGGGCACCGTCGTGCCCGGCGCGGGTGGCGAGCACGGCGTGCCTGCCGCGTCGGTGAACACCGGCGCCATCGATGTGTTGTGCCCGTGCAGCACGAACGAAGTCGGCACCGGCAGGTTGTTGATCAGCGTCACCTCCAGGACGGAATCGTCATGGGGCACGCGGATCGCGGCTCCGGGTGACAGCGGCCTGCTCGACGGTCCGCCGCCCGTCACGTCGCCGCGGGTCGCGCCGACGCGATAACCCCACATCGTCTTGCTCGTGCCGTCGGGCATCGTCTCGGTGTACGGCGCGGCGCGCACGTAGACGTTGATCGCCGCCACCGGCGCCGTCAGAACTGCGCCGACCGTCCCGAGAGCGATCATCGCCACGCGGCGCACTGCCCTGTGCTGTAGCCTCATTTGCCGCCTCCGCTCTGGTCCAGGACTCAATCGATCGGCACGTTGACCGGCTCGATGACGACGAAGGTCATCATTCCGCCCGGGAAAATGCCGTTGTTGATGATTTCGCGCTCGTTGTGCGAGTGCCACATGTGGAAGTACGCCCCGCCCGAGCCCAGCCGTCCGGCGCCCACCGGGACGCCGCCCGTCGAACCCAGGAACGGACTGCCGGAGTACACGTCGCCGAACGTCATCTCGAGCGTGCTCGGCAGCACGGTCGGCAGCGGCTTGCCGTGATCCGGACAGAACTCGAACGTGGCCGGATCATGGCCGCCATTCAGCTGCAGTCGCGGATCGTTCGGATTGGCCGTCGCCTCGGCGATCGTCACGCCGTTGCAGGCGTGGCCGTCGGCGATCCCATAGGCATCCCAGTTGAGTCCCTTGCCGGTCCACTCGTAGATCGCATCGACGGTCTGGCCGGGCACCATGCGCAGCGTGTTGTCCGAGCGAGCGAGATCGGGGCCGGCCATCGGTGCGCTGCCCAGCACGCGACCGTCGACGGCGACCGTCCACGTGTTGTTGCCGTGCGTGTGGAACGGGTGCAGGTCGCGGCCCGCGTTGATCGTCCGCATCAGCAACCGTTCACCCGGATGCATCCGGGGCAGCGCGTTGTAGGGCTGCGCGGGAAGCTCGGGCGCGAGGGCCCCGTTCATGGTGTCCGGGCCGGTCCGTCCGTTGATGAACCAGTACAGCGGGTTGCGCGCCGCGAAGCCGGAGGTATTGACGCTCCAGTCGAAGGACCCATTGGCCGCTGGCAACACGACCGCCTCGGCCTGCTGGCGCACGGCCTCATGCCAGACCGGATCGATCTCGGACAGCATCAGCAGATGCTCGCGGTCGAAGCGCGTCGCCGGATGTTCGTACGCCTGGTTCGGTGCGCCACTGGGACGGACGATCAATGCGCCGAACAGTCCCATTTCCAACTGCACCGGCATCTGCGTGCCGCTGTGATAGGTGTACGTCCCTGGATTGCTAGCGATGAAGGAGTACTTGAGGCAGCCGCGCGGACGCGCCTCGCGCGTGATGCGGCCGTCGGCCCAGCGCTCGCCCTCGGCACCACCGATGCAGCCGGCCGGCTGGCTGCCGTTCGCGAACGCCGTGGTCTTGACGTCGATCTGGCCGGGAAACAGCAACGAGACGTTGGCCGGCAACTCATTGATCAGCGTTACCTCGACCATGGTGCCCTGGTCGACGATGAGCGTCGGTCCCGGGTACTGGAACGGCGCGACGCCGCCGCCCTGCAGCGCGTACCCCCAGTTGTAGATGCTGCCGCCATCGGCGGTACTGATGTAGCCCGCCTTGGCGACCAGCGTGAATGCGGACCCGGTCACGCCGTCGACCTTCGCCATGGCGTGCGGCATCACGCCGAACATCGCGACTGCGCAGGCGAGCCGCGCGGCGGCCGTCCAGGATGTGCTGAGCATGGTCATCGCTTCCTCCTGGATCCGCATCAGTTGATCACGATGTGAGTCATGATCCCGCCACGATCCTCACTGCCGTTGCTCAGGTAGTTGAGGTTGGTCGTGTACAGGAAGTAGGTGCCCTGCTGGACGCCCGTGGTGTCGATCACGACGTCCACGCTTTCCCCGCCGCCGAGGGTCAGCGAGCCGACGTCATGGGCCCAATCGAGGCCGACCACACCCGCCTCGTTCCGCGCGCGCGCGATCGCCGCGCCCTGGCCGACGAGCCGCATGGGCAGGCCGAGCACGGTGACCGTGAAGTACTCGGCCACGCTCGTGTTCGACATCCGCAGCAGGATGCGCTGGCCGGCGGTTGCCTGGATCAATCCCGAGACCACCTGGGACGACTCGGCGAGAACGGATCCGGGGTCGGCCTCGTCGACCTGCACCGCGGGCAAGGCACCCGCCACCACCGTATCCGGATAGCCACGTCCGTTGATGAAGGTGTGGGTCGAGCGCATCTCGTGGAAGGGCAGCGGCTGCACCGCTTCGTGCAGGTCGTGGAACGGACCGTCGAACCCGCCGAGTTGCACCGGAAAATCGACGTCGTAGCGGGTGCTGCCGTCGCCGTCGTTGTAGGCATAGCGCGTGTTAGCGGTGTGGACGAATGAACCCAGCACCGTCCCGGCCGGCACCGTGTCCTGCTTCGGCTTCACGTAAAGCGTGCCCAGCATGCCCATCTGCATGTGTTCGCTCGACTCCACGTGGCAGTGGTAGATGTAGGTCCCCGGGTCGTTGACCTTGTAGAAGTACGTGAAGGTCGAACCCGCGTTGACGACCGCGGACGCGTCCGGGACGCCGTCGTAGACCGGCGCGGCCTGCGGAAAACCGTGGAAGTGGATCGAGTGCGGGTCGAACAGGTCGGGCCTGAGCAACAGCCCCACGTTGCTCAGCGCCAGGTACACCTGCTGGCCTTCACGGAACGCGAGCGTTGGCGCCGACCACTTGGCGTTGAACAGGCCCTTCGAGACGACGTCCTCGTTCGGCACGCCGGTCACGTTCGAGAAGCCGAACGTGTAGTGACGGCCACCGTCCGCACGCAGCGCCCAGCCGTCGCCGGCGGCGAGATGGCCGCAGACCTTCGCGTCCGCGGGTAACGCGGTGGTGTCGATCGACCCCCGAGTGTTGAATTTCGGGGGAATCGGCGTCGCACCGTCAGGACATTGCGGGAAGATGCCCGCAGAGGCGGTGCCAGTCAGCGCCAGGCCGACCGCCGCGGCGATCGACGTAAGAGCATTGAGCCTTTTCATTCGTCGTCCTCCCTGTGCATCACGGACCGCAGACCGGGACGCCCTGTTCACCCTCAAAGGCGCCGCGTGACCAGCCGCTGATTCCTCGCGCGACGCCGATGCGGTCCCGGTTCAGTTCCGGGACTCCCGCATAGACCGACGCCGAGTCGTTGGCCGTACTGCCATCGAGGATGCGGTAATCGCCATACGGCGCCAGCGTCGTCGGATTCAACAGGGTGAGCGGCCCGAAGCGCGGATCGATGAAGTTGCCGCCCTCGTCGAAGGCACCCGCCGTGAGGATTGCCGTGACCTCGTTCATCCTGATCACCGCATCGCGACCGCCGTTGTAGTACGTGCAACGGAACAGCGGATCACCGGTGGCATTGCTGCCGGGGACGCCGTCCGTCACCGGCGTCACCGATGTCGCGGTCAGGATCGAGTAGCTGGCCGTCATCGGCGGGCCGCCGAGCACGGCGAGGTCGGAGAACACCGGCGGATCGCCCGCCGCGATGTTCGGCACGAGGCCGTAGCAGTTCTGTGTCGCCGTGTTCAGCAGGCAGTTGGTCTGGTCAACGTTCGGATTGATCTCCCAATGGAACATCCGGTTGTTCTGGACGATCGAGTTCTGCACCACCGGGTTGGAGAAGCCCTGCTGCGGCAGGCCGTTGACCGTCAGTCCGCCCACGACGCCCACGAGCGCCGCGCTGTGGGTGCGGGACGCGACTCCGGCGCCGGGTTGCGGATCCGACTGGTTGACGTTTGCGCTGAACGCCCGCGACCCGGTCGCCACGCTGTCGTTGCGCGTGATCGTGTTGTTGACGATGCGCACGTCGACCGCATCCTGCAGCGCGATCCCGCCGCCCGCGACCCCCGCGACGTTGTTGTCGATGACGTTGTTCACGACATCGATGCGGTAACGGTCTGCCGTCGTCGCGTCGCTGCCGTTCACCCCGTTGAGGGCGATGCCGCCGCCGTCGCCCGCCCCGGCCATGTTGCCCTGGAAGGTGTTGGCGTTGACGAGCACCGTGCCGGTGCCTGCCGAGAGACCGTTGTTCGCGACCAGCGACTGCAGACCGGTGATCGCGAGGCCGCCGCCGTTCGGGTTGGAGCCCTGGTTGAACGACTGGTTGAACAGGATCAGGTTGTTCTGGATCGTCGGCCCGCCGAGATCGGTCGCGACGCTCAGTCCGATGTGCGCGATGCCACCGCCGTCGCCGGTCGAGTGGTTACCGCAGACGAAATTGCTCGTCACTCGATACCCGTCGGCCCCGGTGAACAGCGAGATGCCGCCGCCACCGCCACCGGCTGCGCCGGCGGTGTTGCCGTTCTGCACGATCTCGTTGTGATGGATCGTCAGGTTCGGCGTGCG
>Ga0316627_100000219_pt1 | contig 13837 bp, 15 predicted proteins | sample OWC_Aug_M2_C1_D1_FD_207653 | JGI IMG/M metagenome (GOLD analysis project Ga0316627, IMG submission 207653) | Wetland soil microbial communities from Old Woman Creek delta, Ohio, United States - OWC_Aug_M2_C1_D1_C | ecosystem: Environmental > Terrestrial > Soil > Wetlands | place: USA: Ohio...
CGTTGCTTTCAGTTGCGTCCGGATAGATTCATCATGAAGATTGTAATAAGCGGGCGCTCCCGGCCGGTCAAATTCGTGCGGAGCCTTCCCCGCCGCCCTTGAACGGGCAGCCAAATCCTTTGCCGCAGCCGCTGGTTGAAGAAGAATGATGACTGATGTTTCAGGAGCACCGCTCTCAAAATCGGCAAGGATGTCATCAGGAGCATGAAGTTTTGCGTTGCCCCGCAGATGGGCCAGGAGATTGGGGCCGGCGGCGCTGCTGTCCGGACAGGGAAACACAGCAAAGACTGCGACAAGTAAAAGAGATAATGCTACTGCCTGCGCAATGTGATATGCGTTGGTTCTCCGTCTTCTGTCTTTACTCTGCGGCAACCCCTTATCATTCTTCATATCCACCCCCGGGTTATATAAAATAGGTTTCAGTTTATAGCGTATGGATAATGTCTTGAGCCCTGAGTCTCTGGAAGCTGAAAGTATCTTTTGCGTATGGTTCCGTACATGTAGACCTGCCGCCGGTTATAAAAAAAGCCGATCCTGCGAAAAGACCGTCTTTCGGCAGACCGGCTATTGTTGAAAAGGACACGGGTATTCGCTCCTGATCGGATTGTCTGAACGATTCAGGCGGGTGTTGTTCAATAGTATTTTCATTTGACAGCGAAAAAGCAACCAGAAAAGCCCACAAGACATTATGTCGCTGCAAAGATATCCCTCCAGGTACTGCGAGGACCATATCCAAATATCATGCAATTAAAAAACGGGCATACCAAAGTTCTTGTCCTTCGGCAGCCCGGCTGTCTCTTTCAGATAAGACCCATTGCTTTCCGCCCGCCCCTTACAGAGCGTTTAGCTTTGTCGAGCAGTTATACTTTTACAAAGTTGTTAGTATAAAGATCCCCCCCCAAAAAGGCATGCAGCAAAACTACTTTAAATCTTAAAAGAAAGTCAAAGATATTTAAGCAATTTTTATTCCTTTTAAACAATTTTTTTATATATCACGGCACAACATATTATTTTTAAAGGAATTTATCTTCATTGCGGTCAAGGCATGATTTCAAACTTGTTCTTATAGAGACAAAGGAATTGGTGAAAAGACGCAATCTTCTGTATAAAACACAATATAAGCATGAACACATGGATACCCTTTTGTCTGATGGCAAGAAAGCCCTTCTTTTTCAATAAGGAGATTAGCTGCTTTCCGGTTAGAGATGGGTCTCGGCTCATACTGCGACTTTTTGAACGCCGACAAGGTGGGTCTTGGGAGATTTCCTCCCATACACTTCGAGACAGAGTTGAATCGCCTCTTTTGTCCGCTCCAGGAGTGCGTCAAGAGACTTTGCCTGCGTGTGGCAACCTGCAAGCTCAGGGACTTCCGCAATAAAATATCCCAGTTCGTCTTGTTCTATAATTACGGTAAATTCTTTTTTCACTATTCCTTCACTCCCTTTTCCTGAATTATAAATGAGATAGGTCGCTCAGGCTATCTTTACTTTCAGCCTTTTCCCGAGAGCATGGGCGACCTTCTCCAGAGTGGACAGTTTGATATCCTCCGCATGGTTCTCGATCCGTGATATGGCGGTCTTCTTTGTCTTCAGTCTCTGGGCGAGTTCTTCCTGGGTCAGACCCGCCTTCTCACGGGCCTGCTTGAGTACCGCGCCTATCTTGAACTGCTCATATCCCTCATCATACCCTTCGGCAAAGGACTTGTCCCTCTTCTTTCTCTCATAGACATATTTCTTCAGGTCACTCATTTCCTTAACCTCCTCTGCAAATAGTCTCTTCTGTATGCCTCGGCTCTCTCAATTTCCTTCTGCGGCGTCTTCTGGGTCTTCTTAATCAACCCGTGGGTCAGGACAACAACGGAATTGCCGTCAAAGAAGCAGAACATCCGGTAAGCGTTAGAACCAAGCTGTATCCTGCACTCCCAGATCTCCTCGGTGCTGACAAGCTTTTTGAAGTATGTCGCCGGCACAATATCGAGGTCCTCGATCAGATTCAATACCCAAGTCACTTTCTGCGCCGCCTTCCCCGGCAGGAAATCGAGAAACTCTTGCACCGGGCATTTGCCGTCAGCAGTCCTGTAGAAGATTACTGTCTTGCCCACAGCAGTATGTTAACCTGCATGTTAACGGTTGTCAAGACGAGGGGATTTTTATGAACGTGAAAAAAGACGTGAAACATGGTACGTCAAAAACGATATAAAACCATAGTTCTCTCTATACTAATGAGATCGAAAGTAGAGCGACATCTCAGCCATCCTCTTCTTGAATCTTTCTTTGATTCCAGAAGGATTCCCGACGCGCTCCGCTCGCTTAAAGCGCCTACTTCTGGTGCGGGAATAACAAATCATGGGGTTTTACTTATGGCCTCCTTAGTAATTCCAACGCCCTATTAACCACTGATCTACAAGCTCTTTTCATGTATTTTCAGGCACTTGTTGCCCCTCAGGGTCAAACTTTCATATTTCAAATGTATCACCAACCCTCGGCACGTGGCTTATATACGGGTAGCGCTTCTTCAGGACCTCCTGGAAATCTAACGAGGCCCGCTCTTCGCCATGGACAATAAATATCTCCGGAGGCTTCTTGAAGCAAGATAGCCAGCCAAGCAGCTCTTCCTGATCAGCATGGGCGGAAAATCCGCCAAGGGTATGGATGCCGGCCCGGACAACAATATTCTCTCCGAGCACCTCAACGGTCTTTGCACCGTCCACGATCTGGCGCCCGAGCGTTCCTTCTGCCTGATATCCCGCAAAGACGATACTGCTCTCCCTCCTCCAGAGATTATGCTTGAGGTGATGCCTTACCCTGCCCCCTTCGCACATGCCGGAACTCGAGATGATGATTGCCTCCTTCTTTATCCTGTTGAGGGCCATGGACTCCTCGGTCTTTCGGGTGAAACGGATCCTGATGGCATCCCTGCTATCGATAGTGAAAAGCTGCCGTGCTTCCTCGTCAAAATACTCGGGATGTGCCGCATATACCTTGGTGATGCCTTCACCAAGAGGGCTGTCGATAAAGACATTGATCTTGAAAAGCCTGCCCTCCTTTACCAGTTTATTCAGAATGAAGAGCAGGTCCTGGGTCCTGCCGAGGGCAAACGACGGTATAATGACATTTCCGCCTTTCCGGAACGTGGTCTTGATGATCGTAACGAGTTCGTCGATGGACTCCTGCATGCCTTTATGTTTCCTGTTGCCGTAGGTGGACTCTATCGTGAGATAATCGGTCTCCTCGACAAAAACAGGATCGTTTACAATGGGACTGTCCTTTTTGCCGATATCGCCGGAAAAAGCGATCTTCCTTTCACCGTCTCCGTCCCGGTACCATAGTTCAAGGGTCGAAGAGCCGAGTATATGGCCTGCGTTCACGAAGCGGTAGCGCACACCCTCGCAGAGCTCTTCTATCTTTCCGTACTGCTTTCTCTGAAAGAGCGGAAGAACCCTGTCAACATCCTGCGGCAGATAAAGCGGCTCCTTCAGCTCAAAGCCGGAACGCATGGCCTTCCTGTTCTGCCACTCGGTATCAGACTCCTGGATATGGGCAGAGTCATAGAGGATCAGTTCGGCAATATCGGCAGTTGCAGAGGTTGCGATGATCCTTCCTTTGAATCCTTCCTTTACCAGTCGCGGCACCAGGCCAACGTGGTCAAGATGGGAATGGGTCAGGAAAAGGCAGTCGATAGCAGCAGGATCAAAGCAAAACGGCCTTTTGTTCACGACATCCGCCTCCTGACCCTGAAACATCCCGCACTCGACAAGCACCCTGAAATTCCTGCCCTCCAGGTAATAGCATGATCCCGTTACGGTGCGGACACCTCCAAGAAATTGCAGTTTCATATCGTCACCCCGTCGATCCTTCTTATTCCTGCCCTGCGCGCGCAGGCTACCGCATCCTCATACTCCCTGGTGCTTATCCTCCTGTCCAGAGGGGGATGCTCATCTGCCCTATAGCATGGATGATACTGATCCATGATGTTGAGATACGTATCGCGCGAGATTTCAGCTGCTATGAACTCCACAACTTTATCAGTTCCTGCCAGGCCTTCCGGAAGTACCAGATGCCTCACCAGAAGTCCTCTCGTGGCAATGCCGTGGATATCCATGACAAGATCACCCACCTGCCGATGCATTTCCCGGATGGCCTCCCTCGCTCTATCGGGGTAATCCACCGCGTCTGAATAGCGCCCAGCTGCCGCCGGTTCCGCATACTTGAAGTCAGGCATATAGATATCGATTATGCCATCAAGCAGCTCGAGGGTAGCAAGAGATTCATATCCACCGCAATTATAGACCAGAGGAAGCGACAATCCTTTGCCGGCAGCGATCTTGACCGAACGGACAATGGCCGGTACCTGATGTGTCGGGGTCACCAGATTGATGTTGTGGCACCCTGTTTTCTGCAGGGAGAGCATGACATCAGCCAGCCGCTCATGAGAGACCTCAGCGCCTTCGCCGAGATGACTGATCGTGTAGTTCTGGCAGAAGAGACACCCGAGGTTGCAGTTGCCGAAGAAGATCGTGCCGGACCCGCCTGTGCCCACAAGAGGGCGTTCTTCCCCTGCATGTGGGCCCCAGCTTGAAACGAACGGCAGCGAACCTGTCCGGCAGTACCCTTGTTCCCCGGCGCTCCTGTTCACACGGCACTGCCGGGGACAGAGGGTGCAGCCCTGCAACACCCTCTCCAGCCGGTCAGCCGTTTCTTCCAACCTGGTGGTCTGCAATACGCGATACGCAGGTACAAAACCCATGAACCTTCCCCGATGTTCTTACTTTAGCAGAAGCTGGGGCATATTACGCTATATTGTTGTCATATCAGAGGCAGGTATTTCATTCCGGCGGTGACACGACACTGAAATCTGTCTCAGCTGCAGCGAATTTCGGACAAGAAACATCCCCCGTTGCGGGGCAAGATAACGGCCTTGCTCTTTTCCGGAAACCGTTATACGTTACCCCACACCGTTAGGACGAGAAGGTGACCCCGAGCTGTTCATCGCGCAGCGCATGTTTCCTTGACCTTTGTAGACATAACTCATTATAATGCATAAATTTTTTGTGAGGCCCCTGTGGAAGATACAAACGAACTCATAGAACAGCGAATCAGGAAAGTTCAAGAGCTCAAGCAACTCGGCATCAAACCCTACGGAGACCCGTATGAGGCGGAAGACCATACCGCTGACCTCAGGGTGAAATACGGAGGACAACCGAGGGAGTTCTTGGAAACAGAAAAGATATCCTGCACCCTTGCCGGCAGGATTGTTGCCATGAGAGACTTCGGCAAGGCAGCTTTTGCCCATATCCAGGATTCCACCGGCAGGCTCCAGATCTATTTCAAGAAAGACCTTCTCGGCGAAAGCTTCAAGCTCCTCAAAAAGGTGGATATCGGAGATATCATCGGCATCAGGGGCTTCCTCTTCAGAACAAAGACTGATGAATTAACAGTCGAAGTCGAGTCCTACACCCTCCTGACCAAAGCAATACGGCCCCTTCCCGAAAAATGGCACGGCCTCAAGGATATTGAGACCAGGTACCGGCAGCGTTACATCGACCTTATCGTGAACCCCGAGGTAAGAGAGAACTTTGCGAAACGGAGCAGGATTATCAAAGCTGTCAGAGACTTTCTTGAATCGAAGGGCTTCATTGAGGTCGAAACCCCCATGATGCACCAGATCCCCGGCGGTGCTACTGCACGCCCTTTCCGGACGCATCACAATGCACTGGATATCGATCTGTATCTCCGGATTGCTCCCGAACTCTATCTCAAGAGGCTTCTGGTAGGCGGGTATGAGCGGGTCTATGAACTGAACAAAAATTTCAGGAATGAAGGCATATCAACGCGCCACAATCCTGAGTTTTCCATGCTCGAATTCTATATAGCCTATAAGGATTACCATTTTCTCATGTCGCTCACGGAAGAGCTGTTTGCCGAGGTCGCCATGAAAGCAGTTGGTACGCTCAAAATCCCTTACGGTGACGATACAATTGATCTTACACCACCCTGGCCGCGGGTCCCGATGCTTGCGTCTCTTGAGAAGAACGGTGTCCCTGCGGAGATCTTCACGGATACGGAAAAAGCGAAGCAGTGGGCACGATCCAACAGGATAGCTATCCCTGACGGTTCGTCCCTCGGCAAGATCCTCGATGAGATATTCAAGGAAACGGTAGAACCGGGCCTGATCCAGCCGACATTTATTATCGACCACCCGGTCGAACTCTCACCGCTTGCGAAGCGGAAGCCTGAAGATAAGAATCTTGTAGAGCGGTTTGAGCTTTTCATCTGCGCCAGGGAGATCGCCAATGCATTTTCAGAGCTTAATGATCCCTTTGACCAGAGAGAGCGGTTTGTCTCTCAAGTAGAGGCAAAGCAGGCAGGAGATGACGAAGCCCATGAGATGGACGAGGATTTCCTGCGTGCACTGGAATACGGCATGCCCCCTGCGGCCGGTGAGGGGATCGGCATAGACAGGCTTGTCATGCTCCTGACGAATTCCCCGTCAATACGTGACGTCATCCTCTTCCCCCAGCTTAAACCTGAACAGCCGCAATGATCCACGGTACAACATGCAGGATGCAGGATAATCGCTGCCCATCGCACCTGAGCCTCACCGCCGTGCTGCACGTATCGTGCTTAAGGCACCCATCTTTTGTATGAAATTGCCCTATCAGGTCTTTATTGCTCTCAGGTATCTGAAGTCGAAAAAAAAGCATAAAGGGGTGTCGGTAAATACCGCCATATCGATTGGCGGCGTTGCGGTCGGGGTAATGGCACTCCTGGTCGTCCTCTCGGTAATGTCGGGATTCCATCAGGACCTGCAGAAAAAGATCCTTGGGGCGAATGCCCATATCATTGTCAGGGATTTCAAAGGTTCCTTCTCCGATTACGATCGGGTGGCATCCACGCTGAAGCAGAACCCGGAAGTCGTGTCGCAGGCGCCGTTTATTATTGGACAGGTCATGGTTTCATTCGGCAACAGGGCGCACGGCGTCTTTATCCGGGGGATCGATCCCGAGATAGAATCACGAACAACGGATATCCTCTCTCATATTAAGGAAGGTGACTTCAGAACCTTGCATACGGATGCCGCGGTCCCGGGTATCATACTCGGCAAGGAGCTTGCCGGGACGCTCGGCGTTCTGCTGCACGACACGGTCAATGTTGTCTCACCGATAGGAGAGATCGGCCCCATGGGCATGCTGCCGAAGGTAAAACAGTTCCGGGTCGTCGGCATTTTCGAGATAGGCATGTTCGAATACGACTCAAACCTCGTACTCACCGGCATGAAACCTGCGCAGGAATTCTTCGGCATGAAAGACGGCATATCGGGCATCGAAGTGAGACTGAAGGACATTTACCGGGCTCCCGAGGTGAAGAAACAGCTTCAGGAGACCCTCGGGTTCAAATATATTGTGCTCGACTGGATGCAGATGAACAAGAACCTCTTCTCAGCGCTTAAGCTCGAGAAATTCGCCATGTTCGTGATCCTGGTCCTGATCGTTCTCGTTGCCTCTTTCAATATCATCAGCAATCTGATCATGAATGTTATTGAAAAGAGCCGCGAGATCGCCATCCTCAAGGCCATCGGCGCTACCAGCAACAGCATCATGATCATTTTCATGCTCCAGGGCCTCTTCATCGGTCTCATTGGGACCTTCATCGGCATTGCCGGCGGGTATGCGCTCGGTTTCATCCTGAACAAGTATCAGATCATCAGGCTGCCGGCAGACGTCTATTATCTGAGCCATCTTCCGGTAAAGATGAGCGCCTTTGACTTTGTCACGGTATCGCTTTCCGCGATTATGATCAGTTTCCTGGCAACAATCTATCCGGCGTGGCAGGCAGCAAAGCTCAACCCTGTGGAGCCGTTACGCTATGAGTGAACTGATCGAAGCCATCGGCCTCAGCAAGTCTTTCATTACCGCGGCAGGTGAACTGGAAGTGCTGAAAGGTATCGACCTCACCTTTCATGAAGGTGAGATGGTGGGCATTACCGGTGCCTCCGGGGCAGGAAAAAGCACGCTCATGCATATTCTCGGCGCTCTTGACAGACCATCCTCAGGCAAGGTGTTCTTCAGGGGAACAGATGTCTTCTCCCTGGATGATGCTTCTCGTGCCCGGTTCAGGAACCAGAGCATCGGTTTCGTGTTCCAGTTTCACCATCTCCTGCCGGAATTCAATGCATTGGAAAATGTCATGCTGCCGGGATTGATCAGCGGAACGTCATATGAAGCTGCTGAGCAGAAGGCCCGGGGACTGCTCGGCGATCTCGGGCTCTCGTCCCGTCTGCTTCACAGGCCGGGTGAGCTTTCCGGCGGCGAACAGCAGCGGGTTGCGGTTGCGCGGGCGCTCATGCAGGACGCCGGACTGGTTCTCGCTGACGAACCTACCGGCAACCTCGATACGGCAACGGGAAACAGCCTCTTCGAGCTTTTTCTCGCTCTCAACAGGGAAAAAGGGATTACCTTCGCAATCGTCACCCACAACATAACGCTTGCAGACCGCTGCCATCGCGTCCTTCGCATGGCTGACGGGCGTTTCATCTGACTCCTGTCGCGCGGTATAATAGTCAGAAGTATTTTCTTACAGGAGGACTGCCATGAAAAGAGCGCGCATCGCATGCATCGCGGGGATATGTTGCATCTTTCTGCTGATCATCGCGGTTCCGGCATGGAGTGCGGCTGCCGGGCCGGCAGAACTGAAAAAAGACGATCGATGTGCTGTCTGCGGCATGTTCGTCGCCAAATATCGGCCATGGATTGCCCAGATCATCTTTTCCGACAACAGCTACGCTGCCTTTGACGGACCGAAGGACATGTTCAAATACTATCTTCAGATGAACAAATATGCACCTGCAAGAAAACCTTCCGACATTGCAGCGGTCTATGTGACCGAATATTATTCAGCAAAGCTCATGGATGCAAAAAAGATGTTCTATGTCATCGGCAGCAACGTTCTCGGCCCTATGGGTGACGAGCTCATTCCGGTCGCTTCAGAAGCACAGGCAAAGGAGTTCCTGAAAGACCATAAGGGCAAAGGAATACTGAAGTTTCAGGAGATCACCACGGACCACCTTCTGCGCTCCTATGAACAATAGTACCCGCTTCACCTCATCTCACGCTGTCTGTATCGTCGTTCTCTCCGGTCTCGTCGTTGTTTCGGGCTGCAGCAAGAAGCTTGCGCAATACCAGGATGCACCGGTTCACGATAACAAGATCATCATCCTTTTGCGCGATGTCCGGGATGGCAAGGCGCATTTCTTTATGTATACGCGGGGGGGCAGACAGATCAACTTCTTTGTCAGAACAGATGCACAGGGTACGGTCTCGTCCTACTTTGATGCATGCTATACCTGCTACAAGCAGAAAAAAGGATATCGCCAGGAAGGTCCTGACCTTATCTGTAACGAATGCGGGATGAAATTCGGCCTTTCAGATGAGACATGGGAGGCAAAAGGGGGGTGCGACCCGATACTTCTGAAAAGCGCCATCGAGGGCGACAATCTCATCATTGAGACAGCAGTAATAGAAAAGGGGATGAAGCTCTTCCATTGATCAGGCTTCGCGGAGATTCCCGCGGGTCATCCTCAGCGTACGCTGTGCCATCCCCGCAAGTTCTCGATTGTGGGTGATGAAGATAAAGGTGATCTGCTTTTCCCTGTTGAGCCTTCTGAAGAGCTGCATAATATCGTTCTCTGTCTCCTCATCCAGATCTCCGGTTGGTTCATCGGCCAGTATAACACGGGGATCATACATGAGGGCACGAGCAATCGCCACGCGGCGTTGCTGTCCTCCGGAAAGCTGTGAAGGATAGGTATCGCACTTATCACCGATGCCCACCATGTTGAGAAGTTCCGTGGCCGTCCCCGGATCTCCCGCGCCTTTTGTTTTCCTGAAAAGCCCCGGAAGCATGACATTCTCCCTTGCCGTGAGCATGGGAAGAAGGCTCGAAAACTGGAACATGAATCCGATCTTCTCATTCCGGTATTCAGACAGCCGGTCATCGTCAAAGGTGCAGATATCCTGTCCTTCGAAAAGCACCTGCCCTGATGTCGGTTTCATGATACCGCCGATGATCGACAGCAGCGTCGTCTTTCCCGACCCTGAATGTCCGACAACAGAGACAAACTCACCCTTGTCTATCGCAAGGGAAACGCTGTCCACCGCCGTGATGTTCTGATCACCGACAGCGTATATCTTTGTCAGTTCTCTAACTTCTATCTGCGCCACAATCCTATTCCTTCTTGATGGCCATAAGAGGCTCCATCTTCTTTATCTTTTGGATCGGAGAAAGTGCGCCGGCAATGCAGACTGCGTTGCCGATAAGGAACCCGATGCATGCAATGATGATTCGCTCTGCAATGCTGAAATGCAACGGGAGGTTCTTCATGATCGAAAAGGTCTTTGCAAGCAGGATCGAGAGTGACGTACCGCAAAGAATGCCGATACTACTGCCGATGCTGCCTACGATAATGACTTCCAGAAGGAACACGGAAATAATGTGTGATTCCTTTGCTCCAACAGCCCGCATGATGCCCACTTCCCGCGCACGCTCATTGGCTATGGCAGAAAAGATAGCCCAGGTAAGGAAGCCTGACAGGAAACAAATAAGACTCATGGTGAAGATAAAGATATAATTGATGTCCCGAAGCGTCGTAATGATACTCTTGCCGATATCTTTTCGCGCCATGGTATCGACCTCAACAAAAGAATCCTCGATCTCTCCAGCTATCTTGTACGGATCTAAACCTTTCTTCACCCTTACAAAGACTATGGATACCTGTCCGGGTTTGAGGTCGGTTTTTCCCTTTCTCATGATATCTTCAAGGTTCCCGTCGTCAATAAAAAGGGCATTGTCGAGGCCGGTGCCTGTCTTGTCGAGGATACCGACCATCTTGAAGATATTCCCGAAAAGCACACTGTCCACCTCGACAAGACCTACGCGAATATTGAATGCAGACTCGTTGCCCACCAGGGCCTCACCTTTCTGCAGCTTTCTCCCGAACTTTTCGGTCAGCCATGGTTTGATGATAAAGTCCGTGTCCTGGTTAAAGGCAACTACCACGGTCTCTGGGACATCACAGCACTTGCCCTGCATGGTAGTAAGGTAGGTCTGATAGGTAAGTGAATCGATCCCTTGTATCGCCTTCAGCTTATTGATAATCCCCTTGTCCATATAAAAAGACTTTGCCTTGTTCTCAAGAAGTACGTCCTCGGCAAAGCCGCGGGAACCCGCAGGTACGACAAGAATATCAGCACCAAGCCGTTCCGAGGCAAGCCTGATGCTCGACGATACCCTTCTGACGAACGAAAGGGAAAAAACAAGGGCGGAAACCAACAGCGCGATCGCAATGATCAGGATCACGGTGCGCAGTGGTTTTCTTTTCACATTGCGAAGTGCAAATGATGAGAAGGTGAATTCCGTTTTCATGACAACCAGTATTATAAAGGTTTTCTGACATTCTTTCTATGCGGCCGAAACCGCATAGAAAGAATGCAGATAGCGGAAGGTACTGCTATTTGAAGTTTACGCCGATACCGCAGAGGACAGCGCTTTTTTCACCAAGCCCCATGCCCTTATGGCATGCCAGGCAGGTTGATGCCGGCTTTCCGACAATCTTCTTGGCATCTACGTCGTACAGCTGGATGGTCCCGTCCGTGATCGTCTTGCCCGGGATCGCCTTGCCTTCGGCATCGCACCCCTCTGTCGAGGTTCTGAGCGTCAGGAGTGCATACTTTCCGTCAGGGGTCGGGATCGCATCGTGGTTCTGTCCCGCAGTGGTCATCTTCTCGTCAACCATCGCAAGGGTTTTGCCGTCAAGCAGCCAGAAACGGTCAGCTGCGGATTGGAAGATGTACTTGTCGTCCTTGCTGAAATACTGTCTGAAGGTGATGGTCTTGCCCGGCTCACCGGAATGGGTTGCCTTGGCGAGTACTTTCCATTCGCCCTTTTCCATAGCAGGGAGATCAACGAGAACGAAGTCCACTTTGCCATTTGCCTTGCCATCATCGCCCTTCATGGTAACGGAGATGAGGAATTTGCTGAAGTCGCTCGAGTTTGTTCCATGTACGAATACATACGACCCGGACTTATAGCCGAGACCGTCGACAAACACTCTCTTCTTATGCTCCATGGTCTTCTTGTCAAAAATATCGACGTAGCCTTCATTGCCCATGAAGACCGGAAGGAAGTTAGCCTTGCTCTGTCCCGAAGCGCAAAAGACCGGCGGCTTCTCTGCCGCTGACCGCGGATCCGGGTCCATGGCAACATCCTTGATGACCTTTCCGGTCTTCAGATCTGACACGCCGACATGCTGCTTCTTGTTCGGATCGAGCACATAGGTTGACCAGAACATCTTTGTTGCATCGCCGTCATCGATCCGTACATCATGGGTCGGATGGGTGTTCTTATCGCCGATAACGATCCGGTCAAGATTGGAGACCTTGATCGGGTCATCAGCATTATTGGGATCGATCGCCACGTCAGCCTTCGTATAATGTCCGCCCATACCCGCAACATATACCGTCCCGGAATAGGTCTTCTTCGCTGCCGTTGCGACAGAGGTCTGTGTGTCAACGGTTGTAAATGCCAGGTATCCGCCTGTTACCAGTGTGAGAACCAATATTACAAACAATGCTTTTTTCATTTTCTCTCCCCGTTATCGTGTTTTATTCTTCCGTGCAAAATACACTGTCTCCCCTAAGCCCTATATCTTAATGCCTTCCGTTGAGCTCACCACCTTTCTCTCTGACGTTGAAAGCCATGTTCGGCGTGCTGTTTTACGATAACATCCCGCTTACGCGCTTATCAACGTGAAGTTGTAACTTTAGGTGATATGCATAATTGATTCATCAGGATACATGATCTTTTTTTTCATGCGGGGAGAGTATGGCGAAGAACCGGGACAGCAGCAGGGAAATGACTGCATTCTCATACAGGATAACGGAATCGAATTCCAATTGTATGCCGGCAATTCGGCGCGAGATGATATACCTGACGTAAAGACGGGGGCAAGGGAAAGCCTAAGGCAGCATTACGGGCGGTAGAGGGAACGCCGGCTGCCCATATCCTCCTGGAACTGAATAAAGACCTTTGCAAATTTCCCCCTCTGCACAGACCCGCTCGGACTTGCAGTACGTACTGCAGCGTTCTCAAAGTTCGCCAGCAGATCTATCATCTTGTCGAGCGATTCCTGATGCAGCACTTCAATGGAATCACGGTCTGGCAGCGACGTGACCATCCGCCGGTCGATGAAATCGCCGACCCTCTCCTGGTTTATGACAGAGAAAAAGACCATACTCTTAAATATCCTCTTGTTGGTCTTGAACGAAAAGAGAAAACGTTCCAGCGCCTGCTCAAGGAAGAGATCATTGCGCGTCTGTGTCTTCCTGTCGATCGTCATTGCCTGAAACCAGTATTTCTTGTCGATGATGCTGTCCGCTTTCATCTCGAGAATCGTATGGCCGATGTTCTTCTTATCTACCGTATAAGAATTATGTGCAACCGTATCCGCGGCAAGATGACAGAGATACCCGTAGACAAATGCCTTCTGCTGAGCGGTGCGTGCAGCACTGAGGAGGTCGAATCCAACGTCCCAGCTGTGCGAACTCTTCTCGTCCGGCAGATATTTCTTTCCCAGGATAATGTCTGCCATGATATTTCCGTACAGAAAGTCTTTCCGGTATCTCCTGATGATCTCAAGAATTCCTGCAGGCAGAAGGGCACTAAGAGAAAAAAGCTCGTTACCGAGATAGATATGGGTCAGCGGTCCCCATCCAAAGGCAGCAGCCGGGACCAAGAGAAGCGATATGACCAGAAGAATCTTCGATGTTTTCATCATCGTTTTT
>Ga0316627_100000220_pt1 | contig 13814 bp, 13 predicted proteins | sample OWC_Aug_M2_C1_D1_FD_207653 | JGI IMG/M metagenome (GOLD analysis project Ga0316627, IMG submission 207653) | Wetland soil microbial communities from Old Woman Creek delta, Ohio, United States - OWC_Aug_M2_C1_D1_C | ecosystem: Environmental > Terrestrial > Soil > Wetlands | place: USA: Ohio...
TCTCCGGATCATCGCAGGGCTGGAGTCTCCGGACTCCGGCGGGAAAGTCTTTTTCGACGACGAAGACGTAACCGAGATCCCGATCGAGAAACGCAACGTGGGCATGGTGTTCCAGAGCTATGCTTTATTCCCCAACATGACCGTCGCGGAAAATATTGCCTACGGATTGAAGGTTCGCGGAGTCGAGGCGGCCAAACGAACTCGGCGGGTGTCGGAAATGCTGGAGATGATGAAAATCGGGGAGCTCCAGAATCGCCGCATCGATCAACTCTCCGGAGGCCAGAAACAGAGAGTGGCGCTGGCCCGTGCGATCGCCGTCCGGCCCAAGGTGCTTCTTCTGGACGAACCTCTGACCGCGCTCGATGCCAAACTCCGTGATCTGCTGCGGGTTGAAATCGATTCACTCCTGAGGTCTCTGGGCATAACCGCCATCTATGTCACCCATGACCAGGCCGAAGCGATGGCGCTGGGGGATCGGATCGTCGTTATGAACATCGCCCGCGTCGCCCAGGTGGGGGCACCCCGGGAGGTCTATTTTGAGCCCAAGACCCGATTTGTGGCCGAGTTTATTGGCACAGTCAACCGGATAAGGGGTTGTCTCCAGCAGGGTCGGCTGGTATTCCCCGGCGGCAGCGTCCCCTTGCCGGAGTCGTCTGCGGCTCGCGCAGGAGAAAACGTCGACATAGAGTTGTTTTTCAGGCCCGAGCACGCTGTCCTTGCCGAACCAGGCAAAGGGCATCTTCGTGCCACTGTCGTTGCCTCTTTCTTCATGGGGGATCGAACGCGATTGATCATCGAGGGTTCAAGCGATGATTACCTCACGATAGAAACCAAGGGAATTCAATCTTTCCAAAAGGGACAGCAGGTAGAAGTTTCAATCGATCCCACAGCCCTGTTGAAACTGGAATCATGAGACCTATGTTGATCGCCCAGATTTCCGATTTTCATTTAAAGCCAAAAGGCATGTTGGCTTACAATGTGGCCGACACGGTCTCGCCCCTCAAGCGTGCCGTACAGCACATCAACCAGCTGCGGCCGCTTCCGGATGTTGTCCTGATCACCGGTGATGTGGCGGATGAAGGCTCCTTTGAATCATATAAAATTCTGAGAGAAATCCTCGAACCGCTGAAGCCTGCTTTTTTCATGGTTCCGGGGAACCATGATCACAAGACAAGTCTCTGCGAGGTTTTCCCCGAGCATACCTATCTGAATGGTTTTCTGGAACCGGACGGGAAAAGGGCGATCTGCTACACCATTGAGCACTTTCCCTTGCGATTGGTGGGCCTCGATACAGTTATTCCGGGAGAGCATGGCGGCGGCCTGAATCCCGGCCGGCTCTCCTGGCTGGATCAAGTTCTTTCCAAGAAACCGACTGCACCCACGATAATATTTATGCATCATCCTCCATTTGCTTCAGGCATCGGCCACATGGACAAAGAAGTCTTTGTCAGGAGAGAAGATCTCGCCGCCATCATAGCAAAACACCCCCAGGTCGAGAGACTCATGTGCGGTCACATTCATCGCGCGATAACCAGGCATTTTGCCGGCACGACCGCGACGGTATGCCCGGGTATCGGCATGCAGCTGGTTCTGGATCTGCGGGAGGAGGCTCCATCCACCTTCGTCCTTGAACCGCCGGCGCTGATGCTGCACCTTTTCACCGATCTGTGGGGTGAGAAAGCCTTGCTCACCCATGTCGGCATCATCCCGGACTTCCCTGATCAATATGGCGGTGCCCACTCTTTTTTCGATGTTGTGTCTCCAGAATAGCTGCAGGAATCAGATGGCCGTGCTGGCCCTAAAGACGACTCGAACTACCCATCCAAATCTTTGCGCAGGGGCTTTATCATGTGCGGCCGGTTTGCCCTATTCTCTTCATCAAGAAAGCTCCAGCAGTTTTTTGATGCCCACCCCGTTGCCTTCGGTATCCAACCGAACCACAACGTCGCGCCCTCATAAGAGATCCCGGTAATAATCCAGCTTGAAGACGGGAGACATCTCAAGAAGCGCCATTGGGGATTGGTGCCATTCTGGGCCAAGGATATCTCTGTCGGGTCCAGGATGATCAATGCCCGCGTGGAAACCGTAACCTCAAAGCCCGCTTTCAGAGCTGCCCTCAAGCAGCGGCGGTGCCTGATCCCCGCAAATGGGTATTATGAGTGGTTCGGAAAGGCAGGAAACAAACAGCCCTACTATTTCCATTTGCCCTCCGGTGAACCGTTCGCCTTCGCTGGCCTGTATGAGATTTGGGAGGACATGGAAGCGCCCCCGGAAGCCGGTCTTTACAAATCCTGCACGATTATCACCATGGATGCCAGCAATTCGGTTTAGGATATCCACAATAGAATGCCGGTGATCTTCAAACAGGAGGCCTTTGACGAGTGGCTTGATCCCAGCAACAAGGAGCCTGCCAAGATCGAAGTGTATTCCTCAACTTTAAGCGCTTGAATGTTCTTCTCGTTCCTTGTCGGCATTTTAATGGATTCGAATGACCTCGCATTTGTTTGGATCAAATTCTTCATTACACGAAGAGCATTTACGCATTCTGTTAAATTCATCTGAGAAAATGTCCGTCTCTTCTCCGCACAAGCAACATTTTAGCGTAAATACACGTAATTCCTTCTTTGGCGTCATATCCATCCAATTTCTTGATGTTGCCACTGCTGATATGGCTGACAGTTGTCAATAGAGAACAGAATTTCCTGTCCCTTTTTCTTGGGCTTTTTGAATCAAGGTAATTCAAGGCATAGACAGGGACAGGACCGGTTTAGCGACGTTTGATCAATCTGATATTCGCGTGTCGAGACGCATGACTTGTCTTCGTCGCGGAGCTGCCCCACCGCGACGGCATTCTGGCCTACTATGATTACCCGATCTCAACCGGCCCGCTGGAGGGTACGAACAACAAAATCAAAACCATGAAACGACAAGCGTACGGCTTCCGAGACAATGAATTCTTCAAACTGAAAATCATGGGGATTCATCTCACAAAGTACGCTTTAGTCGGATGAACCTAATTTTTATACGAAAAAGGAATGGAAGGAACTGAGTAATACACTCTTAAAAAATTATCCAATTTGCGAAATCTGCGCCAAAGATGGACTTCACTCTCCAAGCAAAAGGGTTCATCATATAGTTCCAATAAGCAAAGGCGGAGATGAATTATCTGAAGAAAATTTGATTTGTCTATGCGAAAAGTGCCACAAGGAAGTGCATTCTTTGATTGGGGTCAGAATAACTGCCCAGTTCTTTCTGGACGCCCTGACTGAAGATTTTGAAGATGAGTGGGAGCCTCATATAAATTTGATCCACCATGACAATCAGACAGTTCGTTATTTATGGATGAATGCTCGTGAAATGGAAAAAGAAGCCCCAGAAAAAGCATTAAAAATTTATAAAAAGATTTTTACTTTTTTAGAAAGATATGATGCCTGGTGCAAACGCTACACTTCCGAACTACACCGAAATACCAAATTCCCAATCGATAGAATTACATTGCTGTTAGAAAAGCTAAACCGATATGAAGAGTGTTTGAAATTTATAGAGCGGTATGAACTCCTGAATGATCCGAGAGGAATCGGGCCGTCTGTGATAGAGGCGCTAAATAAAAGAAAAAAGCGAATCGTTCAGAAAATGGATAAAACATTATCAGAGAAGGCGTTATGACTCAGCGAAAAGCGGTGAAGGATTCCTTGGCCCTCATTTTCAAAGGTATTGAACAGCTTAAAAATGCTTTTTCTAATCGGGCTTCACAATCGATGGGCGGCTGGTCGGCGACATCGGAGAAGTGCTTGCTGCGCTCGAATACGATATCATACTGCATGAAAAGTCGCTGCCCGATTACGACGGTGTGACATCGGACGGACGGCGGGTGCAAATCAAGGTCACGTTTAAAGACAGTCTCTACATGGGAACGGTACCTGATTTCTTCTTGGGGTTGAAGCTGTTCGAGGATGGCACATACGAAGAGATTTTCAACGGACCCGGTGCCATCATCTTTGAACGTTATAAACACCTGAAGGGAATTGGCGTTAAGCCGGGTGCAAACATGACGATTTCAGGGCTGCTGGAGCTTAACAAGACCGTGCCACCGGATAAGCGAATCCCGAAGCGGCAGGGATAAGGGGGCCGGTCGCCGATCCGGCTGGCCCCCACGCTGCGGGCCAGTACGTTAAAACCGATTTAACGTACAAAAATCAATTTTGCCGAAATCAAGATCAACCATAAGGGGGCGGCAATGGCGATCTTACAGCAATGCCCGCGATGCAAGGCGAAGTTGAAAGTTGCGACCAAGGCCTGCAAGTGTGGCGTGAAACTCGACGCGGCAAAGAGGTCCGGTCGTGTGAAGTTTTTCAACGACTTCTATCTACCAGGCGGCAGACGGCGGCGTGAATTCGTCGGCATGTCTATCGACGAGGCGAGGGCCGCAGAGGGCAAGCGCAGAGGGCAGAAAAAAGAGGGCCGCATATTCGACATGCTGCCCGATTCAAAAAAGACCTTCGCCGAGCTTGCAGAATGGTTTCAGGGGCAAGATAAAACCAAGACCCTCTCCTACTTCGTCGCTATCCAGGCTCACCTAAAGCTGTTCAAGGCTGCCCTGGGCGATAGACTCGCCAACAGCATCATGCCATCGGACATCGAGAACCTACAGGTCCGGCTGAAAGATGATGGATACTCGGCATCCTACATCGACCAGGTGGTCGACACGGCGCGTTACATGGCCACGAAGGCGCTGGACAACGACCTGATCGGGGGCGACTGCCTCAAGCCATTTCGCAAAATCAAGGCCGTACTGAAACGCGGGGCAAACGCCCGACAACGGGTTCTTACATTCGCAGAGTATCAAGCCCTGGTCGATGCAAGCCCGGTTCACCTGAAGCCGGTTATCGCCCTGGGCTTTCTAACCGGCATGCGCCTGGGTGAGATCTTGCCCCTTCAGTGGTCGCAAATTGACCTTGCAGGCCGCATGATCAAGCTGACCGCTGCCGACACCAAAGAGGGCATGCCCAAGCGGGTGCCGCTGCCGAAGGCTCTACGAGACATGCTTCTGGCGCTTCCCGGCAGGGGCCAGAGTGGGCCTGTTTTCACTTACAAGGGCAAGGTCAGGGGCGATATTCGAGATGGCCTGAAACGGGGCTGTAAGGCGGCAAAAATCGCCTATGGGCAGAAGGTAGACGGCGGCTTCGTGTTTCATGACCTTCGGCACTGTTTCAGCACCTATGCCCGGCGATCTGGCGTACCACGAAATGTGATCATGACGATCATGGGCCACTCAAAAGGCGGCGACATGAACGCCCGCTATGATCTGGTCGAAGATTCTGACCTTTTGGCCGCTGTAGACCTCATGGCCGATGTTTTTTCTGCAACCAGTGACCAAACCAGTGACCAGGGGGCAAAACCGAACAGGTAGGTCGAACCCGCACAAAGAGAAAGCCCGCCATATCATCTCGATATGACGGGCTTTTTTATTGGTGCCGAAGGGGAGACTCGAACTCCCATGAGGGAACCCTCACTAGACCCTGAACCTAGCGCGTCTACCAGTTCCGCCACTTCGGCACAAAACAATTGATTTACCGACTGACCTGATTTAGATATTAAGTTTTGCAGCGCATGTCAAGGACATTGTTCGACTCGGGAAACGATCTGAATGCAGCTTATTCAACATCCGGACGAGATCACGGCGCCGTTCAAGAACGGCGTCATCACCATCGGCAACTTCGACGGGGTCCACATCGGGCACCAGGCTCTTTTTTACGAGGTCATCGAAAGAGCGAATGCAATCGACGGGACCTCGATCGCCATGACCTTCGAGCCCCACCCACTGCGGGTGCTCAAAAAGAACCACACCCCGCCCCTGATCACCCTGCTGGAGCAAAAGGTGGAGTTGATCGAGCGCTCCGGGGTCGACGTGCTGATCTGCGTGCCGTTCACGCTGGAGTTTGCCGCCATCACAGCGGTTTCGTTCGTCGAAGACCTGCTGGTCCGAAAAATCGGCGTGAAGGCGATTGTGATGGGCGAGGATTACGCCTTCGGCCGAAACCGGGAGGGCGACATCGCGCTGCTGAACACCCTCGCCCCCCGGCTGGGGTTCGAGGTGATCGTTACCAGCCTGATCCGCTCGGTCCAGGGCGTCGCCGCGCGCATCAGCAGCACCGCCATCCGGGAGCTGGTGAAGGCCGGGGAGATGCAGCAGGCCTGCAAGATGCTCGGCCGCCATTTTCAATTGCGGGGAATCGTAGTGACCGGGCGCGACCGGGGGGGCAAGCTTCTGGGGTTCCCGACGGCCAACCTCAAGATCGAAGAGGAGCTCTGCCCCAAAACCGGAATCTACGCCGTCACGGTGGAAACCCGCCGAGGCGTTCATCTGGGGGTTGCCAACATCGGGTACAGCCCGACCTTCGACGACCGCCAGTTCACCGTGGAGGTCCACATCCTGGATTTCAACGAAGCCATTTACGGCGAAAAAATCCGGGTGAACTTCGTCAAGCGCCTGCGGGGGGAGATCAAGTTTGCAGGCATCGAGGCGCTCAAGCAACAGATCGGCAAGGACGTCGAATCCGCGCGCCGAATCCTCATGGTGGGCAGCCTCGCCGGCCGGGCTTGATCCAGACGCCGGTCACCCCTCGACCCCTTGGCCATTCGTGATTATGGTGTCGCCATGTCCCAACTGCGCATTCTCACATACCCGGACACGTTCCTGCTGAAGCCGACCGAGCCGCTGAAAAACATCGACGGGCAGGTGCAGCAGATGATCGATTCCATGGCGGAGACCATGTATGCCGCTCCGGGGGTCGGCCTGGCGGCGAGCCAGGTGGGCTGGGACAAAAGCCTGCTCATCTACGACATCGCCCCGCGCGACGACCACCGCGAGCTGCACGTCCTGATCAATCCGCGCATCGTCGAAAGCGAGGGCGAGATGATTTCCGAAAACGAGGGCTGCCTCAGCGTGCCGGACTACCGGGCCGACGTCAAGCGCGCCGAACGCGTCCTAGTGGAAGGGGTCGACCGGGAGGGCCGCCCGGTCCGCCTCGAAGCCGACGGCCTGCACGGCATCGTTCTGCAGCACGAAATCGACCATCTGACCGGCAAACTCTTCATCGACCGGATCAGCTCGCTGAAGCGTGAACTCTACAAGCGCCGCGTGAAGAAGGCGCTGCGCGAAAGTGAAAATGCCGTATAAACTCGTCTTCATGGGCACGCCGGATTTCGCCGTGCCCGCCCTGCAGGCCGTTCACGCTGCCGGCCACGACATCTTGCTGGTGGTGACCCAGCCCGACCGGCCCAAAGGCCGCGGCCGCAAGGTGGAGCCGCCGCCGGTCAAAAAGGCTTCCGAGAAGCTGGGTCTCACGGTAACCCAACCCGACAACCTGCGCAGCGAGGCCGCGAAACAGCTGCTCCAGGCAGCGGATGCCGACTTTTTCATCGTCGTGGCCTTCGGGCATCTCCTGCGCGAATCCGTCCTGAAAATGCCGAAGCGGGGATGCATCAACGTGCACGCCTCCCTGCTTCCCAGGTACCGGGGGCCGGCCCCCATCCAATGGGCGGTGATCAATGGCGACACGGAAACCGGCGTGACGACCATGCTGATGGACAAGGGGCTCGACACCGGCGACATGCTCATGACCGCAAGGGAGCCGATCGGCCCATCGGACACCGCCGGGAGCCTTCATGACCGCCTGGCGCAACGGGGTGCGGACCTTCTGGTGCAGACGCTTAAGGCTTTGGCCGACGGGACGATCCTCGGGACGCCCCAGGTCCACTCCGCCGCGACCTACGCCCCTTTGCTCAAAAAGACCGACGGCTTGATCGACTGGAAAAAACCGGCAGCCAAGCTCGAACCCTTCATCCGCGGGATGTCCCCTTGGCCGGGGGCTTTCACGTTCTGGAAGAACACGCGCCTCAAGATCTACCGGTCGGAAATCGAGGCATCGGCCGACAACGCCCTGCCGGGCACCGTTCTCAACAGCCGGCCGGATCGCCTGACCGTATCTACCGGCGACGGAGCGCTGTCGATCCTGGAGATCCAAAGCGCTTCCGGCAGCCGCCTGCCGGTCTCGGAGTTCCTGCGGGGGTTCCGGATCGCCCCCGGGGAGCTTTTCGCCTGAAACCGCGCAGCCCGGCATGGGGAGGCACGGCTCGGCGCAACCACCGCGGATCGGTCCGTTCATGAAATCCCGACGGCGCTCATCGATGTCTCCCACATCCACTCAGCGGTCTTCCGATCCCCGGTGCCGGGCCGTCGATCTTCTGGTCGAACTGGAGCGCGGCCGCCGGACCCTGGACGCCCTCATGGATGGGATGGAAGCCTCCGGCGGCCTGCGCGACGGCCGCGACAGGGACCTGCTGAATGCGATCCTCTTCGGGGTGCTGCGCTGGAGGGCCCGCCTGGATTACATCATCGCACGCTTTTCGAAAACGCCGCTCGACAAAATCGACCTCCCCATTCTGAACATCCTGCGCGCGGGCGTTTTTCAACTCATCTTCCTGACGCGCACCCCGCCCTCCGCCGCCGTGAACACGTCGGTCGAAATGGCCAAGTCCATGGGCGCCCCCTGGGTCGCCGCATTTGTCAATGCGGTTCTGCGCAGGGCCGCAGCCGAGCACGGCTCCGTGCGGTTCCCGGACCCGCGCAGGGAACCGGTCCGGTCCATGGCCGCCGCCTGGGCGTTCCCGGAATGGCTGACGGAACGTTGGATGGGGCGCTTCGGCGCAGACCTCACCGCCGAACTCTTCGAGAGCATCAATGCCGTCCCGCCGCTCACCCTGCGCGCCAACACGCTTAAAACGCAGCGCGCCGATCTCGTGGCGGCCCTCCAGACCGAAGCGAAGGCCGTGGAGGCGTGCACGCTAGCGCCCGACGGTCTCCGCGTGGAAGGCCTGCGGACACGGATGACGGCCCTGAGCAGTTTTCGACAGGGCTGGTTCCAGGTCCAGGATGAGGCCGCTCAGATAGTCAGCCTGCTGCTCGCACCCCGGCCGGGGGAAGCCGTACTGGATGCCTGCGCCGGCCGCGGCGGCAAGACCGGCCACATCGCCCAGCTCATGGGCAACCAGGGCACGCTGGTGGCGCTCGACCGCAGCGCGACGCGCCTGGCGGCGCTCAGGGAGGAGATGCGGCGCCTGGGAGTTTCCATCGTCTCCTGCCGGGAAGCGGACCTCTCAGACGGCTCCACTGAAGAGGCTCCGATCCGCTTCGACCGGGTCCTGCTCGACGCCCCCTGCTCCGGCCTGGGCACCCTGCGCCGGAACCCGGACATCAAGTGGGCCGAAGGTCGGAAAGACCTGGGCCGCTATCACCAGACCCAGCTCGCACTGCTCAAGCGCGCAGCGGAGCGTGTCGAGCGGGGGGGCGTGCTCGTGTATGCGGTGTGCTCCTCTGAGCCCGAGGAAACCGTGGAGGTCTTACGGACGTTTCTCGCTGAGAACCCTCGGTTTCAGTCCGACGGCGACGATCGCGAAATTCCGGAGACCGTCCGGCCGCTCCTGGACGCTCAGGGCTTCTTGCAAACCTATCCGCACCTGCGCTATATGGATGGCTTCTTCGCAGCGCGCCTGCGGTTGAAAAGATAGCTGCTGGATCTTATCATCAGCTGGTAGGGCGCTGCGCGTCACCACCGCCGAAGAATTCGAGGGAAAACCATGAAACTGATTGCGCCGTCGATCCTCTCCGCCGACTTCACCCGGCTCGGGGAGGATATCCGGGCCGTGGAAGCCGCCGGGGCGGACTGGATTCATGCCGACATCATGGACGGGCATTTCGTTCCGAACATCAGCTTCGGTCCGATGCTGGTCCAAGCGGTCCGGCGCACGACCCGGCTGCCGATCGACGTCCACCTGATGATCTCCGACCCCGACCCGTACATTGCCGAGTTCGCCAAGGCGGGGGCCACCTACATCTCGGTCCATGTCGAGACCTGCATCCACTTGAACCGCACGCTCCATCTCATCCGGAATGCCGGCGCGCGGCCGGGGGTCGTCCTGAACCCGGCGACACCGGTGGAAGCCCTGCGCTGGGTCGTCGAGTATGTGGACCTGATTCTCGTCATGAGCGTCAACCCGGGGTTCGGCGGCCAAGCCTTCATCCCCAACAGCCTGGAAAAAATCAAGGCGCTGCGTGAGCGGATCGCCGGAAAAGGGCTGAAAACTCTGATCGAGGTCGACGGCGGCGTGAGCGACCAGACCATCGCCGCCATCGCCGCAGCCGGTGCAGATGTGTTCGTGGCCGGATCGGCCATCTTCGGCAGCAAAGACTACGGCGCCACCATCCGCCGCCTGCGGGAAAAAATGAACTCATGAGGAAACATCCATGAACGCCGCTGCGACATCGCATCCCCGCGTGCTCGTCATCCACGGCCCCAACCTCAACCTGCTGGGCTCCCGGGAGCCGCACATCTACGGGCACCGGACGCTGGAGGAGATCAACGCATCGCTGGCGGCGCTCGGCCTTCGGCTGGGGGTCTCGGTGGACGCCTTCCAGTCGAACCACGAGGGCGCCCTCGTCGACCGGATCCAACAGGCGGCCGGGGCCTACGCCGGGATCATCATCAACGCCGCCGCCTACACCCACACCTCCGTCGCCATCCGGGACGCCCTGGCGGCGCTCTCCATCCCGGTGATCGAAGTGCATCTCTCGAACGTTCACAAGCGGGAGGCCTTCCGCCACACCTCCCTGACGGCAGCGGTCGTCACCGGACAGATCGTGGGGCTGGGGGCGGCCGGCTACGAACTGGCGCTGCGGGCCCTGGCGGAGATGATCCCGGCCCCCGTAGTACTTGCCTGAAGCACAACTGAAAGTTTATCCCCGTGAATACTAAGGCCTTCTCTGTTCGAATTATCATTCCCTGCATGGGCTTGGCCTGTGCGGTTGCTGCGGGGCTTTTGCAGCTCAGCTGGGCGGCCGACCACATGAACGACACCGAAAACCGCGACAAGATAGAGGCGATGTACCAGAGCTACAAGAAAGATTTCCCCGGGGTGCAGGACATCGATCCATCCGATGCGATGCAGCTGCTGCAGGAGGGAAAGGCGCTGTTCATCGACGTGCGCGAGGCGAAGGAGCAGCAGGTGTCCATGCTGCCGGGGGCCGTCACCGAGAAGCAGTTTTTAAAAGACCCGGGCCGCTACCGGGATCGAACGCTGATCGGCTACTGCACCATCAGCTACCGCAGCGGCAAGCTTGCCGAAAAACTCAAGGCTCAAGGCATAACCCTTCTCAACCTAAAGGGCGGCATGCTGGCCTGGGTGCATGCCGGCGGCAAGGTGTATGACCAAAGCGGCGAGACCAAACGCATCCACGTCTACGGCAAAAAATGGAACCTGGGGCCGCAAGGCTACGAGGCGGTCTGGTGATTTGGTTGTCTCTTGGCCGGCAGGGACTTTGTTGTTTTGGATTTCGTTGATTCGCTAAAACTCAAAATATCTGTCGCTTCCCCGACAACCAAATATCAAATTTTACTCTCGTAATATTTTTGATAATACGACCCATCCTTGACTTGACCCAAGCGCCGTTCGAGCAGGTATCGAAAAAACAGACCCACCACCAGCCGGATGTTTTTCCGAAAAGTCCCATCCTGCCAGCGTCGGCCGGATAAGGCGACGCCTCGCCTTAGGTAAACCGGGCGCCCCATGCGTTTCAGCCGCAGGGACAGCTCCACGTCCTCCATCAGCATCAACCCCGGGAACCCTTCCATTTCCCTCAGAGCAGCCGCCCGGACGAACTGGGCTTGATCACCGAAGGCGATGCCCGTGGTAAAAGCCTTCAGGTTGTTGAGTGCTGCGATGAGGCTCCGCTTCAAGCTTGCGTCGGCAAATGCCATCCCGAAACACCCGCCCGGTGCGCTTCGATCCGCCGCCAAAGCGCGGATGAGTCGTTCAGGAGCATCCCTTGCCAGAATTGCATCTGCATGCAGGATGAGCAGCACGTCGCCCCTGGCGGTTTCCACAGCCGCCCGAATCTGCCCCCCCCTGCCCGGGTCGGCCTGGATTACCCGCGCGCCCTGGGCCCGGGCAGCGCCCGGCGTGCCGTCGGTCGAACCACCGTCCGCCAAAATGACCTCGATGACCCGCGGAAGGCCTTGCAGAGCGGAAAGGCAACCGCCGACGTTGCCGGCTTCGTTCAAGGTCGGAACGATCACGGAAATGGTCTCAGGGGTGGAAAACGGACCCTCCCTCGAAAAATGGCCGCCGCGGAAAAACCCCCAGGTCAAAATAAAATAAAATGGAATATATTCCAGAAGTTTAAGAGATGGAACCTCTTTAAAAACATTGGTTCGGAACTCGTGGCCGAGGACGGGAAAAGTTAAGAGCATCGCTGCCTGAAGATAGAGCCATGCCCGGGAAGGGAAAAAACACATGAACGGTGCGATCAGCAGAAGATACCATGGGTGCAGCGTGGGCAGCAACATCAGCACGCAGCCGACGGCCAGGTAGATGCCGCGCAGGGGATCGTCTTCCGTGAGCCAAATCCAGGCCAGGGCAAGCAGAAAAAGCACACCCGCAGCAGCCAGCGCAACATCTCCGAGAGCTATCCGCAGAAGCTCCATGAGGCCGTCGTTGTAGTGCATGTTCATTCCGAACTCACCGAAGGAACTGAACAAGCGCACACCCGCAGAGCTGTAAGCAAGAAAGAAACCCATCGGCAACAGCAGGACCGCCAACTGCCTCAAGCCGGCCCGCCGCACCCAGAAAAAAGGAGCCGTCGTGACTGCCAGGTATTTGCTCATGACGGCAAACCCAAGGCTCAAAACGCCTCCAAGATATCTGCGTCTGAGCAGCAAGAAACAGCCGAGCAGCAGGAAGAACACCTGGAGTGAATCCATGTGGCCCTCACCTGCAACGAAGACGATCACCAACGGGTTGACGGCATAGAACAGCAGCCGTGAGGGGGGCAGCTGCCGCAGGCTGAGGATAACAGCCAAAATCGCCATGACCCCCACATCGAACAGAATGAATACGGACTTGAAGAAGAGCGGGGTCGGGTTGATCATGGCGAGGAGCCTGAAAAAGAGCATGCCGGCAGGAGGGTAAATTGCGGCGAACGATTTATTGTTGATCTGCCGCCAGATGCCGCCCAGTTCACCTTGCGCGAGAGGCGCCAGCGCCGGATCCGCGGGGGCGAAAATATATGGATTGAACCCGTGGTGCTGGATTGCCCCTTCCCAGATGTACCGATAGACGTCCGTGTTCGGCGGGAAAAAAAGAAAAGCGGTTCGCGCCGCAACGCCGAGGGTAAATACCAAAGCAACCGCCTGAGTGGGTGTCAGACAGTCCGGAAAGGTTTGGAACATGCCAATTAAAAAAACAAAGCCTGCCCCATAAAAAACCATGGATGCGGCGGGGTGCCGGCCCAAGGGGCCGATGGCTGCAAGCAAAGCCATATCGGCCGCCCAGGCCAGAGAGAAAAGGACAAAGCCTGCGGATTTCATAAAAGGAGAGAAAACGAAACCAATAAACCGTTATGAATTTCACCGCAGCCTGCTGCGGTGAAATTCATTCGTCGTAGTATTCGAGGCCGAGATGGGTGATCAGCTCCTCCCCTTTCAGGTGCCGCAGGGTGTTTTTGAGCTTTTTGAGCTGAATGAAGAGGTCGTGTTCCGGGTAGAGGCCCTTGGCCACCATCGGGCTTTTGAAGTAGAACGACAACCACTCCTGGATCCCGCTCATACCGGAGCGGGCGGCGAGGTCCATGAAGAGAGCGATGTCGAGAACGATGGGCGCCGCCAGGATGCTGTCCCGGCAAAGGAAATCCACCTTGATCTGCATGGGGTAGCCGAGCCAGCCGAAGATGTCGATGTTATCCCAGCCCTCCTTGTCGT